>Ga0137398_10000891_pt1 | contig 11458 bp, 11 predicted proteins | sample czorhiz216metaG_FD_106659 | JGI IMG/M metagenome (GOLD analysis project Ga0137398, IMG submission 106659) | Vadose zone soil microbial communities from Angelo Coast Range Reserve, California, USA - czorhiz2.16 metaG | ecosystem: Environmental > Terrestrial > Soil > Vadose zone | place: USA...
AAACTTTCGCGGCGGCGGCGCGGGCATTCCGAAAAACCGGCGAACCCTTTTCCAGGCATCGTCCAGATCGCTTCTGTCGGGCCAAATCGACCAGAAATCCAGCCAGCAGGAGGCATGAATGATGTGAAAGACGATGGAAGCGGTTAACACGGTGCCAGCGATCCAATGATAAGTTACCCAGGAAAACTGGACGCCTACCTTCGGAAGGAAGGCGGTAAACAGCAGCGTAAACATGGAGGCTGCCATGATCCAGTGAAACATCCGCGCGACCAGCGAGTGCCGGGGAACACGCTTCGGTATCTGCGCTAGGACTTGGGGAGAAGCATTCCCCGCAAACTCTCTTGCCTTGGCAAAATACATCACGTAGATGGCGTGAACGATCAGGAAGAGCAACCCCGCGATCACCGCCACCCAGATCAGGAACCAGGCAATATGGATGGGGACGCTCTGCCCCCACGGACTCGTGGCCCATTCTAAGAAGTCCATGTGACCTCCTCGACTCCACTGATAGCGCGTTTCACGAGATTTCTCATCAGCGGAATCTTGTAGGCATTGAACTGCAATGGAACCGCTCCTTGCACGGAGAGCTTTCCCGCCATCTCGCCAGTCGCCGTATTCCGCGGCTGGCCACGAACAGCATCTTCGACTGCCTTCAGCCTTAACGGTCTAGCGGCGGCGCCGTTCACCGCGATTCGCATGCGCCCGATCATGTTGCCGGATAGGACCATGGCCGAGGCAACGTTCAGGAGCGGGAAGTCCCAAACGTTGCGGTCCCGCACTTTTTCAAAATAGAATTGCGCGCCCGCCCAGGTGGACGGAATACGAATGGCAGTAAGCAGATCGCCCGGTTGCAAGATGTGCAGCCGCGTAATATCGATCTCAGGACCGATGAAGTAATCCTCGGCATCCACCACGCGCTCACCGGTGGGCGTGCGCAGAACGAACTTGGCGTCTAGCGCAATCAGGGCCGGGGCCGAGTCGGAGGGATTCACTGCCACGCAGCGGTCCGCGTGCAGAATGGCATGCTCACGGTTGCGGCCCTCCGGCGTATCGGCGTAGCAAATGTTGCCGCCGGCGCGGTAGCACGGCCAACCTCCGCGGTAATACCAGCAGCGCGTATCCTGCGAGACATTGCCGCCGAGTGTTCCCTGATTGCGGATTTGCGGCGATGCAACCACTTCCGCAGCCTGCGCCAGCAGCCCATACTTCTGTTTAACGATGGAGTGATTCACCACTTCCGTGAGCGTGGTCATGGCGCCGATTTCGATACCATCGCCACTCGTGCGAATTCCCCGCAGTTCCTCAATTCCGCTCAGATCGACCACAGCCTTGGGCTTCTTGATTCGATCCTTGAGCCAGTCGAAGCTGTCGAGCCCTCCGGCCAGCACCCAGGCATCGGGTCCATGCTGCTCGAGAAGCTTCTGCGCATCAGCCAATGAAGTCGGCTGATACAACTCGAACGCGGCCATTACGTCTCGAATGACAGCCATAACTCTCCTTACAAATCTCCTTCAAATGTGGGCCCTCAGGGGATGCTGCATCGGCCGGCCTGTTTCGAGCGACGTCAGAATCGTGTCGGCGTTTACCGGCGCGCGCTGGAAAACCTCGTCCCCAAGCGCATCTGAAAGCGCATTCAAAATGGAGGCACACCCGCCTGCAACAGGCGGCTCGCCGACGCCACGCGCTCCCACCGGCGTCTCCGGATCCGGGATGTCCAACGCGGTCCATCGCATGTCGACGGGTACATCCAGAATCGTCGGCGGTTTGTTGTGTTGGAATCGCTTGGAAAGCATCTCGCCGTAGTGCGGATCGAACACCCACTTCTGACCGATCGCATGGCCGATGCCCAAGACCGAACGGCCGAGCACCTGACCACCCAGCGCTCGGGGATGGATCACCGTGCCAACATCAGCGGAAGCGAGGAAGTCGATGATGTAGTACTTGCCGGTTTCGACGTCGACTTCAACCTCGGCGAAGCTGGCCACGTACGAAAACGTCGAGCCATCGCGGGGATAGTTGTCCTTGGCTGCGGCCACCAGGCCTTGACCTGCTAACGCCGCTACCGACGCCTTCGTCAGTTTATGAACATCGGCGGGCGCCTCGTGGCCGTCGTAGACCCCACCCAGTTGAATCGCGTACTTCGCGGCCTGCGCCAAAGTCATACTGGCGCCACCCTTGCGGAAAACACGCTCATTGGCGACCTCGTATTGCTCCGGTTTGCCACCAAGCTTTTTGGCCGCGATTTCCTGGAGTTTCTTCTTAGCGTCCATCGCCGTCGCATATGCGGCCCGTGTCATCGCGTGAGTTGTCTGGCTGCCGCCGGAGACGCAGGTGAAGGGAAGGTTCTTTCCCGTGTTACCCCACACAACATCGCACTTTTCCCATGGCACACCGAGAACTTCAGCGCCCGCGCGGTGTACGTCGATTACCGACTCCGTTCCCAGGTTGCCGATCCCGGACTGGAACGTGATCCGCCCATCCGGTTTGATGACTAGAAGTCCGTCGAACCCAATCGTGCCGCCAACGTAGCAGCTCAGCGATACGCCGACCCCGCGAACTTTCGTGCCCATCCTTTTCGGAGTGCGCGCTATCCGCTCGCTCCACTTGAACTGCTCCGCGCCGCGGTCAAGTGCTTCCTTGAGAAATGCGCTCGTCGCATACTGCCGTTTTCCTTGCACCGCTGGTCCGAACGGCGCCTTGCCTTCCGGGCAGTTGACACGGCGAATCGCCACCTGGTCAACTCCGAGCTTGCGCGCAGCTTTCGCGATGATGGGCTCGATGATGACAATCCCCTGAAGCCCGCCCGGGGAACTTTGTGCACTGCGGGGCGGTGTATTCGTCAGCACCGTCACGCCACGCCAGCGCATGGCTTGCGGTTGGTACAGCAGAGAGACGATGCGACCCGACGAAGGAGCGTCACCCACCGCGTCGTATGGACCGTTATCGCAAATCACGAACATGTCGAGAGCTGTAATCCGCCCCTCCTTGGAGAAACCGACTCTCATCCTTCCTTGAAAACTAGGACGGGCGCGTCCGATGAAGGTCTCTTCCTCGCGGCTGATCCGCATCATCACCGGAGCATTCGTCTTCTTGGCCAGCAGAGCAGGGATGATCATCGACACGCCACCGGTGATCTTGCTGCCGAAGCCGCCTCCGGTGTATTCGCTGATGAAAACAACGTTGTCAGGGCTAATGTTCAACCAACGTGCAATCGCGGGCAGCGTTTGCGCCGTGCTTTGCGTGCCGGTGTAAATGTAGACCTTGCCGTTCTGCCAGTAAGCCATGGCACTGCGGGTTTCAAGGGTCTGATGGCTGGTGTCGGGTGTGACGAAGGTCTCGTCAAGAACTAGCGCCGCATCCTTGAAGCCGGAATCGACGTCGCCATACGACCACTCGTCGGGAGCTTTGCCCATCGGAAGAAGGCCATGCTTTTCGTCCGAGAAGTCGGCTTCGGTCCATTTGAGTTCCGTAACTACGGGCGGACCCGGATTTTGCCCCGCGGGCCGAGTCCAGACATTGCCATCCGTTCGGGGATTAGGACCACCCGGTCGCAAGGTGTCGAGCGGATCCACCACGAACGGAAGCGGTTCAAAATCGATCTGAATGTTCTCGATGGCTTCCGCTGCGGTGAGTTCGTCAACGGCGGCTACTGCAAGAATTGGTTCGCCCTGATAGATCGGTTCATTGGTAAGGCCGCGTTCGCCCCACTTGCTGGCTTTGATCACTGTTCCATTGTCGGTAAGGGTATCGGCTGGCGCAGGAAGATCGTCCGCTGTGAGAATGGCTTTGACCCCGGGCATGGCTAGCGCTGTGTTTGTATGGATGCGCTTTACCCGAGCATGCGGCATTGGGCTGAGCAGCAGTTTGCAAAACAACATACCTGCCGCGCGAAAGTCTTCGGCATATTTCGCCTGGCCGGTGACCTTCGCATATAGATCTGGGGTCTGGTAGTTCTTCCCGATCAGCTTGTACCCGGCTCCGTACTGGCGCTCAGTAGCTTTAGCGGTCTCAACGGCTTTCTTGTTATCCAAGATTAGACCTCCGCATATTCTCGGCGCCGCGCATCATCGCGGTGAGAATCTTGTCATAATCCTGGCAGCGGCATAGGTTTCCCGAGATGCCCTGCGCCAACTGCTGGCGGGTCGGATTGGGATTGGTTTTCAGGTACCCCACTGTAGTCATAATGAAGCCGGGCATACAAAAGGCGCACTGAAAGCCTTGTTCGTCGATGACGCCCTGTTGTACTGGGTGCAAAGTCCCGTCAGCGCTGGCCAGGCCTTCGATGGTCACAACTTTTCGGCCACGCACCGTATGGGTGAGCACCGAACACGAATAATATGGAATATCGTCGATAAGCACGGTGCAGGATCCGCATTCAGCGCGGTCGCATCCCAGCTTGGTGCCGGTCAGGCCCAGCTTGTAACGCAGCGTCGACGCCAAGGTCTCCTGCTTCATCGCGTCGACGCGCCTCTGCTGACCGTTGACGTTGAGCGTAATCAGTCGCTCGCCTATACCCGCCGCCGACTGCTGGCCGTGCAGAACAGAGGAGGAGCGAAACAGATAGCTCGCCGAAGACACCACCACCCCGCTGGTGATGACACCTTTGATAAAGTTGCGCCTGGAAACGGCTTTGGGAACGTCTTCTGGAGGCAGGTGGCGGATTGCCTTGGAACTTGCCTTTTCGGTCATACCGGGTCACCTCCTACCGCGTGCAGCCACTGTAGAATCTTGCGGGAAGAAAGGCATGTGAAGTTTCACATCTTAACAGTTGGATTAGCAGAAATAATGCCCGGATTCGGAAATTTACGAACTGTCCCATGTCAGCGCAAATGGGACAAACGGACGACCAAGAGCTAAGCTAGCGCATCGCGGTCCGAGACACGATGCCAATAACTCTTGGACAGTCGTCAAACCGGAAGTCCGGTCCCGGCAATGACGCCTCAAGGGTGGACCGTGATGCACTCGCAATCGGGAGGAGCTACCGTGATGACAAAGGTAACAACCCTGCCCGGCGCGCCGGGTGATAAGCTTTTTTTCACTCCCCAATCGGACGTCCCTTGATCTGTCCACATTGCTCCCATGAGGGTCCGGAAGGGCGGAGGTACTGCCGCGCGTGCGCAAAGCCCCTGGCGCCGGAGACGACTCCGGAAAAGACGGCGTTAAAACCTGCTCTACGCCCAGCCGCACCGAAGCCACTGCTCAGTAAGATGGCACTGGCGAGTTTGATATTGAGTTTCTTTTCTTTGATTTTCCCTTTGGGAATTGCTGCTGTGGCTTTGGGACATGTGTCGCGCAATCAAATCGCAAAGAGCGGGGGGCGTCTTAGGGGAACGTGGCTGGCATTTGCCGGGCTCATCCTCGGCTACCTTCAACTTACCTTGGCGGCGGCGCTCTTCCTGGCAGGCGTAGGCCTATGGCTTGAGTTTAATCAAAAGATGGGTAAGGAAACCTATGTCCGTGCGGCCTTGGTGGAGCGGATCAAGAACGGCGATCCATACAAGGTGACTGTGGCCGACGCCGCAAAGCATCAGCAAAACGCGGTTGAGGCGCTGCGCATGATCCGGGCGCGGCAGTCCGAGTATCTCGCCGCGCATCCCGACGAGGGATATGCCTGTCGACTCGACCAACTCGGTTTTCACCTTACAGAAGACAGCGAACTCGGCAACCTCATCACGAGCTCTCGCTACCAGATGCAGATTTACCAATGTAGAGCGGTAAATGAGTTGCGTTACGTCGTGCTCGCAGTCCCCCGCAGCGATTTCAACCTGCCCAATGCCCCCATATATTGTTTGGACTCTACCGGCATGATTTACAAGTACAGTGCAGAGCAATCCAGGGACGCGGTTGCTCGGGTCGCAGGCAAGGACTCGGAGCTCTGCTCGCGAGATGGCGAACGTGCGGAGCAATGAACGAGCAGATGGATTCCACAGAAAATCGCGCAACCACTCCTTCGAATGCCGGACCGGTCCGCCACAGCCGCATGGCGTTGGCAGCTGTATTGTTAAGTATCTTCGCCTTCATTCCGCCATTCGGTATCGCCGCAGTCGTGCTTGGACACATAGCGAGCCGCCGCATCGGCGCCAGCCGAGGCTTGCTCAACGGCCAAGCAACCACGCGAGCCGCGTTGATTATTGGCTACCTGCAGATGTTTCTCGTGACCTTAACAGCTGTGACTGCCTGGCAGGTTTTACACCTAACCGTTCACGACTTCCGCCGCGATGCCTTGGTCCAGCACGTCCTCCGGGAAGCGGACGCCAGGCAAACCCTGGACCCCACCAGTGCGCGCGAGGAGGAAATCACGGCGCGAACTCTCGTCATTCAGATAGTAGCCATCCAGGATCAACACTACGGCAACGGGCAGGGATATCTTTGCAGCATTGGCGAGTTGCTCCGAGCCGGTCTTGAGGGCTCTACGCCAGCGGAAAAACAGGCGTTTGGCGACCGGGTACACCAGTCTGCCTACATGTTTGAGCTGAGCGCCTGCAATTCGGGGAATCCTGACTCCCCTTCTCGTTACGACCTTACGGCAGTGCCTCGTTCGCCGCGCATGCCGGGGGGTTCCCCGATCCTCTGCGCGGACGAGACAGGAACAGTGAAGCAGATACGTAGTGGAACCTCAGTGGACTGCTTCGACCGCGGCTACGTCATCCTGAAGCCTGCTGCATCTCCGGCGGAGAATCCTCCGGCGAAACCCGTGCTCCGAGCCCCGCCGCAAGAACCTCTTGGCCGCTGTGTTCCGTCGGAGAAAACATCCTGTGGCGCTGACATGGAGCGTGTGCGGGCGGCCTGGACCTCTCCCGAGACGCTGTGGGAATTCCTGACTTCACCAGAAACAGGAGTGCGCGAAGGGATCGTGGCTGCTGCGAAGGCAGACCAGATCATTCCGGTCGATTGGCTGCCCAAGGTCCTACAGTCGAGGCAAGAGCTCCGTCATGAACGGTCGTTGCACAATTTTGGGCTCGCGGATTATCCGTTTAAGGATTACTTGCCATTTAGAGCACTCAAAACTCCGCGCGACAGGATTGGCACCGACACCACGAGAATGATCCTGGGGCACCCGTTCGTTGTTCCGGAGAAGTGGGCCGAGTATCCCCCAACCGAAGAAGATATCAAGCGTGCATGGCCCGCTTATGTCTCGGAGGCGATGGAAATTCTCTACTCAAACTTAATTCAACATGGTGATCCGAACGAGATTAACTCTGTAGCTCTTAAACTTCCCTGTACGGATTACGAGACTGCGCACCAGATCGTGGACCTCACGTTGGATGTTGCGCGAACGCGACACTCTGCGCCTCCAGAGGTTTTTGGGACTTGGTTGAACATTGAGAGCGGGAACTCCACTGTCAATCGCGCCTCAATTGGCATCCTAGGAATGCTCGACAGCGTTGTTACGAAAGATGACTCTTGGGCCATGGCCCAGGTAATTGGTTTGGAAGCGCTGAAAATTCAAGACACTTCGATTGTGTACCCGGCCATCGACGCAATCAGTAGCCTTCACCCTACTCCGTACACCCTTGCGCTGGCCGCAGCCCGGTATCTGACCTCCTCGAAAGACTCCGCGTTCAACCGGGCTTATGAGGGCGAAGGGCTTCTCCGCGCCCTTGGAGAGCCACTCCTCGGAGCGCCCCGTTATTACGATGAGAAGAAGCAGGCCGAATACGAACAAGACGCCACCCGCTTTACGGACTGGCTGAAGAAGAGCGAAGCCAGACTTGATGAGAAAGCCGATGCGGAAAAATCGCTGATTGAAAACGCTCGCAAGAAAATGTCGGTTGCGACTGCGTGCCGACCTTAGCCCGGACCCGCTGCGGGCGCCTCACGGCCAACAACAGCTGCTATCGCCGACAGCGCGATTTCCGCCACCTGCCGCAAACAAATCCACTGCAAGACAGCGGCAGTAGTGTTGGATCAGATGCGGCCGACGCGTGATAAGTCCTAGTGTTGTATCTGAAGCGACCTCACTAGCCGGGTTCTTTGAACTTCACTATTAAGGTTAATTCTCGCCTCTTCCAGCGCGTAGCGAGAGCTGCACAAGACAACCTCTTTGAGTTTCCAAAGCCCAAGAAGCCCTGTGTCGGACGGTACGCTGCCGAAAATAAAACATTCACATCGAGGAACAGGCGGTCCATCTATGCAGGCGGTCGATGTGGAATCGAATCCGGGTCTATGCCCAGCTTCTGGACTTCCACGATTGAGAACCTCACCAATCGCGGCGCTCGTCAACCGTGTAGTTCCTCTGACGTTTACCTTTCTCATCCCGTTGCATGAGATAGTGCAGCCTGCATGGCAATGGAAGGTGGCCGGAAGTGATTGGAGATGCTGACATATTCGAGACGGCAAGCGGCGCACCGAGAAATGGAAAAACGGCGACTTGCAGCAGCATTAGGAATGTGGATGCTGTTTCTCGAGCCTTCCCGCCGCGAATCTATATTCGGGCCGCTTTGCGAACTGCGGAAGCGCTCAATTTGCGGACTGTAACTGTTGGAGGTCGGCCAGCACTTCCTCGCTGTGACCCTGCGGGCTGACCTTCAGATACACCTTTCGGATTACGCCCGTGGGATCGATCAAGAAGGTGTTGCGGGCGGCAAGAATTATCCCGTTGTATTCCATTATGGAGCCGTATTTCTGCGCAACCGCATGGCTCGCATCGGCGAGCAGCTTGAAGTTGAAGCCTTCCTTGGTGCAGAAGCTCTTATGAGAATCCACGGTGTCCACGCTTACGCCGATGATCACGGCACTCTTACCTGTGTATTTGTCGATATCGCGCTGAAAATTGTGAGCTTCGACAGTGCAGCCCGAGCTGAAGTCCTTGGGATAGAAGTAAAGCACTACCCATTTGCCCTTGAACTGATCAAGCGACACCTGCACCCCTTCCTGGTTGGGCAGGGTGAAAGTGGGGGCCAGGTTGCCCGCGGTTGGCGGCTGAGGCTGATACGCGGCGATCGCAACAAGTGCAGCCAGAATTAAGGTAAAGAGAAGTACAGAGAAAACCTTCATTACGTTCCTTTTCAAACCATGGTTAAGGTGAAATCGTTCATACTGGGGAAAACCGGAGCGATGATCTCGCGCGTCTGCTGTCGATGCGTGACCATTGTTTCGTTAGTAACGAACCCACAATTACCGGGCTGCCTTCCGCGCTTCGTGGTTGTGGCTGTCAGAGCCGTTCTGCAAGGGGATGTATTGCTCATAGCCCTCCGTGGCAGAGCACAAAGCACGATCGAAGAACTGGTCCAGCAGTCGCAACAATTCCATCTCGCCGTAAATTTCGACCGGGCCGCGCATGAAGCCCTGGCGCTGCAGGAATTCCCAGAGATGTCCCTTGGTGAGAGCTATTGCCCAGCACAAGTCGGAAAGCGCAACCCCCTGGGAGGCGCGACGCTCACCGATCTCAAAATAATGCTTCTCTATATCCTGGCCCGTCTTGGTGAGCAGCCACTCGCCAAGGTGCCGCAAGATTTCCTGGAACCCTCGCCGCAATTCCTCGACGGGGACTTTGCCCAGATCGGCGGTGCGCGAGGAAGTTTCCAGTTTGGCGATCAACTCGGCCGCGAGTTCGTCGGAATGCCGTTCAATCACACGTACCAACCCTAATGCAATCATGCAACCCTCTTTATTTGATTCGATGCGGATTCTGGGTGAGTCGACGCAGGTCAAGGCCGGGGCTACACCAGAATTTTTGTAATGAAATGTAACTCACTCTTTACCGTTAGCTTGTCGTTGCACTCATTGGAGATCGGCCGTGCGTGTGGCGCGTCTGTTGCTTACTCCGTCCAAGTCGCGAAAACGAACTCGGACAGGCCTTCAAACATCTTTGCTCCTCGACGAAGACTTTCTTGACACTCCCCAAAGGGCGGGTGCTGTAAGCCTTAACGGCCTGTACGGCACCCGCTGAAAGAACAATTGGACGGCAATTTCAATTCACCTCGCGTCGAGCTGCGTCCGCAGTTTCCGCGAGATCACGCATGAATCCGAAAAATGCGGCCGATTGCCCGATGAAGAGTCCATCGGCTGTGAGACTCGCTAAGGCTCCCATTGCGGCCCCCTTCGTTTCGGTTGGGCGAATGATGGAACATGCCGGCAGCTGTCTGCTCATGAATGCGGTCGGCTCAGGCATGATCAGATTGGTTTGAAAGTTCTCTCCGCCAAACGGAGGAGAGTTCAGGTCCGGAAAGGTCACCTTTACACCAGTCACCGGATCAACGACATCACTTAAGTGTGGTGCATTGCCAGCCTTGTCGTGCCAGGTCTGGAAATGGGCAATCTCCACTCCGCCGATGCTGAGCAGGATGCGTAGAGTCGGGTCGGAGGAGGCGCGCTTGCGCGCTGGCCTCCGTCCGCCTCTCACACTGCACGTGCAGATTTCCCGCATGCAGCGTTCACGAAGACTCAAGTCTTCCGAGATGCCAAAGAAGGAATGAACCCAACCAGATGGTCGATTAATGAATGGACCTTCTTGGCACCCGTCAGGTTGATCCAATCCACCAGTCTCCTCGGACACGGGCGTACGGGTTTTTCGCTAAAGGAACTGTTCCGACCTCCCATATCCTTACTCATCTGGTTTCCTTTCTCTTCCTGACCATCTTCGCCGGCTGCCTTCCCCGACCCACGTCCGTCGCCGGTTGCCCGGTCACGCGGCTTTCACCACGCTTCATAGGTACTATTCAGCCGGCCGACTACTGACAGAGCGTCGCTCGCCATTTCGCAACCGCTTATAGGTCTGCTTACTCCGGTGCAACCGGAGACCCTGCCAGTTCTCCTGAGGTCACGCGTTGTTCTTCCGTACCGTGCCGCCCGCAAACACCTTGGTACGGTGGGTGAATGAGAACGCCTTCGCCTTAGAAGTGCAGGCTCGACCTTGCCCCACCTTTGGCCGACCGGTTCATCTCGGGTTTCCCCATCGATTACGGCCCGGTACTTCTCCTCATGCCCTTCGGATTCCCCTCACGGTGGACACCCTGCCCTCCGAGGTACTACAAGCAGTGGCTCTAGCTCCGCCTTGGCTGTATCCAGCTTTCGCCTTCGTGCCCGTTTAGACGTCTGCATACCTTCTGCTTTCCTCGGCCAGCGAGGAATTACCCCCGCTTTTGGATATGGCGCCCCTCATTTGAGCGCCAGAGGGACTTGAACCCTCCTGAACAACGCGCTGCTCAGCGCGCACTTCCCCGAAGCCGACTTTTAGCCCGGAACAACTTCCGGTTTGCTCGTCATCCTCTCAGAATTAGGGTTCGAAGAACTGTGCCATTCGCTGTAGGAGAAGCGTGCTAAACTCTCTTTCTTCCATAGCCCAAGGAGACCTTGGCGGCGGATTGGCAAAGAAAGATGATTCGGATTAACTGAATTGTTGATATTGAACTGTATTGACACGTGCATCCGAGGAGCGCTTAGTGGGAAAAAGATATGCCAACATTCTTGAAACAGTCGGTAACACTCCGGTGGTCAGGATCAATAAGCTGGCGCC
>Ga0137398_10000892_pt1 | contig 11457 bp, 12 predicted proteins | sample czorhiz216metaG_FD_106659 | JGI IMG/M metagenome (GOLD analysis project Ga0137398, IMG submission 106659) | Vadose zone soil microbial communities from Angelo Coast Range Reserve, California, USA - czorhiz2.16 metaG | ecosystem: Environmental > Terrestrial > Soil > Vadose zone | place: USA...
ACATGATCGAGCAGCACAACCTGCCCTTTGCCACCACCACCATGGCCAAGGGCATGATCGATGAAAACCATCCGCTCTCGCTCGGCTGCATCGAACGCGCCTGCCGGCAGGTGCAGCGCCGGCTTCTTCGCTCATCCGATCTCATCGTGGGGATCGGCTACGACACAGTCGAGGTGGAATACGAAGCCTGGATCGACGACGTGCCGCTGTTGCAAATCGACATCGAACCGGCCGACGTTGCGCCGTCGGTCAAACTTATCGATCAGGTGACAGGCGATCTTGATGCCTCACTGGCGCGCCTCGCGGCGCTGCCCGCAATGCGCAACAATTGGACGACAGCGCTAGTCGAGGATCATCGACGCGCATTCCAGGCAGCGCTACGTCCGGCCGCAGCGTCGTTCACGGCACATTCTGCCATCGACGCGGTACGCCGCGCGCTGCCGCCGCAAGGCGTTTTCGCTTTCGACGTCGGCGCCCACACCCACCAGATCGGCAGCCAGTGGGTGGCGCATGGGCCCAAGAGTTTTCTCATCACCAACGGCTGGTCATCCATGGGCTTCGGCCTGCCGGCGGCCATCGCGGCAAAGCTCGCGCGGCCCGACCTGCCGGTCGTCTGCCTGATCGGCGACGGCTGTTTCCAGATGACCTGCGGCGAGGTCGCAACCGCCAAACGGCTCGGAATCACGCTGCCGATCGTCGTGCTCGACGACCGCTGGCTCGCGCTCATCCGCGTCAAGCAGATCCGCCGCCAGCTTCCGATCTACGGCACCGACGTGCAGACGGAGGATTATCGCGATCCGCCTGCGCACTATTTCGGCGTGCCTGCCGTCGGCGTGCGCAGCGCCCAGGCGTTGGAAGCAGCCGTAAAGGCAGCGCTTGCCGCCAAGGGGCCGACCGTCATCGAGGCAGTGGTCGATTCCGAGCACTATGTCGACACGGTGTATGATTGAGTGGGGGCGGGCGACAACCCATATGTATTCCGCCAGCCCAGTAGAATATTGCCGCAATTTAGGGCAAGCTGGAGGTATGCGCGCGCGTACGCGCCTCAGCCCCGGGGTTCACCCACATGTTCCGTTCCAGTCTGGTCCTTCTCGCCGTCGCTGCCCAGCTCGCGGTGACCTCCCCCGCTGCGGCGCAATCGAGCCCCGATCTTGGGGCCATGCTGGAACAGGCGCAACGGTTTACGGTCAAAGTGCGTGGCACGGCACTGTGGCCTTTCGCACCGGAGCAAATGGGCACGGGCCTCGGTACCGGCTTTATTATCGACCGTGACAAGGGCTGGATCCTGACCAATGCCCATGTCGCGAAGCGGTCGCCTTCGACAGTCGAAATCGCGCTCGGCGAATCCGAAACCGAGTGGCTCCCGGTCCAACGGATCTATGTCGACAATCACCTCGACATCGCCGTGTTGAAGGTCGCGACCGACAAGCTGCCCGCCGACGCAATGGCCGCAAAACTTGGATGCACCCAGACCGTCAAACAAGGGGCTACCGTCGTCGCCTATGGGCACCCGATCAGCCTCAACTTCACCGCAACGCGGGGGATCGTCTCGAGCGTGCGGACGCTCAACTCTCATGAATTCGTCCAGATGGATGCCAACATCAACCCCGGAAATTCCGGTGGGCCGCTGCTGGCCGCGGATGTTGCCGAAGTGATCGGCGTCAATACGGCAAATATTTCCGGCGCGCCGGGTTTAGGGTTGGCACTCGCCATTCGCCATGTCTGCCCCGTCCTTGATCTTCTGGCCAAGGGCGCGGACCCCAGTCTACCGGGCCTGCCAGTGTATTGGTTGAAGCGCGGCCAGGTCGAAACGCTGACAGTGGCCGCCGCATTTCCACGAAGCAGCGCTGACAAGAGCGGCACCGAAGATGGCTTGAAGCCTGGAGACATCGTGCAGGGTATCGTCGGCGGGCCCAAGCTCGCGAGCCTGCCAGAACTCAATACGGCCTTGCGCGGCCGTCAAGGCCAAGTGACGCTTGAGGTCGTGCGCGACGGGAAGGGACAGACGGTCAACGTATCGCTCATACCCGCACTCGCACCGCTCAAGCGCCAGGGACTTACTTTTTCTGGTCTTCTTGTGACCGAACGCATCAACCTTGACACTGCGGACTCAAATCTGCCGCCATTGCGAATAGAGTTTATCAAGAACGGAGAGGCAGCAGCCCGCGTCGGCCTCCGGCCAGGGGATCAGTTGGATAGTGTCGGCGGGCAGCGTTTCACCACAGTGGCCGCTCTGCATGATTGGTTGAAAGGCAGGCCGTCTGCCGAGAGGGTGCCGGTCCTCGTTCGCCGTTTCTCAAATGCCGATACCCGCGTCACGGCCGAATACCATCGGTTCGAAATTCAGCCGACGGACCTGCACCTGCTGAAAGCGGACGAATGATTTCAAGTCATTCGCTGTCGGATCAACGCTTCCGCTTCATCTGCCGCCACCCAGGTCCAATCCGGTAATTGATGGCGAAACCAGGTGCCTTGCCGTTTGGTGTAGCGCCGCGTGTCCCGCTTGCCACCTTCGGCTGCCTCTTCAAGCGTGATCTCGCCTTTGAGATGCCGGATGAGCCACGGCACCCCGTGCGCCTTCATGGCAGGGAGCATTGGATCAAGGTTGCGTGCCGCCAGCGCGCGGACCTCTTCAAGCGCACCGGATGAAAGCATTGTGTCGAAGCGTTCATTGATCCTCCGATAGAGTTCAGCGCGCTCGACGGCAAGGAAAATCTTGATAGCGCGCGCCGCATCGATCGACGGCGGCATGCCTTCGCGATGCCAGTCGGCGAGAGAACGCCCAGTGGCGAGCACAACTTCCAGCGCCCGCGTGACACGGGCGCGGTCCCCCACCATGATGCGCTGGGCCGTGGCCGGGTCGCGCTGCGCAAGGTCGGCATGCAGGGCCGCAACGCCTTCCGATGTGAGGCGCCCGCGGACGGCGCTTCGAATATCGGCCGGGATCGACGGAACAGACGCCAACCCTTGCGCCAGCGCCTTGAAATAAAGGCCCGTTCCGCCGACGAGGATCGGCAGCCGCCCTGCCCGCTCCGCTTCGCCAATCACCGCTTGCGCGTCGCGACACCAGCGGCCAACCGAATAATTTTCCGCCGCATCGATATGGCCATAAAGGACATGCGGTACCAGTGCGGCCTCTGCTTGCGTCGGCCGCGCCGTAATGACGCGGAGGTCGCGATAGACCTGCATGGAATCCGCATTGATGACGACGCCGTCATGCGTCTGCGCAAGCCTCAGCGCGAGCGCCGACTTGCCGCTTGAGGTTGCGCCTGCAATCAGGATTGCCTTGGGTGTGCTCACGGGCTTGAACTAGACCCCGGCAATCGAGGAAATCAACAGCGTTGGTCGGCAATTCGCACGGAGGCTGCACGAAACGGCGTCACGGTTGCTTGCCCCTGAGATGCGAGGTATTATATTAAAATATAATTTCGGAAAGGCAACGGCAATGACTCAAGCCGCACGGCTCCGCAAAGTTGGGGGATCGGTTATGCTGGCAATTCCCAAGCCGATGCTCGACGCGCTCGAACTTACCCCGAATTCCGCCGTCAGCCTTTCGGTCAGGGCAGGAAAACTTGTTGTCGATCCAAAAACGCGCCGACGTTATTCGCTCAGCGAATTGCTGGCGCAATGCAAGCCTTCGAAACGCCGCTCGCATGCCGACCGCGACTGGGTTGCGGGCAAGCCGGCCGGACGAGAGCTTATCTGATGGAGCGTGGCGACATCTATCTCGTCTCGCTCGATCCCACCATAGGTCACGAGCAACAGGGCAAGCGGCCCGTACTCGTAATCTCGCCCGGAAGATTCAATCGGCTGACTGGCGTGCCAGTCGTATTGCCGATCGCGACCGTCGGCAATTTTGCTCGGACCGCAGGTTTTGCTGTGTCGCTCATGGGTGCCGGCACGCAAACAACCGGCGTCGTACGTTGCGATCAGCCGAGAGCGCTCGACCTGCGGGCACGAGGAGGCCGGAAAATTGAGCGAGTTCCTGAGACAATCGTCGATGAAGTGTTGAGCCGGATCGTAACAATCTTTGAACCGGTTGAATAGCTTGGATCGAAACCTATGAGAAATCCAACAATACCAATCCGCACGCACCTGCATCAATTCTGGCGCCAACATCCGAACCGCCGAAGGAACATTACGAATGGCTACTGTGCACCGCCCCGATGTCATTGAATTGCTGAACCGCCTCGGCGACGAAAACGATGACATCGTGCGGGATGCCGCCCGTGCGCTGCATCGCATGGTGAGCGATGCAGGACTGACCTGGGCCGAACTATTGCGCTTTGAATCGGACGCGGCCTTTGGGAGGGACGATGGGGAGCCGGCAGATGCGGCGGCCGACGATCAGCCCGCCGCCGGTAGCCAACCCGCCCCGCCCGATCTGGCCGAAACTCAGCGCCTCATCGTCCGCCTGCTCGCAAGTAAAGCCATTTCGCAGGCGCTGCGCGGAGACTTGACCGAACTCCAGGGCAATGCAGCCAAAGGCGAGTTCGACCCGATGGACGCACGCTATGTGGTCGCGCTCGCCAAACGCCTCGGGGTGTAACCGAACAAGCGCCGGGCTTAACCCCGTCTCGTTTGCTGCAATGTTGTGTCGGCGTCCCGCGCCGATTAGAACGCGCTGATCGACCTGTTGAGGAGAGGCCTTTTGACGATGATTCGACCTTTTCGCGCGTTGCGTCCGGCCCCGGGGCGCGCTTCCGAGATCCTCGCGCCACCCTATGACGTGCTTTCAAGCGCCGAGGCGCGCGAGCGCGCGAACGGCAAGCCCTGGAGCTTCCTCCATGTTTCGAAGCCCGAGATCGACCTTGACCCGGCGATCGACCCGCATGATCGCGCCGTTTACGCCAAGGGCGCCGAGAATCTCAATCGCACCGTCGCGGCCGGGCTTTTGATCCGGGACGCCAAACCCTGCTACTACGCCTATCGGCTGACTTGGGGCGAACGTCGGCAGACCGGACTCGCGGCTGTTGCTTCCGTCGCCGACTACCTCACCAACCGCGTCCGAAAACATGAACTCACGACGCCGGTGAAAGAAGACGACCGCGTCCGCCAGATTGACGCGGTCAATGCGCAGACGGGACCCGTCATGATGGCCTATCCGACAGCGACTGAAATCGATGCCATGCTGACCAGCGCCTGCACGGCTACCCACGATGTCGACGTCACGGCCGACGACGGTGTCCGCCATCAGCTTTGGGTCATCGATGACGCCGCGACCGTGGCGGCGATGACCCGCGCGGTCGAGGCGCTCCCCGCCCTCTACATCGCCGATGGGCACCACCGTTCGGCCGCCGCCTCGCGGATTGCGAAAGCGCGCGGCGGCAATGGCGATGCGTCACACGACTATTTTCTCTCGGTGATCTTTCCGCATCACCAGATGACAATCCTCGACTACAATCGTCTGCTGCGCGACCTCAATGGCCGCAGCGCGGAACAATTGGTCGCGGCGCTCGGCGAACGTTTCACGGTTACACTCTTGGATCAGCCCACGCGCCCCTCGGCATCGGGCGAATTCAGCATGTATTTAGCGCGACGGTGGTACCGGCTCACGATCAAGCCGGGCCTGGTGCCCATGGACGATCCGATCGGGCGCCTGCCGATCACAATCCTGACCAAGAACGCCATCGAGCCGCTCTTCGGCATTACGGATCCGCGCACCGACAAGCGCATCGATTTCGTGGGCGGCGCCCGTGGCCTCGCCGGGCTCGAGCGTCGCGTCGCCTCGGGCGAGATGGCGGCTGCCTTGGCGCTCTTTCCGACCCAAATGACTGACTTGATGGCGGTGGCAGATGCTGGCGGGATCATGCCGCCGAAGTCGACCTGGTTCGAGCCCAAGCTCGCCGATGGCATGGTCAATCACGTGCTGGATTGACCCAAAAATGTGGCGCCCCAAACGGGCGCCACAAACGCTTTTAGAAAGTTCCGTCTACTGCAGCGCGAGCGCGACGAACCGCAGTTCGCCATCCGCACTGGCAACGAGCAACAGTGCTGACCGGCGCCCATCCGTCTTGAGCTTGTCGATCTTGGACTGGAATTCGTCGGCGTTGGCCACCGCTTCCTGCGCGATTTCCACGATCGTGTCGCCGGCGTTGAGCCGCTTGTCGGACGCCGGAGAATTGGCATCGATGCCGAGGATGACGACGCCCTTCACGGTGTCCTTGATCTTGTACTTGGTGCGCAGTTCGTCGCTCATATTCGAGAGTTCGAGCCCAAGCGTTTTCTTCACCACCGGCTTGGTGTCGGGCGTGGCATTCGGCGTCAGCGCCGCCTGCTGCGCCTTCTCGCCATCCTCAAGCCGGCCGAGCTTCACGATGCGCGTTTCTTCCTTACCCTTGCGGATGACAATGACCGGCACATCCTTGCCTACCGGCGTATCGGCCACCGCACGCGGAAGGTCCCGCATTTCCTTGATTTCCTTGCCATCGAAGGTGACGATCACGTCGCCCGGCTCGATACCGGCCGGCTTGGCTGGTCCCTTGTCGTCGATGCCGGCCACGAGCGCGCCGCGCGCTGGCTTGATGCCGAGGCTTTCGGCAAGCTCATCGGTGACCTGCTGGATGCGCACGCCAAGCCAGCCACGGCGTGTTTCGCCGAAATTCTGGAGCTGGTCGATGACCGCAATCGCCGTCTTCGCCGGGACCGCAAAGCCAATGCCGATGGAGCCGCCCGACGGAGAAATAATGGCCGTATTGATGCCGACCACGTCGCCGTCGAGATTGAACAAGGGGCCACCCGAGTTGCCGCGGTTGATGGCGGCATCGGTTTGAATGTAATTGTCGTAGGGACCCGAATTGATGTCGCGATTGCGAGCCGACACAATACCGGCCGTCACCGAACCGCCAAGGCTGAACGGGTTGCCGATGGCGATCACCCATTCGCCCAGCCGCAGTTTGTCGGAATCAGCAAACTTCACCGCGGTCAGGGGCCTTTCGGATTTGATCTTGAGAACGGCGAGGTCGGTCTTTTGATCCTTGCCGAGCAGTTCCGCCTTGATGCGCGTCCCGTCGTTGAGGATGACGGTGATTTCATCGGCGTCGGCGATCACGTGGTTGTTTGTCACCACGATGCCGCCCGCATCGATGATAAAGCCGGAACCCAGCGAGTTGACCCGCCGCGGCTGCTGCTGTTGATTGTTGCGATTCTGGTTGTTTTCACCCTGCTGGCCCCGGCGATTGAAGAAATCGCGAAATAAGTCATCGAGCTGCGGGTCGTTCGGGATGTTCGGCAGGTTGGGCGGCGTCGGCCGATTGCGCGCCGTAACGTTTTGCGATGTCGAGATGTTGACGACCGCGTCGATCACCTTTTCGGCGATATCTGCGATCCCATCGGGACCGCGCGCCATGAGAGGCGTCGGAAGCGCGGGTAACACCAGCGCTGTAACGGTGATAATGGCCATTGCGGGCCGGCGGACCTGTCGGGTGAACCGGACGAGTGTGCCAAGCATGTGATATCTGAGCTCCTCAGAAGTTGAAGCCTTGACAGTGCTCCTGTCTTGGCCAAGACGCAAGAGTGGACCCGACCCCATGATAAAAGGCTTGGGAATAGGGCAGAATAGGAACGATCACATCCATATGGACCTTATTCTACCCTCGGACCAGCCAGACGATGACAGTTCCAAGAACGGCCGTCGCCACCCCGCTTATGCGCAAGACGCCCTCGGGTGATTCGAGGGCGCTAGCTGCAAGGCGCTTGGCGAAGCTCGGAAAGGCTGCAAAAAGCAGCCCTTCAATCACCAGCACAAGACCAATTCCAACGACAAAATCAGACATCCAGGGGTCGTTTCGCAGGGGTCATTTCGCCTCTTCGGTCCTGGGTTTGCCGGTGGGATTCATGAAGAACCGGAAGAATTCCGAGTCGGAATTGAGCAACATGCGCGTGTCGTTGCTGCGCAACCCCGCCTCATAGGCCTGCATCGCACGATAAAACGCAAAAAACTCCACATCCCGGCTAAACGCTTCGGCAAAGATACGGTTGCGCTCCGCATCGCCCTCGCCACGCGTCCGTTCGGCCGTCGAGGTGGCGTCAGCAATGAGTACCGTCACATCGCGATCGGCCCGAGCTCGAATTTCCTGTGATTTCTGGGCCCCCTCGGCTCGGTACTGAGCCGCTTCCTGCGCCCGCTCGGTCTGCATGCGCTGATAGACGGCCTGACTGTTTTGTTCCGGCAAATCGGCCCGGCGTATTCGGACATCGACGACCTCGATGCCGAAAGACTTTGCCTCTTCGGAAAGTTGCCGGCGCACCTGCGCCATGAGTTGTTCACGCTGATCGCGCACAACATGCGTCAATGTGGCCTCGCCAAGGACGCGTCGCAGGGACGAGTTTAGCAATGTCAGGAGCCGGGCATTGCCGCCCTCGATGTTCCCGACGCTCCGATAGAACTGCAGCGCATTGGTAATCTTGTAACGCGCGAAAGCGTCGACGACGAGCCGCTTCTGATCGGAGGCGATCACCTCCTGCGAGGGGCTTTCGATATCGAGAATGCGCTTATCGATATGAACGACGTTGTCGATAAACGGCATCTTAACATTCAAGCCCGGTTCGGTAATTACATTCACGGGATTGCCGAAGCGGAGCACGAGCGCTTGGCGCGTCTGGTGTACCGAAAACAGCGACAGATAGGCGGCGACAGCCGCAAAAGCCGCGAAAACGACGAAGACGCCGCCAGCTAGGTTGGGCCTCATCGCGCACCTCCTGTCGGTGCCGGCGGATTGGCCGGTCGTGCCGATGGCCGGGTCAGTTCGGGGAGAGGCAGATAGGGCATCGCGCCCGTCCCGGAACCCATGATGATTTTTTCCGTCCCGGAGAGCAGCCGCTCCATCGTTTCAAGATACATGCGCTGGCGAGTGACCTCAGGCGCTTTCTTGTACTCGTCGTAGACCTTAAGAAAGCGGGCCGTCTGGCCGTTAGCTTCTGCGACGGTTTGTTCCCGATAGGCTTCCGATGCCTGGGTGACGGAAGCGGCACGACCACGCGCTTCTGGGACGATGCGGTTGGCATAGGTCTGCGCTTCGTTCTGGGCGCGCTCCTGATCGGCGCGGGCCGCCTGTACGTCACGCGAGGCATCGATCACCTGAGCGGGCGGATCGACCTTTGCCAATTGCACCTGGGTCACCAAGATGCCAGAGCCGTAATCGTCCAAGACCTTTTGCATCAAATCGTGAACCGCCGTTTCAATTGCCGTGCGCGCGTCCGTCGTGACATTACGCATATTGGAGCGACCGATTACCTCACGCATGGCGCTTTCCGCCACGGCCTTCACCGTGCCTTCGGGCTGCTGGATGTTGAACAAGAATTCACTGACTCCCTTTGGCTTAACCTGCCAAATAACCGTGAAGTCGACATCGACGATGTTTTCATCGCCCGTCAGCATCAGGCTTTCTTCCGGCACGTCCCTGATGGTCGTCCCCCGGCGTGCGTCCTCGATCATGCGCATGCCGATATGCAGCTGGCGCGCCACCGTAACCTGGGGCGTCAACTCCGACTCGATTGGATAAGGCAAGCGATAATTAAGGCCAGGCTCCGCATCGCGCACGTATTTTCCAAAGCGCAACACGACCCCATACTCGTTGGGATTGACCGAGAAAAACCCGGAGGCGGCCCAAATCAAAAGGGCTGCCAAAGCAATCAGTGCGAAGCCCATGCCGCCGAGGTTCCCGCCGGGCAGCACCGTGCGCAGCTTATCCTGGCCGCGACGCAAGATGTCCTCTAGATCCGGTGGGCCGCCGCCGCCACCACCCCCACCCGTCGGCTGCGGACCTGAGCCCCACGGGCCCTTGCCGCCGCCCGAACCCCATGGGCCGCCGCCGCCTTGATTGCTCCACGGCATCGCTGGTCTCCTTGAAAGTTACCCGTCAACAAAACCGGGCAACGTGGATTGGGGTTATAGGGGACGCATCGGGGCGTTACAACGCAGCTTCCGCGCGTGCGGCCGAGCGGCGCACCTCATTGAAATCCTCGCACTTTCAACCACCGACCCGATGGATGACTGGGATTCGATGATAATTGGTTAAAGTGAACAGCGCGTCATCGCCAGCGCCAGCTCGAAAGCATCGACGTCCCGATTCGACCCAAACTGCCGGATCAATCGTTGGAAACATGGTGTCGCCGGCCGGGCTCGAATGAACCCGCGTGAGGACAATGCGATCGGCCCGCACCAGGGTTTGGGCATATATTTCCGCTCCCCCTATCACGGCAACCTCATCGACGCTGCGGCGCAGGGCGTCGCCACGCGCGGCCGTAAATGCCGCATCGAGGTTCGACACCACCAGAACGCCCGGCAGGGAGAATGAACAGTCACGGGTCACCACAATGTTGGTCCGGCCTTTGAGCGGTTTTCCAATTGAATGATAAGTCTTGCGTCCCATGACAACCGGCTTGCCGATCGTAACAGCGCGGAAATGAGCAAGGTCGGATTTGAGTCGCCATGGCAGACCTCCACCCTCCCCGATCACACCGTTGTCGGCCACGGCAGCGACCAGAACAATGGAGATGTGGGGCGTCTGGCGCGATAGTGCAATTGCCGACCCGCTCACACCGTTACCATGGTCTTGATTCGCGTTCTTAATTTATCGATCCAGCTGCCTTGATGACCGGGCCCCATTTACCGATTTCGCTCTTGACCAGGGCCGCCAGTGCCTGCTGGCCGCGCCGCGTCTTGTCGGGAATGTCGCTACCGAGGTCGAAGAGGCGCTTGCGCGTTGCCCCGTCGTCGAGCGCTCGATCGAGAGCGGCTGAAACCTTATCCAGGATCGGTTTTGGCGTGCCCTTAGGTGCAAACAGGGCATTCCACGCGGAAGCCTGGAAATCCGGCAGGCCGGCCTCGATCGATGTGGGTAAATCCGGGAGGGCCGGGTTGCGCTCGGGCGTGCCCACCGCATAGGGAGCATTGGTGAGCCCAAGCGTCACCAATCCCAGGACGATACGGAATAATTTGAACATCGCAATCTCTCCTATCGCGCAGAACAGCCCTATCGCGCGGAACCGCTTTGCCGCGAACATGTGGGCATCACACGCAGTAGGCGAACGGCGCCAATCGCATACGGCGCTCAAGATATAAATATTTCGAAAAACCTCACGCGAAAGGCGCAGCGTCGTGATGCCGCGGTAGAGCGCTACTCCACGAAAACCTCGTCGCGCCGGCGGCGGATTTTCGGCATAGCAGCGATGACGAGGAGAACGATCGCGGTCGTCAGCAACACCCCTGAAATCGGGCGCGTAAAGAATACGGTCGCGTCTCCACGTGCGATCAGCATGGCGCGACGCAGGTTTTCTTCCATCAATGGCCCGAGCACGAATCCAAGCAGCATTGGAGCGGCTTCAAAATCATGCTTGATGAACCAATAGCCTACGACGCCGAACAGGGCGGCGATCAGCACGTCGCTGGGCGAATTGTTGATCGAGTAGATGCCGATACAGCAGAAAACGATGATCGACGGAAACAGCAGCCGG
>Ga0137398_10000894_pt1 | contig 11452 bp, 7 predicted proteins | sample czorhiz216metaG_FD_106659 | JGI IMG/M metagenome (GOLD analysis project Ga0137398, IMG submission 106659) | Vadose zone soil microbial communities from Angelo Coast Range Reserve, California, USA - czorhiz2.16 metaG | ecosystem: Environmental > Terrestrial > Soil > Vadose zone | place: USA...
GTGCCCGAGCCGAAGTTCTCCTCGCAAACAAAGGACAAGCTCGTTTCCTCTGAAGTGGGACCAGTGGTCCAGGAGCTCGTGGGCGAAAAGCTGAAGAATTTTCTCCTGGAGCGGCCCAACGATGCCCGCATCATCTGCGGCAAGATCGTGGACGCGGCACGTGCGCGCGAAGCGGCGCGCAAAGCTCGGGAGATGACGCGCCGCAAAGGCGTGCTCGATTCGTTCGGGTTGTCCGCGAAGCTCGCCGACTGCCAAGAGAAGGATCCGGCGCTTTGCGAGCTCTACATCGTCGAGGGCGACTCAGCCGGAGGTTCAGCCAAACAGGGCCGCGACCGTAAATTCCAGGCGATTCTGCCGCTGAAGGGCAAGATACTGAACGTTGAAAAGGCGCGCTTTGAAAAGCTCATTTCCTCGCAGGAGATCGTAACGCTGATCCAGACGCTTGGTACCGGTATAGGTACCGAAGAATTCGACGTGGCGAAGCTAAGATACCACCGCATAATCGTCATGACGGATGCCGACGTAGACGGAGCCCATATCCGGACTCTTCTGTTGACCTTTTTCTACCGGCAGATGCGAGAATTGCTCGAGAAGGGATACGTTTATATCGCACAGCCGCCGCTGTACAAGGTGAAGCTCGGAAAACAGGAGCGCTACTTTAAGGATGACAACGAGCGCGCTCAGTACATGGTAACGCAGGCACTGGTAGGTGCTTCGCTTGTGCCTAAGACTAGTGCGGAGCGAATTGAAGGAAAATCGCTCCAACAGCTGGCAATATGGTACCTGTCCTGCGAGGCTATTGTCGCCCGCCTTTCCAAGACCATCGATGAGGAAGCCCTCGCCGCAGTCAGGCGCGGAGTGAAGCTGGACCTGTCTAGCGCACAATCAGCGGGCGCGAGCGCGCTTCGGCTCATGGAAGCGATGGCAGTAAAGGGCAACGGAGTCAACGTTCGAGCTCGCTATGACGAGAAACACGAGCAACATCAGCTTGTCATCGAGCGCAATCACCACGGCAACACTCGGACGAGCGCGCTCGATGAGGATTTTCTTCAGTCCGGCGACTATCAGAATCTTGATCGCCTATCCCAACAACTTCGCGCAGCAGTTGGACCCGGGGCGATCGCAATGCGTGATGACAAGCAGCAGCCAGTCGCCAATTTTGCGGAGGCGATGCAGTGGCTGATGGGAGAAGTCGAGCATAGCGCGGCGACCCAACGCTACAAAGGGTTGGGCGAGATGAATCCAGACCAGCTTTGGGAGACCACGATGGATCCGCAGTCTCGGCGGCTGCTCAAAGTGCAGATCGAAGACGGCATCGCCGCGGATGAGATCTTCACGAAGCTGATGGGCGACGACGTCGAGCCTCGGCGGCTGTTCATCGAGCAGAACGCGCTGGTCGCGCGGCTCGACGTTTGAAAGTTGCCCGCGATGGCGGGCGCCGGTAGCTAAGCGGCCTTCCTGCTTCGAACCGCCCGCCGGCGATTGGAAGGTCGCTTCGCGCTCGTCTTGCTCTCGGGTTTCGGCTTCCCTGGAGTTCTTGGGGGTGCTTCGGCCGTTGCACGTGGGCGCGCGACAGCCTTCCCTGCGCGAGGCGCGAACTCGAACCCCACCTTGCCGTCTGCGCCGCGCACCAAGAACGCCGAGAACGGCCTGCCTTTCCGGGAAATGAATCGATGCAAGAGATCGGTCCTACCCGTGGCGAGCAACTTCCGTATCTCCTCGGGCTCAACGGGCCGCTGCAAGATGACGCGGCCGGAGCGAAAATCACAGCGCCGCTCGGGGTCGACGCTGTTCTCGCAGACATAGGCCATCGGTTGCTCGAACACTCGGCCGCCGCATTTCGGGCAGGGGCCGAGCGGGGTCAGCGCTGAAAAATCCACCTTCGCCGCAGTGCCGTCGGCATCGGCCTGCCGGCCAAAGTCAAACTCAGCGCGAAACTCGGGCGTAAGCCGCACCATTGCGGCAAACGGCTTGCCGACTCGGCTGCGGAAACCCGTCAAGGGGCCCACCGAGCGCTTGGCTATCAGCGTCTCGATTTCCTCGGGGGCGAACTCGCGGCTCGACACGACTTTCCAGATCGCAAAGTCGCACTTCTGGCACTTGAACTTGCGATAGGTCTCCTGCACCTTGCCGCCGCACTTGGGACACGGAGTCTTCAGGGTGAGGAACACGGTATCGGGGATATCGCCGTTCTTGATGCGCGAAACCATCTCACGCGTGAGATCGACGATGTGGTCCATGAACGCGCTGCGCGGAAGATCCCCGTGCTCCATCTGTTTGAGCTTGAATTCCCAGTTCCCGGTGAGCTCCGGAGAACACAGTTCGTTCACCCCAAAGTGGCGCAACGCGAAGAGGAGCGACGACGCCTTCGGCGTCGGCTGGAGCTCGCGACCGATGCGGTGCACATAGTCCTCGTAAATCAGACCCTCGATGATCTGTGCGCGGGTTGCCGGAGTGCCAAGGCCCTTCTCGCTCATGGCCTCGCGCAGTTCCTCGTCCTCGACCAGTTTTCCGGCGCCTTCCATCGCCGATAGAAGCGTTGCTTCAGTGAAGCGCGCCGGCGGCTTGGTCCGAATGGCGCGAACATCCACCTCGCGCGCGCGCACTTTTTCTTCGTTCTCGATCGCGACAAGGCTCGGCGACTCGCCCGTTTCGGCCTCCTTGCCGTAGACCTGGAGCCAGCCAGGTTCGGTCATGACCCGGCCCTCGGTCTTGAACGCTTCGCCCTCGACTCGGGTGATTCGCGTCGTGACGAGATACTCCGCCGCCGGGAAGAACACCGCGAGAAAGCGCTTGACGACCAGATCGTAAAGCTTCCCTTCCGCCTCGGACAGATGCCCCGGCCTCTGCATCGTGGGGATGATCGCGAAGTGGTCGGAAATCTTCTTGTTGTCGAATATGCGCTTGTTCGGTTTGACCCAGCCTTTCTTGAGTATCTGAGCCGCGTGGCGCGCATAGCCCGATTTCTGCGCCACGAAGGTGTCAAGCGTCTTCTTCACCGTGCCGAGATAGTCCTCGGGCAATGCACGCGAATCGGTCCTCGGATAGGTGAGGGCCTTGTGTCTTTCGTAGAGCGCCTGGGCGAGCGCGAGCGTGGTTTTGGCCGAGAAGCCGAAACGGCCGTTTGCTTCGCGCTGCAGGCTGGTCAAGTCATAGAGAAGGGGCGAAAGCTGCGAGGCGGGCTTCGCTTCCTCGGTGGCTACGCCCGGCTTTCCTAGGCATTTCGCGCCGATGGCGGCGGCCCGCTTCTCCTCCCACAACCTTTCGGGTCTTGCCTCGGCATCCTCTTTCTCTTTCCGGAAGTTTTCGTCGAACCAGCGACCGGCGTACTCACCGGCCGCGGCGGCAAACGTGGCGTGGATCTCCCAATAGTCGCGTGGTTTGAAATTGCGTATGCGTTCCTCGCGCTCGACGAGAATTGCAAGCGTCGGTGTCTGCACGCGGCCGACCGTGGTCTTGTAGAAACCGCCTTCTTTCGAGTTGAAGGCCGTCATGGCGCGCGTACCGTTGATGCCGATGAGCCAATCCGATTCGGAGCGGCACAGGGCGGCGTCGGCGAGCGGACGCAACTCACGGTCCTGGCGCAGCTTCTCGAAACCTTCCTTGATGGAGCCTTGCGTCATCGACTGCAGCCACAAGCGCTCTATGGGTTTCTTGTTGCCGGCATGTTGAACGATATACCGGAAGATCAACTCGCCTTCCCGGCCCGCGTCGCACGCGTTTATTACTCCGATCAGATCCTTACGGTGGAGCAGCCTGACGAGGAGCTTGAGACGCTCCTCAGTACGCTCGATCGGCTTGAGATCGAAGTGCGGCGGAATCACCGGAAGGTTGGCAAAAGACCATTTGCCCCGCTTGACCTCGACGCCTTCCGGCGGAACGAGCTCTAGCAGATGGCCGATCGCGGATGAAAGCACGTGGTCGCGGCTTTCGTAGTAGTCGCCGTGGCGTGTGAACCCGCCCAAGGTGCGGGCGATATCGTTCGCGACGGAGGGCTTTTCGGCGATGATGAGTTTCTTGGCCACGGGGAACAAGAGATTGAAGAAGGCAGGCGACGCGATTCAGGGTCGCCTCTACGCGAAGCGCAGAATGATAAGTGTAATCGGAACGTGAAGCAAGAAACGGTCGCGCGCGAAGGCCGAATTCGTCCCGAGGCTTCGGCCCGGTACTAGTGCGTCTGGCGCTTCTCGCCGTCGGGTATCAACTCGTCGAGAATCAGCGCGTCTACATTACCTCTGCGCGTCCAAAGCACCATCAGGACGATCACCTTGAGCTTGTCCAAACCGACAACTTCGTTGGGTAAGGCCATCCCGCGCTCGATGATGATTTCGCGCAGCAGGGGGGTGAGGATTTTTGCGCTTTCAAGAAAAGCGATGAACCCTCGGCTCTCCAACGACAACTTGTTCGCTTCGTCCGTAGAATACCCGCGGAAGGATTGTCGTGTGTCGAGGGACTCCGGAAGAGCCTCCTTGGGCAGATCGGTGAGGGTATTCAGCCAATCCAAAGCGTCCTGGATGTCGTCGTTCTCGAAGCCCGCTGCATGGAGTTTGCGCTCAAGCGTATCCTGATCGGGATAGGTTTCGGTCTGGTAGTAATTCTCGAAAAGGTATACGAGCACGTCGAACATTCGCTATGAATCCTCAGCGGACACGTTGGTATAGACCTCCGGGGAGGCCGGCTACTTTTCCTTCTAGCTCCAACTGCAGCAGAATGGCCGATACGTTTTCGGCCGTCAAGCCACTGCGCGCGATCAAGCCGTCAATATCGCACGGGTCGAAACCCATCTTGTCGAGCAGGTCGTGACCTGCTCGGGGCTCCGGCAATCTCGTTTCGGGTACCCCTGCCGCACCGAGTTCCTCGAGAACATCCTGCGCGCTCTCGACCAGCTTCGCGCCCTGCTTGATCAAGGAATGACAGCCTCTGGAGAGCGGCGAGTGGATAGAGCCGGGGATGGCGAGTACTTCTCGGCCCTGTTCTACGGCGAGGCGCGCAGTGATAAGCGAGCCTGAATCCAGGGTAGCCTCGACCACTAGACAACCGCGGGCAAGACCCGAGATGAGCCGATTGCGCCGGGGAAAATTTCCCGCGTTGGGCGGTGTGCCGAGCGGAAATTCGGACACCAGCGCGCCCCGCAACAAGATTTCCTTCGCGAGGGGCTCGTTGCGACGCGGATAAACGATGTCGATACCAGTCCCCAGAACCGCGATCGTGGACCCTCGTCCCTCCAGGCCGCCGGAGTGTGCGGCGCTGTCCACGCCGATAGCCAGGCCGCTCACGATGACCAGGCCAGCCTCGCTGAAGGTTCGCGCGAAGCTCTGCGCATTCTTCAGCCCCTGAGGCGTCGCGTTTCGGCTTCCGACCACGGCGAGCGCGGGGGAAGAAAGGAGCTTCGCGTTGCCCGCGACATAGAGCAAGGCCGGGGGATCGGCGATTTCGAGGAGTTGCCTTGGGTATTCGACGTCGGCAAGGGTCAGCACGCTGTGCTCGGGCTGGGCAGCCCACTGGAGAGCTTTTTCGACGTCTGCACCCCTGTTTCGCTCGAGGATGCCCGATGCAAGCGCTTCAGGCACGACGCGACACAGTTGCGATCGCGTCGCGTTCAGCACGTTGCCGGGAAGGCCGAAGGCGGAAAGCAGGGATCGGAATTTCTGGCCACCGAGCCCGGGGACCAGACTGAGTTCGATCCAGTCCGCAAGGTCGCCTGAATCCTTCATACGCGTATCCTCGCAGCTCGGGATCCCGAGCAGGGTTTCTGGACGATAGCTCCCCCGTGCACCGGCCGTGAGCTTTCCATTACCAGCGCGTAAGAGACGGAGTCGAAGGTACGGAAGACGAAGGCCAGACCGTAGCGTTCGGGGGGCAGCTGTATCACCGGGGAACGGTCACGCGATTTCAGATAATCGCTCTGATCGTAGACCACGACGTTACGGTAGACAGCAAGCACGTGTCCGATCTCCAAACCGTGGCGCCTGCCTCTATTGATGGAGATGATCGAGTCGCGCCCGCCCACGCTGGTGGCGAGAGAATCGTAGAGTCCTATGATTCGGCCACTTACCGCGGAGCTCGGCGCATGCGGCACATACTGGGGGATGGTGGGCGGGGGCGCCGGGATGAGCCGGTCTCCTGCAGATATCTCCTTCTTGGAATTCACGATCTGCACTGTCGCGGGCTCGCCGCTTCGCGTCACTTGGGCGTTGCCCAGGAACACGGCCTCGAACCCCAGAGTTCTCTGGTTGTCAGGGTCGACCAGCGGTCGACCGGCGCGATAGATCTGCCAAACGAGAGCATCGGTGCCGCCAAAACCGCTGACATAGGCGACATTTCCGGCGCCCAAGTTGACCCGATTTTCCTCGGTAGCGATAATCCGCGGCGCCCTGTCTAGGCCGCCCTCCTCGATGAGCAATGGTTGGGTCAGAAACGGCTCGATCGACTTGCGCGAAATCGGAGGTATCGCCTCGGACGACAAGGGCTGGGTGTAGATGCGCGGGAGAAGCTTTTCTCCTCCTGCAACCCCAGGCCCAGGGCCGGCGCCGGCGGTGCCGGCATCCGCGAGACGCAGTTGCGGCGGCGACACGCTCCGGTCGAGCACAAGGACATCGCCCGGGAAGATATTGTGCGGGTTTCTGATCTGCTCCTGGTTCATTCGCCAGATTTCCGGCCAGCGCCATTGATCGCTGAGGAATTTGGTGGCGATGCTCCAAAGGGTATCGCCCCTTTGCACGACGTAGCGGTCCGGCGCCGTATCCTTCACCTGCAAATCGCCTTGCGCAAGTGCCAACAACCCCGCGCCCGCTAGGGCGAGTGCCAGGAGAGCTGTGATAGACTTTTGCATGACCGCCTCGTCTGGATTTAGCTGCCGCAGTCCCTATATTAACTTTCGCGGCCTGCTTTTTACAGTCTGCATTAAATTCTGCATCTAATTCTTTCAATTTGCAAGTATTTATGGCCCTGCTAGACATCCTTCGCTATCCCGATCCGAGGCTCTATAGGAGGGCTGCGCCTGTACTCGAGGTCGACGAAGCGGTTCGCGCCTTGGTCCGGAACATGGCTGAAACCATGTACGCAGCGCCGGGGGTGGGACTCGCAGCGACGCAGGTTGGCGTGAACCAAAGAGTGATCGTCATCGATGCCTCCGAGACACGCAATGAGCTCTTGGTTTTGATCAATCCGGAGATCGTCCGCAGCGAGGGTGTCCAATATCGTGAGGAGGGTTGTTTGTCGGTGCCGGGAATCTACGAGCCAATCGAGCGTGCCGAGCGCGTGACGGTGCGCGCGCTTGGCCTGGACGGAGGATCTTTTACGTTCGCTGCAGAGAAACTCCTCGCGGTCTGCATCCAGCACGAAATGGATCATCTCGAGGGCAAAGTTTTCGTCGACTATCTTTCGCGCCTGAAGCAGCAGCGCATCAAGGCGAAACTTCAAAAACAGCTCCGCAAGACGGCCTGAGGCGGCGCTGCCTTTCGCGCGAGCGTTGAGCGGGTGCCCCTTCCGTGAACGTCCTGTTCGCCGGTACCCCCGAATTTGCGGCACGCTGCCTTGAGGCTCTGCTCGAGTCCCGCCATCGTGTGGTCGGCGTGGTGACTCAGCCGGACCGACCTGCGGGGCGTGGTTACGCGCTCGCGCCATCACCGGTGAAAAAGCTGGCATCAGCGCGGGGCATTCAGGGAACTCAGCCCGAGAGTCTCCGAGACACGCAGGTGCAAGCGGAGCTCGAGCATTTCCGTGCCGACGTCATCGTGGTTGCCGCTTATGGATTGATTCTGCCGCAGCCGGTGCTCGAGCTTCCTCGGCACGGGGCAATCAATATTCACGCGTCCCTGTTGCCGCGATGGCGCGGCGCAACGCCCATTCAGCGGGCACTCCTTGCCGGCGATCGGGACACCGGTATCTCGATCATGCAGATGGACACTGGGCTCGACACCGGCCCTGTGCTGATGCAGGAAAGGATTCCAATACTGGAGGACGATACCCTGGGAACGCTGCACGATCGGCTCGCGGAGCTTGGCGCGAAACTCATAGTGCAAACGCTGGATGCGTTGGAAGCCGGTCTGGTCAAGGCGACACCCCAATCGGCCCAAGGGGTGACGTATGCAGCCAAGCTCGACAAGCGCGAGGCTCGTGTGGACTGGCGCAAGGCTGCCGTGGCCGTGAATCGCCAGGTCCGCGCGCTCAATCCGTCACCGGGGGCCGATGCGCGTGTGCGCGGAGTGGAGCTCAAGATTTGGCGTTGCGCTACTACAGGCGGGCGGGGGAATCCGGGTGAGATAGTGAACGTGAGTCCGGACGGTTTGTGTGTTGCGTGCGGGGAAGGCGCTCTGATCATATCTGAGTTGCAGCGGTCGGGGGGAAAACGACTGCCCACCGCGGATTTTCTCAGAGGATTTCCGCTGACCGCCGGCGAACGCTTCGAACCCCAGTAGCAAAGTCGGTCAAGCCCGCTGCGCCTATAATGCACGCAACGCCCGTGACCTTGCGCAGTGCATCCGTGTCCACCGTTTTCGCCGGCCCTTCCCTTGCGCAGGCCTTTGTTGCAGCCGCCGAAGCCGTTGGGCGCGTCTCCCGGGGAGAGAGCCTGAGCGTTGCGCTCGCCGACCTCAAACGCAGTGCGCCGGCGCCGACGCTTGCTGCCGCAGCACAGGATCTTTGCTATAACGCGCTGCGGAACTACGGCGTAGTCGATGTGGCCCTGGAGCGACTGCTGCAGAAACCTCTCACGGATTTCCCGGTTCGTGGGTTGCTGCTCACCGCGCTCGCGGAGCTTGCCGCCCGGCCGCAGTCCGCGCACGCGGTCGTGCATCAGGCGGTGGAGGCGGCAGTCCTGCTTGGGCACTCGCGCGCGAAGGGACTCGTCAACGCGGTGATGCGTAACTTCCAGCGCCGCATGCCCGAGCTGCTCTCGGAGATCGAGGCTACCGAGTCTGGTCGTTACCGCCATCCGCAGTGGTGGATCGACGCGTTGCGCCTGGCCTACCCGCACGAGTGGGAGTCCGTCCTCCTGGAGTCGAACCGGCACCCGCCCATGGTTTTGCGGGTAAACCGGCGGCGACTCCCGGCGAAGGCGTATCTGGAGAAACTGGAGCGTGCTGGAATTCCCGCGCGGGAGCTGGGACAAGATGCGCTGCTGCTCGAAAAGCCCTGCCGGGTCGAGCGGCTTCCGGGATTTGCAGCGGGCGAGGTCTCGGTGCAGGATGCCGGCGCTCAGCGAGCGGCGCCCCTTCTGGATGTTCGCGACGGGATGCGAGTTCTGGATGCCTGTGCGGCGCCCGGTGGCAAGACCGGACACCTGCTCGAGCTTGCCGAGTGCGAGCTTCTCGCAGTCGACGCGGACGGCGTGCGGGCGCGGCGTATCGCCGAAAATCTCTCCAGACTGGAGCTCTCCGCGAAAGTCGTGGTCGGCGATTGTCGCAAGCCGGAGGATTTCTCGGAGGGGAGGCCTTTCGACCGAATTCTTCTGGATGCACCTTGCTCGGCATCGGGCGTGGTGCGGCGCCATCCCGACATCAAATGGCTGCGTCGGAAGGCCGATGTATCCGAGTTCGGTCGCACGCAGGCGGAATTGCTGGAAGCCTTGTGGCGGGTACTCGCCCCCGATGGTAAATTGTTGTACGCCACGTGCTCGGTGTTTCCCGAGGAGAACGGCGCCCAGGTGGACAATTTCCTTCTGCGGCACCCGGGAGCTGAAATGCTTCCGCTCCCAGGGCTCATCGAGGGTGGCGAAGGGGTCCCGCGCCCTTTCGACGGCCAGATCCTGCCGGGCGCCGATAGCGATGGTTTCTTCTACGCCTTGCTGAAAAAAACCACTGGCCAAACTGCGGAATGAAGACAAGCTTGCGTCGATTCGTTGCTGCGCTCGCGCTGGTCCTCGCTACGCCGGCGCTCGCCCAGCCCATACAGGTCAACAACGCCGGGTTGGAGATCGCCGAAACGCGCTATTTCCTGAACGCGGATTTTCACCTTGATCTGACCGCGCCGCTCCTGGAGGCCCTGAAAAGCGGCGTATCGCTCGGCTTCCTCGTGGAGTTCCAGCTGACGCGGCCGCGATGGTACTGGTTCGACCAGAAGACCGCCTCGGAAAAGCTGGAGCTACGGCTTTCCTACCTCCCGCTTGCGCAACAGTACCGGCTGTCGAGCGGGACGCTGTATCAGAACTTCCCCACTCTTTCCGAGGCGCTGGACGCACTCGGCAGGGTTCACGGCTGGGCGGTGCTGGGACAGGATCAGGTCGATAACGGCCGGACCTATGTCGCGGCGGTGCGGCTGCGCCTTGATCCGGCTCAGCTGCCAACGCCATTCCGCGTGAGTGCCGTCACCAACCGCGAATGGACGCTCACGTCCGATTGGAAGCGATTTCGGTTTACCCCGCTCGCGCCGGTGCAGGAGGCCCGATGACCTACGTGCTCATCGCCAGCGCCGCGCTCGGCGGCATTTTGCTGTTCCTGCTGGCCGCGGCGACCGCCAACTCGCCGCTCTTCGCCGAGCGCTATCCGCTGCTGCTCGGTCTGAATGCGGCGATTGCTCTGGCCCTCCTCGGGCTCGTCGTGTACCAGTTGACGATCCTCGCGCGGCAGCGCCGCGCAAAAGTGTTCGGTTCGCTGCTGACGTTTCGGGTGCTCGTCATGTTTGCGCTGGTGGGAGTGGTCCCCGGGCTCCTCGTCTATACAGTGTCGCTGCAGTTCCTCGCGAAGAGCATTGAATCCTGGTTCGACGTGCGCGTCGAGCGCGCGCTTGAGGGAGGACTGAATCTCGGCCGCGCGGCGCTCGACGTCATGTTGAACGAGCTGCTTCTCAAGGCCCATGTGATGGCGCTCGATCTCTCCGAGACCCCGAGGCGCGACCAACCGGCGGCGCTCGCTCGTTTGCGCGAGCAGGCCTACGTCGAGGAAGCGTGGCTCATAACCGAAGGTGGACAGGTGCTCGCGAGGGCGAGCCGGGAACCCGGGAAACTCGTGGCGCCCAGCCCAAGTGCACAGGCGTTGCGCGATGCACGCCAGGTGCGCGGTTATGCTGTGGTCGAACCGGTGGGCGACAAGGGACTCTTGCTGCGAGTGATCGTGTCCCTTGAGACTTCCAGGCGCGCCGACGAATCGCGCTTGCTGCAGCTCACGCACTGGGTGCCGCAGACGCTCGCCGAACAGGGCGAATCGGTGCAAAGCGTGTATCGTGCTTACAAGGAGCTGTCGCTGTCTCGCCAGGGGCTGAAGGAGATCTACATTCTCACGCTGACCTTGACGCTGTTGCTCGCTTTGCTTTCCGCTATTGCACTCGCGTTCCTGCTGTCGCGGCGCCTGTCGAACCCGCTCGCCGTCCTCGCCGAGAGCACCCAGGCGGTGGCGCGCGGCGATTTTTCGCGCCGCGCTCGGGTCACGAGCCGCGATGAGCTGGGCATCCTCACGCAGTCGTTCAACAGCATGACTCAACAGCTGGGCGAGGCGCAGGACGCCGCGTCGCTCAA
>Ga0137398_10000895_pt1 | contig 11450 bp, 14 predicted proteins | sample czorhiz216metaG_FD_106659 | JGI IMG/M metagenome (GOLD analysis project Ga0137398, IMG submission 106659) | Vadose zone soil microbial communities from Angelo Coast Range Reserve, California, USA - czorhiz2.16 metaG | ecosystem: Environmental > Terrestrial > Soil > Vadose zone | place: USA...
AAGGCGGTGGCATGTCGATGACATTACAAGATGCAGTCAATCATGCCGTTAGGGTTGCGGACGTGGATCAGCGACAATACATCTGGCTTGGTTTAATGGTGACGGGAGATGTCGCAACACACGTCAAGGGTGAGTTTTCATCGGCTAACTTTTGTTACGTTGTTACCTAACTCCAAATTGGAGGCATCGCGCCAGCACTGCAAACGTATCTCGCTTCATACATTCTCAGCAGTGCCGACCAGTATAATGAGGTACAACCGAAGCAGATTCGGACTGTCAAGGTCCCAGAATACTTTGCAGAGTATCGGGAGAAGGGTGATGGGATTGCAGCATTCCTTGGCTCAAGTATTGTGGCGAAGGTGCATCTGTTTCAGTTCACTCTTACCTCAGTATCTGAACATCTCTCCAAAGGTTACCTTTCATGACGGAAAGAACTTCATCTCAAAAACGGATTATGCGGAAAAGGGACCCAAGTCGGTTCTTGAGATGTCCGCTTCTCTTTTCTAATGCCCACGCCGTCGGACATCCACAATACTACGTACGGTGGCGTAATCATGACCGTCGGTGTTTCGTCGGGAATAATAACAGAGAGATGTACTTGGCGTCCGAATGTTAAGGTCGGCGGAGTGTCATGATTTTAATCATAGCAAATGCTGGAGACCGTACAAATAGAAGGACCTGATAAATGACACTTTTACGCCGCCGCACTCTCGGCGACGCTGAGCAGGTCACTATCTCCAGGATCGGTAATGGTCATGACACTAGAACCAGGTTATCCGTTTAGAATACGAAAACGTAACGACGAGTTGCATTGAAGGGCACGCACCCGACTCGGAACAGCTTTCCCGCAGCGGTACCAAGAGCGACGTTTGTTCCCGCAAAGTGGTGTACTGTCGTCTTTGACAACATGGCGTAGTACTCAATCTCCGACTTGCGCAGTGGGGGGCAGTTGCCGGCAATGAGAACCAGCTTGGCTACAAAAAGAAAGACGAACAAAAGTCAGCCCAAAGGACCTTCTCAGCTTTCGGCTCCAGTCCCACGCAGGATGATGGAAATTTGGACGATTACCTTTGCCATTGCGCATTTGCTTGAGGGCAGATTTATAGCCTAGGCTGTACTTGCCCGACTTGACGACAAGGGCGAGGCGTGCCGCGATTGACTCCGTCGATTTTGCGGCCTTGGACTTTTTTGTGGGAGCCATTGCGATTGTCGGTTTTGTGGGTGGTGAGGTTGAGTAAGTGTCAGACTACTGTCACTGCGTCCCGAGGTGTTGATGGTCACAAAATTAAGGTTTCGGCATTTACCTTGCAGTTATTGCCCCCCAATTCTTCACGTGACATTGTAAAGTGGAAGTGGACTCTGCATCTTTTTGAAAAAAAAAAAGTATCTTCCATGTCTGCAATGGAAGTTGCAATGGAAGCGTACGTTCCCGCACACTGGTCTATTTGAGGTCGAAATTAAGGAAGGATACTGTTCGGCTCTAATAGCGCGCAAAGTCAGGCTTTCAGACAACCATGGTTCAAGCTCCCAAACTAATCCCGCAGTGTGTACTGTAGGACTTTGAGGCTGGGGAGGTCATGGTCTACTTGACAGGCATAACGAAAGGACCCAAATCTTACGCCACCTTGCAATGTGGTCCAAGGTCCGACGACCACGTTTCGCTCAACTCCGATTTGTTGTATGGTGTGCACGGCCCCGAAACGCTTCTAATACCGTTAGATTGACAGGTTCTGTGCTCACCTCGTGTTTCGTTGCGCTTAATTACAGTCAATCACTCGTGTGATCCGAATGTCGCTTTCAATCTATCTGGTCCCGATCAAGCGAAATAGCACGTGCGCGCTCTCAAACATATTACGGCCGGAGAGCTGGTAAGCAGTATCTATTAATCATTAATCAGTGCCCGCCACTGCCGTGACAATTGGTTTGACGCGACATCATCACTAGTGACATTCTTCTATCCGGACACCGAGTGGGCGATGGACCAGACTTTTATTTGCATATGCGGTGCTTCAGTAAGCTATCATGCAACGCGGATCAGACACCGTTTCCACCCACCTCCTAGTCTTGTTTGCGGCGCATTGAAGGCGCGGCAGTTCTTTCCGAAGAAGAATTACTTGCTCGCGGTACCGTCAGTCCCTGGATCCTTGATGCGATACGACAGCGGGACCTCTTCAAAGGCTGTGTTCGTGATTAAGCCTGCATGAAGCCCTAGCTAGCCTCAGAACCACGTCGTTGGGCGTCCCGATGTCAAAACACTGTATTTTTTTTCTGTATGGCCATACATCTTGATTTATTTGGATACTTTCCAGTAATTGTACCGTAAACACAAGTCCGTTTATCCAATGCTGCCTATTGAGGACATGCGATAGTCCTCAAAAGTAGAGGTCCCTCAGGACTCTAGCTGTATCTGCTGGGCTCGTGACAGTATGCCCAATTGTTCGCGAGTCGCTGAAAATCTCGTAATCGTTCCCTCCCTATATCACACCGCTGAATTAGACCGGCACGGGCACATTAAAAGTAGCAAATACCTTGAACGTTTTATCTCCGAAGAAGTGGATCTCTTCGAAACCTTCGTTCTCGACGTGTCGGAGCGCGTAGGTCTTGTCCCAGCCATTTGGGAAAACGTCAAACGAGATTTGGCCACCAATAGAGAACGTCAGGTCGTAGTCGGCAAATTTCTCCTGCAGGACCTTGACAAAAGCTGCTCGCACACCGTGTACCTAAAGGGACTTCAACTCTTATGATAGTGACAGCCAACAAGAAGACAAACCTTATCATAGGCCTCAAATTCGTGACGTTCTTGAATACTATATTGAGTAGCTCGTCAGATGCTCTCATAATCATAGTCAGGGACAGAAGCGGCGCACGTCGCGTTACGTCCGATAGGACTGACATTGATCATACCATTTCGGAATTCGACGAATGTGCCGCTAATTGCGTCGGTCAGAACTGACATCAATCAATAAAGTGGGCGTGGACATACCGCTTTATGGGAATGTCAAGGTCCGCCACGTAGTGCAAGATGAAGTTGACGAGCTTCTTGTGGCGTTCTTCGCCCACAAATTTGATAAATGACTGGGACTGGAGTTGCTTGCCCAACTTATACGCCGTCAGGCCATTCTCTGCAAATACAAAGTCGAAATCTTCGGTGACTGGAATTCGCGTTGGGCAGTTGGGATCATTCGCTTATGTCAAACTGGGGCCAGCTCGCACTTACTATCATTTCCCCTGATACTGAGCTGCTCTGTGATCTTGACGAGATCTGAACCACCGACAAAACCAATGATGACTTTCTTCTTGAGCTCTTTCAATAAGTCAAGTGTCTCAGTGGACGCTGACTGCAGGCTCAGTTTAGCACTTGTTGGCAAGGAGACAGACAATATGCGCACCTGGCGTGCAGGAGTGAGAGTGCCATCGACGTCGAAAAGCAGTAGTTTCTTTATGGGACGATCCGCAAACTCCTGGGATACCATAGGCTTCGTCGTTAGGGTGATGGGGACAGGTTGAAAAGGCAGAGAGATGAGAGCGCCGCACCTCAATTCGTCTCTACATGAGCGGACATTTATGAAAAGGCAGTAGCGGCAATCTCCGGGTTGTGTCGATTCGATTAGATTCGATCGGTCCCCTCTTGCATCTCTGACCTGACTCGGATGTCTTCAACCTTGCACGTCTTTGCTCTTCCCGCAGAACTCCTTCAGAATCTTACTTTGCGGAGCCGCTTAGCACAGCAACCCGCAACAGCGCAACCTAACAATGCTGAGCAGCAGGACCTTTCTTCACAGCAGACAGCCACCGCTCATGGGTCAAGAGCGTGCAATGTCTGCCTGGGTGCCACGTTCCTGGATGTCGAGGAACAACGCGTTCACTTCCGCTCAGATTGGCACCGCTATAATGTAAAGATTCGCCTCTGTGGAGGCAAGTCCACCTCAGAAGTCGATTTTTCAAAGCTCGTGGATAGTACGTCTACCAGCACTTTATCTTACGCCGCCCATCTAAGCGCACTCTCAGGTCTTGAAGATTCAATATCGGGCTCTGCCTCCGACTCGGACGATACCAACTCTGGTGAATCTGACACCGTTGGAAATTTACTTCAAAGGGCCAAGATCTCCTCCCGCCCTGCTTCTCCATCAGAATTAAACCTAGTCGTTCCTCAAACAGCTCTAGCATGGTTCCATTCCCCGCCCTCCACACAAATCGGTGTCTACAAAGCGCTATTTCCTCTGAAACTAGATCCCGCGTCATATATAGACGAGCTGAAATTAATGCGAACAAGCGGTGGACCCTTAGGACGCAAATGGGCGATGTTCATGACAGCCGGAGGACACTTTGCAGGAGTCATCGTTCGGGTTAATAAGCCGGAGGTTGAGGAAGAAAGCTCGAAAACTACGAAACAGAAGAGGCTGAAAAGACCCGTACCAGACACAGAGGTTTTGTGGCATAAGACCTTCCACCATTATACCAGTACGTGTGGCGATCTGTGCTGTATTGTCTTGCGCATTTAACATCTCGCAGCCCGTCGGAAGCAGGGAGGATCCCAATCTGTTAATGACAACTCGAAAGGACCCGCGAAGAGTGCTGGTGCCCAGCTCCGTCGATATGGTGAGCAGGCTCTTCGAGATGTGTGTATGTATCATTGGTGTTAGGCGTGCGCTTTTGACCTCCTATCAGGACATCCGCAATCTACTCTCTGATTGGGCGGACGAGATTCACCAATGCGAGCGAATATGGATTCGTGCAAGCGCCTCGAATAGGAGGATATTCCTTGACTACGATGATGCTGTGATCGCTAAGGGTAAGTCCCCTTGGGAGGTGTGCGGGTGTGCGATTCACGAACAGAACTAGGCGACGAGCGGTTACGGACGTTCCCCTTTCCTACTCGTAGACCAGTAAGTTATCTCGATATCTTTAACAGCATATCCTCATACCCTCACGTAGACGCAGTCAGAACTTCAACGTTGCATCCTTGAATTGACCAGAGTGAAGATCTCCCACCTCACTGAAGAAGCCCTGAGAGAGCAGGATGAAGCATATCTTGCATCTCTCCCAAAGCCGAAGCCAAAGCCCCAAGTCCATATCTCTACACCTGTGACGACGAAGGTAAAGGAACCGAAGTTATCGAAAGAGGAAGAGCTTTTGCGGGACAAGTGGACCAGATTACTTGACATGGTCAATCATGACCGTCTCGATGCCCTCAAGGACTTTTGGGAACGTGAAGAGAAAGGTCTCGGCGGGATTGATGCAAGAATTCCGTTATGGACTGGGGTGAAAGTGGCCACGCTCCTTCAATACGCTGCACAAGCTGGGCAAGAAGCGGTTACAGAGTGGCTACTAAACGTGGGACACGCAGACCCCACAGTCATAGTTCCTTCCGGGGCAGCTGTGACCGGGCAGGATCCTTTAGACGGTGATCATGAAACGATCAGAATAACACGAGAGCCGCACCAGACGGCTTACGACCTCACATCGTCCCGCACTGTGCGTGACGTTTTCAGACGCAGTGCAGGCGCACACCCAGAATGGTGGGATTGGCTTGGCGCCGGCCGTGTTCCGAGTGTACTGAGCCAGGAAATGGAGGAAGAACGCGAGGAGAAGAAGAAGGTGCGCCGGAAGGGACTAAAGGACAAGATCAAAGAACGCGAAAGCAAGGAAGTAGAACGCGGCAGCCAAATTGAGGAGGTTGCTGAAGTGCCGGTGTTGGAGGCCCCCAAGCGTCCTGAATCTGTAAATGGGCCCCGGAAATTGGGCGGGTCTCCTGGTTCAGCGGATGCTGTTGCGGGCTTGACACCGGAGATGAGGGCAAAAGTGGAGAGGGAAAGGAGAGCGAGAGCTGCAGAAGCACGACTTAAAACGCTTTCTAGACGTTGACAAAATGCTTAGTTGTTGCTTCAGTCCACAATAGAAATGTAGTGAGGACTGAATTAGACTCTAATTCGATCGCGCGCCACAACACGCTTTATAAGTGAGACGCGCCGCGGTCACTTTCTTTCTCCTAGCATACATTCCGCTTCAATCACGAGGCGAGCTAAACATGCCTTCGGAAAAGCAGTCTGTTGTCGCGAATGGCTCAAGCTCTCGGTGAGATACATAACCATGATGCTAAATCACGTTCCTTATACTTGCCTCTTTTCCGTGACGCGACGCTAGCACGAGGGCGGAGCCTGCGACCAAGAAACAAAAATTCTTGCCCACACCTCCGGAAACACAGGAAAGCGGCGAAAGCCAGTCGTCATTCGCAGATGTCCTCGCGAGGATCCAACTGAGTTCACAAGGAAGTACTCGTGCGTTTCTTGCCTTGATCGACCTGCATGCTCGCTCATTAATCACGCGACGCGTCTAGAATCCGAAGGCGGAGAGGACTCCTGGGATCGGCCTCGGCCCAAACACATCGACCAGGCCAGGGACAAAATAGGTGCGGAGGCCGTCCTTCGTGCGCGCACAGTTGAGACTAACGTCTCCGCAGTGTTCCAACAGGTCGATATCGACGGGTCGTATGATAATCTCCAGGCAGGTCCGCAGATCAATGTATTCGGTGTGACACAGGTAAGACTTGTCCGTCTGGTGCCTTTCTCCCCACTCATCAGCTTTTGCGTCAAGGAGGGACACAGCGTGCTTGTACATGTTACGGGATTTATGCCATACTTCTACATAGCTGTGCCAAGAGGTTTTGAAAACGCGGATATTGCCCCGTTTATATCTGACCTAAACGTACGTCAAGGTCATCCTCTATTGTTGACGTGCATGTGCCCACCTCATCTCAGTCATCGGTCAATGCTGTCACCAATATTGAATTGGTTAAGAAGCGGGGCCTATGGGGCTATAAAGGGGATGATGTGCTGACGTTTATGAAGATCACCGTCACAGATCCAAAAGCAGTTCCTCGTGTACGAGATGAGTGTGGGCTTAATCGATGTATTGCATCCGTCTTCCTTACCTTTGAGCGTTTTCACGCATATTCGAGAGGGGGGAGACAGACTTTAGAGGCCTGTTCTCTGGACCTGTCACGACTTACGAAAGCAACATTCCATTCATTCTGCGTTTCATGATAGATACAGAGGTACGTGTAATGGAATGTTTTTTGCGACGCGGTCCAATTCTGTCGCAGCTTGTAGGTATGAACTGGATTGAAATCCCTGCGGGTAAATACTCCCTCCTCAAAGGAAAAGACAAGAAGTCGCATTGTCAAATAGAACTCTCCGTCAGGTATAGCATACATTCAGATATGTGTTTTGTATAATGACGGTACTGACAATGGGCAGATATGATCAGTTCATTTCACACGCGCCAGAGGGTGAATGGGCAAAGGTTGCCCCGTTGCGTATTCTCAGCTTTGACATTGAATGCGCTGGTAGAAAAGGGATCTTTCCCGAGGCATCTGTTGATCCTGTTATCCAAATCGCAAACATGGTCACACGGCAAGGTCCGGTTCAATTCCTATCCTTTTCTAGCTGATACCCACAACCTCCATGAAGGAGAAAGCCAGCCCTTTATCCGGAACGTTTTTACGTTGAATACCTGCTCTCACATTGTTGGCTCGCAAGTCATCTCGACCGATAATGAGACGGAGATGCTCCAGAAATGGAGATATTTTGTTGAACAAGTCGATCCCGATGTCATCATTGGTTATAACATCGCGAACTTTGATCTTCCTTATCTCCTTGATCGAGCAAAAGCCCTCAAGGCTAACCAGTTTCCTTATCTCGGTCGTTTGAAGAGTGCGTTTCTTAATAACATTGAAGCACTTTTTCATTAACAAGAAAATTAGACACCCGCACGCAGATAAAGGACACACACTTCTCCTCAAAGGCATTTGGACAACGAGACTCAAAGGAGACAAGCATGGATGGTCGGCTGCAGCTCGACGTCCTTCAGTACATGCAGCGTGAGCATAAATTGCGGAGCTACACGCTCAACTCGGTTTGCGCACAGTTTTTGGGAGAACAAAAGGAGGATGTCCACCACTCTGTAATTACGGAATTGCAGAATGGAACTCCGGAGTCCCGACGACGCTTGGCAGTGTACTGTTTGAAGGTATTGTAAATTGCTGATGTGGTCGCGCTTGATCTGACTACGTTCATGCGTGACCAGGATGCTTACCTTCCCCAGCGGCTGATGGATAAGCTCATGTGTTTCATTAACTATACCGAAATGGCCCGTGTGACCGGCGTGCCCTTCAACTACCTTCTGTCGCGTGGTCAATCAATTAAGGTGTTGTCTCAGCTCTTCCGAAAAGCCAACGACGACGGTTATGTCATCCCCACTATGAAAAGCGAAGGTATGGATGTCATATTCTTTCCGGTCTTCCTCTCAAGACTTCGCTAGGGACCGATGAACAATACGAAGGTGCTACGGTTATCGAGCCTAGAAAAGGATATTATGACGTTCCTATCGCGACTTTGGATTTCAGCTCTCTATATCCATCAATCATGATGGCGCACAACTTGTGCTACACAACACTGCTGGATAAGCTCACCGCAGAACGACTTAACCTCCAAAAAGACGTGGATTACATCCAGACGCCCAACAACGGTGCGCCATATGACATTCGTTCCACTTAACATCATTTAAGGACGCTTTCAAAGACTGGTTCGTGAAGCCGTCCCGACGGAAAGGCCTTCTTCCCACTGTGCTGGAAGATTTGATCAGTGCGCGTAAGCGTGCGAAGGCTGACCTGAAGAAGGAAACCGACCCTTTCAAGCGCGCTGTGTTGGATGGCCGTCAACTTGCCCTGAAGGTAGGTTCATCGGATTGATCCGACCCTTTCTCTTGATCCCTGTTCATCATTTTTTAGATCAGCGCAAATTCGGTGTATGGTTTTACCGGGGCAACGATTGGAAAACTCCCTTGTCTACCCATCTCATCGAGTGTGACGGCATACGGTCGACAAATGATCGAGAAGACAAAGGCGGTGTGTACCTCTTGAACGCGAATGGAGACTAATATGACATGCCCTTCATTTGATCTGTTTAGGAAGTGGAGGCAGAGTATTGTGTCGCTAACGGTCATTCACATAATGCAGAGGTCATATATGGTGATACCGACTCCGTCATGGTCAGATTTGGACCAACCGAACTGGATAAGGTTATGGCAATGGGTAACTGGCACGGTACTTTCATAAGTCCGAATCCTCATGACCATTTCAGGAAGCGAGGCTGCGGATCTCGTAACCAAGAAGTTTGTGAAACCCATCAAATTAGAGTTCGAGAAAGTGTACTACCCTTACCTGCTCATCAACAAAAAACGCTATGCCGGGCTATACTGGACCAAACCAGAAAAGTATGATAAAATGGACTCAAAGGGCATTGAAGTGTGTTGCTATCCAACTATTATGTGTACTTGGAACTGATGGTACGCTCCAGACAGTTCGCCGGGACAACTGCCGGCTTGTGCAGACAGTTATTGAGACCTGTCTTCACAAGATGTTGATTGACCGAGATGTTAAGGGTGCCGAAGAGTGCGTCCTATTGGGGTAAAATCATCCCAGTCCAACTTCGATTGATAAAACGGGCCAGCTACACAAAGCAAATTATATCTGATCTCCTACAAAACAAAGTGGACATGTCACAATTGGTGATCACGAAGGCGCTAGCGAAAACTGGTATGCATTGAAATAATCTAATTTGGGTGTTACTGTCAGCTAACTGGACATTTCAAGATTATTCGGGCAAACAAGCGCACGTCGAGCTCGCTGAAAGAATGAAACAGAGGGACGCAGGTACATGTAATTAAAGTTCAAGCAAGGACAGTTCTGATACCTGCCTAAGGCTCTGCTCCAGCCCTCGGCGACCGAGTAGCATACGTGATAGTCAAGGGAATAAAAGGTAATGATACGAAATATTTTTTTTACAAACACTGGGCTTACTTGACTGTAGGCGCTGCCGCCTACGAAAAATCCGAGGACCCGATTTATGTCTTGGAAAATAATATCCCGATCGATACAAAGTACTACTTGGAAAACCAACTCTCAAAGCCGCTAATGCGCATCTTTGAGCCGATTTTGGGGGAGAAAGCCAATTCTTTACGTGCGTCACGTTCCCTATTTTACTTTGATGTATGAACTGTACTGAGTTTCGTTGTAATAGTGTCAGGAGAACACACGAGGACCATTCAGATCGCAACTCCAACAGTTGGCGGGCTCATGAAATTTGCTGTGAAGACTGTCACATGCTTAGGGTGTAAGACCCCGCTACGCGCAAACAACAGCGTCGGCGGTGCGTACCCCTTTGTGCCCCTGATACTGCACGAAGTCATACTCGTCTCTTGACAGATGGCGCAGTCTGCGATAATTGCCGTCCCAGAATCAATGAGCTCTATCAAAAACAAGTACGAGTTCATCTTTATTATTATTATTTTGGAAATATCACTCGCCAACTCACAATTACCGCACCGTAGGTAACTTCAACCTCAGAAACTCAGGTAAAGTTCGCAAGACTGTGGACGCAATGTCAACGATGTCAAGGGTCTCTTCATCAGGTAAGAACGAACCAGATTGATCCGAAAGAACGGGGGGGATGACAGCTGGATTCCAGGATGTGCTGTGCACGAGTAAAGACTGCCCGATTTTCTACAGGCGGAAGAAGGCTCAAAAAGACGTGGAGGACGCAGTTTCCATGCTTGAACGGTTTGATAATGAACTCTGGTAATAAGATACCCCTAGGCTCACGTGTTTTTGCACTGCTATCATGTAATATTAGTCCATACAGCGCTCGAGGAGCTACAACACCGCCTCTTGCATCATTTACATTTACGGCGTGCGTGACATCACAATTTCATCTGTCAACGTCAAGTGACATGTTGTAATTAAGAGGCAAAAGGGGCAGTTGATACACTAAATCGTCGGAACACTTCAACTTCAATTAATGCGCTGTATTTATTTTAATCTACTATATCAGATCTATGACAAGCCGCTCTACCTCTACCTAGGGGATAGGGTGTCGTTATTGGATACCCTGAGAATTAACATTTTTAAACAGAGAGAATTATGAAGGAAATACGAAGGGGCGTTGAATGGGAACGAGACTCGTCTACATGACGACTCGTTCCTTCAGTTGGAGGATGGGCATCAAGCTACCCTCTGAGACTTGGACGATGCCAATGAGCATCACTTCATCAGGGGTGATATTGCCATTTCCCACCATCCACTTGGGGTGTTGGACAGGAACGCGCGCGCCGCACTCCTAAAATCCGTTTAATTTCCGAGATTTATCATCGCCACATCCAGGACAAACGCACCGCTAAAAAGTGTCGTACGCGACTTCCCACATGCTTGACAAACCTATCAAAGGGAAAAGGGTTCCTATCAGAAGTTTGATCCCTAAGTTGAACTTGCTGTTCGGAAGTATTATAGCCCGGCCACTGTGACACCACGTGGTAAGTGATGGAGGAACGCGCCCCATAGAAAAAAAAAGAACTCGAACCGCGATGCGGATCTTGACCGTTTTCTTGTCCTGCAG
>Ga0137398_10000896_pt1 | contig 11438 bp, 3 predicted proteins | sample czorhiz216metaG_FD_106659 | JGI IMG/M metagenome (GOLD analysis project Ga0137398, IMG submission 106659) | Vadose zone soil microbial communities from Angelo Coast Range Reserve, California, USA - czorhiz2.16 metaG | ecosystem: Environmental > Terrestrial > Soil > Vadose zone | place: USA...
AGTACTTCACGGGGGTGAACCCACTCACCGGACGACCGTTCCCCAATCCGGTCGCGACCGCGCTGGCGATCACCAACGAAGAGCGTGACAACCGCGTGATCGGCGACGCGTTCGCCGAGTACGACCTGCGTGAGGGGCTCACGCTGCGGAGCACCGCGGGGCTCGATTTCCTCAACGCCGTTCAGGACTATTACTCGCCGTCGACCGTCCTGCCCGGCCTCAACGACGAGGGCGAGGGAAGCCGCGGCCAGGCACAAACGCTGAGCTGGACGTTCGAGAACACGGTGCACTACACCCGGCGGTTCGGTGACCGCTACGATCTCGACGTGCTCGCCGGCACAACCCTGCAGCGCACGAACACCGAGCAGATATCGGGAACGTCGCAGACCTTCCTGACCGACGCGCTCGGCGTGAACGGGTTGAACACCGCGAAGACGTTCGTCGGCGTGTGGACGCCGGCGCCGCACTCGTCGCTGCTCTCCTATTTCTCGCGTGCCCGTTGGGGGATCGCCGATAAATACCTGTTCACCGTCTCCGGGCGTGTCGATGGCTCCTCCAAGTTCGGGGCGGGTCACCGGTACGGGTTCTTCCCCGCGGCCGCGTTCGCGTGGCGCGCGTCGAACGAGAGCTTCGTCAAACGGCTGGGCGTGTTCGACGATCTCAAGGTGCGCGCCAGCTACGGCCGCACCGCCAATCAGGACATCGGGAACTACAGCTCGCTGGCGCTGCTCGCGAACACGGTGAACGTGTTCGGCGGCACCCGCGCCATCGGCTTCGTGCCCAACAGTCTCGCGAATCCCGACCTCAAGTGGGAGACGACCGACGGGCTCGACTTTGGCATCGATGCCACGGTCCTCCGTGGCCGGGTGGCCGTGAACGCCGACTACTACTACAAGAAGACCCGCGACTTGCTGTACTACGTGTCCGTCCCCGCGACGTCAGGATTCGGCACGTCGCTCCAGAACATCGGCAGCCTGCAGAACCGGGGGTTCGAGCTGAGCCTCAACACTGTGAACCTCGCGGGGCCGTTCGGCTGGGAGACGACCCTGAACATCGCGCTGAACCGCAACAAGGTCCTGGACCTGGGCCCGGACTCGATTCTCGTGGGGGCGTATTGCTGTGTGGGCGGTGGGGCGCATCAAAACCCCACCGTCCTCAAGGTAGGGGAGCCGATCAACTCGTTCTACGGGTGGGTGTACGCGGGGATGAAAAATGGGCAGCCAGTATACAAGAATCTCGACGGCGACACGGCGATCACGTCGGCGGATCGCACCATCATCGGGAATGCGCAGCCCAAGTACACTGGAGGCCTGAGCAATCGGTTCACCTTCCGCAACTTCGAGCTGTCGCTGTTCCTGCAGTGGTCGGTCGGCAACAAGATCTACAACATCAATCGATCGCTGCTCACGGCCGCCGGGGGCACCGCGAACCAGCTGGCGGACGTGATGAGCGGCGGCCCCGGCATCCCGGCGCCCAAGATCGGCAACACGTTCGAGAGCACGGAATCCAGCCTGTTCGTGGAGGACGGCTCGTATCTGCGGGGTAAGAATCTCCGCCTGAGCTACAGCGTGCCGGCGAGCTGGCTGCGCGCCATTCACGTCCAGAACATGAGCCGCCTGGACCTCTACGTCAGCGCGCAGAATTTCTTCACGATCACGAAGTACACGGGCTATGACCCCGAGATCAGCGAGTATGCCAATACCAACCTCGCGCAGGGGATCGACTTCGGCACGTACCCGCAAGTGCGACAGATCACCTTCGGGTTCACGGCCGGCTTCTAAGCGAAACGGAGCCCAGCGTATGCGACGGACCAACCTGCTTTCGATGCTCGGCGCGCTGGCGACGGTCGCCTTCGCGTCGTCGTGTGACAGCTTCCTGGACCCGAGCCCGTCCGACGTGCTCACGCCGGAAAACTTCTACCGGACGTCGTCCGACGCCGTGGCGGCGGTCAACGGCGTGTACGAGCAGGTCAAGTGGTCGTATTGGCTCGGGTTCTGGTACATCTCGGATATCGCCACGGACGACATTTTCGCCGCTCCACGGTTCGGCTCGGACGGTCACCGCATGAGCGACTGGATATTCGACGCCACCGAATGGCCCATGGGCGACATGTGGGGCAGTGCGTACAAGATCATCAACCGGGCCAACGTGGTGCTCGATCGCGTCCCGGCGATCACGATGGATCCGGCACTCCGTACGCGGGTCCTGGGCGAAGCGCACTTCCTGCGCGCCCTGGCTTATTTCGACCTTGTCCGCTGCTTCGGGGACGTGCCCCTGATCGAGCATGAGGTCAAGTCACTCGACGGCCTGCGGGTCTCGCGCACGCCGGCGGCCCAGGTGCAGGCCCTCATCGTGAGCGATCTGCAGGAGGCCATCTCGGGTCTTCCGCCATCGTATTCCGGAGCGGACGTCGGGCGGGTGACCAGCGGGGCGGCACAGGCGCTGCTCGCCAAGGTTTACCTCACGGCCAAGGACTGGACCAACGCCGCCGCGCTGGCGGGGCAGGTGATGGCGAGCAACCACTACGCCCTGTTGCCCAACTGGAAGGACAACTTCAAAATCGCCACCAAGATCACGAACTCGGAGAGCATCTTCGAGATCAATTACGACGGCGTGCTCGATCCGGGGGCTGGCAGCGTGCACACGTTGTTCAGCCTGCCCTCCGGGTTTCCCGGCGGCGACGCCTACGGCCTCATGACCGTCGCGCCGTCGCTCGCGGCGCTCTTCGACTCGGCCGACACGCGCGGCCTGCACGGCACGTTCATTACGACACCCTATAAGGATGCGCTCGGTGACTCCGTCACCTGGGCCGATCCTCCGGCCAACCTCGGGCCCGCGTTCAACAAGTACCTCGACGAAACCGACTTCGAGAACATGCACACGCGTGCTTGGGTGAAGCAGGCAAATGACTGGATCGTCCTGCGTTACGCCGATGTCCTGCTGATGTACGCCGAAGCGGTGAACGAGGGCGGGACGGCGACGGCGGGGACCGCGGAGGCCGCGCTGAACCTGGTGCGGGTGCGCGCCGGGATCCTGCCGGTGTCCGGCCTGTCCCAGAGCGCGTTCCGCGACTCGGTCCGTCTCGACCGGCGGCGCGAGTTCGTGTTCGAGGGGCAGCGCTTTTTCGATCTGGCGCGCTGGGGCGTGCTCGACTCGGCGATTCGCGCCAAGACGGCCGAGTTGCACGCGATCGACCCGCTCGAGGTTCCGATCCCACACGGCGTCAAGGGTAACCTGCTGCCGATTCCCCTATCGGAGCTGAATATCAATCCCAACTTGACCCAGAACCCGGGGTGGTAGTGCTGCGACGCGCGACGACGCTGGCGCTGGCTGCCGGCGTCGCCTGTGCTCCGAACGGGCAGTCGGTCGACGCCCCCGGGCCGCCGACCCAGGGTCCGGCCGTGCAGGTGTGGCTGACCACGCCGAGCGGGGACAAGCTGCTGTCCCAGGAGCCCGACATCCACTTCGCGTCGGGCGGAGCGGCCGTCCCCACGACCATCACGGTCGACGAGGGGACGACGTATCAGGAGATGGTAGGCTTCGGGGCCGCCATCACGGACGCGTCGGCGTGGCTGTTGCAGAATGGCATGACGGCCCCGCAGCGCGAGGCATTGCTGCAAGAGCTGTTCGGCCGCAATCCCGGACTCGGCCTCAGCTTCACGCGCCTCACCATGGGCGCGTCCGATTTCTCGCTGCATCAGTACAGCTACGACGACATGCCCGCAGGCGAGACGGACTCGAGCCTGACCCATTTCTCGATCGATTCCAATCGGGCCTACGTGCTGCCGGTGGTGCAGCGCGCCCTGGCGATCAATCCCCAGCTCAAGATCATGGCGTCGCCCTGGAGCCCGCCGGGGTGGATGAAGACCACGGGCAGCCTGATTCAGGGGACGCTCCGTCCCGAGGCCTACGCCCCGTTCGCGGAATACTTTCGCCGCTATATCGAGGCATACCGCGCGGAGGGAGTGCCGATCTACGCGATCACGCTGCAGAATGAGCCGCACTACGAGCCGGCCGACTACCCCGGCATGCTGCTCGACCCCCCAGTCCGCGCCCTGCTCATCGGCCAGTACCTCGGGCCGTTGTTCGCGCGGAGCGGGATCGGGACGATTATCCTGGACTGGGATCACAACTGGGACGAGCCCCAGTCGCCGCTCCAGGTGCTGAGCGACTCCGCGGCCGCGGGCTACACGGCGGGCGTGGCCTGGCATTGCTATGCCGGCGACGTCTCGGCCCAGACCGTGGTCCACGACGCCCACCCCGACAAGGACACGTATTTCACGGAGTGCTCGGGCGGCGAATGGGCGCCCAACTTCGCGGACAATCTCAAGTGGATCGTGGGCACGTTGGTCATCGACGCCACCCGGGACTGGGCAAAGGGCGTCATTCTCTGGAACCTGGCGCTCGATGACCAGCACGGGCCGCACACGGGGGGGTGCAGCAACTGCCGGGGCGTCGTGACTATCACGTCCGGCGGCGCCGTGACGCGCAACGTCGAGTACTACGCCCTGGGCCACGCGAGCCGCTTCGTGCGGCCGGGCGCGCGCCGTGTCGCGTCGACATCCTTTGCCGGCGATCTCGAAACCGTGGCCTTCCGGAACCCGGACGACGGCTCCAAGGCGCTGATCGTGGTGAATACCACCGCCCAGGAGCGGACATTCGCGGTGCGTTGGTCGGGGGACGCGCTCCGCTATACGCTCTCAGCCGGTAGCATCGCCACGTTCTTCTGGCACTGACCCTCCCGCGTTTTCCCGCTTGACAGGTTCCATTTTGGATGGTCGTTTACATCTGCAACAACAACCCAGGGAAGCTCCCCAACGTCATCTCCCGTACGGACACACTCGCGAGGCGGCGGGCCACGCCGGGCAGGCCCCGGCGGGCGGCCCATCCGCGTGCTCATCGCCGACGACCACCCGGTGCTGCTGCGAGGGCTGGCGGGCGTGCTGGCGCTGTCCGGCTTCGCCGTCGTCGCAGAAGCTCAGGACGGTCGCGCGGCCGTGCGCCTGGCGCGTGAGCACCGCCCCGACGTCGCGGTTCTGGACGTCGCGATGCCGGTGGTGAACGGGCTGGACGCGGCCCGCGACATCCTCGACGCCGCCCCGGAGACGCGGGTCGTGCTGCTGACCGGGGTGGCGGGGGAAGGGGTCGTGCCCGAGGCGCTGCGCGTCGGCGTGCGCGGCTTCGTGGTGAAGGCGCAGGGCACCGACGATCTGGCGCAGGCGATCCGCGACGTGAGCCGTGGGGCGATATACGTGAGCCCCTGTTATTCCCGCGTGCTGATGCGCTCGTGCGTCGCTCCGAGTCAACCGGCGGAACGGTTGAGCCCGCGCGAGCGGCAAGTGCTGCGGCTCATCGCCGAGGGAAAAACGACGAAGCAGGCCGCCGCACTACTCGCGATCTCCGTCAAGACGGCCGAGTGCCATCGTGCCCACATGATGGACAAGCTCGGTATCCACGAGACGGCCGGTCTGGTGCGCTACGCGATCCGTGAGGGCGTCGTCGTCGCCTGACGCGGCGCCGCTACCTGTGTGATCGGTTGATGATTGGTTGATCCCGGGCGGACAAGCTCCGCACGGGATGATTTGCACTCTGCTTCGTATCTCTCCCCGATCGGGTAAACACCCGACCCCCCATCCGCTGAATTCCCGATTACGGCTTGCCCGCCGGAGCCGGATGCTATGCCCCAAGGGTCACGCGTGCCGGAGAGCCCCATCACGCCGGAGCAGAGCACCATGCACTTCGAGATCTCGTGGCGTTCGCGCATCGCTCACCTCACCGCCCGGGGTGCCGCACGCTGGGCCGTACTTGTCGCCCTCGCCCTCGGCGCCGGCGCCCTGACGCTCGGTCCCCACGCGGTCGGCGGCGAATTCCCGGCCGTCTCCTCCCCGAGCGCGGCCCTCGTCGCGGGCGGCGACACGCAGGTCGTCTACGGGCCCAAGCTGTTCGACACACCGACGGGCAGCCTGACCCTGCACGTGGAGCGCTTCGCCCTCGCGGTCGTGCCGGGCAGGCGCTACACCCTGCGGGTCGACAACGGGGCGGCGGACGGCTCGCACCGCGTGAGCGGCGGCTCGGTGATCCTCAACGGCAGCCAAGTCCTCTCCACCGCCGAGCTCGGCTCCGGCGCCTCGGGGTGGAGCCGCGTGGTGCAGCCGCTATCCGAGGACACGATCGTGGTCACGGTCCAGGGCACCGCGGGGGCGTACGTCACGGCGTCCCTCCTCTCCACCCCGGACGCGAGCTTCCTCGTCTTCGGGCCGGAGCGGTTCATCCGCTCCGGTAGCACGCCGGTCACCGAGACGCGGCAGTTCTCGATCTCGGCCACCGCCGCAGCCCCCTACCGCATGTGCATCGTGAACGGCAACGCGAACGGCACGCAGCGCATCTCGAGCGCCACGATCTTGGTGAACGGCGTGTCGGTCGTGACCCAGAGCGAGCTGAACCAGCATGTGGGCGGGCTGATGAAGGAAGTGACCCTGCAGCGTCAGAACACGATCAAGATCACCCTCAATGCCACGCCGGGCAGTTTTATCGACCTCTGCTTCAACGCCGCGGACGTGACGCCGCCCGTGATCACCATCAGCCAGCCGACGAACAACGTCATCACGCGCGAGGCGCAGGTAGGGGTGGCGGGAAGCGTGCAGGACGAGACGGCGACGACCGTGCGAGTGAACGGGCAACCCGCGTCGATGAGCGGCACGAGCTTCACCGCGACGGTGCCTCTGGCCGCCGAGGGCAACAACGTCATTCACATCGTGGCGATGGACGCCGCGGCGCACAGCACCGACTCGAGCCGCACGGTCATTCACGACACCCATCCGCCCGTGCTCACGCTCACGAGCCCCAGCGACGGCCTGATCACCAAGCAGACGAGCGTCACCGTTTCCGGAACGGTCACGGACCTCACGGCCGTGACGGTGAATGTGAACGGGGTCCCGCTGCCGGTCGATCCGACTGGGGCATTCACCGGCGCGATCACGGTCACCGAGGGCAGCAATATCCTCACAGTCACGGCGACGGACGCAGCCAGCAATGCCACGAGCCAGGTCCGGACCGTCATTCTCGATACGCACCCGCCGGTCCTCGCTGTGACCGCGCCGGCGAATGGGCTGATCACGAACCACACGCCCGTCACGGTGTCCGGGTCCGTGACGGATGCGACGGTCGTGGCGGTAACGGTGAACGGCACGGCGCTCACCGTCGGACCCGACGGCCATTTCAGCGGGTCGGTCCCGTTGACCGAAGGCCCGAACACCCTGACCACCGTGGCGACCGACGCCGCGGGGAACGCGACCACCAACACGCGCGGTGTCACACTCGACACGCACCCGCCGGTGCTCGCGGTGACGGCTCCGACGGATGGCCTGATCACGCGGGCAACACCGGTCACGGTCTCCGGTACGGTGACGGATGCGACACCCGTCACGGTGGACGTGAATGGCATCCCGTTGCCGGTCGATCCAACTGGGGCATTCACCGGGGCGGTCACGCTGACCGAGGGGAGCAATACCCTCACGGTCACAGCGACGGACGCAGCCAGCAATGCGACGAGCCAGCCGCGGACTGTCATTCTCGATACGCACCCGCCGGTCCTCGCAGTGACCGCGCCGGCGAACGGGTTCATCACGAACCACACGCCGGTCACGGCGTCCGGGTCGGTAACGGATGCGACGGTCGTGACGGTCACGGTGAATGGCGCGCCGCTCGCCGTGGGGTCCGACGGCCGCTTCAGCGGATCGGTCCCGTTGACTGAGGGCTCGAACACCCTGACCACCGTGGCCACCGACGCTGCGGGGAACGCGACCACGGACACGCACACGCTCACGCTCGACACGCATCCGCCGGCGCTCGCTGTGACAGCTCCGACGGACGGCCTGATCACGCGGCAGACACCCGTCACGGTCTCGGGGACCGTGACGGATGCGACACCGGTCACTGTTGACGTGAACGGGATCCCTCTCCCCGTCGACGCAGCTGGAGTGTTCACCGGACAGGCCTCGCTCGCCGAGGGAGCGAATTCGCTCACTGTGACGGCGCGTGATGCGGCGACGAACACCGCGACGATCGTCCGGATCGTGACGCTGGACACGCAGGCGCCAGTGATCGCCGTGACGCAACCGTTGGACGGCGACGTCATCAATGCGGCGTCGGTGACCACGAGCGGCACCGTGACCGACGCGACCACGACCACGCTCACGGTGAACGGCAACCCGGTGGCGCTGGGCGCCGGCGGTGCGTTCTCAGTCGAAGTCCCGCTCGTCCCCAACGCGAACACGATCACGTACGCGGCGACCGACGCCGCGGGCAACACCGCGACGAAGAGCATCACGGTCACGCGCCGGACGTCCAACCTGCCGCCCGATCCTGTGATGGTGGCGAGCGTCGTAAACCGTGCCGAAGTCACCACCATCGGCGCCAACACCTCCTTCCTCTATAGCGGTGCGACCCCGATCCAGACGGGGGTCGCCGCCGGTACGATCAACCCGGTGCGCGCTGCGGTGCTGCGCGGCCGCGTGCTCGACAAGACGTTCGCTCCGCTCGGCGGGGCCATCGTCACGATCCTCGGGCACGCCGAGCTGGGGCAGACCTTGAGCCGCGAGGATGGGGGCTATGACCTGGCGGTGAACGGAGGCGGCCGACTCACGTTGAGCTTCGTGAGGGACGGCTATTTCCCGGCCCAGCGCGCGGCCGACGTGTCGTGGCAGGACTACACGACGCTCGACGATGTGATCCTGCTCCAGCCCGATCCGGCAGTCACCGTGGTCGATCTCACGTCGCAAACGCCGCCGGTGGCGCGCGCCAGCGTTGTGTCCGACGCGGACGGGCCGCGCCAGGCGACGCTGATCTTCAAGCCGGGGAACACGGCGACCCTGACGCGTCCCGACGGCACGCAACAGCCGATCACCTCGCTCAGCATACGCGCCACGGAATACACGGTCGGCGACAGCGGCGCGTTGGCGATGCCGGCGCAATTACCTCCCGCGAGCCAATACACATACGCTGTCCAGCTCAGCGCGGACGAGCAGCTCGCGGCGGGCCCAGGCGCGCAGGTCACGTTCGGCCAGCCGGTGCCGTTCTATGTCGAGAACTTCCTGCACGTGCCGGTGGGGACGGCTGTGCCCACGGGTGGCTATGACGCCGCCAAGGGCACGTGGGTGCCCGAGCCGAACGGCACGGTCATCAAGGTGCTCGGCAAGGATGCGAACGGCCGGGCCCTGGTGGATATCACGGGGGACGGCCAGGCCGACCCGCCGAGCGCGCTCGCGGCGCTCGGCATCGACGACTACGAATTGTTGCAGCTGGGTGGCACGTATCCGGCGGGGTCTGATCTGTGGCGTGCATTGGCGCCGCGGCTCGAGCCCGAGGACTTGAACTTCCCGTTCATCTTCGTCGGGACCACGCCGACCGACGGCAGGGTGAAGGCGGGGTGCAGCTCGCGCGACGGCGATCCGGTGCGCTGCCAGATCCAGGCTCAGACGGCCCACGCGGTGGCCGGGCTCACTGGCTCGCTCTTCACGGTGCACTACGCGAGTGACCGCACGCAGGGCAACGCCGCTGATCGGAAGCTCGACATCACGCTCACGGGGCCGACGCTCCAGGCGCAGCTGCTTCGGGTGGAGCTCGAGGTGGACGTGGCAGGCAAGCGGTTCACGGGATCGTTTCCTTCTACGCCGAACCTGACGTATGCGTTCAGCTGGGACGGGAAGGACATCTACGGGCGGCTGACGCAGGGCACGCAAGCGGCGACGGTGCTGATCGGGTACGTGTTCCCGGTGCAGTACGCGGCGCCGGCGAACGCGACGGATGCGTTCGGGCTGCCGTGCGCGCCGACCGGCACAGGATCGGCGTGCTCGATCATCTCCAACGCACAGACCGGCGCGCGGGCGGAGCGCACGCTGGTGCAGGTGATCGAAACGTCGATTGGGACGCTGGACGCGACCGCGCTCGGGCTTGGCGGGTTCACGCTCGACGCGCAGAACGTGTACGACCCGGTGGGGCAGGTACTGTATCGGGGCGACGGGACCCGGCGCGCGACGGCGGCGCTACCACCAGGAATTCGCACGATCGCGGGAACGGGGGCGTTCCAGGGCCCGTTCCAGCCGGAACCGGAGAACGTATCGGCACTGACGCAGCAACTCGACCCGCGTGCCGTGGTGTTCAGCCCGGACGGCAGCGTGTACTTCAGTGATCGAGCCTTCCTCCTCCGGAAGATCACGCCGGACGGGTTGCTTCACAACATTCTGGGCCATCCGCAGGGCTGGCCGGGAGTGGCGACCGGGGACGGGGGCCCGGCGTCCGCGGCGCAGGCGGGGGCGATCACTTCGGTCGCACTTGGCCCGGATGGCAGCATCTACTTCTCGGACGTGCAGCGCGTCCGCAAGATCGATCCCAACGGAATCGTCAACACGGTCGCGGGCACGGGGACAGCGGGCTTCAGCGGCGACGGCGGCCCGGGCCCCCAGGCGCAATTGACCACTCCGCAGGGAGTCGCCGTGGGGCCGGACGGCAGTCTCTACATCGCCGATCAATCCAACCGCCGAATTCGGCGGGTGGGTCTCGACGGCATCATCACGACCGTCGTCGGCGACGGCTCGTTCTGCGGCCAGGTGGGCGGTTTCCCCACGGACTCGAGCTTCGGTGCACTGTGCGGAAATGGTGTACCGGCCACGCGGGCGAAGCTGGCCGGTCCCATGGGGTTGGCATTCGGTCCGGACGGCTCGCTGTACTTCTCCGAGCCATCGCTGAGTCGGGTGCGCCGGGTTGGGCCGAACGGCATCATCCGCACGTTCGCGGGCTCGAGCCAGACTCAGAATATCGGTGACGGGGGCCCGGCGACCCTCGCCGCGGTGCGGGGCGCCTCGGGGCTGGCGGTCGGTCCTGACGGCAGCGTGTACATCACCGCGCTTCAGTCCGGGGCGCTCGCCGATCCGACCTTCCGCATCCGCCGCGTCGCGTCGTCGGGGATCATCACTACCGTCGTCGGAACGGGTGCCTTCATCGGCAACAGCAACCAGCGGGGCTGGGCCGGCGATGGCGGTCCGGCTCCCGCGGCACAGGTTGGACAAGTCTCGAGTGTGGCGGTTGGGCCGGATGGCAATTTCGCCTTCCCGGACAACGAGCGCATCCGCAAGGTGTCTGGCTTCCTGCCGGGGCTCGGAGCGGGGCAGACGGTGATCGCGTCCGAGGATGGGCGGCAGATCGAAGTCTTCAGCGTCGCGGGGCGGCACCTGTTCACTCTAGACGCCTTGAGCGGAGACACACTGTTGCGGTTTTCGTACAACGCCAGCCTGCAGCTCGTTGCCATCGTCGATCGCAATCACCAAACCACGCAGGTCGTTCGCGATGCCAGTGGGCGTGCGACGGCCCTCATCGCGCCGACTGGGCAACGCACCGACTTGGTGCTGGATGCGGCCGGCAATCTCGCGGCCTTCAACGGA
>Ga0137398_10000898_pt1 | contig 11432 bp, 6 predicted proteins | sample czorhiz216metaG_FD_106659 | JGI IMG/M metagenome (GOLD analysis project Ga0137398, IMG submission 106659) | Vadose zone soil microbial communities from Angelo Coast Range Reserve, California, USA - czorhiz2.16 metaG | ecosystem: Environmental > Terrestrial > Soil > Vadose zone | place: USA...
CTTGTGGGTCACGATAGCCTCGTTCGTAGGCCTGACAGGTGCGTTTTTGATTTCCCCGCAATCCGGGATCGCGCTCTGGATCGTGGGCGTTGCCCTCTTCTGCGCTGCGTCCCTCCTCAACGCCCTAAATTTCAGCGTCACCACCATCGATCTGCGCGTCAAAGGCATGACGCTGCCCCGGCTCCCCTTGACCGTGTGGGCCTGGTTCATCAATGCCATCCTGGGAATGTTGATTTTCAGCATTCTCCTGGCGGCCTGCGTCTGCTTGCTCTCGGATCGCCTATTGAACACGCACTTTTTTCCCCCATTTCATTTTCCTGCCATGCAGCAGGCCGGCGTAGTCACCGGCGCTGTTCCAGTCCTTTGGCAGCGGCTCTTTTGGTTTTTCGCCCAGGCCGAAGTCTACGTCGCCATGCTTCCGTCCTTCGGCCTCATCACCCATCTGATTTCCACGTTTTCCCGCAAGTCGGTCTGGCAGGAACGCCTCGTTGTTCTGGCGCTGTGCGGCGTGGGCCTCTTCGGTTTTTGCGTGTGGGGCCAGCACATGTTCTCCAGCGGCCTGAACCCCTTTTCTCCCCTCGGCTTTTCGCTTCTGGCTTCTTCCCTGGGACTACCCGCCACGATTCTCATGGTCAGTTGGCTCGGCACACTTTGGAACGCGCGCATCCAGCTCAACACCGCAATGCTTTTCGCGCTCGGCTTCATTTCACTGTTTCTCTCCGGCGGGCTCTCCGGGATTTTCCTCGCCCGCCACGATCTCGCGTCTGCTGCCGTTAGCGACGATTTTGTCACCGGCCATTTCCATCTGGTCATGGGCGTCGCGGCCACCTTCGCCATTCTTGGCGCATTCTTCTTCTGGTTCCCCAAACTTTTTGGCCGCCGCCTGAACGAGCCGCTTGGCAAACTCCACTTCTGGATTACCTTCGCCGGCGTCTACTGTGTCTTCATGCCCATGCACTGGCTTGGGCTGATCGCCCATTCACGAGTTCCGCCGGGCACTCCGTTGGCTTCCGTCGCCGCGGCCGGCTCCGCAATTCGCACCTTCATCACCGTCGCGATTGTCCTCACGGTTTTCGCTCAGGGACTATTCCTCATCAATTTCCTATGGAGCCTGTTCCGCGCCGAAAAGACGGAAGAATCCAACCCCTGGCGCGCCACCACCCTCGAATGGAGCGTCCCCTCACCGCCGCCCCCCGATGATTTTGGCCCGAACGACCCAGTGGTGTATCGTGGGGCTTACGAATTCAGCGTGCCAGACGTGGCCGAAGATTTCGTGCCACAGCACCTTGCGCCGGAGCAAGGTGCCAAGGCCCGCGAGTCTGTAGAATAGGGAAGATCACCATGCCGGGCACAACCGCATTTCCGGACGTCGAACTCGTAGTTGACGACGTCGGGGGAGGAGGAGGCGGCCCCACCCCGCCCCCAAGCGGTGGCGACGACGACAAGCGCCGCCGCCCCGGGACGCCCTCGCCGAATCGCTACTACACCGGCATCACTCTCGGTATTGTTTCCATTCTGATGTTCTTCATGGCCCTCGCCAGCGCCTTCCTGGTGCGTAGAGGCACGAGCGGCGATTGGATTCCCGTGCATCTCCCCGCCGTGCTCTGGCTCAACACGCTCGCGCTGGTGGCCAGCAGCGTCACGCTGGAGCGTGCGCGGCGTTCCCTCTCAAGGCTTGATCTTTCGGGCTTCCGCAAAATGTGGGCCGTAACGACAGGGCTCGGCGCTCTTTTTTTGATTGGCCAGCTCGTCGCGTGGCGGCAACTCGTTGCTCAGGGCGTCTTCATGGCCAGCAATCCTGCCAGCAGTTTCTTCTACATTTTCACTGCCGCCCATGGCGTGCATCTCCTCGGTGGAATTGGCGCGCTGCTTTACGTTTTGGTTCGCAAATTCGACGGTACCAACATTGCGCTGCCCACGGCCGCGGAAGTCGTTTCCTACTACTGGCATTTCATGGATGTACTTTGGATTTTCCTGCTGGCCCTTCTTTACCTGGGCAAGTGAAATTCTAATTTTCCAAAATTCAACACTTCAGAAATTCGGCGACCGCTTCCACTACTCGTGCGATCTGCTCTTTGCGTAGTTCGGGATACATCGGCAGCGAAAGCACTTCTTGCGCCGCTCGCTCCGCGTGCGGGAAATCTCCTGCCTGGTGACCCAGCGCCGAGTACAGTGGCTGCAGATGTAAGGGGTAAGGATAATAGACCGTGCTTTCGATTTTTCGGTCCGCAAGATAGCGCTGGAGGGCGTCACGCTTCTCCACGCGAATCGTGTACTGGTGGTAGACGTGTTCGAAACTCTCGGGAGCGAACGGCGGCATGACACCGGGGATCGCAGAAAGGAGCCGATGATACTCCGCGGCATGCGATTGGCGGGCTCGCTGCCAACTCGAAAGATGACGCAACTTTACGCGTAGGATCGCCGCCTGGATTTCATCGAGTCGGCTGTTCCAACCCGGCTCGCTGCTCAGATATTTTCCTGTCTGACCGTGATTCCGCAGCGATCGAATGCGCGTCGCGAGCTCCGCTGAATTCGTCAGTACCATCCCCGCGTCGCCGTATGCGCCCAGATTTTTGGTGGGGTAAAAACTGACGCACCCCGCGTCGCCGAGCGAACCGGTCCGCCGGCCTTTGTGGGACGCGCCGATGGCCTGGGCGTTGTCTTCAATTACCGGAAGTTTGTGTGACTTCGCAAAGGCTAAGATAGGGTCCAGATCCGCTGCGAGGCCGTAGAGATGGACGACCACGATGGCGCGCGTCCGCGGCGTCACGCAGCGCTCCAATTCGGCCGGATCGATATTGTAGGTGTCCGGCCGGATGTCTACGAAAACCGGCTTCGCGCCGAGAGCGCTGACCGCGCTTCCGGTGGCCACAAATGTAAACGGCGGCAGGAGCACATCGTCTCCAGCGTGAACGCCGCACGCACGCAATGCCAGAATCAGCGCGTCCGTTCCCGAAGCAAGGCCCACGCCGTGAGCGACGCCGCAGAGCTTGGCGAGTTCTTCTTCCAGCGCCATGCCCTCGCGGCCCAGCACAAATTGCTGCGATGCCATCACGCGCTCGACGGCCGTTCGAATCTCACCGCCGATCGCGGCGTACTGCGCGGACATATCAAGCTGCGGCACGGTTTCAGGCTGGAAGGAAGTTTGAGGCTGAGAGGTCATGGCTTTGTGGCGCGTCAAGTATACGACACTTGGGTTTTGGCTTTGGGCAGGGCCCGATTGCAAACTGGCTTGAGCCCGCCGCGGCGGACGCCGTTAGAAACGCGGCCATTCCCCTATAATGGTGCGGCTTCAAAAATGTTTGCAAAACGCACCAATTGGAATATGGCGCCCAACCGGCTGAGCGAGGCGCTGGTTGCGCATCGCGCGGCGGGGACGCCGTTGCTCGATCTGATTGTTTCGAATCCTACCGAATGCGGTTTCGACTACGATAGTTCCGCAATTCTGGGCGCGTTGAGCAATTCTGCTGCGCTTTGCTATGAAGCCAATCCGAGGGGGCTGGAATCCGCCCGTCGCGCGGTCGCTGGCTATTACGCCGATTACAAAGTGGACGTTTCGGCCGGGGATATTTTCCTCACCACCAGTACCAGCGAAGCCTATTCCTACGTCTTTCGAACGCTCTGCGACCCGGGCGATCAAGTCCTCGTACCTTCACCAAGTTATCCGCTGTTCGATTTTCTGGCGGACATACAAGACGTCACCCTGGTGCGCTATCCGCTGCTTTACGACCACGGATGGCAGATCGATTTTCATGCGCTGGAGCGGGCCATCACGCCGCGCACACGCGGAGTCATTGTCGTTCACCCCAATAATCCGACGGGACATTTCACAAAACATGCGGAAATGGCAAAACTGAATTCCATTTGTTCCGCGCGCGAGATGGCCATCATCGCCGATGAAGTGTTCCTCGATTTCCTGCTCGAGGAGAATCGGCCGGCGAGCTTCGCTGCGAATCGCGGCGCGCCGACATTTACGCTAAGCGGTCTGTCGAAGATTTCCGGACTGCCACAGATGAAGGCCGCCTGGTTGATTGCCGGCGGGCCGCAGGAATGGAAAAGGGAAGCACTCGCGCGTCTCGAGGTAATTGCCGATACCTATCTCTCTCTTAACGCGCCCGTGCAACTGGCGATACCCAGGTTTCTCGAACAGCGCCATGCTTTCCAAAAACAGGTGATCTCGCGCGTGCGGCGAAATCTTGCTGAACTCGATCGTCAGTTGGCAGAGCAAAGAACTTGTTCCCGGCTGATCGTAGAAGGTGGCTGGTGTGCGGTGCTGCGGGTCCCCGCGACGCGCTCCGACGAAGACCTGGCGATTGAATTCTTGACTGCCAAGGGCGTTTCTGTCCATCCAGGTCACTTCTACGAATTCGTGGGGGTTGGTTATCTCGTTGTTAGCCTCATCACGCCCGAGCGAATCTTTGCTGAAGGAACCATCAGATTACTCTCATTGTTCTAACCGTTGGCAGAAAACCCAGAGTCTCCCGGCCGGTAGCTCCAGTAATAGAAAAGCTGTAAGAGCACGCATCGAGGCAGCTCTCTAATACATAAAATACACAAACAGCCGACTCCTCGCTCGTTCTTCCGATTTCCATAGGGTCTATGGTCGATGGTATGGAAGTACCAGTGGACGAGTTTAGAAACAAGTTCTGAACTCGCGTAAAGCATAGATAACTCGCCAATTGGTCCCTGTTAACGTTTACATCAACGGACGGAATCTTTGGAATTTAGATTGCACCCATAGGCGCTAACGTTACCAGACAGGTGTGCAGTAGGTGGGGGTTCGTCGAAATTCTTGAAAATTTAGGAGGCTTCAGTGATTAAGAAGTATCGGATTTTTTTGACGTTGCTCAGCCTCATGGTTCTCGTGCTGGGGCTCGTTGCAGTCAGCCAAGTCAACGCCCAACTTATCAGCGGCAACTTGGTGGGCACAGTTCTCGACAAGACCGGAGCGGTCGTGCCGCATGCATCAGTCGAGGCAGTAAACACGCAGACGGGTGCTAGGTACAGCACAACGGCCAACGACGCCGGCGAATACCGATTCAACAACATGGCGGTTGGCACTTACAACATTTCGGCGTCTGCTACGAATCTTGCGACCACGACCATCAATGGGTACGCCATCGAGCTCAACATGACAAAGTCCCTGCCGATCACGCTAGAGATCAGGGGCGCTATTACCACGGTAGAGGTATCCGGCGTCGCGGAGGCGCTGGATACGGCGAGTTCGACACTGGCGACTACTTTCGACCCGAAAATGAACGCGGATCTTCCCAGCACCACGCTTGGCCCCAGCGGGATTCTTAACCTTTCGCTCTTGAGTTCCGGTGTGGCGAGCAGCGGCGCGATTGGTGCCGGTTCGGGCCCCAGCATTGGCGGCCAGCGTCCACGCAACAACAACTTTACTGTTGAAGGTATCGACAATAACAGTAAGAGCGTAACCGGACCTCTCGTGCCAGTCCCGAACGACTCCATTTCCGAATTCACGGTCCTGCAGAATCAGTACTCGCCGGAATTTGGTCACTCCTCTGGAGGTCAGTTCAACTTTGTGTTGAAGAGCGGAACGAATTCTTTCCATGGCGCCGGGTACATCTACTCGCAGAACCGCAACTTCAATGCCATGGACCAGGCCACGAAGAACAATGGCTTTACATCGAATCAGCGTTACGACAATAACCGCTTTGGCGGGAACATTGGAGGCCCTATCCTGAAGAACAAGCTGTTCTTCTTCGGGAGCGGCCAATACAATCCCGTGGGCCAGGCGAGCGTGCCGGGCGCCCCTGTTTGTACTCCTACAGCTGCCGGTTATACAACCCTCGGGAGCATCTCCGGACTCTCCTCCACGAATGTGGGTGTTTTTAAGACCTATGCAACGCCAGCTCCAGCGGGGGGGAAGCCCTGTCCGACGGCCCTTACTGGAATAAAAATCACTGATCCGAGTGCTGCGACCGGATTCACCAACGTGGAGGTCAAGGTTCTGCCCGTAGCAGCGCCCAATTACAACAATGGTAAAACATTTATGGGCAAGATTGACTACGACATCTCTTCCAAGGACCAACTTCGCGGCAGCTACCTTTACAATGACTTTTTTGCAATCGACGCTACGCCTTCGTTGCCGGCATTTTTCTTACCAAATCCGGCTAATATTAACCGACTAATTACTGTAAACGAATATCATACATTCAACGCTAGCATGAGCAACGAGCTGCGGCTCGGCTTTAACCGCTCGTACAACCGGGTGTCAACAGGTAACTTCAAATTCCCCGGACTGGATAGTTTTCCGGATTTGCTCTTCGATCAACTCAATACCCTGCAGCTAGGACCCGACCCGAACGGGCCACAGTTTGGATATCAGAACGTTTATCAGGCCACCGACAACGTCACCTGGACCAAGTCTCATCACACGTTCAAGTTTGGGATCGAAGGGCGCAAATACATCTCGCCGCAGTCTTTCACGCAGCGTTCCCGCGGCGATTATGAATACTCCTCCATGGACCGTTATTTCAGGGATCTAAACCCCGACCTGCTAGCCGAACGCAGCAACGGAAATCCCATCTACTATGGCGACCAGACCGCTCTCTACTGGTTTGCCAACGACGACTGGCGTATCCGCCCCAATCTTACGCTGAACATCGGGATGCGTTATGAATATATGACCATCCCATTTGGCGAGCGTTCACAAGCACTGAACCAAGCGGCGAGTGTGTCCGGCCTGATCAGCTTTGCTGAGCCGCAAGCCGCCAAGAATAACTGGGGTCCGCGGATTGGCATCGCCTATACTCCAGGTCCGAGCGGAACGACTTCCATCCGCGCGGGTTTTGGCATCTCCTACGACGTCTTGTATGACAACATCGGCATTTTGTCGCTGCCTCCACAGTTGAGTGGAACGATTGATACGCCGTTTACGCCGGACATTCCGAATTATCTGGGCAGCGGCGGGATCAAGCCGGGAGCGGGAGGCCTAAGAACATTCCCGGACGTGGCCACACAACGCCTGGCAACGGGCAATCACATCGTCGTCGACCAGTTGGATCCGAAGTCCGTCCAGTGGACACTCGGCGTGCAGCACGTGTTCCAGAAGGACTATACGCTGGAAGTTCGCTATGTGGGCACGCGTGGTATCCATCTGAACACCCAGGAGCGCATCAACAGACAGCCTAAAACCAGCTCAACCTTGGCCTTGCCTACGTACACAGCAAATCCGGGCCAGGCAGCGTTGGACGCGCTTACGGTTACGCTGCCGATGATCTCGGCTCAGAGCAGCTACGTTCCGGCCTTTGCGGCTGCCGGCTTCAATGGGCCCAACCTCGTTCAGTTCACGCCGAACGGGGACTCGAACTACCATGGCTTGGCGGAGCAGTTAACGCGACGTATGGCCCACGGACTCACTTTTGTGCAGTCCTATACCTACAGCCATACGATCGACAACAGCACCGCGGACTTCTTTACGTCGGTGCTGACGCCGCGCCGCACCCAGGACTTCCAAAACCTGGCAAACGATCGTTCCAACTCCGCTCTGGACCGACGCCACCGGTTCACACTCGCGGCCATCTACGACGTGCCGTACTTCAAGAGCGGCAGCTGGTTGAAGAGGAACGTCCTGGGAAACTGGGAAGCTGGACCCATTTACACTTACCAATCGCCGGAGTGGATGACGGTGCAGTCCAGCCGCGACGTGAACGGAAATGGCGATACGGCCGGTGACCGCGCGGTCTTTAATCCAAAGGGCACGCCTGGGACAAGTTCAGACGTGAATGCCTTGACCAATACTGCTGGAGCCGTGGTTGCATACTGTGCTTGTAGCACCGGGAAGATGACTGACATACCGACCAATCCCAACGCGCAGTACATCCGCGGCGGAGCATTTGCCCGGCTCAACGCCGGCAGGAATACGATTCCGGCGCGCCACATCAACGACCTCGACCTCACTGCTCTGAAGCGCTTCTCGCTCACCGAGCAGAAGAAAATCGAATTCTCAGCCCAGGCACTGAACGTACTCAATCACCCGCAATTCGTGCCGGGATCGTTGAACGATGTTGCGTCGATCGGCTACACCGGAAGCCGGAGTTTCTTGCAACCGGGTAATGCCGAGTTCAACAATCCAGAAACAGTGTTCGCTAGCAACGCGCGTGCATTGCAACTCGCTTTGAAGTTCATCTTCTGAGCTAATCCAACTCTTCCGCTTGCGAGAGCGAGCGGGGCTTTGAAGGGCGCCTCGACCAGGTCGGGGCGCCCTTCCTGATTTCAGGACCTTACGACTGTTGAATGCGCAAATCCGGCTTGGCGGCGAGTCGCCAAGGTGTCGTCCAGGCAAGAGTTGAATTCAGGGCGGTGGTGGGCTACTTCGCAAGGGGATATACTCCTAACAAGGAGATTGCGGAGGCAGGCGCCGCCAAAAGCTGTTCCTACCCCTGTTTCTCCTAAAGGTGGCCAGCCATGTATCGAAAAGCAAAATTTGCCGCGTTGATATCTGGCCTGCTTGCTGCAACTGCTGCATCGCTGCTGTGTGCCGCCACCGGCGCGGCGCAGGACAGTCCCGGCACTCCAGGGGACCCATATTTTTCCAACAATGCGGTCTGGCGGGCGCCTTCTGCGAACCTCTACGTAAGCGTGCGCGAGTCAACCGGCCTTCCGGTGACCACCAACGCAACTGTAAAGCTAACTTGCCCCCTTGCAGGTATAGACGTGAGTGGGCCCGTACAGGGCCAGGGTGCACAGGTCCAGTTCCGCAATGTTGCTGCGGGGGATTGCAACATAGAGGTGAGCGCCCCAGGCTATCGGACCTCCAAAGATCGCACCGAGGTCACACAATCGATGACCTCTCACAATCAATACGTCTTCGTCTACATGCATCCGGAATCGGAGAGCGCGGAGGCTGCCGCGCGACCCCCGGCTGTTCCGCTCGGTCTCATCAAAGAGATGGACAAAGCGATGCAAGCCATGCGGGAGAAGCACGACGGGGATGCGCGGAAACACTTGGACAAAGCAGCGAAGATAGCTCCGACGAACCCGGACGTTGCCTACCTACAAGGCATGATGGAATTGGACCACCATAACTTACCCGTCGCGGAGCAGTTTTTCCAAAAGGCAGTGAATTCCTCCCGCGCGCAAGAACGCGCGCTGCTAGGCTTGGGCTATGTTCAGGTGCAAATGAATCAGGCTGGGGCGGCAGCGCAAACGCTCGAGAAGGCATTGCAACTGAACTCGGCCTCGGAGCGCGGGCATCTACTGCTCGCCAATGCGTACGCGCAACTGCGGGAGTATCCCAAGGCGCAAGAACATGCGCAGCGGGCGGCGGCCTTCAATTCGGAGGACTCCGCTCCTGCGAGAACATTACTTGCACAGATTTTGGCAGCGCAGGGTAATCGCGATGGCGCCAGGTTGGAATTCGAAGGAGTGCTGCGTGAATATCCCAAGTCGCTCTCTGCCTCCGTGGCCAGAGACTCGCTCGCCAGCCTGGCAAAGACGGCGACACCCGGGAGTTCGGCAGAGCTGGCGGTGCCGCTGTCAACCGTGAACCCCTCTCTTCTTCCTTCCGCCTCTGCCGCTTCGGTAACGCCGTGGGCTCCGCCTAGCGTAGACACCTCGGTGCCTGGGGTGGCACCGGACGTGACGTGTTCTGCAGAGGACATTGTCGAGCACACCAGCACAAGCACGAATCGGCAACTTGAAAACCTCGAAAAGTTCCTAGCCACCGAGCACATTCAGCACGAAGAGGTCAACGGGCGCGGCGAAGTCTCGCAAGTCCGCGACAAGAATTTTTCCTATATGGTTTTCATCGAGCACGACAAAGACGGCCTTGTATTCCTTGATGAGAAACGTGACGGAGGCACGGGCACCGACTCGTTTCCCACTTCGCTCGCCACGGTCGGACTCGTCAGCCTAGGCGTCGACGTTTTTCATCCCGGCTTCGCCAAAGCTCTTAACTTCAAATGCGAAGGTCTCGGCCAGTGGCGCGGGAAAGCAGCGTGGATACTACATTTCGAGCAGAAACCCAATGTGAAGTCTTTCCTGCGGCTTTGGGAGACGAAAACCAAGACCGTCGAAATTCCGCTCAAAGGCCGTGTCTGGGTCGCGGCGAGCAGCTACAACGTTTTGCACGTGGAATCCGACTTGCGCGAGCCAATGAAAGAATTGGAATTGATGCGCGACCATTTGGCGATCGATTACGGGCCGGTAAATTTCCAGAACGGAAAAACCGAACTTTGGCTGCCTTGGTACGCCGACATGTATCTTGAACTGCACGGCAGGCGCTATCATCACAACCATACCCTCAGCAATTTCAGTCTTTTCGCTGTCGACACGAGCGACAAGATTAATCTCCCGAAGGATCCCCCTCCTCCACAAGAAAACCCGAAGCAACATCCACTGCAGGAGAAATAATTAGGTTCGGTGGGAGTGAACACTCGAACCGGCGACAACATGACGGTAGGTTTGCTTTCAGGCCTTGGTGAGCACAGTACGCGCGCGGGCAGCAGCCCGCGAAGGCATTGCCCCTACAGGTTTTTCAGATGGGCCAGGCGGAACGGGGAGCCGAGGTGTTCCCGCAGATCCAGACAGTGCTGATCCGGGGGTCACAAACGGGTCAATCGGGCTCCCAGAGCAGCGTTCAGTCACTTCCCTGATCCTGGTTGGGCTCCATCACATGGAGCATCAGGCTTTGACCCTTGGCGCGGAGTTTTTCAACGCTCTGAACCATGGCGGTTCCTTCCTGTCCTCAAAGTGGCTGATGGGGGCTCGAAAACACTCGGTGACGGAGGATTCGGGGATTTCGTCTCGTTGCTGGTCAGCGTCAAAGTAAAATCTACGTAAAATATTCCTTGTAATTGGAGGAACACTACCAGTCAGAAAAGGGAGGCCGAATTTGTTGGCCTCCCTTTTCTTTGAAAAGCGAGTCTACCCGAAAAGCCGGACCCCCCAACAGAGGCTACCGCAAACGGCCGGGAGGATCAGCCGGGGAGGGCATCCCGGCGGACTTGTGGCTGCCGGGAGCATTTGCGGAGACTCTTGCGGGTGCAGGAAGGGGAATCCCCACGCCAGTGTTTAGTTCGACGTGATCTTTGCCGCAAGCGGGGCAGTACCCTTTGCCCGTATCTTCATCGCGCAGGCTGGCGAGTTCGTAGCACCCGCAGATGCAATCGCAGTAGCCGGTTTCAGAAGCCGTCTTGATGGGAATTAGCGCCATGGCTATCAAATGGTACGTTCTCGCTCGATTCGTTGCAAGCAAAGCAGTAGAGAATTATGCCGCTGTGCCCGCCTGGGCGCCGGATACTGGATAAGCTCGAGCCGCGCCAGACTAGCCCCATACCCGCATTGGCAAGGAACAATGAAGAATTGCGTTATACCCCGCCGCTACAGGTTTTTCAGATGGGCCAGGCGGAACGGGGAGCCGAGGTGTTCCCGCAGATCCAGACAGTGCTGATCCGGGGGTCACA
>Ga0137398_10000899_pt1 | contig 11427 bp, 5 predicted proteins | sample czorhiz216metaG_FD_106659 | JGI IMG/M metagenome (GOLD analysis project Ga0137398, IMG submission 106659) | Vadose zone soil microbial communities from Angelo Coast Range Reserve, California, USA - czorhiz2.16 metaG | ecosystem: Environmental > Terrestrial > Soil > Vadose zone | place: USA...
GAAAACCACCCCTTGGAATCCTTTTCGAGCCGCACAGTCAAAACCGTGATGTTGTCCGGGCCGCCGCGCTCATTGGCGAGGGCCACGAGTTTTTCCGCTGCCCGGGCAGGGTCGGTTTCCGCCTGGAGCGTTCCCGCGATTTCGGGCTCCGTGACCAAGCGCGTCAATCCGTCGGAGCAGAGCAGCAGAACATCCCGGGGGAAAAGTGTGTGTTCCTCGGCGTCCACTTCGATTGCCGCTTGTGCGCCAAGCGCGCGCAGCAGAACGCTTTGCATGTTGCTTTCTTCGGCCTCGGCCACGGTCAAAATCCCGCGCCGCACTTGTTCGGCCACGAGAGAATGATCCCGGGTGAGCTGAAGCAAGCTCCCGCTGCGCAGTAAATAGGCGCGGCTGTCACCGACATGAGCGATGCTGAGTTTTGCGCCATCGATCCACGCCGCCGTTAGAGTCGCGCCCATGCCTCGATGATCAGGATTCTTTTCGGCGGCCTTGAAAATGGTCCTGTTGGCCAGATGGACGGCCGTAGCAAGGTGTTTTGTCCGGGCGCTCCAATAGGGTTGTACTGCGCCGATGACCTGAGCTGCGGGATTGGTATGGGCGTCGCGGCAGTGTTTCACGACCGTTTCAACAGCCATGGCGCTGGCGATCTCGCCGTGGACTTCGCCCCCCATGCCGTCGGAAAGCACGAAGAGGTGGAGCAGCTCAACGATCTTGTAACAGTCTTCGTTGTTTGTGCGCACCCGACCCACATCGGACAGGCCGCCGCTTGCGATTCGCACACGAACTCCCATTGCCGCTCTGAGATTACACCGCGGCCCCACACCTGTAACTGGCAACTCTGTTCCCACGCTAACAGAGCCCCAAGACCGGCGAAAGGCTTTGAACCCTACTGATTACTCGCTCTTTCGCCACATGCGGGCGCGGAAGTGAAGCAACCTCGCGCCGTTGGCGGGTGCATCGCTTTCATCGGCATGAGGTTCTCCACTACAATTCCACGCATGTCCTTGCGCCGCCGCTGCCCCGGGCTCCTCTCTGCCTGTCTCATGGTCGGCGTGTTTGCGCTCGGGGCTAGCGCTCAGCAGCCTGCGCCGGCGGCATCTGGAGCGCGAATATTGCTGCTGCCGCGGCGAATCGTTTCAGGCGAACGCGCCACACTCGCCGTGCTGGATGTGCATGGGCGGCTAACTCCGCGTGTTACGGTGAATTTTTCGAACGGGGACCGGCTCACGAGCGATGCGACGGGCAGGGCCCTTTTCGTGGCGCCGCTGAATCCCGGAATGATTTTTGGTTCGATTGCGGGACGCGCTGGGCGCGTCGCTACCACCATTCTCTCGCCCAGCGAGGCCGCGTCGACTTCGATCGAAGTTTCCTCCGTGCCGCGGGTGGCTTCGTTGACAGACCGATTTGAGCTCTTTGGGAAGGGTTTCTGCGGCGACGCTGACGCCAATCAAGTGCTGATCGCGGGACAGCCGGCCATCGTGCTCGCGTCTTCGCCAATTGCGCTGGTTGTGCTTCCTCCCCCGGACCTGCATCCCGGCAGCGCGGCGGTGCAAGTCTCCTGCGCGAAACGCCAGTCGCCGCCGTTTTCCATCACCCTTGTCGGGCTCGCACTCGAGGCCAACTCCTCACCATTGAAACCAGAAGAGCATCGTACGCTTACGGTGCGTGTTCGTGGGACGATGGCGAAGATTGCGCTCGAGGCACGGAACCTCGCGCCGGAAATCGCGGAGCTTTCCGGGGTCAATCCGGTGCGAGCCTCGAGCAGCGGAGGTGCGGAGAATTTTGCCCGGTTTGAGGTGGTGGGGCGGAAGAACGGCAACTTCTTGATTTCGATTCGGTTGGTGCCGTCGCTCAGAAGTCCGTTGCCTTGAAATTAGGCGGGAGAATGCTGGTTCACCTCAAAGTGGGGAGAGGCCCACAGGAGTTAACATAACTACGGAGAGGAGTTGCGTTCTTTTTTGCCCAACGCCGGGCTGGCTAAGGATGCCCTGCTTGGCGAGGACGGAACGGACCGAAAAGCGGCAGCAAGCCGCTGCACTGCAAATAAGAAGCGGCAGCCGAGGCTGCCGCTCTTTGCGTCAAGTCATACTTTGACCCGAAACGATCGTACCTCACGAGCCAGGACAGATTCGGAAAACCACCCAGGCGGCAAGAATCCTGCAGAAACCTGAGATTACCCGTCCGAGCCGTAAAGCCCCGGCGTTCAGGCCGGGGATATAAGGCTACTTTCTTTTTTCTTCGGTTCGTTCTATCTGGCTGGCCTGGCCTTCGGAAGGAAGTGGGAGAGAGCCCTGAGGATTCTCGAAAGGGAGCTCAGGAACACCGGCGCCGAGCATGGTTTCGAGAGTATTCTGGGCCCTCTCGAAGAGTTTGTCGGACTCGCTGTAGCTTTGCTGGGCGTTCTTCAAATGGGTTCCCAGAGTTCCGAACTTGTCCGCAAATTTCTCCATTTGCTTTTCCATCCCGGAGAGATTTTCCAGGAGGAGCTTGGCATTCTCTTGCATCTGCATGCCGCGAAGGCCCATCGCTATCACGCAAAGATGCGCGTATAGAGTATTCGGCGAAACAGCGATGACATGTTTGTCGCGGCAATAGGCGTCAAGGGGCTGGCCCTTGTTGTCCGACGTTTGCAGGAGTTCGTAGTAGACGGTCTCTGAAGGAACGAACATCAGGGCTACATCGAGGGTGCCTTCATCGGGCACGATATATTTTTTGCTGATGGCATCGGCATGGCCTTTCACCGCGGTGGCGAAAGCGCGGCGCGCTTCGTCGCCCTCGGTGCCGATCCTGCGATAGGCGTCCAGAGGAAATTTCGAGTCAATGGCCATTATTGTTTTGTCGCGAAGCTTGATCACGACGTCCGCTGCTTCTCCACTGGAAAAGCGATGCTGCATCTCGTACTGCGCGCGAGGAAGGGAATCTTCGAGCAAGCGCTCAAGGGTCACTTCGCCGAGGGAGCCGCGCGACTTGGCGCCGCCCAGAATACCTTCGAGCGTTTGCGCGGTCTGGGACATTTGTCTCCCGGCTTGCTGGACTTCGCCAAGCTGCAGCTGGATTTGGCTGATCTGATCGCGGGTGTTCTTGAGCTCGCCGGCCATCTTGGTTTGCGCGTCGGAAGTCATCTGGCCGGTAATCTGGGCGGAGTTCCTGATGGCGTCCTGCAAGGCGGGGGTGACACTATCGAGGCGCTGCGCGACACTCTTGGCGATCGTTTCCAATTGTCCAGTGCTCGAGGCTTGCGACGTTGCGATCGTTTGCAGGTCGCGGCGCAATTCGTTCATCTGGGATTCGATGGCGCCGCTCTTCTGGCGGCCTTGCAAGCTCTGCAAAGCCAGCCAGATCACCAGGATGGCCACAAGCACAACTCCGCCAATCAAGAATGCGTTCATTCACTCTCCGATACGAACTCGGGAAACGGTCTTCTTACTTTACGCCGAATCGGTGAAGGCGCAAACAGGGCGAGTGATGCTGGCAAGCAATGACAGCCTGGAAAAATCGAGGAACAGCCAGCCGATACAGCACGCCTAAAACGAAAGGGCGCAGCATGCTGCGCCCCTAAGGAAGACTTGAACGGGTTCGAGGACTACCAGCTCACCTTGAGAGCGAACTGGAACTGGCGCGCGTCGTAAGAAGCTGTTGGCTGGCCCGCGCTGCAAGTCGCGCCTGCGGTTGGATCGCAGACCTGATTGACCGCGGCAATGTTGGTGCGATTGAAGAGGTTGAAGGAGTCGGCGATGAGATCGAGCTTGAAGCGTTCGCCGAGCGGAATACGCTTGGAGAGCCGCATGTCCCACTGAAAGAAGTTGGGTGAGGTGAAACGGTTGCGGCCAAGACTGCCGTCGCAGCCAGCAGGCGGGGAAACGCCCGGCACGGTAAAGGGTTTCCCGCCGTTGTCCAAGCATATATTTGCGACACCGAAAGTCACGCCGGGGATAAAGGGTGAAGTTGTGGCGCCGCCAACCGAAGGCCGGGCCTGAGACGCGCCCAGGTCCAGGCGCGTATCCGTGGCGGTGATGACGTTGAAGGGACGGCCGGAAGAAAACTCGATGATCGGTGAAAGCGTAAAACCGCCCACGAAATGTTTAAAGAATCCATCGCCGGACTTTGCGCTGCCGGATTGCATGACGGCGCTGGTCACCCAGCGGTGGCGCTGGTCGTTCACGGAATTGGACCGTTCCAGGTCGGGGAAGCGGCTGTCCTGAGGCTCGAGTGGGGATTGTAAGTCGGTCGAGTCATCAATGGCGTGGGACCAGGTGTAGCTGGAGAGCAGCTCGAAGCCCTTCGAGAAACGCTTCGAGAGGTTGAAAGTCAGAGCGTTGTACCAGGAGTTGCCATTGGAGAGCTGCGCGTCGACGCTGTTGAAGGGAACGGGAACACCGAAGCCCTTCGGGTAGCCCGCCAATGTTGCCAGGGCCACTTGCGTTGCATAACCGCCGGGAACCAGTCCGCCGAACGAAGGATTGGGGCCGGAGGGCCGGAAGAAGTTGAAGAACGCAGGCGTGGCGACGAAGCCGACAGCGTTAGCCAAAGTGCAGCTATTCGACCCGTTGAAACCCTGGGCAAGAGCACCCGGAGCAATGAGCAAAACGCTAGAAGAAGAACTCGTAGCAACGCACGAATTCGGCGCGCCGGTGGGGACAACGACTGTCAAAGGATTGCTGACGCTGAGCCCTGAAGCAGCCGCGTTGAAGGCGTTCTGAGCCAGGAGTTTAGGATCCGTGGAATTAATGTCCACAGGCCGATTGAGGTGTAATCCACGAGTCCACTGGTAACCCAGGCTGAATTTCCAGGAGCCTGCGAGTTCGCGTTCAATCGTGAGATTGGCCTGTTCCGCGTAGCCGTATTTGAAGTTCTTGGCCAGCGGCAGCGTGAACGGCAGAATCGGAAGCGGGAATCCTGTCGTCAGGTAGTTTTGGTTGGCAAAGAGCGAACCGGCAGCAAAAGGATCGAAACGCTGTTGATCGGACTGGTAACCGAGCGTCAGTGCCGCAGGGAATGCCGGATAGATTGAGTTGGCGTTAAGCGCACCCTGGAAAATGGAAGAACCATTCAGATTCACCGGAGAATCCAGTCCATTTCCGCAAACCGCCGGCGCCGGTGGCGGAAGAAGGCCGCAAGCTGACGGCGTGCCGCCGGTAGAAATCAATTGCACGGAGCGTCCGCCGTCTGCAGTCACCGAGTCGAAGGCGGTGGCGAGCAAGGGATGATCGTAGAAGAGACCGAAACCGGCGCGAATCACGGTCTTGCCGTTACCGGCGGGATCCCAAGCCAAACCAAAGCGCGGGGCAACATTCTTATAGTTGCGGGGGATGCCTTCGACGACGCCGAGGGCTTGTTCCGCGGCGGCGTTGACCGCGGTTGCAGGTGCGAAGAGCGGGCTGATTTCCACGTCGTATCGTACGCCGTAGTTCAGGCTCAGCTTGCGGTTCACGCGCCAACTGTCCTGCAAAAAGAAACCAAAAGGAAGGTTGTCAAGGGGCTGATTGGCATTGCCGATTCCCTGGATGAACGTGGTTGGAATTCCGAGACCGTAGGATTGAAGGCCGGTCGTGCCCGGAACACTGGAACCAAAAAGGGCCAGCCCGCCAAAATTGAAGAGGCCTCCAAAATCGAGTTCGAAGATTTGCTTCTTTGCCGACCGGAGCTGAATGACGTTACCGTCACCGCCCATCTTGAAGGTGTGCTTGCCGCGGACGAGGGTGACGTTGTCCGTGAATTCGAATCGCCGCTCGATGCGATCGACAGTGGAGTAGGGTTCCCGGCCGAAGTAGGCAAACCCGGGCATATTGACAGCGATCCGATCACCACCCGGAAGTTGCGAGAAGCCGAAGTGCAGACCGCGGCGAGCGACCTGCATGCGGAATTCATTGAAGGCCGTGTCGCTGGCGAAGGTGTCGTGTTGCAAGGTGAAGTTCAGGTCACGTGACTGGTTCAAGCCGGTGCGCGAACCGGCATTCTGACCGAAGACCTGGTTCTGAGATGTGGCTTCGACGCCGGTCACGAGCGACGGAGAAACGCCGACACGAAGAAAAGAAGCATTGTGATTGCTCCAGCGCTGGTCGAGGCGCGCAGACCAGAGGCTGGTCTTTTCCATGACCGGGAAATTCCCGCGCAGGGAATTCATGGGCACAAAGGACGCAGGAAGCGGAACCACGCCGGTGTTATTGCTGCCGCACATCACTTGATTCACCTGTGCTCCGCCACTTGGGCAGGCCACGGGTATAGCGAAAAACGGGGCTGGTTGCGTAAAAGTGGGTGGTAAAGGGAACCCAAGGACGGACGCGAGTGGAACCCTCGATCCATCGGCGTTCTGGTTCAAGTCGCCATTCAGGGCCACATTTGATCCGGCCCCTGTGACCACCGCTGCTTTCTCCAGCCCGCTGATTTGTGCCTGTATGGCTGGATTCGCATTTGTGCACGCTGCGCCGTTGCCCGTGAGAGCCCCAAGGGAAGCCTGGTAAAACGCCAGCTGGCCGTTCGCGCCGCCAGTCAGGCTAAGAGGAATGGGAATGCATGGCACGAGTCCCGTGGTGAGTCCGAAATTTCCGATGCCAATACTTGAAAAGCCGGTCTCTTCGCGCTGCGTGTATTCGTAGGAGAAAAAGAAAAAAGTCTTGTCTTTCTTGAGCGGGCCGCCGAAGGTGAGGCCGCTCTGCGTGCGCGTGTAGGCCTGTTTGGTGGGTTGGAGAACGCCGTTCGAATCGACCGCGCCGGAAAAAGCATTGCGCGCCTGGAAGGACTTGTTGCGGAGGAAGCCGAAAGCATCGCCGTGAAATTCGTTGCCGCCGCTCTTCGTGACGATGTTGATGACCCCGCCGGTAGCGCGGCCATACTCGGCGTTGTAGTTGCTCAAGATGAGCTGGAATTCCTGCACGGCCTCCTGAGAAACCGTCGAGCGGATGCCGTTAATAGAGTTGTCCACGGCGTCGGCGCCGTCCACGCTGACCATGTTAGAGCGAGCACGAGCCCCACCGACGTTCAGCCCGCTGTTTGGCGCGGGGCCGATCGTGGGAGAAACGTCGCGAGTAGTCTGCGAATTGGTGAGTGTAAAGTTGATGTAATTGCGGCCGTTGATGGGCAGGTTGTCGATGCGGCGCTGCGTGACGGTATCGGAGACCTCGGTCTTGGTTGTCTCGATCGGCGAAGTTTCCGTCGAAACGGTCACCGTCTGCTGCATGCCTTTGAGGTCCAGGCGCAGATCGGATGTTGCTGTCTCGCCGACGGTGAGGACAATAGAAGCATTCTCATAAACCGAGAAGTTGGCGCCGCCATCGACGGCCATGCTGTACGGGCCCGGCGGAAGTCCGACGAGGTTGTAGCGTCCGCCGTCATCCGTGATGGAGGTACGCTGCGCGCCGGTACTAGCGTTGGTCATCGTGACCTTTGCGCCCTTGACCGGCAAACCTTGAGGGTCGGATACCGTTCCCGACAAAGTTGCGGTATTCACCTGCGCCGAGGCCATCGCGGTCCAACCCAGGAACAGCAAGCACAGCATCATTACTGTTGTCAGCCATCTCCAAGCGGTCGACGGAAGCTGCGACCCCGTCCGAATCGAAGTTGACACACCCACCCCCTGCCTGCGATGCATGAGTCCTCCTGTTTTGGCACCAACTGATCTTCCGCTACCCCTAGCGGTGGCGGGCTATCCCCCCCGTTTCCGGATGATACAATTGATTACACGGCTTTTACTGTAATATATCGTTGCTTTCAACTGAAAATTTCCACACCATCGCCCAGGACGAACCGTGAGGCTGGCGGCAGCCCCTTTGGCTCTTTTTGGACCGACTTAACTGCGCCTAGAGCACCCGGGACCAGCGCAGAATCCAGGAAAGCGGGGGGACTGGCAAGAGACAAGGTAGGAAATGCCCGGTGGAAAGTGCAATGTCGTTTCTTGTCGTCATGCTCGGAGAAAACCTCCAGCAACATCAGTAACCAAACACTTTCCAGATGAGTACCGCGATGAACTCACGCACTGCAAAAACTACCCCAGACCCTTCCTGCTGCTCAAAACTGCAATTCAGGCAGGGCGTGGGGCACGGCAGGGAGTCAGATTCGAGATTGACACGCGTAAACTTCTTCTTTAGAGGTTGCAAGGCGAGTGCATCATGCAAGGTGGAGACGGAAAACAAATTGGGTACTATTGCGATCCTGGAAATCAACCGCAAGTTCGAGGCTTCACCCCGGCGTCACGATTCGCTAGAGTAGTTCTACTACTTGATCGAATCCCTTTTAGTCTGTACATTCCTAGCGGAGGTCTTATGAAGAGGAATGCCCCTGTTCTCCTCTTTGTTGCCAGTGTTCTCTTAGTTGCCATTGTCGCCTTTTCAGGTTGCGGCGTAGTCACTCAGCAGCCCGGGCCATCCATCATGGTCTCCCTGATGACCCTACCGCCCTCTTCACTTCCGCCCGGGGGAACAGCAAGTGTGGCCGCCACGGTCTCCAATGACACGGCCGGCGCGGGCGTGAGCTGGAGTTGCACCCCTAGTTCTGCCTGCGGCTCGTTCAATCCAGTTTCCACAGCAAGCGGCGCAAGCACGACCTATACGGCGCCCTCAGCGGTGCCTGCGGGTGGACAAGTTGTCATCATGGCTAGTTCCGTGACGGACAACGCCAAGAGAGCCAGCGCGTCCGTCGTGATCACCGGAACGCAATCGAATACCGGCTTGAACGGACGGTATGTCTTGTTCTTGACTGCGGCCACGGGCAACCAGGGAACCAGTGTGTGCGCTGCCAGCATTATTGCCGACGGAAAAGGCAGCATCACGGGCGGTGTGGAGGAGCTGACCGCTCCCGGGTTCTATGATCTCGTGGATGTCATCTCGGACGGAACCTACTCGATCGACGCCAGCGGTCACGGCACGATGAGGCTTCACACCGTAAACCTCGAAACTCTCGTTTTCAGCTTTGTTCTCACTTCCGCTTCTCACGCCCTTATCGTTGAAGCCGATGGAGATCCCGCGAGCGGGACTATGGACTTGCAGCAGCCCGCCGGGGCCAGCTTTACCGCTGGACAGATTTCGGGCAACTACTCCTTCGCGATGGATGGAGTCGATAATTCAGGCGCGTTGAAATATATGTCCCTCGCCGGCAGTTTTGCCGCGGATGGGATCGGTAGTTTGACGGCCGGCACCCTGGACATAAATAACGGCGGAGCTTTTTCAACCACACCATTCACGGGAAGCTTCACTGCACCGGATTCCAACGGGCGCGGAACGATGCACGTGAACACGGGAAGATCTTTCGTCTATTACATCATTTCGTCGAAAGTGTTGCGTGTCTTTGAAGGAGACAATATAAGTTTCGTCGGCGGAAGCGCCTATGCACGAGGCTCTGCCGGCTCGACTATCGCCGCACTTTCCGGCAAATTCGTTTACCAGCATCACGGCTGGAGCTCCCCGGGGCGTACGGTCACAGCAGGCCAATTCAGCGCGGACGGCGCCGGAAGAATCACGACGGGAGTGTCGGATTCAAATTTCGGCGGATCGCCAACCATAGTCAACATGGGAAAGTCCGTCACCGGGACGTATCTGATCTCCGGCAGTCCCAGCGGCACACTGACTCTCTCGGACGCAGCGGGAACCTCCACATTCAACCTTTACCTGGTTGATCCTGCTCTCAACATCCTTGACCCCAGCAACTCCAGCGGAGGCGGCGGTGCGCTGCTTGTTCACACCGATGCCAGCGTCGTCGGCACTGGTATGTTGATTCCGCAGGTAGTTTCAGGTACTCCGAGCTTCTCGCAGAACCACGGGCTGAATCTGGTCAACTCAGTGGACCCCGCGAATATGGCTAATGTGAATGAAGTGCATCTCGTGGGCAGACTTTCGAGCGATGGCGCCGCCAATTTCACTGGAACAGCCGATTATGGTCAGAACGGCGCCTACTATCCGAACGTTGTCAAGGGCAACACCCTCTCCGGCACGTTCGCCGCCGACAGCGTCAACCCCGGTCACGTTACAGGTTCCTTCACGCTCGGGACAGACCCCGCGATTGCCTTGTTTTCATTTATTACGCCAGCGGTTTCTACGTTTCAGGTTTCCTACTATCAAGCCAGCGCCTCGCAGGCCCTGGTCATTCAAACCGATACCTCCGCGGATGCGTGGGGATACCTGCTTCAGCAGCAGCTGCCTTAGCCGATTCTAGAGCAACGATCTATCTTGCAGAATTCCTGGCGCCCGAGAGGAAAGAGACCGAAGGGCCGCTAGTGGCGCGCGATTCGCGCTTTATAACTGGAGATGACGCTGGACGAGTTTGCGGAGCTTTTCCCGGTCTTCGTCACGCATGTGAACGAATTCCACGCCGCTCCCGTCTGGGCCGATATTGCGGACCACGGCCGTGAAATTGATCTTGCGAAGTCCGGCGCGGACCTCCAGCTTGATCGAGTCGCCGACACTGAGTTTCCTTGGTGATTCTAGGTAGGCGCCTCCCAGGCTGATTGTCTTTACACGAGCAAGCCCCGCTGGTGCGCCCTCGATGTGCGCACGAAGCGGCGACTCAAGGGGAACTCGAACGTAGCGGCGCGGGTTGATATAGCTGGAACTCGACTGTGCTGGCGCTCCAAACGCCGCCAGCGCCTGCTTAAACGAAGGACGATTCTCGATCAGTGCCAACGCATCTTCCGCTGCGGCGCGCAAACCCGCAGGTTCCGCATAAGTGAGGCCCTCACGTCTCTCCGCCAAGTTGCGAAGAAGCTCGGCGGCTTCGGAGGCGTGCATGCGGCCGAGCGCTTCGATGGCTTTAATGCGCACAAACTGGTCACGCAAAGATTCATGTTCACCGGCAGCGATTTCCATCAGCTGTGGCACGGCGGTGGTTTCCTGCGCCAGGCCGAGCTGGTCAATCATCATGGGAACGACCATGGGATGAGCGTCGGCGAGGATGGCGGAGAATACGAAAGCGGTGCTTATCGCCGATGCGGAATTGTTTGGGCGCATGAGTTCGCTGACCGCCAAATCCTGAAGGTTCCATTCCCAACTTGCCATGGCGCGTGCGAGGCCTCGCAACAGCCGCTCCGGGTCCGCCGCAGCCAGCAGCTTGATGGCCGCGGTGACGCGCTGGCGGCGGGCTTCGTAGAGCCGCGTTTCAAGAAGGTTTAGAACAGGCACGCCGATCGTCCGCAGGAGCCGCGCCATAGCCGACACCATTTCCGCGCCCCGTGGTTCGGTGAGCAGCAATGTCAGGCGGTCCAGCAGCCGCTCGGGATCGCGCTGTAAAAGCCGGGGAAGAACTGGATCCAGAGCGCGGTTGGCCAGCGCAGCGTCCACCAGCAGGAGCCAGCGATCCTGTGCAACCAGGCGGCTTGCCAGCGCCGCCATGTGATCGTGTTCGTTGTCCTGTGGCGCGCGCTCCAGACCGGTCAGGATGGATTCGAAACCGGAATAGTCGGCGCGATTCACGGCGATGCGGCCGAGTGATTCGACACATGCC
>Ga0137398_10000900_pt1 | contig 11418 bp, 9 predicted proteins | sample czorhiz216metaG_FD_106659 | JGI IMG/M metagenome (GOLD analysis project Ga0137398, IMG submission 106659) | Vadose zone soil microbial communities from Angelo Coast Range Reserve, California, USA - czorhiz2.16 metaG | ecosystem: Environmental > Terrestrial > Soil > Vadose zone | place: USA...
GTGCCGCGGCTGGCGGCGCATCTGGATCTGGTTCATCCGGCGCGGGCGCTTTGGAAGCCGCGGCTGGGCTCGGTGCGCCTGGTGGATCTGGAGCGCTATGTACTCGATCCAGTGCGGCTGGGCTGGCATCGCGATGACGATGTGGCTTCGACGGTGATTCCGCGGCAATACTTTGATTATTTACGGGGCGGGCCCGTCGAGCCGCTGGTGGCCATCCTGCGGCACAATCAAATGGACTTGCGCGGGCTGGCAGCGCTGTTTGGCAAAATCAATACACTGTTGGCGGATGAGCGCCGGACCGAAGAAATCGAGAGCCTCGACCTTTTTGGGCTTTCGCGTTTTTTGCAGCGCCGCGGTGACGCGCAACGCGCGCACTCCACCTGCGCACAGGCGATTGCGCTGGGATTGCCGTTTGACGTGGACCGGCAAGCGCGCGGCGAGTTGGCGCTGCAGGCGAAGCGGCGAGGAGAGCACGATAGCGCCGCAGCGTTGTGGGAAGGCTTGGCCAAGGACGAAAAGAATGGCGTGCGGGCGTGCGAGCAGCTGGCGATTTACCACGAACGGCAGCGAAAGGATTTTCGGCGCGCGCTGGAATTTGCGCAGTCGGCGCTGGACAAGGCGCGGCGGATGCAGAGTTTCGCTGCGGTTCCGAGGGTCGGGAGGCTGGGTGCGCGGCAGGAGCAAAGTTTGGTGAAACGCGTCGCGCGGTTGCAGTTGCGCATTGCAGGGGAGCCTGGAATGTCTCCTACACTGCCTTTAGCGCTCGGCGGACGGCTCGCGCCGAACGGCAAGATGTCGAATAGGCTTACACCGTAAAAGCGATAGCCAGCTAATGCACTCCAGAAAATTCTGCGGCGGTTCACTCAGAGGCAATTTCCTTGGCTGGTTTGCGCAGGGGCCTGGGGGCTTCCGGTGCGGGACCCCATTCCAATTGCTTGTGAAACTGGATGAACAGCGCGCGGTCCCCGCCCTCCAGGGTCACGCATTCCCGTTCATAGCATCGTAGAAACACGCCGCCATCGGAAGTATCGAACGAGAAAAAATCGGGCTTGCGAAATAAGGCCGTGCGTTGCGCGTATTTTTTCTCAAGCGCTTCAGAATACTGGCCGAAGAAACGCTCCGCTTGCTCCCGGGACGCGAGCCGCTCGCGGGTGATCAGCAGCAAGCGCTTCGTTTGCTTGTGCTCGTAGACCATGTAGCGGTCGCCATCCCAGGCGGCAGCGAGAGATTTCGCGCGCAGATCGTCCAGGTATTGGCGAAGCACTTCCTTCCAGCCGAACTCGCCCATGACGTTGTCTTCGAGCTTGGCCCATTCAGGGCCCAGCGCCTGGTCGATGGAGGGAAGCGCTACCGGAGCGGGCACCTTACCCGAGCGATAAAGCGCGGGATGCATGATTTGTTGCGTGGAGGCCGGCGGCTTGGCGAAAATCGCGGGCAAACCTTCCCAGCCGTTGGGCTTTAAGATTACAGCGGAAAAGGTCATCCCGTCCAAGTAGGGAAAGATGAGCGCGTCCTTCAGAAAGGGCGGCGCCTTTTTCAATAGCGGCGTTTCCGTCATGTCACCAATGAGCATCGCGGGATCTATGTCCGGCAAATCCTGAAGGGAGCGGCCGCTTCCTTGCAGCAGATACTCGACCATGGCCGCCATGGCGCTGCCTTCGAGGACCGCTTCACGAGCCAGTTCGCTGTCGTCGTTCGGACGCGCGGTCTTGACCCACGCTTCAATCTCGAAATGCTGGTCCTCCAGCGCGTGCGTCAGCTCGTGGGCCATCACCATGCGCTGGTCAGCGATGGGGATCCAATCCGCAACGTAGAATTCGTGTGCTTTAGGGTCGTACAAGCCGGCGATTTGCTCGGTGAGCAGATCGATCATGAACGAATCCAGATCGAATCCCTTGGGGAGCAGGCCGAAAGCCTGGGCGCTTCTGGCTCCGGCGTAGCGCTCAGCGGGATTCTTGTCTTCATTCATTTCCTGAATCACGTGAGCGTGAATCTCGTCGCGCGAACGCAAACTCTTTTTGAGGGTCGCGCGAGGCTGCAGGTGTGTGATTTCGCTCATCTGCGCCAGAACTTCATCTGCGGCATCGGCGAAATCGCTAACGGAGGCTTTGCTCAAGGAAGCCGAGGGCGGTGCGGGAGCAGCAGACTGCTGTGCTACAGCGATGCCTCTGACGACGCACAACGTCACGAGCAGAACAAAGATCAACAGGCCATAGCGTTGCGCGAATTTCGTTGGAGAGGCCATACGGTTTGCAGGATAGCAGATTCGTGCCGGAGACGCTGCGCGCAGAGCCGGAGCCAAGGCGGCAAACGAAACCCAGTGCCAGGCCTTGAACCGCGCGTGGAGCACTTAAAGACTAGTACAGCCCGTGCAATATCGGGCTAGGCGTCACTCGACCGCGAAAGCCACTCGCGGATCTTTCTCCAGAATCTCCAGTATCGCGCAAATATTCGAGCAAAAAAGCTCTTTCAGATAGTCCGGCGATTCCGCGGGCAACAAGGCCCGATAAGCTTCCAATTTGCGCCAGTGCGACGCCACCGTGCGCATGCTGGCAGGGATGGTCTTGAGGTACGCGCGCAAGTCCTGCTCTTGCTGGGAGAGCGGAGTTTCCAGGATACGTTCAAAGATTTCTTCGTGACACTGTTCGAGTGCTTGCTGGACGGCCTCTGGGCGGTATATGGCAGCCAGGCCGGGATGCTCGTAGGTATTGCTGGACAGATCGCGGAGTGCAGCAATGCAGGCCAGCCGGGCGAAGGACCCTGGCAACTTGGCGAGCGTGGATGAAGTGAAATCGAGGATGATGCGCCGGTTCTGCTGAAGTTGGGTAAGCGTATCCATCGGATTTGCCGTTCAGAGCACGAAACGGCTCCCACAAATCTCTCGAGAACGTCTTCCTCAATGGTTCCGCTGCAGAGTGCTGTGCAAAAAAGTCGCGTTTCTGCGGCACGTCTCTCTTGCGCTCACGATCGTACTTCCGGTAAGCGCCAAGCGTCAACCTAGCGCCGCCAGTATTGCCCGGCGTCAATTTGGGAGGGCCACGCCCAGAATAATTTGAGCGTTCCCTGGCCTTATTGCGGATGATCTAGGCTTCCTCCATGTCGCCCACGTTTACGAGTATGATACTATGTGCTCCAGATGGAGGGGGAACTGTTGTGGGCCTTGAATTTCACGGCCGAGGCGGGTTTCGAGTGCGCGTTCTAAATGAGCAGTTTATTCAGTACTGGCACTTGGAGCCTCCAAAGTCATGATTACCATCGTGCTGTTCTTGGGGGCGATGGCTGTCCTGTTCGTTCTGTTTTCCTGGATGATGCGCAATCCCAAACGCCAGAGTCCTGCTTACAGCATCGATTCGGCTCCCTTGGAGGAAACCGGACGGCACCATGCCACGTACCTGTCGGTGATCCACCGGGCAATGGCCGCCAATGATTTCGAGTTTCTTGCCTCCCGCGCGCCAAACGGGCTGCTCCTGCGCACGTACCGCGAACGCCAGCGCATCGCGAAGCTGTACCTTGCCCATCTGCGCGCTGATTTCGAACGGCTCCTTCAGCTAGCAAGGGTGATTGCGGGCCTCTCACCACCGGTTCGCGCGTCGCGTGAGTTGGAGCGATTGCGATTGATCTTGCGCTTTTCGTGGCGCTATCGACTACTGGCCTTGGGAGTCTATTCCGGCCCGATGTTGGTGTCGCAAATTAACGTCCTGAGCATGATTGTGGCCGAATTAGCGGCCCGCCTGGGGTCCGCCATCAAGGATTTGGGGGAACGCGCGGCCGATACCGCGGATTCATCTCTGGATCGGCACCGGCTGGACCTGGCCTAGTACGGACTCCACGGCCGCCAGCAAGTCCACGGACTTGAACGGCTTCTGCAAGACCTGGGATCCGTTTCGAGCGGCCCTATCGCTTGATTCTGACCCAGCGGATGCCCGCATCCAGATCAATCGCTGGGCCAACGGGGGTTTGTTGGCACCTAACCATCCTTCAAGTGTTTCCTGACCGGCCGTTACGGGCATATCGAGTTCCGCCACCACCACATCAAATTCCTGCTGTTCCAACAGCGACTGCGCTGCAGCCAGGGTCGCCGCCGTCTTGACCGTATGGTTGCGACCTTGCAAGATCGCCTCTACGGCTTCGAGCACCGATTCGTCTTGATCGATAAGCAAAATGCGGCTCCCACGGCCTATCGTTATATCGCTCTCCCGATCCGCGTCCTTGGCAGCGGATACACTCTGATACGGCAGTTCAATGGTGAACGATGCGCCGCGCGGCTGCACGTTGCGAACGCGGATGGTGCCGCCATGTTCGGTGACGATGCCATAGCAGATACTCAATCCAAGCCCGGTCCCCTTACCGACTGGCTTGGTGGTGTAAAACGGATCGAAAACGCGAGAAGCATCTTTTACCCCCGGTCCATTGTCGGTGAATTCGACGAACAGGCGGTCGTCCTTGACCTCGGTGCGGACCCACAGGTCGCCATCACTGGAATTTTCAAGGATGGCATCCACTGCATTATTGACCAGGTTCAGGAATACTTGCTGAAGTTGATGCGGGTCCGCCGCGGTCGCGGGCAAATCGGGCGAAAGTTCCAGGTGCACTCGGATGTTGCTCATGCGTAAGTCATAGTCCCGCAAGGCGAGAGTGTCTTGGAGAATTTGGTTGAGTTGCACGGCGATGCGCTCAGGCTTGTGCTGTCGCGCAAAGCTCAGCAGGTTTTGCACGATACGATGCGTGCGTTGCGCCTGCTTATAAAGCTTGTCCGAATATTCGATGCCCTGCGGCGGCAGCTGGCAACTGGAGATGAGCAGCTGGCTATATCCCAGAATGGCGGTAAGCGGGTTGTTCAATTCGTGGGCCACGCCGGAAATCAATTGGCCTACCGCCGCCATTTTCTCGCTGTGTAACAGCTGCTCCTGCGTGCGACGCACGTTTTCGTAAGCCTGCCGCATTTCTTCGTACAGCGTGTTGCGGTCGATGGCATTGGAAATCTGGCTGCCCACAGCGATCAAGAGGTTGATGTCGGCAGGGGAGAATTCGCGCGGCGCGCGGCTGCCCACCACCAGAGCTCCGATGACACGATCCTTGGACCACAACACCACCAAGAAGGCGGAGACCAGCCCCTCTTTGCGTTGCGCTTCGCGTACGAGTGCCGGCAACGGCAATCCCTGGGTAGATAGGAATGTTGCGTGCACGGCTTTGATGTGCTGGAACAGCTCCGGCTGCACGGATACCGGGGGGATCTGCCGCCCAAGCTCGGCACGATGGCCCACCGCCGCAATGCGCCGCAAAGCAAGTGTGGCTTCATCCAGCAGGTACAGCGACGAAGCGTCCAGGTTGAACAGTTCGGTCATTTGCCGAAGCGTGCGCTGGATGGAATCGCTGAGATCCATCGATTCGGCGAGGGTCTGCCCGATGGAGTTCAAGACCATCAATTCCCGATTGCGCCGCCGGATTTCCTGCTCGGCGCGCTTGCGGTCAGTAATATCGAGCAGAAATCCCTGGAGCGCGGCCAAATTGCCGGCGGAATCCCGGACGGCGATGGAGGATTCCATCATGCTGCGCACTTCCCCGTCTTTGCGACGGATCTCGTACTCAAAATCGGCGACCGTGCCGTGGTCCTGCAACAATTTCTTGAGGCGGTCGCGATCCGCGGAGTTTACGAACATCACGGGAATGTCCGCGCCCAGCAACTCGCCGCGATCTTCGTAGCCAAGCATGCGCATTAAGGCATCGTTAAAGTCTAGAAATTTTCCTTGCGGCGTGGAAATAAAAACGCCCTCTTGAACGTTGGAAACCAGCGTGCGGTATTTTTCTTCGGCGCGCTTGCGGTCCGTGATGTCTTTCAATACATGCACGGTGCCTAACTGCCGCCCGCGGGGATCGGTAAATGTGGAATTGGAAGCAAGAAAGTAACCGGTGAGCCAGGGATCCGGATCGTCCGCTTCGCCGGCGATTCCTTCACAATACGGGCAGCTTTTGTAGCCCGTGCCCTTGCGTGGCAGCAGATCAGAAACCATACGGCCGATCAGAGCCGCGTTGTCGCGGCCGAGAAGGTGACCGAGACGCTGATTGGTTCGCAGAATCCGGTATTCCGGGTCATGAACCAAAATCGGATCACCGATAGAGTCAAAGGTATAGGCCCATTGTTGCTGCACCGTCGCCACTTGTTCAAACAGATGCACGTTCTGCAAGGTCAGGCCCAAGAGGTTGGCAATGTTGACGAGGTAGGAGAGTTCGTCGCGCTGAAAGCGAACACTTCGGATAGAACCGACGCACACAATTCCCAATGCTCCGTTTTTTCCGGGGAGCGGCAGCGAAATGCTTTCGGTGATGCCGCATTCGTCCATGCGTGCGCGCTCCTTGGTATCCACTTCTTCGCTCACGCGCAGGAACAGGCAATCCTTCTGGAGCACTTTCTGCACCCAGGGCTCGGATAAGGAGATGCGCTCGTACTTCGTCAAATAGGCTTGCTGAAATCCCACCGACGCCTTGGCAACCAGCCTGGCACTGCTGCCTTCACCCTCCAAGAGGCGCACAATGCCGTGCGTGGCGCCCAGACTCTCCACCAGATGACCGAGGACCTGCTCTAAAACTTCCCGCACGGAAAGCGTTTGTGTGCTGGCCGCAGTCAGGAGCGACAGGCGGCGCATCTTGTCGTTTAACTCTTCGCTGCGAGCTCTAGCGCTCTCGAGGACCAGCACCACCATGGCAATACCCACAAATACGCTGAGCAGGTGGTCGAAAGCGACGCGCAGGAGAAACACCGGGTGCAGCGGCCATTGAAACCGGTCCATCCCATGTAAGCCGCTGACCAAAAATGCAGCAGCGAGGAGTTTTGCCCCATGCCCTTTAGGCGCGGCGGGCGAACGCCAAAGCAGCCAACCGGCCCACAAAAACACCACCGATTCGAGCGTTGCCGTCTCCCAATGGATGCTTCCAAAGTAAGGCGCGTGTGTGCCGCGCTCGACATAATAAATGCCAGCAAGGATGGCGGTCGCCAGGGGGAGGACCGGCCAATTGCGCCGCGTCCGGCCAATCGTGAACTGCATTACGGAAGAGAGAAGCAGCAGAAGGGCGATCACTTGCGTGGCAATGGTAGCCAAGTGAAGCCCCGGCCCTGCTCGCAAAACCAGCCCAAGCTCCAAAAAGGACGAGACCGTGAGACCGACCCAGCCGACTAGCCACAGGCGAAAATAACCACCAGGCTGATCGCGGCGAAGAAGAAGGAACAAGACCAGAAGAACAATGAGCCCTGTGACTTGAAAGAAGTCGATGGCGAGCAGGCCTTGATTCTCCAACACTATGTGCCGCCTCCCGGCTATGGTCTGGGCGCTCGCTTAGAAACCAGATGCAGAGTCGCACCTTAAATGGGGTTGCATGGAGCGTATCTTCGACGCTAACACGCTATTTTCTGACTGGGCAACACCGCCGAATTCCGGTGTGCCGTCCCGTATAATGACTTACGGGAGCCAACCAACCGTGGAAGTGGAAAACATACTTGTCGTGGACGACGAAGAGGCCATTCGAGAAGTAGTTTCCACCATGCTCGAATCGAAGGGCTATCACTGCACCGCGGTCAGCAATGGCCGCGCGGCCCAAGACCAGGTGAAGCGCACCACTCCAGACCTGGTTTTGAGCGACATGATCATGCCGGAGATGGACGGCATCAAGTTCCTCGAATGGCTGCGGCAATACGATCCGGAAGTGCCGGTCATTATGGTGACCGCCATCCACGATATTTCCACCGCGCTTGAGGCCATACGGCGAGGCGCATATGACTACATTCTGAAACCCTTTGAGAAAGACCAGCTATTTCTGGGAGTTGGGCGGGCGCTGCAGCATCGCAAGCTGATTCTGGAAAACCGCACTTACCAGCGAAGCTTGGAACAGCTCGTGGAAGAGCGCACGGCACAGCTCACCGCGGCTTTTGCACAGCTCGAGCAATCCTATGACGACACGTTGGAAGCTCTAGGCAGCGCGCTGGACTTGAAAGACGCGGAGACCGAAGGACACTGTCAGCGCGTCACGGCGTTTTGCATTTCGATCGCCAAAGCCATGCCAGTACCCGGTCCTTACCTTCCAGTATTGGCGCGCGCCGCGTTTTTACATGATATTGGCAAGATGGCCATACCCGACGGCATTCTGCGCAAGCCCGGTCCGCTCACCGACGACGAGAAGCAGATTATGCGCAAGCACTGCGAAATCGGCTACAACATGTTGATCCGCATTCCGTTTCTGCGCGACGCCGCGGAAATCGTTTTGGCGCACCAGGAGTTCTACGACGGTTCCGGCTACCCGCGGGGATTGAAAGGTGAGGATATTCCCCTGGGAGCGCGCATTTTTACAATTGCCGATTCGGTTGACGCCATGATCAGTGATCGCCCGTATCGCAAAGCCCTTCCGCTCTCACACGCGCGAGGCGAGATCAAGCGATGCTCCGGGACGCAATTCGATCCCAAGGTCGTCGAGGTCTTCATGTCCATACCTGAAGAACATTGGCTGGAGTTGCGCGAGCATCTCGGTTCTCCCTTCCGGCTGGCCCACCTGAAAAATTTGTAATGGTGTTGTCAAAAGACGTCCGAGGTGACAAGAAACTTACAGCGGAGGCGTTCGCATCGTATACTACAGACCTCAGGGAAGCTCAAAACGGGAGGATATTCGCATGCCTCGCAAAGGGTTAGGCACCGCGCTGGTGTTGGCGGCGCTCGCCGTCGGTTTGGTCGCGCCGCTCGGGGCGCAGCAAAACGTAAAGGTATCGCATACGACCTTGAAGGCTGGCGACCTGGCGCCCGATTTCACCTTGCTCGACAATCACTGGAAGCAAGTGCATCTCGGCGACTATCGCGGCAAGAAAAATGTGGTCTTGGCCTTTTACGTTCTGGCGTTTACCGAGGGTTGAACGAAGGAACTGCAGGCCTATCAGGCTGATATGGCCAAGTTGGAAGCTTCCGACGCCATCGTATTTGGAGTGAGCATTGACAGCCCCGCCGCCAACAAAGCGTTTGCGGAAAAAATCGGCGTGACGTTTCCGCTGCTCAGCGACATGAACCGCAAAGTCCTGAAGCAGTACGGCATCTTGAAAACGTATAACGTCGAGAAGGAAGAATACGATTGGGCGCAGCGCACCACCTTCGTGATCGACAAGACCGGAGTGATCCAGTCGGTCGAAGAGGAAGCCAGCGCCATTAATCCGAACAGCGCCATCGCTGTGTGCACGAAACTGCCGAAGAAATAATCCGCGCTTGGCGGGTTAGTTTCCGGAGTTCTAGCTGTACCGACGAGTTCTGCGCACGTAAACACAGCCGCACCAGAGGCTTCATGAGCGCCGATGTACCCCCTGCCGCTACGCTTGAATCCATTCCTCAACTCGATTTGTCCGCGCAATACGCAGCCATTGGCGGAGAAATCCGCGAAGCGGTCGAACGCGTTCTGGCGTCGCAGCAATTTATTTTGGGCCGCGAAGGCGCCGCACTGGAAGCGGAAGTCGCACAACTCTGCGGCGTGGACCATGGCGTGGGCGTCGGCTCCGGCACCGATGCGCTGATACTGGCGCTGCGCGCCTGCGGCGTGCGACCCGGCGATGAAGTCATTCTGCCGCCGTTCACGTTTGTCGCGACCGGCAGTGCCATAAGCGCGCTGGGCGCTACGCCGGTCTTCGCCGACATTCATCCCAACACGTACAACATCAACCCTGCAGAGCTGGAAAGGCGCGTCACCCCGCGAACCCGCGCGATTGTTGTGGTGCACCTCTATGGCCTAGTTGCGGACATGGATCCAATCATGGCTCTTGCGCGCGCCCGGAAGTTGCCGGTCGTCGAGGACGCCGCGCAGGCCATTGGCGCCGCTTACAAGAGCCGGCGCGCCGGTGCTCTCGGCGACGTGGCGTGTTTCAGTTTTTACCCTACGAAAAATCTCGGCGCCTGCGGCGATGCCGGAATGGTCGTCACGAACTCCCACGAGCTGGCCGCCCATGTCCGCGTTCTGCGCAATCACGGACAGCAAGTGAAGTACGTCAGCAATGAAGCAGGGTGGAACAACCGGCTTGATGAGCTGCAGGCCGCCATCCTTCGTGTGAAGCTGCGCCATCTGGCTAAATGGCAGCGCGCAAGGCAAGGGCACGCCGCGGAATACACCGGTTATTTCTCGCAGATTCCCGGCATCATGCCGCCACTTGCTCCAGAAGGATACGAGCACGTCTACCACCAGTACACGATTCGCGTAGAAGATCGCAATGCTCTCCAGCGGCTGCTCACACAGCAAAAGATCGGAACCGCAGTGTATTATCCGATGCCCCTGCACTTACAACCGCTGTATGCCTCCTTGGGATACAAGCGCGGCGACCTTCCGCATTCCGAGCACGCTGCGCAGGAAGTGCTATCGCTCCCGATGTATCCGGAGTTGCGCGCCGAGCAGTTGAAGCGTGTGGCGGAAACCGTGGTGGGATTCGTGCGGAGCGAAGGTCACCGGCCGAGGTAGAGTAGGGCCAGCAGGAAAATCCACAAGCCATCCATAAAATGCCAGTAGTAGGAACTGATTTGTACGGCGGTGTGTTGTGAGATTTTGGCTCTGTCAAAATTGCGAAATGCGACATACGACAGCGCGGCTACGCCACCAAGCAAATGAATCGCGTGGGCGGCGGTGAAAATATAGAAAAAACTGGTGGCTTGATCGCTCGCGATATAAACGCCGCTGGCGAACAATTGCAGCCAGGCAATCAGTTGGCCGAGCAAGAACACGAGGCCGAGAGCCGTGGACATGCGCCACAGTTTTTGAAATCGCGAGGCATCGAAAGAAGCGAGTTGCTTTCGCGCCCGCTCCAGGGTGTAGCTGCTGGTCAAGAGAATTGCCGTGTTGAGCAAAAGGATCTTGGGAACACGCAGCGGCACCCAAGCAACGCTCACACGCTTGAGCACAACAAACGCAGTGCACAATCCCAGGAAGAACACACCTATCGAAACCATGGCAAGGGTGATCGCGGTGGAATAAGGGCGCTGCGAAGGTTTCCGGGGCCTGCGGTGCTTGTCCCCGCCGCCACCGTCGTCGCGGCCCCCGGGAGGTACTCGTCCTCCACCTTTGCCGCCGTGATCGTCAATAATCAGTTGGATGTCTTCGGTAACGGTTGTGCCTGACACGGTTTTCTTTTCCCAAAGGTTCCCGATACAACGGGCGGCCGCCGGGGCACGCTCTTACGCGAACTCCCGGCGCTGTGTCTAAATACAATACACTCACTTTGACAATTCAACTCTGGAAACACGCGGTTGGGCGCGGGAACACCGAACGGCCGGGGCGCAGAGGAACGATGGACTGCTCAAGAAAATGGTGCGGTAGAGAGGACTCGAACCTCCACGGTATTGCTACCGCCAGCACCTCAAGCTGGTGCGTCTGCCAGTTCCGCCACTACCGCACGTCACGACAACTTTCTGA
>Ga0137398_10000905_pt1 | contig 11399 bp, 3 predicted proteins | sample czorhiz216metaG_FD_106659 | JGI IMG/M metagenome (GOLD analysis project Ga0137398, IMG submission 106659) | Vadose zone soil microbial communities from Angelo Coast Range Reserve, California, USA - czorhiz2.16 metaG | ecosystem: Environmental > Terrestrial > Soil > Vadose zone | place: USA...
TGCACTAGTTCCAATCAACCGGGCGCAGGGGTTGTTTACCAAAAGCGCATATCGTTTCAACCAGTTCGGCGGGGGCCTGGGAGGCCCGGTCTACATCCCTAAGGTTCTCAATCTGAAAGACCGCGCCTTTTTCTTCGTCAACTACGAGCGCAACCCGCATTCGCTGACCGGACCGAACAACCTGGCCATCGTTCCCAGCGACTTGCAGCGGGCGGGGGACTTTGGAGAAGACTGCACAGGCCCGGTCAATTCGGGCACCTTCGAGCCTGTGAGTGGACAGTGTTCTAACACGGCCGGGCAGCTTTACAACCCATCTACTGGCAACGCCATCCCCTACAATAATTTGGTCACCGCTGGCCTCTTCAATCCGGCGACGGCGACTGCGCAAATAACCGCCCTCGCGAACCTCTTTCCCACTGCCAACCTGACGCCGACCATGAACAATTCCGGCGCCAACTACCAGTACTCATCGAGGCAGGCAGTCAACCCCTATCACTGGGATAGCCGCTTCGATTTCCGCATCTCCTCGAAAGATAGCGTGTTTGTCGCCTGGTCCCAATACGCAGGCACTCCCAACAATGCCGGCGGCTTGATCCCAAACCTGATGCAGGCCAACGCCGACGTAAGCGACAAATCCCATGTGGTCACAGTAGATGAAGCGCATGTGTTCGGTGCGCATCTGACTAATGAGTTCATTTTTGCAATTGGGAGCGGTGCTCTCCAGACGTTGAGCCCCTCAGAAATCTCCTATGCCAATGGCTCGGCCAATCCCTTTAACTCGATCTTCGCGAATACCGGCACCGCCCCCGGCGGCAACACGGGCATCATGGGTTTGAATATCTTCAACTATGGCCCGCTTTTTACCCAGCCAAGCGTAGGTTTCGAGGAATACTTTCTTGCTTCCAATAATTCCCGGCAATTCTCGGACAACGCGAATTGGATTCGCGGGCGCCACAGCATGACCTTCGGGTTTACCTACCTCCGTAAAGCGGAAGCGGATTTCGACAATGTCCGCTATGTAGCGTTTGGCTGCGCGCCTGCCCCCAACGCGTACTGTTTTGGCGGTCCGCAGCTGTTCACGTCTAGTCAGGGAGTCGGCGGCGACGCTTTTGCCGAGGTCTTACTGGGTCTGCCTTCCGTGATCCATCAGCGCTACAGCTACTCCTCCGGGGGGCCCTTCGCCCCGGAACCGAACTCGGTCGTCCCTTACTATGGGGCCTACTTCAACGACAAGTTGCAGGTCACGCAGCGCCTGACGGTCTCTTACGGACTTCGCTATGAAGTGCCCGTTCCTATCTATGCCGTAAACAATATTTGCTGTGCCATCTACCAACCGGCCACCGATACTCTCGCCATACCCGGAATTGCCCCCGGTGTTGCGAAGCACTATGCCCCGGCTCCCAAACACGACTTCGCTCCCAGACTCAGCCTCGCGATGCAACTTCGTCCCACGCTTGTCGTCCGCGCGGGATATGGCCTTTACTACAACTCGGGCGCGAGCCAGATATCGAATCTCCTGTCCGGAGCGTTTTATGGGGGCGTGCCGGGCGGCTTCGTGGGCAATGAAATTGACAACTCCACACCGCAGACCGCCAGCCTTTCTCAAGTCTTTCCGTCGTCGCCGCAGGTGGCTCTGGGAACGTTCCCTGTCTCTACCGGCCCGGGACAAGGCTATTACGGAGACGGAGCCTATCAAACGGTGTTTTACGCCGACCAGAAATCATTTCGCACGCCTTACATCCACCGCTACTTGCTTGATATCCAGCAGGAGGTCGGCCACAATTCTGCGATCACGCTCTCCTACATTGGGGCGGAAGGGAGAAACGGTTGGTACTTTGTTAACGCGAACGCCGCGCCCTATCAGACGGGATGGCCCGACTCGACTACGTACAATGCAGCCCGTCCCCATAACTCCGGCAGGTTTGGCGACATTTACCTGCAGAGGTCTGGCCTGACCAGCAACTACAACGCCGGCATCGTGAAATTCCAGCACCAAATGTCTCACGGACTGCAGATTCTAACTCACTATACGTACTCAAAGATCCTCGGCAATCGAGGCATCACCGGACAAGGCACGCAAGACGCTGGCTATAACTATCCACAAAGCATCATTAGGTCGTACGGCGAAGAGACTTTCTCCCACCGGCATCGCTTCTTGTTCCAGACCACCTATCAACCTAAGTATGAGCAGCACCTGCCGGCATACCTACGGCCGGCTCTCGGGGATTGGTTCATCTCGGCAATCGCGACCATGGAATCGGGCAATGCCTTGACTGTCTTTAATGGAGCTGGTAACCAAGCCAACGATTTTGCACCCTACAACGGGCTCGGAAACCTTAATATGGTGCATAATCCGAATTTCCCACACTCCAAACGCACTTTTGCGCAGTATTTCGACACAAGCGCATTCGTCGTGCCGCCAAACAACGTTCAAGGTACTGCTTCCCCCGGCGTGGTGCGGGGACCCGGGCAGAACAATTGGGATATCGCCTTCGGCAAGAATATTGTTTTCCGCGAGCGCCTTCACGCCGAGCTTCGCGCGGATATGTACAACGCCTTCAACCATACGCAGTGGAACGCCGTGAGTACCCAGCTGAACGGCTTCACCGGTCCGTTTGGGCAAGTTACAGGTAGCCGCGAAGGGCGCATTATCGAACTTGCCGCCAAGATAGTGTTCTAGGAAGGGCAGTACCTCAGGGATCGCGGCGCTAGGGATCTCCTCCCGAACGCGCGCGCGCCCAGTTGCGGCAGGCTGTGCTCGTGCGGAGAGATGATTCAACCGGGAGACGCATGTATCAACCAGAAGCTTACGGAATTGCGCTGTTGTTCATGATCCTCAGCATGCTGTGCTGGGGATCGTGGGCGAACACCATGAAACTCACTCCAGGATATGCCTTCCAGCTTTATTACTGGGACTACGTGATTGGGATTGTCCTCGGAAGCCTTGGTTGGGGCTTCACGCTGGGGAATTGGGGTGGAGGCAATCTTTCCTTTTTCAGTAATATCAGCCATGCAGACTCGCAACACATCCTCTTCGCTGTTGCCGGTGGGGCTGTCTTCAATGTGGCCAACCTCCTTTTAGTTGCAGCCATTGACATAGCTGGACTGGCTGTAGCCTTTCCGATTGGAATCGGTCTGGCGCTGGTCGTGGGCGTTCTCTTGAACTACGCAATCGCTCCGAAGGGCCATCCCGGAATGCTATTCGGAGGCATGGCGCTCGTGGTTCTGGCAATTATTCTTGACGCACTCGCATATCGCCGCAGAGAAAGTGAGCGACGTTCGATCAGCGTACGAGGTATCTGGATCAGCGTTGCTTGCGGCGTACTCATGGGCATTTTTTATCCGCTGGTGACCAAGGCAGTCACGGGAGAGAATTCATTAGGGCCCTACTCCGTCGCCCTGTTCTTCGCTTTGGGGGTAGTCCTCTGCGCGATCCCAGTGAACTACCTCTTCATGAAGAAGCCTCTTACTGGCACTCCCCCGGTCAACATGTCTCAATACTTCGAGGCGAAAGCGGCATGGCACTTCTGGGGCGTCGTAGGTGGACTCATCTGGTGTACCGGAACCGTTTTCAACTTCGTGGCATCTCACGCACAAATAATCGGTCCGGCGGTCTCATATGCAATTGGCCAAGGTGCCACGATGGTATCGGCCGTCTGGGGCGTCTTTATCTGGAAAGAATTCGCCAGCGCTCCGCCGGCCTCTCGCAAAATGATTCCCGCTATGTTCATCTTCTTCCTGCTTGGGCTGGGATCGATCGCGATCGCACCCATGGTGAGTCATTAGCCAGAATCGGATTTCATGCTGAAACCTCTCGTCGTCGTCGGCAGCATCAATCTCGACTTGGTCGCGGCAGCTGATCGTATTCCCCAGGTTGGGGAGACGATCATTGGCAATAGCTTTAATACTTTTTACGGCGGAAAGGGTGCAAACCAGGCAGTGGCAGCAGCCAAACTCGGGTATCCCGTTTCGATGGTAGGAAACGTTGGCAACGACGCTTTTGGAACGCAGTTGCGCAATGGGCTGGAAGACGCCGGCGTGGATACAACTTATGTGAATATGGTGCAAGGAGCATCTGGCATCGCGTTGATCACGACCGGACGACGTGGTGAGAACAACATCGTGGTCGTGCCGGGCGCCAATGGCCTCCTCACTCCGGAACTGCTGGAAAAAGCGACGCCCCTTTTCGAACGGGCCGGATTTATTCTGGCGCAGCTTGAGATTCCATTAGAGACAGTTGACTACCTAGCCCAGTTCGCGGAGCGGCATGACATCCCGCTTATGCTCGACCCGGCGCCGGCGTACGAGCTTTCAGGAGCCCTGCTTCGCCGGGTGTCTTGGATTACGCCGAACGAAACTGAAACCCAGGAACTGCTCAAGACTGACATTGGGAATGGCGACCAAGGCTACGATGCTGCGGCAGAGCGCCTGCTGGCTTGTGGCGTAAAGAATGTCTTGCTGAAGTTGGGGTCGCGCGGTTGTGTCATTGCCCAGCGAAATCTGAAGAAAGAGCATGTCCCTGCGTTTACTGTGAATGCTGTGGACACGACCGCCGCCGGAGACGCATTCAATGGTGGATTCGCAGTGGGGTTGATGCGCGGCCTCACGGTTGCACGCAGCGCCGTTTTTGCTTCTGCCGTCGCCGCCATTTCCGTCACGCGGCCCGGAGCTCAACCTTCGATGCCAACCGGGGACGAAGTGGAGCGTTTCCTGGAGCAGCGTTCAATTGCAACGGCACGCGAGCCGTCCTATTCAAAGCAGGCCTGATGACGTCGACCCAGCTTACTTTCGAATCTGCTGCCAGTGGAACACTCCGATCATTCGATTGACTTGTACGTGGCCAGAAGAATGACCGTGCAAGAAGCCTGGCGGAGGATCCGCCGTTGCAGAAAGTTATTGTACTAAATTAGAGTGTTTCAGTAATTCATTGATAATAAACTAGTTAGTGGTGGAGGTGGCGGGAGTCGAACTATTCAGCGTGTTGACAGCACGTAAGTTTACTGATTCTAGAAACTGCGACAACGGCTCAAAAGGCCCCATTGCCCGATCCATTGTACGTTTATTGTACGAAAATGTTTTTCGCTTTGGAGTCCGGGCACACGTTGCGACTTCAGTATCCCATAGATTCGCCGTGATGGATCGAGAAAAAGCGCCCAGCTTCCTGGGTTACGGTGAGTCACCGCCTTTCCATTTCTTCGGGACGCCAGCCCCTCTATTCTTGGCTCTCCGCAAGAATCTGGAAAAATGTGCATCTGTCGCGGGTTCTGAAAATGAGGAATTGGACCTCCAGTTGTTGCCCAAGGACGGCATTCTAGCCAAAATGGCCCAGAATCCAGAGCTGGCTGTGGAAATGACGCGCGGAGGGACCCGTGGAAAAGTCCAACCCCGACTTTTCCACCGTTCCCACCGCGCTTGGAAATCCCGCAACGGACGCGGGATTCCCACATTTCCCCAGCCACGACGGCGGCGTGTACCGCTTACCCCTGAAAACCAAACCCGCCAAAATCGCGGGTCCCGTCAGATTCTTGCGTAGAGCGCTATTCTTGCCGGTTGTCCGTGAACTGGGGGCAATCGCGATCACTTCCTGCAAGCCGATTTTCTCGCTACTAATCTGGTTGGGGCGCAAGTTGCAATACTCGACCGCTCCAAACGCTGAGGGTCTCAGAGAAGAGCTTTGGCCCAGCCGCTAACCGAGGTGCAATCCGGAGATTGAACATTCAATCCGCGACAGTACACGGCGCAACGAACCAGGCTAAATAGCTGCCCTAAGCAACCCAGAAACCGACGTAGATAACTTACCGATTGAAGCAGGTCCGTTCCGACCCGCCCGACATCAATCCCGGCTCGGTTTTGATTGACCGATGTGGCATACTGCAATCGCTGTGTGTGTCAATGGCGCGTTAGGCTACCGAGGACGATGAAGCTGACACGCCGGCAGGCAGGGTAAACTGAAACGTCGCGCCCCGTCCTGCGTTGGCACTCGCCCACAAGCGACCGCCGTGTGATTCGATTATGGAGCGGCTGATCGCAAGGCCCATGCCGGAGCCCTGAGCTTTAGTGGTGAAGAAGGTGTTGAAAATCTGGTCTGTCTTTTTAGCCGGCAATCCCACACCGGTGTCGCTGACGGAGATCAGCAGTTGACCATCCTGTCTCTGTTCCGACTTCATCGTGAGTGCACCGGCAGTGTCCTTCATCGCCTCAATGGCATTGAGCATGAGGTTCATCAAAACCTGCTGCAGTTGCACGCGATCTGCCGTAACTTTGGGAAGTTCGGTGGCAAGGTCGGTGCGCATGCCAATTGAATAGCGGTTGGCCTCGCTGCGCAGCAGGACGAGCATTTCACGAACTAATTCGTTCACATCGACCAATTCGCGTTCCGGTGGAGCACCTTTCTGATAAAAAGATCGCAAACGGTCGATGATCTCGGTCGCACGGGTACCGTCTTTCATGATTCTCATTGTCGCTTCGCGCGCCTCTTCCACATCGGGCTGATCGCGCGTAAGCCACCGTAAGCAGGACTTGGCATTTGTGATTGCCGCAGCGATAGGCTGCTTCAGTTCGTGAGACAGAGAGGCGGCCAGCTCTCCCATCATACTTATCCGGTTCTCATGCGCGAGGTCTGTCTGTAGCTGGCGAAATCTCTCGCGTTCTTGTTCTGAGCGTTTGCGATCTTCGATGTCTGTCAGAGTGCCGTACCACTTGAGAACATTTCCGTGCTTATCGCGCAACGGCACAGCACGAACTAGAAACCAGCGATATTCGCCATTCGCATCGCGATGACGTGCCTCATTCTCAAACGGCGCGCCGGTTCCCAGCGACGCTTGCCACCTGTTCAGGTGCTCATCAAAGTCGTCGGGGTGAACTGTGATCTGCCAGCCAGAGCCTAAGTTGGCCATCTCCGACAACCCTGTGTAGTCCAGCCAAGGGCGATTTACAAATTCAGTGGACCCGTCGGGCCGGGCAGAAAACGCCATCGCCGGAATTGTTTCCACAACGTCCCGCAGGTGCTTTTCCTGACGCTGGAGTTGTTGAATGCGCCATCGATAAAATCCCCCGAGCAGCGTTACAGAAGCGGCCACGCAGACCGCACGGAACCACCATGTATTCCACCACGGAGGCAGGATCTTGACAGCTAACTCCAGGCCTGGCTCGCTCCAGTCGCCCCTGCTGGTTGCGCCCTGCACACGGAAGGTATACATCGCTGCCGGCAGGGTAGTGTAAGTCACCAACCGTTGGTTGCTTCCCACCTCGTGCCATTGGTGATCTAATCCATCCAGCTTGTAGCGGTAGCGGTTGGTCGCAGAGTTGAAATAGCTGAGCGCCGAAAACTCCAGCGAGAAGATATTCTGGTCATGAGAGAGACTCAGCGCATTGGTGTAACCGATGGACTTACTGAGCGGGGAACCAGTTCCAACCGTCACGGAGTGGTCAAAAAGCCGGAAATCAGTGAGAACGACAGGCGGAACGTATGGACTGTCCACCACCTTGTCCGGATGAAATGCTATGCCTCCACTGAATCCCCCAAAAAACATCTCACCGCTTGAGCTCTTGAAGCAAGCGCCCCAACCGGTTAAATCAGCGCCGGGAAGGCCATCCGCGGCAGAGTAGTTTTTGAATGTTTCTTTTAACGGATCGAATACCGACAGCCCATTGTTGGTGCTCATCCATAGATTGCCGCGCTCGTCCTGAAGGATGCAGCTCACCACATTTCCAGATAGGCCGTCTGGCTCGTAGTAGCTCTTAAATCTGCCTGTCTTGGGGTCGAATTTGCCCAGCCCGTCTTGCGTGCCAACCCACATGGCCCCTGAGTGATCGAACTGCACGGAGTTTACTCGGTTGTTGCTCAGACTCGTCGGCTCATTTGCGTTGTGCTTGTAAACGGTAAACTGGCCGGTGGCCGGATCGAAGCGTTGCAGACCCGAGGAATCCGTGCCGATCCATAAGGCTCCCTGACGGTCTTCCTTGACGTCGATATCTATCTGGGCAGAGCTTCGCTTGTCGGGCTTGTACACGGTGAAGTGAGAAGTCTCCCGATCGCAACGATTGAGACCATCAAAGGTCGTGGCCCACAGCGTACCGGCGTGATCGATGAGCAGCCGAACCACACGATCGCTGCTTACGCTAAATGGATCGGCGGGGTTGTGCCGGAACGTTTTGAACAATCCGGTCTTAGGGTCGAAACGGGTCAATCCATGGGCGTCGCTACCAAACCAAAGAAAGCCCGTTCGATCTTCGATGATGGAAGTCGGGCGAGGACTCACTCCTGGTCTCGCGGTCCGGTAGAAGGTGTATTGTCCGGTATTGCGGTCGACGCGGTTGAGCGCATCAATCGAGGCAATCCACAGGATTCCCTGGCGATCCTCATAGATGCCATTCACCATTGTTCCGCTCAAGCTGTTGGGGTTTCCGGGCTCGTTCTTGAATTTTTCAAAGAGCGGCGGTCGCGTGGCAAAGCGGTTGGGCGCCATCATGTGTAGGCCCGCCCAGATGTTTCCTTCGCGATCCTGAAACAAGGCAGCCACATCGTCTTGAGCGAGACTATCCGGGTTGGTGGGATCATGACGGTAGCGGATGAACTTGCGACCGTTGCGGTCAAATTTGAGAAGGCCATTGCCCAGCGTCGCAAACCAAAGAGTCCCGTCACGATCTTCGAACATTGCCATCACCCCGGTGGGGAGCGCGTCAGAGAAGTGACCCCCATTGAACGAATAATGAGTGAGCGTATTGGTCTCTCGATCGAAGACCGCTAACCCGTCTCCCGTGACATGGGCGATCCAGAACACGCCGCAGCGGTCCTCATAGAACGACATCTCGCCACGTTCATGCAACGGAACGTGAAGGGTGACCTTGCCTGTATCCCGATCGAACGCGTCCAGCCCTTCACTGGAGCCCACCCAAAACGTTCCCGACCTGTCTTCGCCGGTTTGCTTGACCTCGTCGCTGCTTAGGCTAACGGGGTTGTTGGGATCGTGGCGATAGCGGATGGTTTGTCCGGTCGAGGGATCGAATCGGAACAGTCCGCGGAGGGTCGACAGCCACAACATACCTATGTGGTCCTGGCTGATGTGGGTCACGGGAACGGTTTCGCCTTGCGCATCGTTGGTATCGATGTGGTAGTGAGTAAATGTCTCGGTCAAGGGATCGAATTTATCCAGGAACTCACCGCATCCGATCCACAGCGAGCCGGAACGGTCTTTGAACAGCGAGGAAATGAAAACTCCGCTCAGACTGTTGGTGCGCCCGGGCTCGTGCTTAAAGATTTTGAACTTGTAGCCGTCGTAGCGGTTCAGCCCATACTGTGAACCAAACCACATGAAGCCCTGATCGTCCTGCACAATCTGGAGTACCCTCGTTTGTGATAACCCCTCGTCCGTGGAGAGTCGCGTGAAACGGATACCCTTCCCATCGACCACAGGCAGGGTGATGGTGCGAGGGTCGACATGCGCCTGCCGCACCGCTCCGGCATTGTTGGGTTGATTGTCAGCGCGGCCCGCTCCGTTTCGGGCCATCCCCAAGGTGGCATCACACAAAAGCGCGACAAGGGCGCAGCGAACGGCCAAGCGCACGAGAACCGTGGGTTTGATCGTTCCTTGGTGGACAATCGAAATCACAGTGTTCGTCAATCCTGTCCGGGAGTCCAGACCTGCTCATTCGCTGTCATAATACTCCTTAAAATGAATGACACAATGGACCGACACACCCACCAAATGGGGGGCCGGAGTTTGGCGAAAGTTTAGACACACTGGGGACTGTCGCGGAACAAGAACCGAAACTGCCGACGAACGGGCTACCCGCTCAAGTCAAAGGTCGGCGGATTTTGAGTCCGCTTCTCCCTTTTACCAACCAACCCCTTTTCTACAATTTGCAAACATTCGACGACGGGTTTTTCAACAACCACGCCTGTCCTCGACAGTTCAAGAAGCCACGACACCTGAGGGTTCACAGTGCAGTCAGTGCTGGCCATAGCGGATTCTGCGCTTAGCGGAAAACATTGACCGTCGCGAGATCCACGATTTCCTCGCCCCGTCCGCTGAGAACTGCTCTAAGCATGAATAGGCCAAAGCCTTTGGCCTGGTCGACAGTAATCGTTGGCGGCATGGAGAGTTCCTGCCGGCTCACCAGGACCTCGACCAAGGCAGGCCCGTCATGCTTGAGAGCTTGCTCAATCATGGGCACAACCTGTTCTGGTGTTTCGGCCCTGAGCCCCCGGAGGCCCACGGCCTCCGCCATTTTTGCAAAGTCTGGGTTGCGCAAGTCGGTTCCGAAGTCAACGATGCCTGCGGCCTTCATTTCTAATTCGACGAAAGCCAGCGAGCTGTTGTTAAGTACGATGATCTTGACTGGCAACTGCAATTGCTGAAGCGAGAGCAAATCGCCCATGAGCATCGCGAGACCGCCGTCACCGGACAACGCGATCACCTGACGGCCAGGATGGCTAACCTGCGCCCCAATCGCTTGCGGAAGCGCGTTCGCCATGGAGCCATGAGTAAAGGAGCCAAGTAGCCGCCGTTTGCCGTTCATCGTCAGGTACCGGGCCGCCCAGATCGTCGGAGTGCCAACATCGCAGCTAAAAATGGCGTCCTTGCCTGCAAGTTCGTCGAGCATTTTGGCAACATATTGCGGATGGATCGGTTTTCGTCCGGGTTCTCCGGTGGCCAAATCGTCCAAACCCTTGCGGGCCTCGCGGTAATGCGCGAGGGAATCATTCAAGTAGGCCGAATTGTTCTTCATCTGGAGTTTGGGGATGAGCGCGGTCAACGTGGTTTTTACGTCCCCGATCAGACCGAAATCAACTTTGGTGCGTCGGCCAATCTGTTCTCCCCGAATGTCGACTTGGATGATGGTCGCGTCTTCCGGGTAAAACTGCTGATAGGGGAAGTCGGTTCCCAGCATCAAGAGTGTGTCGCAATTCATCATCGCGTGATAGCCGGAGGAAAAACCAAGAAGTCCGGTCATGCCAACATCGAAAGGGTTGTCGTACTCAACAAACTCCTTGCCGCGTAAGGCATGCACAACCGGGGCTTTCAGCGTGCCCGCGAGTGCGATCAACTCCTCATGAGCTCCGGCGCAACCGGCTCCGGCAAGAATCGTAGTTTTCTTCGAGTCGTTCAGAATTCTGGCCAACTCCGAGATTTCGTTGTCGGAAGGACGCACCGTCGGCTTTGGTTCTGCAAAGTGCAGACGCGGCCCTCGTTCGCCGGCATCTCGGAACCCGACGTCACCGGGCAAGGTTACGACGGCAACACCACGCCGCGAGATTGCGGTTTGTATAGCAATCTCCAGCACGCGGGGCATTTGCTCGGGTTGAGAAACCAGTTCGCAGTAGTGGCTGCATTGCGCGAAAAGATGTTCTGGGTGGGTCTCCTGAAAATATCCGCTCCCGATTTCATTGCTTGGAA
>Ga0137398_10000907_pt1 | contig 11392 bp, 11 predicted proteins | sample czorhiz216metaG_FD_106659 | JGI IMG/M metagenome (GOLD analysis project Ga0137398, IMG submission 106659) | Vadose zone soil microbial communities from Angelo Coast Range Reserve, California, USA - czorhiz2.16 metaG | ecosystem: Environmental > Terrestrial > Soil > Vadose zone | place: USA...
CTCCCCGGGAGTCCGAGGAGTGCCGAGTTGAACAACCCGGATCGCCATGACCTTTATTCTCCCGTGATACCCGCTCCTCGATGATGCCGAACGCCTGGCTAAGCCGCGGCGTGCGAATGCCGGCATTGTTCGCCGTGCGTGAGGGTGCCGCGGGCCGCCAGCTTCAGCCGGTTGTCAGGCGCCGAACCGGGTCGCCCACCGCGCCGGGTCACAATTGCTTGACCATCTGAATCGTAAAGTCCTGGAAACTGAATTGCTCATAGAGATCATGGGCCTTGGAATTCTTTGCCAGTACGTCGATACGAAGGATCCTGGCTCCGGACTCTCGCGCCAACGCCTCGGCATGCTCTAGAAGGCTGCGACCCAAGCCTAGACCCCGGCACCGAGGGAGTACAACCAAGTCGGTGATGTAGGCATGCTCATGCTGGACGTCATTTGGTTCCTCGGGTGGAACCTTGGTTAACACGACCACGAGGCCGGCCACGGAATCTTGATCGACAGCCACTAGAATTTGGCCCGCCCACTTCTTGCAGCGTTCGAGCAACAACGCCAGATATGGCTCCGCCATCTTCTCGCTCTCGGGTAGAGACGGTTCAAGGCTTCGTTCATACTCGTGGAGCACGATCAGGAGCCGGCGCACGAGGTTGCCGTCTCTGTCGGGATCGTAAGCGCGGATTAACAAAGACGCGGCTCCTTGCGATCTTCACAGTTCCCTGGAGTCGGCTAACGCTGCCACTCACCTGCCGCGGGCGAAAGTCCCCGCTGACTCAACCCCGCACTCCACGCCCGCCGGCACGTGCAGCGGGTTGTTCGGCAGCTTATGCCGGCAGACCACAAACCCGTCAAGGCCGAGAATTGCCATTGTCCATATCGGACATGATCAGCCAGCGACCGTCGGCACCCTTGCGAAGGGTTAGCGTGAACTTCCCGGTGTCGGGCTCACCCTTTTGTCTCGCGAAGCCCCCAATGATGTAGGCCACGGAACCCTCTGCCGCGAAGGCCAGGGCACGCAGCGCAAGCGGCCCACCTGCGCCTGCATATTGTTTCTGGATCTGAAGGCGACCTCTGGCTGGAGGAGCTCCATTGGAGAGGACGAAGCCGTCCTCGGCGAACAGCGCGGCCAGCGCCGCGGCATCCTTGTTCCGCCAAGCGAGCTCGTAGTCGAAAAGCACGCGTGCTAACGGCGGGGGCAGGGTGACGCTCAGCAGAGGCAGCAATACCGTCATCTCATGCGGTTCGCTTGGCGTCTGCGCGCTGGATTGCCCCACGAGCAGCAATGAGGCTGCGAAGCACAAGATTGCACTATGCACACGCCTCGCGCCCGCCATCGTGTCCTCCCCGTGTGTCTGCCTAACGTCTGGCTAAGCTGCGGCGCGCGAATGCCGCCTCCAAGCACGCGTGGACCTCCCGCGCGCCGCCAGCTTCAGCCGGTTGTTAGACAGAGCCGTGACTCAGGCCGCCAGCAGCGGAGCAAGTTCGTCGCGGGTGACCCGTGACAACCCCAGCTTCGTGAGCACCCGATTTAGCGCGGCGACGGACACCTTGCTCGGGGCCGTGATCTCGATACCGATTGCCTGACCATCTCGGCTCAGGTCGATCACCAAACCCGGCTCGATTCGCTTGGTTCGATAGCTCTTCTGGCCCCGCTTGCGTGGCAGGTAATAGTAGGCGGCAACTGGTCGCCCATGGCGGAATGTCACTTCCAGGTAGGTTTCGTTCATGACGGCCCCTATTCTGCGGGGTAGGCTGTAATAACCACCAACATCTGTGCGTCTCCGTCAGGCTCGACGATCACTTCCCATCTGGCCCGGCGATGCCGGGTCACGGCGACCCAACGGCCCGGCTCGATGTCGCGACGAAGTCGAGTGGCTAACTGAAGCATACGGCGAACATCGACTTCTGTAAACCTCCGGTCCACCATGCGCTTCAGAAGGTGTGAACTCAGCTCGAGTTCCCAGTTCCACCACTCTGGCCACCGTCTTCGACCCACGACCACCTCGTGTCCGGTAGCCTACCATCATTTTCTGAAACCTCCGGTCGCTTCTGTCTAACGTTCGGCTAAGCTGCGGTGCGCGAACGCCGCCTCCAAGCACGCGTGGATCTCCCGCGCGCCGCCAGCTTCAGCCGGTTGTTAGGTGTCGCTGACCCTAGCTCTCCGGTTGTGATGTCTGGATCACAGCCGCTGGCCATTCTCGTCGATGCGACAGGATGACTATGAGCAAGATCAGATCAATCGTTACCCCGAAGGCACCCCCAACACCCGCGGCTATTCCCACGAGACCCATCGCGAATGCGAACCCGACCGCACGCATAACTGCAACAGCCATGCTTGCGATTAAAGCGCTACACATGATGCGGGGTGCTGATGATTTCATGAGAAGCAACCAGACGGCACCGAAGACATAGACACTGGCGATCGCCAAGCTGACGAGGCCCAACCAGACCGACCACGGAGTAAACCAAGCGGGCAGTGGAGGGAAAAACTGTGCGAACAATTCCGGAGCAGGGAACCCTGATTCTGGCTGCTTCGCGACATGGGCTTGCATCGATGCGAGCATTTTATGTTGAAGGTCAATCATCGCGGGCATGAAAAGGATCTGACTGGCGCTCATGAAACCCAGGCAACCAAAAATGATCCCCAGGACCCCAGCTGTAATCATCCAGCGCGGTCGCACTTTCGTCTCCTCGACGTTCTCTCGCGACACCTAACGTAAATTAGATAGACCTGTGTAATACCAATATCATAGCGAGCATGCTGCGTAGCACAATAATAATAGCGAAGACGCCGGAGAAATGACGCCGCGAAGATCGGAGCCGGGACAGAAAGTGATGATCTCCCCTTGAGTCGACGACTGACGACGGCAATGCCGCTACAGACGTCTTCCGGCTCCGGCGGAAATCGCTTTGTCGTAGATAAGCGATGCGGCGGCGAGATCTTCGAGGCCGATGCCGAGCGACTTGAACAGGGTCACCTGCTCCGCGCTGGCGCGGCCGGGGTGGCGGCCGGAGACGATGGCGGACAGCTCGACCGCCTTCTCGAAGATCCCCTGCTCGCCGGCGTCGCAAGGGGAGACCAGCAGGTCGCCGGCCTCGATGCGGGCCTGCTCGAGATAATCGACCACCAGCAGGTCGGCCCGCCGTACGGCCCGTTCGTCGAGCTCGCGACGCTCGGCGCGGTTGTTGCCGACGGCGTTCAGGTGCATTCCGGGCTCCAGCCAGTCACCCTTCAGCACCGGGGTCGCCGAGTTGGTGGCGGTCACCACGATATCGGCGCCGCGCACGGCGGCTTCGGCCGAGGCGGCGGGGGTGGCGGGCACTCCGCAGGCGGTCTCGACGTCGCGGCAGAAGGTCGCGAGCCGTTCGCGGTCGCGGCCGTAGGCCCTGATCGATGACAGCGGGCGGACGGTCGCCATCGCCTGGGCCTGGCTTCGGGCCTGCCAGCCGGTGCCGAGCAGGCCGAGCACAGCGGCATCCTTCCTGGCGAGCCAGCGGGTCGCGAGGCCGCTGGCGGCGCCGGTACGGACCTGGCCCAGCCGATCCGCCTCGATGATCGCCAGAAGCTCCGAGCTCTTGGCGTCGAAGAGCAGCACGATGAACCTGGCGCCGGCGCGGGTCGTGGCGTAGACCTTCGCGGCCATCCGTCCCAAACCCTGGGAAGCCGCCGGCAATAGATGAAGCATGGCGCCTTCGGTCGCCGCGCGTTGTCGCGGCCGCACGCTCGCCTTCCCGGCGGCCCACTCGGCGAAGATCCGCTCGAGCGCGTCGATACATTCCGGCATCGTCAGAAGCCGGGCGACCTCTTCTTCGCTGAGATAGAGCGGCATGCGCTGAAGAATACTTCAGGATTGTACCGGGCGGAGCGGCGGTGAAAAAAGTCCGGTCCGATTTTGGCGATGCCTTGCATCTCGCACCGGGCGGCCCATATTGAAGTTTCTACGGCAAAGCCTGCCGTTGTTTTCCAGCATGGGAGGTTGCTTCATGCGTCGTGAGTTCAAAGATGATCTGGTCGCCACCGCGGTCCTCGGTCTCTGCACGGTGGTTCTGCTTCTGCCCTCGCGACCTTCAACGGGAGCGTCGGAGACGCGGCTCGCCGCTCCGGGAGCGCCGGCCGCGGCGCTGCCCGTGCCGGCCCGCGTGACGGATGGCGTGGTTCCGACTCCGAACGAGAACGGCGCCGCTCCGACCGCGCCGAAGGTCCGAGGTGGTCGTTCGACTTCCGCATCCGCACCCGCCCGCCTGCGTTCGTAGTCTTCCAGCCTGTCTTCGATCGCGCTCCGGGCATCAGCCGAGACCGGACCTCGGGCGCGAGAAGCTCGTCGACGGGGGTCGTGTGCGCGGGAAGGCCGGGCGGCGTCGGAAGTCGGGCGGGGGTGAAAGCAGGAAAGGGGAGCGGCCCTAGTTGCGGTTCTTGCTCCAGCGGTCGTGGGTGATGCCGTGCTTGTGGACCTTGTAGTTCATCACCCGGCTGCTGATCCCGAGAAGCTTGGCGGCTTCCTTCTGGATCCAGTTGCTCCGCTTGAGCGCTTCCAGGAGGGCGGTCTTCTCGAGCGTCTCGAGGTTGAGCAGCTCGGCGGCCAGCTGGGGGGTCATGTTGAGGGTGTGCTCGCGGTCGAGAAGCGTCAGGTCGACCGGGCGGATCGCATCGCCCTCGCACATCAGCACGGCGCGCTCGACCGAGTTCTCGAGCTCGCGAACGTTGCCGGGCCAGCGGTATTCCTGCAGCCGCTTCACCGCCTCGGCGGTGAAGCCGTTGACGCGGCGGCGCAGCTCGCGGGCGAAACGCCTCAGGAAGTTCTCGGCCAGCGGCAGGATGTCCTCGGCCCGGTCGCGCAGGGGCGGGACGACGAGCGTGACCACGTTCAGGCGGTAATAGAGATCCTCGCGGAACTTTCCTTCCTTGATGGCGTTCTCGAGGTTGATGTTGGTCGCGGCGATGATCCGCACGTCGACCTTCATCGTCCGGCTGCCGCCCAGGCGCTCGAACTCCTGGTTCTGGATGGCGCGCAGCACCTTGGCCTGCGTGTTGGCGCTCATGTTGCCGACCTCGTCGAGGAACAACGTCCCCTCGTTCGCCTGCTCGAACCGGCCGATCCGCATCTGATCGGCGCCGGTGAAGGCGCCCTTCTCGTGGCCGAACAGCTCGCTCTCGAGAAGGTTGTCGGGAAGGGACGCGCAGTTCATCCGGACGAACGGAGCGTCCTTGCGCGGCGAGTTGCGGTGGATCGCCTCGGCGACCCGCTCTTTGCCGGTGCCGGTCTCGCCCTGAATCAGGACCGTCGCGTTCGACGCGGCCACTTTGTCCAGCATCCGGTAGATTTCCTGGATGGCGGCCGACTTGCCGATCAGGTCGTACCGCTCCGACAGCTCGCCGGAGGGGTCGGTCATCGAGGTCAGCCGGGTCACGAGCCGCTGGTGCTCCATCGCCCGCTGGATCTTCATCTCGATGGCATCGATGGTCATCGACTTCTGGACGTAGTCGAAAGCGCCCGAGCGCATCGCCTCGGCCGCGCCCGATCCGTTCTCGCCGGTCACGATCACCAGCGTCCCGGAATTATTCGCGCGCGCTTTCTTCACGAGGTCGAGCGTGTCCGACCCGCCGAAGCGCGTTCCGGCGATCACCAGGTCGAAGCTCTGCTTGTCGATCTTTTCCATGGCCTCTTTGCCGCTCTGGGCGACCTGGACCTTGTAGCCGCTTCGACTCATCGCCTGGACGAGACCGTCGCGGAGGGACCTGTCGTCCTCTGCCACCAGGATATTCTTCATTCCGCCGGTTCCTCCGCCCCAGATCCGAGAGCCCAGAGTTACAACGAGATAATCTAGATTTCGACGATCGAGAGTCAAGGAAACATCCGTGAAATCGAACAGTTTCTCGTGATTTTCCACGGTCGAAGCGATGCGGCGTCAGAGCCTTGACGATTGTTCGGGGTCTTGGAGGGTCTTCACCCTAGGAGCCTGTCCGAGGCCTGGCACGGCGGGAATCCTGGCTAGCGGCTTTGGGGCAGGAGCAGCGAGAGCAGCCGCTCGAGGCCCGAGAAAACGGCCCTGGCCGCGCGACCGAACGGCCCCGGGGCGCCCTCTGCAGGGAGAAGCCGCGGACGGAGCGGACCCAGAAGCGACGAGGCCGCCTGGTTGAGCCGGTAAAAGCGGGCCAGGATGTCCGGCTTCAGCAGCTCGACGCGGACCGCCTCGCCTTTTTTCCCCGGCATCTCGATCGCCACCACCCGGCCGATGACCGCGGCGGGGTCGATCCGCTCCCGCAGGCGGTTGTAGTCGCCTCGGAAGACGAGGGTCGTGCCGCCCGGGGCGGTGTTGCGGTAAACGAGCCGGTGGATCGTCAGGTAATGGGCGCCGCGGAACACGGCAATCTCGCCCACCTTGAGCTCTTCGCCGCGCGCCGGCTCGAGGAAGACCCGCCAGCCCATCTGCAGCGTCGGATGCATGCTGGTTCCCTGCACGGCGATGACGGCAGAGCCGCTCCGGCTCAGCGCTTCGGCGAGAAGGTCGGCCGTGATCGGCTCGTCGCTCAGATTCAGCCTCACGGCCGTCTTCCGATGCGGTGCATCAGGATCGCCTTCCGAAGTGACGGTGGGCGATCGCCAGCAGCGCCCGGCTCAGTTTCCCCTCGTGGTGCCGGGCCTTGAGCATCGCCGGGTCGTCGCCGGCCAGGTCGCGTGTGATGCAACGCACGCCCGAGGCTTCGATCGCCTGCGACGAGAGACGGACCGGCGACGCGCCCTCGCGGGCATACCGCTTCCAGAGCGACCGCCGGAGCGGACGCGACGATGCGAGGTAGTAGTCGATCAGGCCGGGGCCGGCGGCCCGGGTGAGCGCCGCGAGATGATCGGTCGCCGAAAAGCCCGATGTCTCGCCCGGCTGAGTCATCAGATTGCCGACCAGGATGCGGGCGGCGCCCGAGCGGGCGATGGCGCGCGAGACACCACGGACCAACAGATGAGGCATGACGCTCGTGAACAGGCTCCCGGGCCCCAGGACGATCAGATTGGCCTCGCGGATCGCCTTCAGGACCCCCGGAGCGGGGTCGGGCCAGGCGGGGTCGGTCGCGACCTCGACGATCGGCGATTTGCTCATCGAGATCCGCGATTCGCCGCGCACCGACCGGCCGTCGGCGAGACGGGCACGCAGGATGACGTTGTCGAGAGTCGCCGGCAGGATCCGGCCGCGGATCGCCAGCACCTGTCCCGAGGTCTCGATCGCCTTCAGGTACGAGCGGCAGGTCTTCGCGAGGGCGGTCAGGATCAGATTGCCCAGCGCATGCCCGCCGAGCCCGTTCCGGCCGCCGTAGCGATACTGGAACAGCTGCGACATCAGCGGCTCGTTGTCCGACAGCGCGACGAGGCAGTTCCGGATGTCGCCCATCGGTAGAACGTTGTAGGCGCGCCGCAGACGACCGCTGCTGCCGCCGTCGTCGGTGACGCTCACGATGGCGGTCAGCGAGTCGCCGGGGGCGAGCGCGCGCTTCAGACCGCGCAATACGACCGGGAGCCCGGTGCCGCCGCCGAGCGCGACCACCTTCAAGACCATGCGGGACCTGGGACGAGACAGGTTCGGGCTCCTCAGAGCACTCGGAAGGTGACATCGCGCGATGACCGCCGTCCGCTCAGGTTGTCCTTGACCATGACCTGCAAGCGGTAGGTGGCGGCCGGCCAGTCCTTGAGAGGGAAGGAGTATCCCTGCACCTGGTTCTGCTGCCTTGTGAGCCTGATCGGCTTTCCGAGCGTCTCGAAGACCGGCTGCCCGGTGTCGTCAAGCGAGCGGGCGACGAAGAACTGGTACTCGACCTCCAGGTCGGGGCGGCCGTCGATCGGATCGCTGGCGGCGCTGTAGATCTGGTAATAGAACGCCAGCGTCTCGCCGTTGTGGAAGAGATCGTCGGGCCGCGGCAGGACGCGCAGGTTCCCCAGGATGAACGGCGTCGTGTACCCGGCGTCGCTTCCGTCCGTGACCCGCTCGAGCCGGCTGGCGAGCGTCACGCTGCTGAGCGACAGCGTGGCGCTTTTCAGATTGGGGACCGCGATCGCCTCCTTGAACGAATAGACCTGCGCGGCGCTTCGATCGACGACACCGTAGTAGGCGGTGTAGTTCCCCGGCTTCACGGTGGTGATTCCCTGATAAAGAAGGTAGGCGTCTTCCCCCGAGGACGCGTCGTCGCGGGCGGCCCGCAGGCCGTCCGAGCCGGCCAGATCGTAGGTCGGCAGGTGCGGATCGTCTCCGACCAGCCGCGCCAGGACCTCGAACCGTTCGCCGCCCGCCGCGGGACCCGGCGCGCGCTGCGACTCCCCGCCCGATCCGCCCGTCGAAGCGGCGGTCGGCTCCGAGCCCGACGGCAGACCGCTTTGGACCAGGCTCTGCCTCACGCCGACGGTCAGGGCCACGAAGGTGTTCCCGTCGACCGAGCGGAAGAAGTCGCGGTGGGTGCGGAACGGCACCGAATCGACGAAGGAGCGCGAGCTGACGATCGAGTCGAGCATGACGCGCGGCTCCGGCAGGCTCTTCATCTGCATCGCCTGCACCTGGAAGACGAGCCCGAGGGATGATTCGAAGCCGCCGGCGACGAAGCCGTCGTTCGAGAGATGGAACTCGCCGGTCGCATCCTTCACGAAGCGGATCGCCGAGTGCATCCCGGGCCCGCCGACCGAAGGGGGGTCGCGATAGGTCCAGGAGAAGCCTTCGCGCCCGAAGATCGGGTCGCCGATCGGCTCCTGCTCGTCCGGGGGGCCGAGCAGGACGTAAATCTTGCCGCGGTCGGTCTTCCAGCCGGCCTTCGGCGATTCGACGAAGAACCGATTCGCCTCGGCGACTCGGCGGTAGAAAAGATCGCGATACTCGTTCTGGGGCGTACCAAGCTGCGGGTCGCGGCTGGACCAGAACTTCAGGATAAATGCGCGGCGCTCGTCATCGTTCGCGAGAGCACGGAAGGCATCGTCGTCATCCTTGCCGAGCAGGTACCGGACCGGCCCCTCGCGCCACCCCTCGACCGGCTTGTCGTAGTCGTCCGCGTTCGGCGCGGCCCGGCGGGCGGCGGCCATCGCAAAGAGCGCGGCGACCAGCACGGCAGCCGGGCCCGCCCATCGACCCCCGCCGACCGGTCTGCGCGCGCGCCCGTCCATCAAGGACTCCCCTGGAATGCGTGGGAGCAATTCTAAATCCCCGGCAGTCGGTAGCACAAGCACCTGCGTGGGAGCCTCGGTCGGGGTGGGGGCGGCAGGGAGGCCGCGGCTCGCGGGGCTCGGCGTCGCCTCGCGCGGGTACGGCTGGGTGGCTGGGAGATCGGGGTCGGCATCACGGAGCCTACGCGCGCGGCGCGCCTGCAGCTCACTCGCCGGTTCGCGCGCAACGGCGCGCGCTCTCTTCGGCTCGCTCCGCTACGCCCCGCGAGCCGCGGCCTCCCCGCCGCCCCCACTCCGGCCTGTCGCCGTGGCGGGTAGGAGCGAGGCGCGGTGAGGGGAGGCTCGCGCAGCGAGCCGGACCCGCGCCCGCCGGCCCCCCGCCCTGCTCGTCGCCCCGGCGGAAGAGCTTCCAACGTCGGACACATTCTTGACAGTGGATCGAAGCCGGTGTTATACAGAAATCACACTCGGTACCGAGCGATGGCGTCGAATCGAGAGCGGGAAATCCACAGAATTTTCGATGAGCCGGCACTGCAGGCGGAGACGTCGATCCGGGCGGAGCCGCTCATCTCGGTCGGCGCCGGCGAGAGTTTCATCGTCCGTGTCGGGGCGATCGATCGGCAGTCGGGGGTGGCGGAGATCGTGGTGCGGTGCCGGTCGGTCGAGAATCATGATCTCCGGAGCATCGGACGCTGGACCGCGGACCGCCCGGCATCGAACGGCGCGGCGGCGAATGGTGCCGCGGCGCATGGCGACCACTACTATCCGGTGGCGATCCTGATTCCGGCGCACTCGCCGAGCGTGATCTGGGAGCTGCATCAGATCGCGCTGCGGGACGCGCAGGGGAACTGCCGCACCCATCATGCCGGGAGAGATTTCGAGGCGATGCGTTTCCAGGTGGAGGGGCGGGGCGGGACCGACTGCGCGCCGCCGCGACTGCTCGGAGTGAAGTTCGGGCCGGTCTGATCGGGGCGCGCCCGCGGCGCCGCTCCGTCAGGAGCTCTTGGCGCTCTTCTTCTCGCGTATTTCGATCTTCTTAATCACCACATCCTTGATCGGACGGGAGGCGGCGCGCGGCGGGCCGCCGACGGTCGGCAGGTTGGTGATCGCCTTGACCGTCTCCAGCCCCTCCACGACGCGCGCGAAGACCGTGACCCGGCCGTCCATGTCCGGCTGCGCCGTGGCGGCGAGCATGAAGATCGACCCCGACTCGTCCGAGCCGGTCCTGGCATTCCGCACCTGGGCCAGCATCCCGGGGAGGACCTTGAGGCCGCTCAGCTCCGGGAAAACGGTGTAGCCGGGCGAGCCGTTCTCATCGCCGGTCGGCGAGCCGCCGAAGATCGCCTCGCCCTTGATGATGCGATGAAAGAGCAGGCCGTTATAGAAGTCCTGATTGGCGAGGTCGATGAAGTTCTTCACATGGAACGGCGCCAGATCCTTGTAGAACTCGAGCACCACTTTCCCGAAATCGGTCTCGATGACCGCCTGGTAGTCGCGCGCCGGGTCGTATTTCTTGATGATCCGCGTCACGAGCGTCTGCTCGGGGAGGCCGGCCGCAGACCAGGTGATCCGGTAGCTGCCGAGGGTGTTGATCCTGGGGAAGATCGAATCGAGATTGACAATCTTTCCGAAGTAGGCGTTCGGCTCGAGCGCCTTGGGCTGGGTGTCTCGCGACAGCGGGCCGGGCTTCGTCTTCTCGAGCTTCGCGCCGTTGCTGTCGACCGCCTCGAACCCGGCGTCGATGTCGATGCCGGGGTTCGTCCAGGTCGTCTTCCCCTCGTTCTTGATCAGGATCGAGACCTGGGTCGCGTCGCCGGCGTACGAGAAGCGGCCGGGTGTTTCGATATGAACGTAGAGCTTGTTGGGGGCGTCCTCGCCGAACACCTGCGGCGTGGCGCTCAAGGCGGCGGCGAAGGAGATCGCGGCCGCAAAGCGGGCGCGCTGTTTCGTGCAGGCGGAAATCATCGGGGGCACCTCGGAGTCATCACGTTCCGCACCGTCGTCCTGGAACACCAACGCGCGGCGATGGGCCGCGCGGAGTCATTATGCTACCGCAGCCCAAGGGGGGTGTCAAACGCGCTGGTGGCGTGGCTTCCCCGGGAGAGTCCCGGCGCACGGGCGGCGGCGGGACGGCGGGCGGGCCCCCTGCCGGGTGCGTGCTCCCGGGCGCGATGCTGACGCGACATTCCATCATAAGCGTTGCCGCGCAAGGGTTATGACGGTATATGGAGATCCGTCCCGCGAATGTTCAAGCGGTATCGCCA
>Ga0137398_10000909_pt1 | contig 11390 bp, 9 predicted proteins | sample czorhiz216metaG_FD_106659 | JGI IMG/M metagenome (GOLD analysis project Ga0137398, IMG submission 106659) | Vadose zone soil microbial communities from Angelo Coast Range Reserve, California, USA - czorhiz2.16 metaG | ecosystem: Environmental > Terrestrial > Soil > Vadose zone | place: USA...
CAAGCAGGGCGCGTTCCCGCTCACGGAGGCGCACGTGGGCGTGCTCTACCACGCGCCGGTCCGAGTGGCGCTCCTCCCCTACGTCAATCTGCACGAGCGGGACAAGGATACGCTGCGCGCACTGGCGGCCCTGGGCGTGCGGCTCACGGCGCAGGACCTTCCGACCAACCCGGCGCACCGTCTCGAGCCCCTGCTCGCGGTGGGCGGGTGAGCGCGGCCCCGGCCTCGGCACCCCTACGGATCGCGATCGCGATCCACAATCATCAGCCCGTCGGCAATTTCGATTCGGTCTACGCCGGGGCGGTGGAGCGTGCCTACCGTCCGTTCCTCGACGCCCTGGCGCGCCATCCCGGCGTGAGGCTCACGATGCACTGGTCCGGGCCGCTCCTCGAATGGCTCGAATCCCACGACCCGGGGATCCTGGACGCGCTCGGCGCCCTCGTGACGCGCGGGCAGGTCGAGCTCTTGTCCGGCGCCCACTACGAGCCGATCCTCGCGGTGATCCCTCCCTGGGATCAGCAGGGGCAGCTGGAGCGGATGGCGGCGTATCTGAAGGCGCGCTTCGGCGTGACGCCCCGCGGGGCCTGGCTCGCGGAGCGGGTCTGGGAGCCCGACCTTCCGGATGCCCTGGCCCGGGCCGGGATCGAGTACACCCTCCTGGACGACCATCACTTTCTCCTCGCGGGGGCGGAGCCCGGCCGTCTCCACGAGCCCTACTGGGTGGAGTCCACGATGGGGCGCGTCGGCGTCTATCCCATCGAGCGCGAGCTCCGCTACCGGATTCCCTTTCAGCCCGTGCCCGAGCTGCTCGAATTCTTTCGCGCGGGGACGGGCCAGGGCGGCGTGCGGGTCTTTGGCGACGACGGGGAGAAATTCGGGATCTGGCCGCACACGCACGAGTGGGTGTACGGGCAGGGATGGCTCGAGGCGTGGCTCACGGCCCTCGAGGAGCGGCGCGGCGTGGAATCGGTGCCGCTGGGGGAGGCGTGGGCTCACGCCCGCCCCACGGAGCGCATCGCGCTCCCCGCGGCGAGCTATCCCGAGATGATGCTCTGGGCGCTCCCGGTCGAGACCCAGGAGCGCGTCGAGGGGGAGCAGCAGTGGCTCGAGAGTCAGGGGAAGCCCGAGCTGGCGAGGCGCATCGCGAGCGGGACCTGGCGCGAGTTCTTCGCGCGGTACCCCGAGTCGCGCCGGCTCCACCGCCGCGTGGCGGAGCTGAGCGCGCGGATCGAGCACGTGCGCCGTTCCTGCCTCGCGCAGGCCCAGTACGAGGACGCGAGGAGAGAGATCCACCGCGCGCAGTGCAACTGCTCTTACTGGCACGGCGTCTTCGGCGGGTTCTACCTGCCGCATCTGCGCGAGGCCGTCCGCGCGCACATGCTCCGCGCCGACTCGATCACCGACGCGCTCCAGGGATGGACCCAGGCGTGGGCGCTCGAGGAGGGGGAGGAGGAGTGGAGGCTCAAGTCGCCCCGCGTGAGCCTCGGCGTCGCGAAGGACGGCGGCGCGATCGTGGAGATCGCGGACCGCGGCCGCCCCTTCGAGTTCGCGGGGGTGATCGCGCGTCGGCGTGAGGCGTATCACGCCCGCGTCGAGGAAGCCTCCCGCCGCGCGGCGAGCGCCGGCTCGCCCGGCCGCGGGAGCGCGTCCGAGGAAGGGCCGGAGACGATCCACGGCGCGATCTCGGTGAAGGAGGCGGGGCTGGAGCGGTTCCTCGAGTACGACGCCCGCGCGCGGTACGCTTCGCAGGAGTGGACGCGCACGGCCGCCGAGGTGGAGGCCGGGGGAGGGCTCCGCGGCGCCGTCGGAACCGGGCCCGTGGGGATTTCCTTCGAGGCGGATCCAGCGTCCTGGGGTGGCGCGAACACGCCCCTCATCGCATTGCGATCGCTGGACCCGGCGCGCGCCCCCATCCGTAAGGAGATCGCGCCGGGCCGCGACGAGCGCGAGTTCGAGGTCCGGCTGGCCGGCGCGCCCGCCCGCGGCTGGCTCCTCAGCGAGTGGAACCTGAGCCTCCTCACACCGGATGCGCCGGGCCGCCGGCTCGTGATCGCGGGGAAAAACCCATGGACCGGAGCGCCCGGATCCACCGGCGGGGCGGACGGCGTGACCTCGATCCGCCTCGAGGATGCCGAGTACCTGAGGGTCGCCCTCACGCTCTCCTTCCTCCCCGCCGCGCGCGTGGAGTGGTCCCCGGTGGAGACGGTCTCCCTGTCCGAGGCGGGGGCGGAGCGTGTGTACCAGGGCACGGCCTTCCTGATCGGGTTCCTGGATCCGGGAGAGGCGGCGCCGGTTCTGATCCGCGCTCGCGTGGAGGAGGCGGGGCATGCTGTCTGAGCTTCTGCGCGTGGCCCTCCTGGGGGGAATCCTCGCCACCGACCGGGGCGCCGGCTGGAACCTGATGCTCGGCCAGCCGCTCGTGGGCGCGTGCCTCGCGGGGGCGCTCCTGAATCCCGGGCAGGCCTGGGAGCTCTGGGCGCTTCGCATTCCGCTCGGAGTGGGCGTCCTGCTTCAGCTCCTGCTCACCGATCCGGCCCTGCCCGCGGCCCAGCGCCCGCGCGACGCCGCCACGGCCGGCGTGATCGGCGCCTCGGTCGCGATCTTGAGCCTCGAGCGGCTGCATCCGTTTCTCTCGGTCACCACCGGCGGGATCCTCTGGGTCCTGGTCGGCACGATCGCGGGGCTCCTCGCCGCTGTCGCGGGAGGGTGGATGGAGGCGACGCTGCGCGCCCGGAACGAGGTCAGCGCGCGCCGCGCGGAGGAGCTGGCGATCGAAGGCCGCCTCGCCTCCTTCGAGGCGCTCTATTGGCGCGGCGTCGCGAGGCTCTTCCTGCGCGGCGCGACCTGGTCCGCGGCCGCCACGGTGGCGGGCGTCGCGGCCGCGGCGGTCCTGCTCCCCTACGCCGCGCGGTTCGTCACGGGTCCGCGCGCGGGGCTCATCTTCGCGGTGTTGCTCGGGGTCGCGTACGGCTCGGGGTTCCACGCGCACGTGCGCGTCTTCCGGCGTGGGTTCGGCTGGGCCGCGATGGGGGCCCTGGCGGCCTTGCTCGTGATGTGGCGGGTCCACGGGGGCGCACCATGATCGATCCCGTGCCCGTCCCGCCTCCCGCGCCGCTCCCGGCCCCGGTCCCGCGCCTGCGCGGTCTGGATTTCGCGAGGATGACGTCGCGCTCCTTCTATCTCCAGGCGCTCTTCGCGCCCGAGCGCCAGCAGGGACCCGGGTTCGCGTTCGCGCTCCTTCCCGCCCTCCGCCGCCTCTATTCGGGCGCGCGGGAACGGGGGATGGCGCTCGCGCGCCACACGGGATTCTTCGGCACCCATCCGGTGCTGTCGGGCTACGTGCTGGGGGTCACGGCGCGCCTCGAGGAGCGGCGCGCGCAGGGAGCCGCGATCGGCGACGCCGAGATCGAGTCCGCGAAGCGCGCGCTCGCGAGCCCCCTCGCAGCGCTCGGCGATCCGCTCTTCTGGGTCACGCTGCGGCCGCTCGCGGGGCTCGTGGGAATCCTCGGCATGGCGCTCTTTCCGCTCGCGGACAAGGTGGGTCCCGACCTCCGCGTCCTGGTGTGCCCGCTGCTCGCGCTTTTGACGTACAATGCCGTCGCGCTGAACTATCGCGTCTCCGGCGTGCGGCGCGGTTACGCGCTGGCGGACGAGCCGGCGAAGCTCTTGCGGTCACTCCGGCTCGCGTCCCTCCGGGGCTTCTTCGAGCGCGTGAGCGCGTTCCTGTTCGGATCTCTGATGGTCCTCACGCTCTGGCCGATGACGGAGAGCGCGGATCCGGCCGGGCTGGGTCCCGCCCATACGGCGTCCGTGCTCGCGCCGTTCGCCTTGGGATGGATCGTTTCCGCGCTGGCCCTTCGGCGGTGGCCCGGCCGGTCCGTCGAGATCGCGCTCACCGCGGCCCTCGTGGCCCTGGTCGTCTCAACCCGCGTCTAGGGAGCCACGAACGAGGATGGTGGAGCAGGAGGTCACGATCCAGAACCAGCTCGGCCTGCACGCGCGCGCCTGCTCCACGTTCGTGAAGGAAGCCGCGAAGTTCGCCTCGCACGTCTTCGTGATGCGGGACGGGCTCGAGGTCAACGGCAAGAGCATTCTGGGCGTGATGATGCTCGCGGCCGAGATGGGCGCGAAGATCACCCTGAAGGCCGACGGCAAGGACGAGACCGAAGCCCTGGAGGCGCTGGTGCGCGTGGTGAACAACAAGTTCGGGGAAGAATGACACTCCTCCAGGGCATCGCGGCCTCGCCGGGGATCGGAATCGGTCCGGTCCACATCGTGGATCCCGAGGAAATCGAGGTCCAGGACGGGGACTTGGCACCGCAGGCGGTCGCGGCCGAGCAGGAGAAGTTCGGCCGGGCGATCGAGCAAAGTCTTCAAGAGGTGCGCGAGCTGCGCGAGAAGATCGCGCTCGAGACGGGGGAGGAGCAGGCCCTGATTCTCGACACCCAGATCGAGATTCTGGAGGACCCCGAGGCCGTGGCCCAGACCCTGGCCGCCATCGAGCGCGAGCGGAAGCCCGCCGCCTTCGCGTACCGGCGCATCCTGACCGCGGTGGCGGGCCGCCTCGACGAGGCGGACGGCGAGTACCTCCGGGGCCGCGCGATCGACGTGCGCGACGTGCGCCGGCGCGTGCTCACGCATCTGGGAGGCGGCGTCCGCGGGCATTCGCTGCGCGACCTGACCGAGCCCTCGCTCATCGTCGCGAACGATCTCCCCCCGAGCGAGATGGCGCTCCTGCCGCGGGACATGGCGCTGGGGTTCGCCACCGACGTGGGAGGCCGCACCTCGCACACGGCGATCATGGCGCGCGCGCGCGGCATTCCCGCGGTGGTCGGGGTCAAGGGCGCGACCGACTCGGCCCAGCAGGGGGTCATCGCCATCGTGGACGGGACCCGGGGGATCGCGATCTTCGACCCCGATCCCGAGACGCTCCTCGAGCACGAGCGGAAGCGCGACCGCTACCGCGAGCTGGCCGCGAAGCTGACGGAGCTCAAGGATCAGCGCTGCATGACGGCCGACCATCGGCCGCTGTCGCTGGGCGCGAACCTCGAGGTGCCGGAGGAGCTTCCCGGCGTTCTGGAAAACGGCGCCGACGGGATCGGCCTCTACCGCACGGAGTTCTTCTACCTGGCGCGGAAGCAGCTTCCGACCGAAGACGCCCAGTTCAACGCCTACCGGTCCATCGTGGAGGCGATGAATCCCAAGCCGGTCAACATCCGCACGCTCGACGTGGGCGGCGACAAGTTCGCCTCCTATCTGGGGACCCCCATCGAGAAGAATCCGTTTCTGGGGATGCGGGGCCTGCGCTTCTCCCTCCGGCGCGAAGAGATCTTCCGGACCCAGCTCCGCGCCATCTATCGCGCCTCCGCCTACGGAAACCTGCGCCTCATGTTCCCGATGGTGCTCGGCCTCGAGGATTTGAGGCGCGCGCGGGAGATCGTGGAGCGCGTCAAGCTCCAGCTCCGCAAGGAGGGGATTCCCATGGCCCCGAGAGTGCCTCTGGGGATCATGGTCGAAACGCCCGCCTCGGTCTTCAGCATCGACCAGCTCGCGCAGGAGGCGGATTTCGTGAGCATCGGAACCAACGACCTCATCCAGTACACCCTCGCGGTGGATCGGGGCAACGAGGCGATCGCGGAGATCTATGAGCCGCTCCATCCCGCCGTGCTCCGCGCCATCAAGACGGTCGTGGACGCGGGGCACAAGGCCGGCATCCCGGTCGGGATCTGCGGCGAGATGGCGGGGGAGCCGCTCTACGCGGTCCTGCTCGTGGGCATGGGTCTCGAGGAATTCAGCGTGAGCCCCTATCTGGTCCCCGAGATCAAGACCATCGTCCGCGCCACCACGTATCCGGACGCGCGCGACCTGGCGGAGCGGTGCATGAGCCTTTCCACGCCCAGCGAGGTGCGCACGGCCGTGACCGAGTTCATGAGCCGCCGCTATCCGGGCATCTTTCTCCCGGCATGATCCGCCGACGCAAGGGACCGCTCGACTCGAGCGCGCGCCGGGAGCGGCTCGATCCCGAGGACATGCGATCGAAGATCGAGGGCTTTCCCGCGCAGCTTCGCGCGGGCGCCGCGATCGCGGCCAAGGCGATCTCGCGCATGGAGCCCCAGCGGCCTCGCGCGTTCGTGCTGATCGGGATGGGCGGGTCCGCGATCGCGGGCGATCTGATCCGGATCCTCGCCGACCGGGAGGGCGCGGTTCCGGTCCACGTGGTCCGCCACTACGAGCCACCGTCCTGGATCACCCCCGAGGACTTTCTCCTCTTCTCCTCGTACTCCGGGGAAACCGAGGAGACCCTGAGCGCCTATGGCGCGCTGCGACGGCTGGGCTGTCGCGCGGCCGTGCTGGCCTCCGGGGGGTCCCTGGCCCGGCGCGCCGAGGACGACGGGCTCCCGGTGGCGCTCCTTCCCGGCGGTTTTCCGCCCCGCGCTGCGCTGGGCTACTCCTTCTCGACCCTGGCCCACATCGCCCACCATCTGGGGGTGCTGGCCGACGCCAGCGCTCGCCTCACGAACGCGGCCCAGGCGCTGGCCGAGAAGGCCGCTACCGCCTTCTCCCCGGACGTGGTACAGTCGCGCAACCCGGCAAAACAAATCGCGATACGCCTCACCGGGCATCCCGTCATGTTGGTCGCGAACCACAGGACGGCCGAGCCCGTCGCCTGGCGCTGGAAGGGGCAGTTGAACGAGAATTCCAAGCATTTGGCCTGGGTCTCCGTCCTTCCCGAGATGAACCACAACGAGGTGGACGGCCTCGTGAACCCGCGGGGTCTCGCGGGTCGCATCGCGGCGGTTCTGCTCCGCGACGCGGGAGACCATCCGAGAATCGCGCGGCGGTTCGACTGGCTCGCCGCCTATCTCAGGAAACGCGACATCCATGTGGAGACCGTGAGGCTCATGGGAGAGGATCCGATGGCCCGAATGCTCGGGGGCGTTGTGCTCGGCGATTTCGTGAGCTACTACCTGGCGCTCCAGAACGGCGCCGACCCGAGCGCGCTCCCCGGGGTGACGGCGCTCAAGCGAGCCCTCGCGAAGTGAGGCCGGTCGCCATCGTGCCGGTCGCGGGCGCCGGCACGCGCCTCAGGCCGCACACGCACACCACCCCCAAGTCGCTCCTCCTCGTGGCTGGGAAGCCGATCCTCGCGCACATCCTGGACCAGATCCGGACCCTCTCGCCCGAGCGTGTCATCCTGGTCGTCTCGCCCGGACCCCAGGGGGACCGAATTCGTGCGTACGCGGCCACACAAAGCGCGTCCGGGTTTCCGATCGAATGCGTGATCCAGGCGGAGCCTCTGGGCCTGGGGCACGCGGTGGCCCAGGCGAAGCCCCTGGCGGGGTCGGCGCCACTTCTCATCATGCTGGGGGACACCATTGTCCAGGCCAGGATCTTGGACCTGGTCCAGGGCGGCTCCCGCGTGGGCGTCCGCGAGGTCCAGGATCCGCGCCGCTTCGGGGTCGCGCTGGTGCGGGGCGACAGGATCGTCCAGGTGGTGGAAAAACCGGACAAGCCCGTCTCGAACCTGGCGCTGGTGGGCCTCTACTATATCGAGAAGGGGCCGCTCCTCTTCGAGTGCCTCGACCGCCTGATCGGGGAGGGGCGCAGGACGCGGGGGGAAGTGCAGCTCACGGACGCCCTGGAGCTCCTGATCGAGCGGGGCGAGGAACTCCGCCCCTTTCCGGTCGAGGGCTGGTATGATTGTGGCAAAACGGAGAGCCTTCTGGAAACGAACAGGGCATTGCTGGACCAGCTCGCGAAGCCCGTAGGTCGCGAGGGGGTCGTTGTTTTGCCCCCGGTGGCCCTGGATCCCACCGCCGAGATCACCGCGGCCGTGATCGGGCCGCACGTCACGATCGGGCCCCGCGCCCAGGTGCGCCAGGCGGTGGTCCGGAACTCCATCGTGAACGAGGGGGCGACCGTGAAGGACATATTGCTCGAGGGTTCGGTGGTTGGGGAGAACGCGGTGGTGCGCGGCGCGTACCACCGCCTAAACGTGGGCGACTCATCCGAAGTGGAGTACTCGTGACAGCTCCGGCGACACAAGCCAAGGTCGAAACCAGGAAGCAGCCGATGACGCAGAAGACGTTCTCGTTCAGCAGCGAGTCGGTCACCGAGGGGCATCCCGACAAGGTGGCCGATCAGATCTCCGACGCCGTTCTGGATTCGATTCTCGCGCAGGATCCCGGCGGCCGCGTGGCGTGCGAGACCCTGGTCACCACCGGGCTGGCCCTCGTCGCGGGGGAAATCACCACCCGCTGCTACGTGGACATTCCCAAGGTGGTGCGGGAGACGATTCGGGAGATCGGATACGACAACCCCGCCATCGGCTTCGACCACGAGAACTGCTCGGTCCTGACCGCGATCGACGAGCAGTCCAAGGACATCGCACTGGGCGTGGACCGCGCCGGGGCCGGAGACCAGGGGCTCATGTTCGGCTACGCGTCCCGCGAGACGCCCGAGCTGATGCCGCTGCCGATCCAGGTCGCGCACGCGCTCACGCGCTCGCTGGCCCGCGCGCGCCGCTCGGGAACGTTCCCGGAGCTGCGGCCCGACGGGAAGTCCCAGGTCACCGTGGACTACGAGGACGGGAAGCCGCGCCGCATCGCCACCGTCGTGCTCTCCACGCAGCACGCGGACATGCCGTCCGGCGAGTACAAGCGCTTCCTGGATCGTCTCACGGCCGAGGTGATCCGGCCCGTCCTGCCTCGCGAGCTGATCGAGACCGAGCCCAACTACCTCATCAATCCCACCGGTCGCTTCGTGATGGGCGGGCCGCGCGCCGACACGGGGCTCACCGGCCGGAAGATCATCGTGGACAGCTACGGAGGCTTTGGAGGACACGGAGGCGGGTGCTTCAGCGGGAAGGACCCGTCCAAGGTAGACCGCTCCGGCTCCTATGCCGCGCGGCACGTGGCCAAGAACATCGTGGGCGCGGGGCTGGCGGACCGGTGCACCGTGCAGGTGGCCTACGCCATCGGCGTGGAGCAGCCTGTCTCGGTCATGGTGGACACCCACGGCACCGGCAAGGTGCCGGACACGCGCCTCGAGGAGCTGGTCCGCCGGCACTTCGACCTGAGGCCCAAGGGCATCATCGAGCACCTCGATCTGCGCAAGCCGATCTACAAGAAGACCGCCGCCTATGGACACTTTGGACGCGAGAACGAAGGCTTCCGCTGGGAGCTGCTCGACCGCGTGGAGGATCTGAAGCGTGACGCCTAGTGAAACCGCGACGATGAGCGCCCAGGGACACGTCAAGGACGCAAAGCTCGCCGAGCAGGGTGTGAACCGGATCGAATGGGCCGAGCGGGAGATGCCGGTCCTCCGGCAGATCAAGGCCCGTTTCGAGCGGGAGAAGCCCTTGAAGGGGAAGCGGATCGCCGCTTGCCTCCACGTGACCACCGAGACCGCGAACCTCATGCTGACCCTGAAGGCCGGTGGCGGCGAGGTCGCGCTCTGCGCCAGCAACCCGCTCTCGACGCAGGACGACGTGGCGTCGGCGCTGGTCCATCGCCACGGCATCGCCACGTTCGCGATCAAGGGCGAGGATTCGGACACCTACTACAACCACATCAACGCCGCGATCGACCTGAAGCCGGAGTTCACCATGGACGACGGCGCGGATTTCGTGACCGTGCTGCACACCAAGCGCGGGGACGCGATCTCGGCCGTGATTGCGGGGACCGAGGAGACGACGACCGGGGTCATCCGGCTTCGGAGCATGGCCCGCGAGGGCGCGCTCCACTACCCGATCCTCGCGGTGAACGACGCGAAGACGAAGCATCTCTTCGACAACCGCTACGGCACCGGCCAGAGCACCATCGACGGCATCCTTCGCGCGACGAACAAGCTGCTCGCCGGCTCCACGTTCGTGGTGCTGGGATACGGCTGGTGCGGGCGCGGCGTGGCCTCCCGGGCGCGAGGCCTGGGCGCCCACGTGATCGTGACCGAGGTGGATCCGCTCCCCGCGCTGGAAGCGGTGATGGACGGGTTCCAGGTCCTGCCGGCGCCCGAGGCGGTCCGTCGTGGCGACGTGTTCGTCACCGTCACCGGCAACATCCACGTCCTGGCGCTCGACCACTTCCGGGCCATGAAGGACGGCGCGATCGTGGCGAACTCGGGGCACTTCAACGTGGAGCTGGACCTGGACGCCCTCCGCAAGGAGTCCAAGGGGGTGCGCACCGTGCGCGCCTTCGTCGAGGAGTACACGCTCCCGCAAGGGAAGCGCATCTTCGTGCTGGGCGAGGGGCGGCTCATCAACCTCGCGGCCGCGGAGGGACACCCGGCGTCGGTGATGGACATGAGCTTCGCCAACCAGGCGCTGGGGATCGAATATCTCCTCGCGCACGCGCGCGAGCTCAAGCCGAACGTCTATCCGATCCCGAAGGCCCTCGACGAGGAGATCGCGCGCCTCAAGCTGGAGGCGCTCGGGGTCAAGATCGACACGTTGACGCCGGAACAGGTCGCCTACCTCGCCTCCTGGCAGCAGGGGACCTGAGCCGGGCTATGTGGCCTCTGGGCCGGCTCTCGGTCCGACGGAAGTTCCAAATCCTGGGACTTTGCCTTCTCTGCATCGGGGCCTTCCTCACGCTCGCTCTCGTCACGCGCGACGGGCGGGATCAGGCGGTCGAGCTTCTCGGGAACGCCCCGGTCCGGAACCAGGGCGGCGTGCTCGGGGCCGTCCTCTCGGGCAGCCTCGTCTCGACCCTGGGGATGGTCGGCGCGTGGGCGCTGCCGCTCGCGATGCTCCTGTGGGGGTGGAACCGCCTCCGCCTGAAGCCCGCGCTCGAGACCGGGATCCGGACCGCGCTCGGCGCGATCGGTCTCTTCATCCTCCTCGGTTTCCTCCACCTGATCACCTCCGGCAATCGCGCGCTCTCGGGCGGGGCGGGAGAGATCGTGGCCATGACCGCGGCGCGCCTCCTGGGCAAGATCGGCGGCGAGCTGGTGCTGGGCACCGCGCTCGTGGTGGTGGGCGTCATCGCCTTCGAGATCGGCTCCTCCCAGCGGGCGAGGCAGGCCATCCAGGCCGTGCTCGCCTTCTTCGCCCTGCCGTTCCGCAAGCAGAAGCCGGCCGCGGGGCCCGGCGAGCGGCTGGATCGCGAAACGGCGGGACCTCCCGCGGCCGCGCCCGGGACGAGGGGGCGCAAGACGCCCGCCATCGAGGAGGCGGAGATCGCGAGCGCCTGGGAGCCGGGGTCCGAAAGGCCCCGCCCGCCCTCGCGCCCCCGCATCGTCTCGCGCCGGGACGAGGCGCGCGGGGAGCCGCTGAGCATTCCCTTCCCGCCCCCCGCGCCCAAGACCTCGACGCCGGCGTCCGTGGAGGCGGGGCTCAAGCTGGGTCCCGTCGCCGCGCCCGAGATGGAGCTTCCGGGAATCGACCTCCTCGA
>Ga0137398_10000910_pt1 | contig 11381 bp, 6 predicted proteins | sample czorhiz216metaG_FD_106659 | JGI IMG/M metagenome (GOLD analysis project Ga0137398, IMG submission 106659) | Vadose zone soil microbial communities from Angelo Coast Range Reserve, California, USA - czorhiz2.16 metaG | ecosystem: Environmental > Terrestrial > Soil > Vadose zone | place: USA...
GGTTTTCTCGAGCACTTCGCAAAGTTCTGTCGCGTATTTCACCGCGGGAGTGCGAACTGTCACGAAAATGTAACGCCCATTCTTGCTTTTGTCTTGCAAAATTCGCCGCGGACTTTTTCCGCTAGATTCTTCATTCTGCTAATCCCCATTTGCGAACCGGGAAGAAGACACGTCCGATAATCTGCTTGCGGGTTCGTTCAAGCCCTGGCGAATTGGAGGATTCGTCGACCGCCGCGTGCGTTCCCATCTCGTCGAACGTTTCTGGGGACCCCTTCCGAGTTGACCATCCGGGAGTGGATCGGTTCGACCAACACTAGCGCGTTCTATCGGTACCGATCCCGACGCAAAGTATTGATAACTTCCGCACAGCTCGTGACTCAGGCGCAATCCCGAGAGGCATGTCTCTAAACGGCACAGGGGACGTACAATCAGTTTCAGGGCACGCCAAACTGCGGGCAAAAATTTGCCAGCAGGTAATAGGCTGAGGTAGCTTTAGCGCCATGAAACCTACGCTACTCCTCGCCATGCGCCCGACTCCCTATGTCCTGCTCCTATTGATCGCTGCAGCGGTGCCAACCGCACCGTTGGCAGATACCGCGGAGGAGCGCCTGCCCGAAATCGCAGTAAGTGATAATCGCGCGCCACGCGGCCGCTTGCACAAGGGCGTATTGGCCCTCGAGTTAGAGGCGCGCGAAGGGATCTGGTACCCGGAAGAACGAGACGGCCCCGGTCTGCGCGTCCAAGCCTTTGCCGAGCGCGGCCACCCTCCAGAAATTCCCGGACCGATGATCCGAGTGCCCGAAGGCACGGAGATTCAGGTCGCCATACGCAACGCAATTCCCGGCGCAACTCTCGTTATCCACGGCCTGCATATACGGCCGGGCAATGCCGATGACACCATCCAACTTGCTCCTGGAGAACGACGCAAGGTTCTCTTTCGTGCAGGCGCGCCGGGAACCTACTACTACTGGGCGACAACCACCGGAGAGGTTCTGCCCGAGCGCACCGGCGTTGAGCGCTACGGCGTGGACAGTCAGCTCAACGGTGCCCTGATCATCGATCCGCGGGGAGCGCGGGCGGATGATCGAGTGTTCGTCATAAGCTGGTGGGAGAATCCCGCGATGAGGGCAACGGGCGGTGACCCTTTCGTGAAAGGCCGGAATGCGATTGTGATAAATGGTCGCGCGTGGCCCTATACCGAACGGTTGACGTACAGAGTTGGCGACTTGGTCCGCTGGCGGTGGATCAGCGCCGGGCAGGGAAATCATCCCATGCACCTCCACGGCTCCTACTACACCGTGGATAGCATGGGCGACGGAGAACGCGATGCCACGCTCAACGCCGACCAGCGCCGGGTCGTGGTCACGCAATTAATGAAGCCCGGCAGCACCATGTCCCTGACGTGGATGCCCCAGGAGCCCGGCAATTGGCTGTTCCATTGCCATGTGTTGGCGCACATTTCTCCTGGGCTTCGGCTCAGGCCGGAGGGTAAAGGACCGTCGGTCACGGAGGAGGAATCGCATCACGCCATGGAAGAGATGGCGGGCCTTGTGCTGGGTCTTCACGTCCTGCCATCGCGGGCCGCGCCTGCCCGTAAGCAGCCGACGATGCCTTTACGGAAGCTTCGGCTCGTGGCGCAACCTCTGCCCGGGCGCTACGGCAAAGATCCCGCCTTCGCGTTTTCACTTCAGGAAGAGTCAACTGAATCGGCAGAACCACCAGGTCGTGTTCCCGGACCACCCATCGTGCTCACCCGAGGCCAGCCCGTAGAGATAACGGTTTTGAACAAACTTCCGGAGCCGACATCGGTGCACTGGCATGCGATGGAACTGGAGAGCTACTACGACGGCATCGCGGGGTGGAGCGGTACTCCGGGCCACTTGGCGCCGATCATTCAGCCTGGCGCTTCCTTTGTAGCCAGCTTCATACCTCCACGCGCGGGCACGTTCATTTATCACACGCACCTCGACGATATCCGTCAGCTTAGCTCCGGACTGTATGGCCCGATTATCGTTTTAGAGCCCGGTCAATCGCTCGATCCGGAGACGGACCGCATCATGCTGATCAGCGTCAAGGGGCCCTCCGACAATACCGCTATCATGCTGAACGGTGAGACCGATCCCGGGCCAATCGAGCTTAAGCAAGGCGTCAGATATCGCTTCCGTTTCATCAACATTACGCCTCACGATCCCCTGCTCACCGTGTCCCTGCTCTCAGGTTCTTCCCCGGTTATGTGGCGCGCGGTGGCCAAGGACGGAGCTGATTTGCCCGCTTCCCAGTTAACTGGGCGTCCAGCGCGGCAGACCGTCTCGGTAGGTGAAACGTATGATTTTGAATTCCAATCACCATCTGCGGCTGAACTCCGGCTCGAAGTCTTTCGTCCGGCACGGGCGGCGATCGTTCAGTCACAGATCACGGTTCCCGTCCACGTTCGCTAGATCAGTGGACCTTCACCCGAATTTAGTGGGCCTTTTTGCCCCAATGCGACTTAGCTTATCATTTAATTACCGTATTAGTTATATACTGACTGTGCATCATAAGGCGGTAGTGTCCTAATTTGACGCGTGGGCGGTTTTGTTGCATAAAGTAGAGCGCTGTGGGCACAAAAGAGAAAATGAGCTCAATTGGCCAGCCAGTGCTGGAGTTGTCGGTCGCTGACGTCGAACGCGCAGAACAGCATTACAGAGATGCACTCGGCTTTGAGATTGGATGGCTTTACCGTTTGGGGGCGGCGAAGGAAGTACATCGCCCTGTGAGAATGACGTCTGGGTATTGGCGAATGCCAACGGTGTGGGCGGAAGCGCAGCGTGGACTCAAGACAGTCCCAGTGGGAGCGCACCTGCACCGAGAATGCAGCACGCAGCGGTCTATGATCCAAGTACCAACACCATGATTGTTTACGGAGGGCAGGATTGCTTCCACACGGTATTTAGCGATGTCTGGGTGCTTTCCAACGCGAACGGCCTGGGCGGGACTCCCACCTGGACGCAGCTTACTCCCCAGGGAACAGGGCCTGGCCAAAGAGAGTCGTCTGGAGGGGTTGTCTATGACTCTGCAAATAACAAGCTCATTGTTACTGGTGGAATACAGTCAATGTCTGGTACCGGAGTGGTGACGAATGATGTTTGGGTGCTCACGAATGCCAACGGTCATGGTGGAGTTCCCAGTTGGACGCAACTCTCCATTTCCGGGCCCCTTCCTCCCGCCAGGACCGTACACAGTACCGTCTATGCCCCAACGAACAACTCGCTAATCATCTTTGGTGGCCAAGATAGTCTCGGCACGTTGCTCGGGGATACTTGGGCTCTCTCGAATGCAAATGGAACTGGAGGGACTCCAGTCTGGACACAACTCGGACCGTTTACGACCTTCCCCGAAAGCCGCGCCAATCACATCGCCGTTTATCATCAGGCGACAAATGAGATGACGATCTTCGGTGGGATAACGACAACATCTGGAGGCGCGAGCACCAGCGATGCCTGGGTCCTGAGTAACAGCTCAGGAGCGGTGCTGCAGTCAATTGCGGTGACCCCAGTGAGTCCCTCGATCGCCAAGGGACAGACTCAGCAGTTCACCGCGACAGGGCAGTTCTCGGACGGCACGACGCAAGATCTGACGATGTCAGCGACGTGGTCGTCGTCGAGCACATCGGTAGCGACGATCGGAGCAAGCACTGGGTCGGCGACAGCGGTAGGGACCGGGTCGGCAAACATCACAGCGACTCAGAACGGGGTGACCTCGAACACGGCCGTACTTACGGTGACGGCGCCTGATTTCTCGTTAAGTGTGGCAAATGGAGGATCTGCATCGGTGACAGTCACTGCGGGCCAGGTCGCGACTTTCAACCTGCAAGTCAATCCTCTAAACGGTTTCAGTGGGTCCGTCAGTTTGGCATGCACTGAAGCGCCGACGCAGGACCTCGTATCGATGAGGCACGCGAACCCGATTGAGCGAAGCTGGACTCCGCTGCGTGTCACCTGCCGCATTGTCGTCTGGTTGTACATCGTCGAGAAGGCGACGTTGCGGGTAACCGCCCCCGGAAGGAGATCCATTGGAGTGGCTGCGGCGCTGGACAGGCCCGGAAGGATGTCGTGGAGGTCTTGTTGCCCCGGCCGTCCTTTTAGGAAAATCGACACCTTGCCGACATCCGACTGCTGCCGAAGGGGTAAAGAGGCGTCTGTAAATGACCATCCGCCTCCAACGGCTTTCACCGAGAAACCGATTGTCAGTCCATCCTTATCCGGGTTGTCGGCACTGCGGGATCCGGTGACTGCCGCTACGAGCTCGCCCAATGATCGAGGTATCACCCTCTGCGGAATGACATAGCCGAACGTCTGCGACCAATTCTCCCACCACGATCCGTCCACCGGGTTTGCTAGACACACTGGTTCCGGCGCGGCCCACTCGCTCTCGACGAACGTTGCGCCTCCTTGAACGGTCGGCACGAGCGCTTTAGGTGGCCACGAGGTCACATGCGTACCTGAATCGGCGATGGCGTCTGTGACCGTAATCTTTGCGGCAGCGGACAGCAACCGCACGGTGGCGCCATTTGAAATCCCTTTCGCTATCGTGATGGATCCACAGGCCGCAAAATCAACAACCGTGTGGTCCTTGGAGATTCGACTGCCCAGATTGATCTGCCCGCCGGCGGTCGCAGACACGAAGCTGTTGCCGTCGATTTTCCGGTCCTCGTCCCCGCCTGTCTGTGCAATACGAATGTCGCCGGCTGCCGTCAGCCAGACTTTACTTCCGCCGTCAACCTTTCCACCGATGGTAACCGATCCGCGGTTGCTCACCAGTTCGGCGCGGCTGGAGCCGCCGATCTTGCCGCTTATTGAGACCTTGCCGTCCGCGAGGTGACGTACCGTGGCACCATAATCGATTTCGGCCCCTAACGTGACGTTTTCGTGCGCGCTGAAATCGACTGTCGCCTTATGAATGTAACTGCCGAGACTGATGGAGCCCCCGGCTACAACCTGAACCTGGCTGTTGCCGTCGATTTTTTTGTCGCCGTCGCCACCTGTCGTGCCGATGAGGACGTTCCCGGCAGCTTTAAGGGTGACGCGGCTGCCTCCATCGATCTTGCCGTCGATAGTGATGTTCCCCCCCGTACTCTCGAGGAAGACGAGGCTACCGCCGTCAATCTTCCCAGTTACGTGGATGTCGCCTGCATCGATTTCTCGAACGACCGCGTGATTGTCAATAGCGCTCAGAGTCAGCATGGCAGATCCTTTTCAATGCGTCCTTTTCAATGCGTGCTTGCAGAAAGAGGCGTCTGGGATTTCAAAGGCGTAACCGCTTTGTGAGCATGCCTTTTGAATTGCTCTCTACTCCAGAATCTCCTTTTTGACTTCAAGAACGGCACCAACCATGCAGTGGTTGGCGTGCTCGCTATATGTCGAAACCGACTGATACGGTAACTTGACTGTGCTAGCTGATGACAGTACATAGGTCAGTATCAAACGGGCTACCGATCATTAGTTTTCCAAGGAGGGTGCCATGAAATATGCACACCAGTGTGCCTATCTAGCTCTTAATCTTGGTGAGGCACAGCCTTAATGCCGACAAACTCATTAATTGGAGACCGTGACGGTCACTGCTGGTGAGTTCGCCACGTTGCCACCATTGTCGTAACCCCTTGCGCCAATGGTGTGCGACCCGTTCTGCAATTTGGTCGTGTCCCAGGCAAAGCTAAGCGAAGCCGAGTTAACAACCCAGGCTTGAATCGCCCCATCAATGTAGATCTCGATCTTAGTGATGGGCGCTCCACTCACCGAGGCCGCAGTGACATTCAGGCTGCCGTTTATGGTTGATCCATCCCCGGGGGCCGTAATCGATGTGGCGGGTACAGTTGCCAGGGCGGTGGCACTGACCGCGACATTCATGCTGTGGTTCTGGCTGCCCCCTTTGCCGAAGATCGTTATGCTGTAATTGCCAGGAGGTGTTTTGGCATCGGCCTTCACGGTCAGAGTCGATGAATCCGTGCTCGGGTCGTTTATCGTGATTGGATTCAGACTGACACTCAGTCCAGGCGACGGATTCGAGGCAGTTAGAGCGACGGAGGAATTGAAGCCGCCTGATGTAGTAGTTGCAAGCGTGGTGGTTGAGGTTCCTCCTTGCTGTACCGTGATCGCCAAAGGCGAAGCAGTCAGAGTGAAATCACCATTAACGGCCTGCGGATTAAACACGATGTCCAACACGGGATGCAGCTCTATCTGATTGGGCGCTACTCCATGTAGATGGCCGGAATGCTTAATATCGAACATAGCGACGCCCTTCACCCGAACAGGTATATTTGCGGGCTGGAAGGAAGTCGTGACCGTGAACCGATTATCGAACTCCGAACGCGCATTCGCGATACCACTTGCGAATGGGCTGCCCGCCCCGACGCAGTTTTTTGGGTCGGGAATCTCTACGATCATGGTGTGCCCTGCGTTATCACTCATGACCAGGTGGTAGTCTTGATCCTGCTCCTGTACAAACTCAACGAGAGTTGCATCAATCGTCCATTGAGTTAGCTCAGTGGGCGGAATCCTCTTGGATTGGGGAAGCGTGCTTGGTTTAGCCAACGAAGTGAGATTAGCAACAGTTGTGGGGGTGGCTGTACTTAGATCAACGGAGCCCGCATCGCTATCTGTGCCTGTTTTCACGGGCCATCGCTCTTGTCCGCATTGCGCAAACAATGAATTAGAAAGTAAGGAGAAGAAGCCAGCGACGAGCAGGCGTCTCAATTTGATGGTCAAAGGCAGCTCCTAAATCGAAAAGAGCACCCGGGGAAATTACGGGGATGCTATAAGTCCATTTGGCTTAGTGTCAATGATAATTTAGGAGCTCAGTCCAAACGGTGCGCTTTCCGAATAGCTAAGACGCAAGTGCTAGGACGGACCTAAGAATCAAGCATACCAAGTGCTGCGCGGCGCAAGCGTAAATCACGCGCTGTGCGCCGTGTCAAAAAGTAGTCCGTCTCTTTCGTAACGAACGTAATGGTGGGCGGGAAACCTACGGCCTGCCCAAAACCCGCCAAGAAACGCTAACGCAATCAAGAGCAAGACAAATGGTCTCTTCACAAATTACCTCCCCCGCTAGCTCGGGCCGCAGACTGCTCGAGGTTAGCGGTTCGGTTGGAGGGAATGACATCTGCCATAGGTTGCACAGAATTTTCGGTAGGGACAACCTCTCTGCGGTAGAATACACCGGCAATTTTGCCGGTTCGGCAGGCGATCACTACCTATCGCATTCAAAAGCGGGGATAATCCTATGACGAATATATTGAATGGTAATCAGCGGCTCAATTTTAATGACCGGCTGCTTTCGCCGAGCGGCAAGTTCACACTCATCATGCAGGGTGACGGCAACTTGGTCCTCTACAGTGTCGATAAGAACAAGGCCCTGTGGGCCTCCAACACCTGGAACACACCGGTGACGTACGCCATTATGCAGAACGACGGCAACTTTGTTTGCTACGATCCCTTTGGCAAAGCGTACTGGGCCTCCAACACCTCGGGCGTGGGTGCGTACGTCACGTTAGAAGACAGCGGTCAACTAGTGATAATCGATATGAGTGGGGTTGCGCTGTGGGGATCGAATGACAGACTCATGGCAAACCAGCAGCTCAACGTTAATGATCGGCTGCTTTCGCCGAACGGCAAGTTCACCCTCATCATGCAGGGTGACGGGAATTTGGTCCTCTACAGCGCCGATGCGAACAAGGCCATCTGGGCGTCCAACACGTGGAACACACCTACCAGGGTGACGCATGCAATTATGCAGACCGATGGCAACTTCGTTTGCTACGACGACGCCGGCAAGGCATACTGGGCCTCCAACACCTGGGGCTTCCACCCAGGTGCGTTCGTGGTGTTGCAAGGCGACGGGAACCTGGTCATCTTTGACGGGTTTGGTAATGGCCTTTGGGCTTCCGATCTATGTATTCCTCACGTTCCCTGGCAGAACTATCCGAAAAACTTGCCCCCTTTGACTCCCACATTCACGTGCTTCCCGGCAACGATCGATGATATCGTCACAATCGTTGCCAAAGCGGAAGCGCAGGGCAAGAAAGTACATGCACGCGGAAGCGGATGGTCCTTCTCGGACTGCGCAATTACCAATGACTATTTCATTGCCACGGCGCAACTCAACAGGGAACTCCAGACCGTGCAAAAGGCTCTCGTCGATGGCGCGCCACTTGTATATCACGTGGAAGCGGGAATTACCATTCGCGACCTCTATGGGAATTTGGATAAGCTAGGTCTCGGCCTGGAAACCATGGGAGGTTCGAGCGGCCAGACTCTAGCAGGAGCGATCTCCACCGGTACACACGGCGGAGACCGATTTGCTCTGGCTGGGTTGGCGGACAGCGTGCTAGCGATTCACATGGTCGGAGCGGGAGCTACTCAGTTCTGGATTGAACCTACATCTGGCATTACCAAACCTGAACTGCTGAAAGAATTCGTCGTCCCGAATATTAATCCGAAGAATGTTATCTACGATACTCCTACATTTAATACTTGTTTAGTATCCCTTGGCTGTATGGGCGTCATTTATGCGGTCGTCCTGCGAGTGCGACCTCAATACGACCTCATCGAAACGACCACAGCGACAACCTGGGAGCGTTTTCTGAACACCGCCTCTGTATATTTGAGCGATACAGACAAGCGATTCTTGCAGCTGGCGATCAGTCCCTACCCAGACAGCAATATCAATTTGCCGGGCAATCCCGGCGAACATCTATGTCTCGTAACAACACGATGCGAAGCGCCGCCCACATCTCCGCTTGGAGGTACTGCCGGTCGCCCGCCCACTGACGCCAGAGTTAAGCAAGAAATTACGTGGATGGTTAATAGTATGGACGTAGACGATCAGCTTAAACTCTATTTTCATGGCGTCTTCGGCGACGATAAGGTGCCTATAGAACAACGATTCGTAAATCTCGTACAGGCGATCCTGACTCAGACCCCGGATCAGCGGCACGTTCTGTTCGAATTCTATGCCCCGATCATGTCGCAGCTTCTGCCGGCCACGCAGCCGGGGCTGATCCCAATCTCCGGCACACCATCCGTGGTGTCCTGGGGTCCCGGCCGCATCGATGTGTTCCCTCTTTTCACGATCAACGAATCATATTACATGCTTTGGACCAACTTCTTCGACGGGCTGACCTGGAATGGCTATAGTCAGCTCGGGCCCATACCGAGAGCAGATGCCAGAACCTTTCAGGCTGGACAACCCTGCGTTGTTTCATGGGGACCAAACCGAATCGATGTGTTTGTGCACGGAACGGACAACAAGCTCTGGACCAAATCGTGGAATGGGACTGCCTGGAGCGACTATGTTCAACTCGGACCGCAGCCCATCGCTAGCCAACCATCCGCGGTATGCTGGGGACCAAACCGAATCGACTTGTTCGTTAAGGGAACGGACAATGCGCTTTATACGAAGTCGTGGAATGGGACAGCCTGGAGCGGCTACACCCAGCTCGGGCCGGAGCCTATTGCATCGTGGCCAGCGGTCGTGTCGTGGGGTCCGAACCGCATCGATGTGTTTGTTCAGGGAACGGACAATGCGCTTTATACGAAGTCGTGGGATGGCACTGCTTGGAGCAACTACACTCAGCTCGGGCCGCAACCTATCGGGTCGTGGCCAGCGGTTGTATCGTGGGGCCCGAACCGGATAGACGTATTCGTTAAGGGAACGGACAATGCGCTTTATACGAAATCGTGGAATGGGTCCGCTTGGAGCGACTACACCCAGCTCGGGCCGCAACCTATCGCGTCTCGGCCAACCGTCGTATCTTGGGGACCAAACCGCATCGATGTGTTTGTTCAGGGAACGGACAAGGCACTTTGGACGAAGTCGTGGAATGGCACAGCTTGGAGCGACTATATCCAGCTCGGACCACAACCTATCGCTGGCCCTCCATCCGCCATATGTTGGGGACCAAACCACATTGCCGTGTTTGTCGCGGGCGCTCCAAATGGCATCGACATCTTCGGAGCCAAACCGACAGCCAACTGGCCTCCCGATGACACCGGCCTTTGGATGAAATTGTGGAACGGCGGATCCTGGAGCGAGGACTATGTTCCCGTTGGCTCTCCGCTCCGCGGGTACAGCTACTCAATTATGGACACTACTTACGGGCGTGACACAGCGTCCTCCACCGGGTCGTACTCGATTGAGGTATTCTTCCCAGCTATTGACGGCAACGGTAACCTGAACCCAGAACTCGTGACCTTCGTGAATGACGCGATTGGCCACATCGGTGCCGCGACAGACACTCTTCTGCTTGGGTATATGTCCCTAAGATTCACTGGAATGACCCGCGCCACCCTTGGGATGCAGCAATGGGCGGAAACGTGCGCCGTGGAGGTCTCCGTTTTGCAGGGAGTACAGAATGAACTAACCCTGGTGACTACTATTCTTGCGCTGGCGTATCAACATGGAGGCTTGCCTCACTGGGGCCAGATCATTGAACAGGAAGTCGGGGTGCCTTCGGTTGGTGTTCCTCTAGCGGCGGGAAGTATCTTTCCCGGCTACGCCGCCTGGAGACAGGTGTACTCGAAATTGTCCAACAATTTTGCCGTCCGGACATTCGAGAACGCACTATCAGTTCGGTGGAAGCTCACAACACCGGATGCCGCAAAGTCGTCGAAGGATGGCAAAGATGGCAAAGAAGGGGGCAAAGAGGGCAAAGAGCGGGGAAAGGAGGGCAAAGATACCAAGGAACGCAAGGAGGACAAGGACGGCAAGGAGAAGGAACACGGTCACCCCGATGTACTTCCGGTCCTGCCAACCGCAACAACCTTGCTGATGCGTTCCTTCCTCTTCACGGACGAGCCCGAAGGCGCAGGTGGCGAAGAACCGGCCGGGCAGGTGTTCATTCGTGCTAGCGAACGGCCGCTGGTCGGCCAGCAAGTCATCAACCGGTCGGAATCGGAGACCTGAAAGGCGTCGGCGATGATGACCGGAAGGAGAGCAGGAAGATGCTGCTTGTAGTCGCCCACCCACGCGATGAAGGTGCCCACTTCCTCACCGACGCATTGCGATCTAGGGGTGCCCGGCTGATGGTGCCGCGGGACTTGTCCATAGCCGGCTGGCGGCATTACTCAGGCGGTTCCGGCGAGGAGTGGGCAGTAGTGTCCGGGGAGCGTGTGCACGCGCGCGACATACGCGGCGCCGTGGTCCGGCTACCGCTGGTTCGCGATCGAGACCTGCCGCACATCGACGTCTGCGATCGCGAGTACGCCGCAGCAGAGATGAACTCTTTTCTAATAGCGTGGTTAACGGGATTGTCGTGCCCGGTGCTGAACAGACCGACGGCGGCGTCTCTGCTCGGACCGGACTTCAGTCATGAGCGATGGCTATTGATCTGTGCATAAATAATGCAA
>Ga0137398_10000911_pt1 | contig 11366 bp, 7 predicted proteins | sample czorhiz216metaG_FD_106659 | JGI IMG/M metagenome (GOLD analysis project Ga0137398, IMG submission 106659) | Vadose zone soil microbial communities from Angelo Coast Range Reserve, California, USA - czorhiz2.16 metaG | ecosystem: Environmental > Terrestrial > Soil > Vadose zone | place: USA...
AAAACTCCCGCAGCCGAAAACACCGGGCCGCTTACTCCGGCCATGTTTCACGTGCTGCTCGCGCTTGCCGGCGATAATCTCCACGGATACGCCATCCTCAAAGAGGTTGAGATGCGCACCGACGGCGAAGTCAAACTCAGCACCGGAACACTCTACGGCATCATCAAGCGTTTGCTCAACGATGGCCTGATCATCGAGCGCCGCGAGCGCCCCTCCGCCCACGACGACGAGCGCCGCCGCTATTACCGGCTGACTCCGCAAGGCCGCGAAGTAGCCGCGGCCGAAGCCGAGCGCCTCGAAAAAGTTGTCGCACTAGCCCGTTCGCGCCACCTGCTGAAGCGAACGCAGCCGGCATAGCGAATTTGCCGGGGCACGGGACATCCGTGGCCGCTCTGTGTGAGAGCAACGAGTCTCGCGGTGAGCGGTCAATTCCGCTGTCGTAACGAGCAACAGGAGAGAGGTCATGAAGAGAAGAGAGTTGCTACAAAAGTCCGCTGCATTCGGCCTATTCGCTGCGATACCATTCCCGCCGTGCGCCAAATCGTCTGCGATTGCTGCGGACCTAAACCGTTCCGCGGCGAAGGCCGGCCCGCTAAAGCCTCCGGCGCACGGTAGCATCCCCGTCGCCTTTCTTGTTTCCGAAGGCGCAGTCCTCATCGACTTCTGCGGACCCTGGGAAGTCTTCGGAAACGTCATGCTCCCGGGCCGACAGGACCCGCCGTTCCATCTGTACACCGTTTCCGAAACGCTTAAACCTTTCCGCGCCGGCGGCATGCAAATCGTGCCCGACTACACGATCGAAACGGCTCCGGCGCCCAAGGTTATCGTCATCCCCGCGCAGAATAATGACAGCCAAGCAGTGCTCGAGTGGATTCGCAAATCCACAAAATCCTCCGATGTAACGATGTCCGTTTGCACCGGGGCATTCTTGCTGGCCCAGACCGGTTTGCTGGCCGCCAAGGCCGCCACCACGCATCACGCGTCGTACGTTGAGCTCGCGACGAAGTTTCCGGAGCTCCACGTGATGCGTGGCGTCCGGTTTGTGGAAGATGGCAATCTCGCCTCCTCGGGCGGCCTCTCTTCCGGTATCGATCTCGCCTTCCGCGTAGTCGAGCGCTACTACGGCCGCGAGGTCGCCGCACAAACGGCCTTCGATATGGAATATCAGGGACAAGGCTGGATGGATCGGGAATCGAACGCGGTCTACGCCAAGGCTCGCGCCTCCGCGAACGGTCACCCTCTCTGTGCGGTGTGTTCCATGGCGGTGGATGTCCGAAGCGCGCCGACGTCTGCCTATAAGGACCACACCTATTATTTCTGTTCGCAGGACCACAAAGCGCAATTCGACGGCGCGCCGGCCAAGTTCATCGCCGACTAGATTTCCGCAGCCTGGCCTGCGCTCTACCGCAGCCTCGACAGGAGTCGAAACATGACCGAACCCGAACGCCGCGCCACAAAACGCTACCGCATGCTACTGCGGCTGCTGCCCGCGGAATTTCGCGGCGACTTCGGCCCGGAGATGGAGCAAGTCTTCGTCGAGCAGCGCGAAGAAGCCGCCCGCGAAGGAGGCAAAATGGGCATGTGGCGCCTGTGGTGGGAAACCGCAAAAGGAATTTTCACCACCGCACCGCGCGAGCATCTTTCGATGCTGCGCCAGGATTCCAGTTTCGCGCTGCGCATGATGCGCAAAAATCTCGGCTTCACACTCGCCGCCATCATCGTGCTGGGCTTGGGCATCGGCGCCAACACCGCCATCTTCAGCGTCGTCAACGCCGTGCTCCTCAAACCGCTGCCCTACCAACACGGCGAACGCCTGCTAATGATGCGCCAGTCCACGCCGCACAGCGGCTTGATGGGCCGCACCGTCTCGGTCCCCGAGTTGATGGACTATCGCCGCCAGAATCGCAGCCTCGACGCCATCGTCGAATACCACAATATGCAGTTCATCCTCCTCGGCCGCACCGAACCCGAGCAGGTCGAAACCGGCGTCGTCTCCTGGAACTATTTCGAAGTCTTTGGCGCCAAGCCCCTCGTCGGCCGCAATTTTGCCCCCGACGACGAAAAACCGGGCGCGCCCGCGGTCCTGCTGCTCAGCTACGAATATTGGCTGCGCAGTTTTGGCGGCGATCCCACCGTGGTCGGCAAAGTGTTTCGCATGAACGACAAACCCCACACGGTCGTCGGCGTCCTGCCGCCCTTCCCGCAATATCCGCAGGAAAATGACGTGTACATGCCCTCGACCGCCTGCCCTTTCCGTTCCGGCGCACACATGATTGCCAACCGCCAGATGCGCATGGTGCGCATGTTCGGGCGCATGAAACCCAACGTTAAGCCGAGCGAAGCGGAAGCGGACCTTTCCGCCGTGGCCGCCGCCATGAACCGCGAATTCCCCAACGATTACGCGGAAGGTTCCGATCTGCGGGTCGACGTCACACCGCTTAAAACCGAGCTCACCCGTGACGCCAAGCCCACCATGCTCTTTCTTCTCGCCGCCGCCGGATTCGTTCTGCTCATCGCCTGCGCCAACGTCGCCAACCTCAACCTCGCTCGCATGGTTCGCCGCGAACGCGAACTCGGCGTACGTACCGCCATGGGCGCCAACCGCGTCCGGCTTTTCCGTCAGTTGCTCACCGAAAGCTCATTGCTGGCTCTTCTCGGCGGCGCCCTCGGCCTTCTCCTCGCCACTGGCGGCCTGCAACTTGTCTCCGCCTACGTCGCGCGCTTCACCCCGCGCGCCCGCGAAGTCCACATCGACCTCACCGTTCTTCTCTTCGCGCTCGGCATCGCGCTATTCGTCAGCGTGCTCACCGGCACCGCCCCCGCTGTGGCACGCCGCGAAAATCTGATCACCACGCTGAAAGAAGGCGGCAGCCAGGCCACGCTCGGTGCCGCGCGCGGCAAGCTGCGCAGCGCCCTCATCGTCGCGCAAGTCGCTGTTTCCTTTCTGCTGCTGATCGGCGCTGGCCTCACGGTCCGCAGCCTCGTGAATCTTCAGCGCGTCGATCCCGGCTTCCGCCCTGAAAACGTCCTCACCATTCAATTCAGCCTTGATTTCTCCCGCTACACTAGCAACGAAAAGACGCTCGCCTTCTGGGATTCGCTGCTCCAGAAAATCCAATCGCTTCCGGGTGTGGTTTCCTCCGGAGCTGCCGGAGTTTTCCCGCTCGACAAATCTCCCGCGTACAACAACCAGTTCGATATTGAAGGCCAGCAAGGCAACACCGCCGAAAAGCCCGTTGCCGAACTGAACGTCATCACTCCCGGCTACCTCAACATCCTGGGCATTCCTTTGCTCAGCGGACGCGATTTCGACGGCCACGATCGCCCGGAAAGCGCCAAGGTTGCCATCATCACGCAATCCGTGGCTCGGCGTCACTGGCACAATCAGGATGCCGTCGGCCGCCGCATCTCCTTGGACAATGGCAAAACCTGGACCCAGATCGTCGGCGTCATCGGCGACGTCCACGAACACGGCCTAGATGTTCCTGTCGGAAATCTGGTCTACCTCCCATTCTCGCAATACCCGCAGAACGGTCCGGCTCTGATCGCGCGCACACAAGGCGACCCCATGGCCGTTGCGCGCGCCGTGATCGAGCGCCTCTACGAAGTCGATCCCAATCAGCCGGCCGGCCGCATCCAGTCTCTCGAGCAATATCGAGCCGACTCCATGGCCGCCCCGCGGCTCACCGCCAACTTGCTCGGCCTGTTCGCGCTTCTTGCTCTAGCAATCGCGGCCGCAGGCATCGGTGGCGTGATGTCTCTAGCGGTCAGCCAGCGCGTCCACGAAATCGGTGTGCGCATGGCCATCGGCGCGCGTCCAGCGGAAATCGTGCGCATGATCCTCAGCCAGGGGATGGGAATCGCGCTGGTTGGCGTGGCCCTTGGCTTGGCGGCCGCCTTTGGCCTCACCCGCGCGGTCAAGAGTCTGCTCTTTGAAGTCGCGCCGAACGATCCAACCACGTTTGTTGCCGTCGCCGCGGTGCTGGCCACCGCTGCGCTAGCTGCGTGCTACTTGCCGGCCCGCCGCGCCGCTAAGGTCGATCCGCTGCGCGCCCTCCGCAGCGAATGACCGTCGCATACCCTATCCCGCGCGTGGTCCGGCCGAGAACTGACCTTGGAAAGGAAATGAGCAAGCGCATGGACCTCCTGACACAAGCAATCCTTCCCTTACTCGGGCGCCTACTCCTCAGCGTCATCTTCGTCACCAGTGCCATCAGCAAGAGCTTCAGCTGGGACTCCAACGTCGAGTACATGACCTCCAAACATATGCCGCTGATCCCCGTCCTGCTGGTCGCCGCGCTCCTCGTCGAAGGCCTTGGCTCCCTCTGCCTCATCGCCGGATTCGCCGCGCGTCTGGCGGCCACGGTGATGTTTCTCTACATGATCCCTGTGACTCTCCTCCATGGCTTCATGAGCACGCACTTCCAGAAAAATCTGGGCATCATGGGCGGCTTGCTGATGATCGCAGCCTTCGGTCCCGGTCGCCTGGCCGTCTCCGCCGTCGCTCGCGCATCGCGCCAGCGCAAATTTGGCGACGTCTCCGCCAAACTAGCCGATCTCTCCTGATTGTTTTCTGATGGCCGCAGCGGGGGGGCAAGATGCTCCGGTTTAGAGTGCGGGTTTCCGCTTGGCGAGACTAAGAATCAACAACTAACAACCAGAAACTTCATTTTCCGGCGAGCAACTCGGCCAAATATTGCTTCCACACTGCCGCCCAGGTATGCGTCCCGTGGCCGCGCGTCGCGTCGCTTACCGGGAGCAGCACAAAGCGCGCGAATTTCACGCGCTTGATCTCGCGCTCGGCAATCCCCAGTTCCGGCGGATTAATAAAATCGTCCGCCGAATTCACGTACATCACCCGCGCGCGAATTTTCTCGAGGTTCGGCAATGGATCGTAATTCCGCGAAGCATCCACTTGATACAGCAAATCGTTCGCGTCCAGTCCCGGCATGCGCGAAGCGAAGTAATCGTCCAGATATTTGTCCGCCGCATCCCGGGTCGGATAATTGTTCTGCATCTGCAGCGGCGCGCTTCCCGCGATCAGCAGCAAATCCAGCGCCGTGCGCTGCGCCTGCTTCGGCTCGGTGGTGTACTCTCCACCCCTCCATTCCGGATCGTTGCGAATCGCGTCCATCACCATTTTTCGCCACATGCGGTTGCGCCCGGCAATTTGCATGGGCTGGCACGCCAGCGGCATCAGCGCGTCCACAAAATCCGGATACGTTTCACCCCACACAAACGAGTGCATGCAGCCCATCGACGTGCCCAGAATCAGCCGCAAATGCTGGACGCCCAGGTGCTCGAGCAGAGCATGATGCGCGGCCACCATATCGTCATAGTCATACTGCGGAAATTTCGCATGTAGCCCGTCGCTGGGCTTCGATGATTTCCCGTGCCCGATGCCATCCGGCAGGATGATGTAGTACTTCGCGGTATCCAGCAGTTGTCCTTCGCGAAATAATTCGTCCGCGAATTGCGGCTGCAGAAATTGCGCACCGGACCCGCCCGTGCCGTGCAGCAGCAGCACAGCATTGGTCGCGCGCCCGGCGGCATCGCGCGTCGGCTTGCCGAGCGTAGCGTAGTGCAACCTCAATTCCGGAAAGGTCTCCCCGTCGCGAAACTTAAACTCTTTGAGAACAACGTCCCCCTCGGTGGTCGCCGGCGTCAGTGGGGTTCTAAGGGCGCGCTCTAGCGCGTACCCAGCCGCCGGGCCGGCTTCTGTGGCCTCGACGCGCCCCCCCTTCGCGTTGAAGGCTAAATTTTGAGTTGGCACCGGGAGCCCGAGAAAAGCAGAAGTCGCCAACGTGGGGACGCAATAGATTGCGCTGCCGGCCCGCAGGGCGGATTCTCTTGCCAGTAAACCGGCGGCTACAACCAAAAGCACTGCCAGCTCAACGGTCCGCCTGGTCATCGATTGATCTCTCCTCTGATGCGGTGCGGAAACAGAATAACAGGTAAGGATACCGGCACCCCTCCCCGCTTTTCTAGAACTATTCATTTACAGGACTTAGGAAGGATACGATTTGGACCGGACCTGCACATTCTAAAGGGGTTGCCAATGCATTTTGGCGGATCTGCACATTCTAAAGAGAGTTAGCTCTTCAGGCGTGCTAGGTCACCGGGGGTGTCAGTGCGCGGGCGCCTTTCTCCGGCCCGGTCTAGCGAGTCGGAAGGCGGAAGGCTTGGACGATATACCTTTGCGGGGCGGGTCCGAAGTAATGGAAGGGGTAGCAGGTGACTAGCGTGAGGTCCGAGTCCCGGGAGCGTAGCAGTTCGACATGTTGAGGGTCGACGATGGTAATGCGCGCAACTTGGTAGCGGTAGGTTCCTTTTGGCGTTTCGAGCACGATGACATCGTCCAGATGGACGCGGCTAAGAGCGCCGAAGAACGTGTCGCGATGACCGGCGAGCGCCACATTTCCGGAATTCCAAGGAGCGGCGGTGCCGGGAATGTGCCCGACGGCGCGGCGCAAGGTGCCTTGGTCGTCGCCCTCGGCGATCATGGCCGAGAGCCCGATGCGCGGAATGGAGATTTTGCCGAAGGGGTCGCCGGGCTCTAGCGGGAGTTGTGAGATCCCGGTTGGCACGTAGTTTTGCTGCAGCCTCTCTAGGCGTTTTGCTTGCGTGACCTGAAAGGAAATGATGCCCAACGACGCCAGGACAAACCAGCCGGCGGCTAGTCCGCCCGCGAGCCAAAACAAATGCTCCAGCCGACAAAGAAATGGAGGTCTCCTCCTGCACGGACGGGCGTTTGCGCCCTCGGATGGCAGCGGAATGCCGTTGAATGTCTTCATGTTGAGTGCCGTCATGCGGTTGCGAGGATGGCCGGTGCCCGCCCGACCGCGGGCACCAGCATCCCAAAAGAGATTACGCGCGCAAACCCAACCGCAGCGCCAACGCCGCGCCTAACAAGGCGAAGCCTACGATCCCGACCAGAGGAAGCAAGCTGGCAGTCTGGGGGAGTTGCCGCGCTTCGGGGGAAGCGGTCGGTACACTGGTTGGCGCGGGCTGAGCGGCCGCCGGTCGAGGCGTGGGTTCACTTGGTGTGGGGTTGCTCTCAACCTTAGGCTGCGGCGGTGTCACCGTCTCCTCGGCATTTGAAGTTGGACGTTCCGACTTAGCCCCTTCATCGGAGTCGGTGGAAGGCACTTCGTGGTGATTCAAGCGCGAGAGCTCTTGGGCATGGGACTTCGGATAAATGAATTCCTGCCCGAAGTTGTCGCCCGGATAGAACCACGCTGCTAACGCGACGGGTTGCGCGGCTGGGCGCTCGTCGTAGGTAAGGATGGTCTTGCCGGCCGGCTCGAGACGATAGTTCGGAATGGCCAGAACGGTCGTGATGAGCGCGGTGTGGTCTTCGTTAAAGATCTGCACGATGTGCCGGTCGGATTGGCTGTCCGCCAACTTGAAAACGTAGGTTCCCGGCTGCAGGACAGCGCCGGGCACCTGAACTGCTTCACCGAAAGTAACTTTTGTAGCTTTGTCCCACTCGTCGGCGCGGACGATCGAACTGTAGCTGGCACAGAAAAGCGCTAATCCGAATAAGACAACGAGCTTATGAAAAAGTTTCATCGCCAAGGACTCCTCTTATTAGGTTTTGGTCTGGGAATCTTGAAACGGAGCGAAGGATCACCGAACAACGCCCGCCGAACGCTATCAGGAGAGCAGAAAGATCTTTTTGGTGTAATGGGCTAAATACCGTACAGAGGAGTGGCCTCAACTGTACGGTGGGCGTACAGGATTACCTCGGGAATACCGGCGCAGCATGCCACGCCACCAAGGGGACACCGATGACCAGCCGGAACTCCGGAATTAGGCGGCCGTTAGGGCGGGCTGCGCGCGCCGGAGGCGATTGACTACGCGGTCGCGGCCGAGGACCACCATGGTGTCGAACAGTGGCGGGGCCACGGCTTGGCCGACGATGGCGACACGCGTGGCGTTGATGAGTAGGCCGGCTTTGACGCCTTCGCCTTCGGCGAGTGCGCGCAGCGCGTGGTCGCAGGCATCATGGCTCCAGTCCGCGGGCGAAATTGCGGCCAGCGCTTCGGCCAGCTTGGCCAGAAGCTCAGGAACGTTCCGATCCTTCCAGAATTTGGCCTTCGCCGCCGCATCGATCTCGAACTCGTCGGAAAAAAACGCGCGCGACCAGGTGGAAAAATCGGGCAGCAGACGAACGCGCGGACGCAGCAAGTCCACGGTTTTGGCAAACCACTCGCGTCCAGCGCCGCTAGCCCAGTCCTCCTTCCACAGGCCGCTGCGCTTCAATTCCGCGGCGATTTCCGGAAGCAAATCGTCGATCGGGAGCTTTTGCAGATATTGCGTATTGAACCATTCAAGCTTGGCGCGATCGAAAACGGCATTGGTGCGGCTGACGCCTTCGAGCGAAAACTTTTCAAGCAAATCCCTAGTGCGCAGGAATTCTTCGTCGCCCCCGGCGCTCCAGCCCATCAGCGCAAGGAAATTGCGAAAGGCTTCCGGGAGGAATCCTTCGGCGCGATACATGTTGACGTCGGTGGCGCCGTGGCGCTTGGAAAGGCGCGACTTGTCCGGGCCAAGAATAAGCGGCACGTGCGCGAAGATAGGCGGCTCGGCACCGAGCGCGCGGTAGAGCAGCACCTGCTTGGGAGTGTTTGAAATATGGTCGGCGCCGCGAATCACGTGGCTAATGCGCATGTCGATGTCGTCGACGACCACACCGAGCTGATACATGGACTGGCCGAATTCCGCGTCGCCCTTGCCGGAGCGGAGCAGAACGAAATCTTCGATTTCGTCGTTGGAAAATTCGCGCTCGCCAAAAACGGCGTCAAAAAATTTGGTCGTGCCGCCGGTCGGAACGCGGAAACGAACCGCCGGCTTGGTTCCCGGAGTGGAAGGCTTGCCGTCGCGGCAAGTGCAGCGCACCACGCGCCGCGGGCCCGCAGGTTTGCGCTCATCATCCTGGGCTTCGACGGCGTGATCGCCGCCGGCGTAGCGTTCGGCCGGGCAATAACACAAAAACGCGCTGCCCTCGGCGAGAAGCTTTTTCCCGGCTGCCTGATACAGCTCCGCTCGCTGCGACTGGTAAAACGGCCCTTCGTCCCATTCGACGCCCAGCCAGCGCAAACCCTCGATGATGCCCTGAACGAGCTCGGGTTTGTTGCGCTCGGCGTCGGTGTCCTCAATACGCAGAATCATGAGGCCGCCTTGGTGGCGGGCGAAGAGCCAGTTGAACAGGGCGGTGCGCGCACCGCCGACGTGCAGGTAGCCGGTGGGGGACGGCGCAAAGCGCACGCGCGCGGCGCTGTTCGATTTGGTCGACGGCTGGTTCATTGCAAATGCATCGTATGCGTATTCCGCAAGGAGCTAGCGGAGATTCAGTTTAGCGAAAGCCGCAGGCTCGGTCCAATCGGAGATAGCCTCCCGCGATAACTTCCCGCAGAGGGAGCTAGCAAGCAATTTGATCGTGGAAATGTGGCTAAGCGGTTACCCCGTGAGGCTACCTCTTTGGCAACCAGTACGGCGGTACGCTTGCCAATGGAAAAACGGGTGTTTCATAATTCAAGTGCTTTATTTTGTGTGCCCGAGGCGCGTTTCGTGACAGGCGTGAGGTGTGCACGCCGGCCAGGTGAGCATGCGCCTACATGGATAAAGCGCGCCACTCGCGCTGTGCTTGGCGCGTCGGCGAGGTGGTCCGCGCGCGCGGAGGATCGGTCTAATCTTTGGTTTACGAAAACTTCATAGCGCTGGCGATGTTGACGGCTACCGCGCTGGTGGCCGGCTTCTTCGCCTACATCTACAGCCTAAAACGGCAAATGTATTTGCTGCTGTGGACGGCCGGGTGGGCGCTGTTTGCGCTGCACTACATGGGACCGGCGCTGGCGCAATGGGTGCCGTCCACGCCGATGCAAACGGCGCTGGACCGCTGGCTGTGTGTGCTGGCGGCGTTGTTTTTCTTCCTGGGCGCGCAATTGTACGCGCAGCGCAAACCGTGGAAGGTGGCAGGCGCTCTGGTGGCGCTGGCCATGGGTGCCTGGTCGTTTTCGAACGCCACCCATCTGTTTAATGCCATGTCGGTGCTGATTCCTTCGTCGCTGTTGTTTGTGGCGGTCGCCGCAGTGTTCTGGCAGGAGAGTCGACGCCAGGAAACGCTAGCGGACCGCTTACTGGCGGTTTCATTCGTGGCCTGGTCGGTGCTGCAAATGGCGGTCTTCTTTTTCTACCGCAACCTTCCGGTGGACGTAGGAATCGACAGCCCGATTGCGGCAGTGCCCTCGGCATTCGTGGCGATGCTGATGGTAATGGCGTCGTACGAAGAAGAAAAGCGACGCATTGAGCGCAACATGCTGGCGCTTTCGAATTTAAACTTGGCGACTTCCAGCTTTGTGGGCGGAGAGATTCAGCGGATGCTGGCCCAAGCGCTGGACCGCGTGCTGGGTGTGGTGCGCTTGCCGGCGGGCGCGTTGTTTCTGCATCACGGCGATCCGCAGGGACCGACGTCGGTGGTGGCCGTCGGGCTCAATGATGAATTTTGCCGGGTGGCGCAAGATGAAGGATTGGACGACTACTTGGTGGCCCTGGTGGCGCGGCTGGGCGGATTGCTGGGGTTCCGCGACTTGAAAAACTCGGAGTCGGTGGCAGCGCTGGAACGCGAGGAGCCCATCCGCCGTTTCCGGGAGTTGGCGCTGGCGCAGGGACTGCGCAGCGTAGTAGCGATCAGCCTGCAAGCCAAAGAGCAAGCGTTTGGCGTATTGCTGCTGGGCACGCCGGACAGCCGGCGATTTACTCCGGCCGAATACCGGTTGCTGCTGGCGCTCGGTCACCAGATCGGCATGGCGGTGGAGAACAGTTACCTGGTGCAACAGACGTCGCGACGCTCCGAAGAACTGCATGTATTGAATGAGATTGGGCGGGCGCTGAGCTCGACGCTGAACAAGGAAGATTTGCTCAGTAAGGTGTGGGAAGAGCTGCGGCGGCTGTTTGACGTGGAAAATTTCTACATCGCGGAGCTCGATCCCGTTCGCGACGAAATGCGTTTCCACCTGGAAGTAATCGGCGGGATGCGCATGCCGAAGCGCAGCCGTCCGGCGGGCAATCACCTGACCGAATACGTGATCCGCACGCGGCAGCCGGTATTAATCCGCGACAACTATGTGAAGGAAGTGCAGAAGCTCGGAGTGGACCCGCTGCGCTCCGGGGGATGTTTTTGCTGCGTTCCGCTGGTGGCCTACGATCGTGCCATCGGGGCCATGGCGGTTTTCTCGGATCAGGAGCACGTATTCGATGAAGGGCATTTGGAGCTGCTGCGCGTGCTGGCGAGCGAAGCGAGCATCGCCATCGAAAATGCCAGGCTCTTCCAGGAGGAGCGAACCAAGGCGCGACATCTTTCG
>Ga0137398_10000915_pt1 | contig 11354 bp, 10 predicted proteins | sample czorhiz216metaG_FD_106659 | JGI IMG/M metagenome (GOLD analysis project Ga0137398, IMG submission 106659) | Vadose zone soil microbial communities from Angelo Coast Range Reserve, California, USA - czorhiz2.16 metaG | ecosystem: Environmental > Terrestrial > Soil > Vadose zone | place: USA...
CGCCCGCGCCATCGAGAAGCTCCCTCCCGGGCACGCCCGCTACGCCGACATCATGGCCCTCATGCGATCGGTGGACCAGAGCGACGAGGGCGGGCTCGCGACGCCCGGGATCGAGGCCGGGTGCGCGCGGCATGGGATCGATCTGCCGCCGCTCCGCGCGCGGAAGACGGGAGCGCGCCGGAAGGCCGACTCGGAGAGCCCGCTGCGCGCGCTCGATCCCGAGAAGCCCGGCGGTCTGGCCGCGATGCGCGCGGCGTTGAATCTGCCGCCCAAGGCGAAGCTCGAGCGACGCGCGGCGCCGCTTCGGACCCGCCATGGCTGGCGCGAGCAGTATTTCCACGTGGATGAGTACGTCGTGCGGAACAAGACGCTCGGGCCGTTCGACGGCATCACCGTGCGGATTCCGTGCGGCTGCACCATCGTGCGGGCGCCCTCGGGCGGGGTCGAGCACCTGACCCTGGCGCCCCACCCGCATCCCGGGCCCGCCGATCTTCTGCGCTCGCTCCGTCCCTGGATTCGCAGGGGCGCCATCCATCCCGAACGGGGCGTGAACGCCACGCCGCGGGAGCTCTTTCGCGAGCGAAAGCCCTTCCGCCTCACGGCCGAAGGGCTCTTGACCCGTGTCTATTTCGACTGACTCTGCGGCCGCTACCCGGCGGCCGCGCGCGACATTCAGCCGGGACGCACCTGCGGCAGCTCCTCGGGACGTTCCAGCACGAAGGGAGCCGATCCGAGGGCGAGCGCCTGCTCCAGGGCTTCTCCCAGGGCCTCGTATTCCGACTTGATGAAGCCCTCCACCCGCTCGGCGATCGCGCCCGCGCCGTCCACCACGAAGAGCGCCGGGACCGTGACGATCTCGTAGGCACTCGAGGCAGCGTAAGGCGCCGCCTGCCAGGCCATCGGGAACTTCAGCCCGTGGCGATCGCGAAATGCCCGAGTCGCTTCCTCGGGGTCCTCCGCGATCGCGAGGAAGAACCGGTTCTCGCGCTCGAGCGCCCGCGCGAGCGGGCCCAGCCGCGGCACGACGAGCTCGCTCGCGGGACAATCCTCCTTGAAGAAGATCAGCACACCGCCGCCCGGATCGAGCAGGTCGCGGAGTCCCCGATACCCTCCGCTGATCAGGGGGAGATTGAAGTCGGGAGCCCTGGCTCCCGTCACCACGCGGCCGCTCATCGGCGCTTGGCTTTCTTCGCGGGGCGCTTCTTCCCCGCGCGCTTCTTGGTCGCCTTCGCTTTCGCCACGCGCTTCTTGGCCACGTTCGCGATGCGCTTCTTGGGCGCGCTCCCGGCGCGCTCGCTCGGCGGGACCCCGCCCCTCAGGAAGAAGGGGGCGCTGGGGCAGAGGCTCTGGACCGGGCAGAGGCCGCACCTGGGCTTCCGCGCGATGCAGATCCGCCGACCGTGGAGGATGAGGAGGTGCGCGAACAGGATCCACTCCGATCGCGGCACGATTCGCATCAAGTCCTTCTCGACCTGCACCGGCGTATCGCCGCGCGTGAGGCCGAGGCGATGGGCGAGCCGGTAAACGTGCGTGTCCACCACGACCCCGGCCGCGATCCCGTACCCCACGCCCAGCACGACGTTCGCGGTCTTCCGCGCGACACCGGGCAGCGTGAGGAGGTCCTCCATCGAGGAGGGCACCGTTCCACCGTAGGCCTCCACGATCCGCCGGGAGGCGCCGAGGAGCGATTTGGTCTTGTTGTGGTAGAAGCCGGTCGTGCGGATCAGGTCTTCCATCTCGAGCACATCGGCGTCCTTCATCGAGGCGGCATCGGGGAAGCGCGCGAAGAGGGCGGGCGTCACCTTGTTCACGCGCTCGTCCGTGCACTGGGCCGACAGGATGGTGGCCACGAGGAGCTGGAAGGGATTCTCGTGGCGGAGCGCGCAGGCCGCGTCGGGATACGCCGCCTTGAGCCGCTCGAGCAGCGCGCCGACGCGCGTTTCAGTTGATTCGCTTGTCGCGAGGGTAGAGATGGCGCACACGTTCGATCCGCTCCTGGGTCTTCGTCGCGTTCCGCAAGATCTGGAGGACGGCCTGGTATCGCAAGTCGAGGCGGTCCATTTCCAAGAGCTGCTCTTTCACCCCCGGCTCGGCGTTCAGGTTGAGCGCCACCGTGTTCAGAATCGATTCCGGGGTCATTTCCTGGCCCAGCATCTCGGCGAGCAGAATCGAGGGGGCCTGCCCCTCGTGGACCTCGCGGAAGAGCTGCATCAGCTCCGCCGCCTCTTCCACCGCCCCCTGGCTGCGCGCCCACGCGGCGTCGTCCTCCATCGCCTTGACCCGGACCAGCCGGTAGGGCTCGAGCCGGACCGAGGACTCGATGGAGACCTTCGCGATGCCGTCGAGCGTTATGTTGTACCGTCCGTCCGGCAGCTTCTGGTGCTGTACGATTTTCCCGAGGCAGCCGACAGGGTACACTTCCGGGGACCCGTAGTAATCGGACTCCCAGCCGGGTTTCAAGAGTGCCGTGCAGATGATCCGGTCCTGCTCCAGCGCCTCCGAGGCGAGTGCGCGATAGCGGGGCTCGTAGACGTGGAGCGGCAGGAGTGTTTTCGGGAAAAACACCACGTCGGGCAGCGGGAACAGGGGTGTCACATCGAATGAATCCGTCACAGGCGGATGCTATCAAGAAGCGCATCCGGGAGGAAGCGCTCTCGCTCGGGTTTGGCGCGGTCGGATTCGCAGCCGCGGCCGAATCGCCCCATGCCGAGAAACTCACGGCGTGGCTTACGGCCGGACGCCACGGCACCATGCGCTGGATGGCGCGGGATCCCGCGCGCCGCTCCGATCCTCGCGCCGTCCTTCCCCAGGCCAGGACGGTCGTGTCGGTTTCCATGCCCTACTATCGCGGGGACTGGCCCGCCGCGGCGAGAGGTGACGCGCCGCGCGGACGCATCGCGCGCTACGCCTGGGGACGCGATTACCACAAGCGGATCCGGCGCCGGCTCAAGCTGCTCGCGCGCGCGATCCTGGCCCAATGCCCCGACGCCCGGTGGCTCGCCTACGTGGACACCGGGCCGATGCTGGACCGCTCCTGGGCCGAGCGCGCGGGCATCGGCTGGATCGGAAAGAACACGAACGTGATCCTCCAGGGACGCGGGTCGTGGAGCTTCCTGGGCGAGCTCCTGACCGACCTGGCGCTTGAACCGGACTCGCCCGCGCGTAATCACTGCGGCACCTGCGCGCGGTGCATCGCGGCCTGCCCCACCGGGGCGATCGTGGGCCCCTATGAGCTCGACGCGCGGCGCTGCATCAGCTACCTCACCATCGAGCACCGCGGGGCGATTCCGCTCGAGCTCAGGCCGGCCATCGGGACGAGGATCTTCGGCTGCGACGACTGCCAGGAGGTTTGCCCCTGGAACCGCTTCGCGGTCCAGACCGCGGAGCCGGACTTCCTGGACCGCCCGGAGCAGCAGACTCCCGAGCTGATCCCGCTTCTGGCGCTGGACGAGGACGGGTTCCGGGCCCGATACCAGGGCACGGCGATCTTGCGCGCGAAGCGCGCGGGCTTCGCCCGAAATGTCGCGGTGGCCCTGGGAAATCTCGGCGACCGCCGCTCGGTGGAACCGCTCGCCAGGGCCCTGGAGGAGGATCCCGAGCCTCTGGTCCGCGGGCACGCGGCCTGGGCCCTGGGCCGGATCGGCGGAGACGCCGCCCGCTTGGCGCTGGACGCCGCCGCGGGACGCGAAACCTCGGAAGAAGTGATGACGGAAATCCACGCGGCGCTGAAGTCGAGCCCTGGCGCCGCCTCCACCCCACGCACGGAAGGAGATTCACGACCATGAAGCGGATCTTGAACGCCGCCGGCCCCATGCTTCGTTCCCTGCCCCTCCTCGCGCTGATCCTCGTGGCCGCGCCCGCGCTGGGCGCCGGCGCCAAGTCGAAGGGCGCGTTCGTCGGCAAGGGACACATGCTCCAGACCTCGCAGAGCGGAATTCGCATCATGGGGTACCTCTCGCTTCCCAAGGGAGCGGGAACGCACCCGGGCATCGTCGTGATCCAGGAGTGGTGGGGGCTCAACGACTGGGTGAAGCAGCAGAGCGACAGCCTCGCCTCGCACGGGTACATCGCCTTCGCGCCCGACCTCTACCGGGGGAAAGTGGCCTACGACGAGGCGACCGCGCACCAGCTCATGAGCGGGCTCGTCGAGGAGGAGGCGCTCGCCAAGGTCCGCGGGGCGGCCGATTTCCTTCGCAGCCGCCAGGACGTCCGCGCGAACGCGATCGGGGTGATCGGCTGGTGCATGGGGGGGAGATACTCGATCCGGCTGGCGGCGGCGGACCCCGGAATCCGGGCCTGCGTGGCGTACTACGGCGCGCCGATCACCGACCCGCACGCGATCCAGGGGATCCAGGCGGCCATGCTGGGAAATTTCGGCGCCGAGGATCAGGGGCCGTCCCCGGATCAGGTGACGCAGTTCGAGACGGCGCTGAAGAGCGCGGGTAAGAACGTGGACTTCAAGATCTATCCCGGCGCCGGCCACGCCTTCGCCAACGAGAACAATCCGTGGGGCGGCTACCGCCCCGCCGCCGCCAAGGACGCCTGGCAGAGGACGCTCACCTTCCTGGATCGCGAGCTCAAGCGGGCCTCGCTGCCCGGAAGAAGGGGCTGAGGGGTTCCATGCGGCTCTACGAGGTGGCCGCCGGGATTCTCTGGGACGGCTCGCAGATCCTGATCGCCCGGAGACAGGCGGGCGACCACCAGGGCGGGCGCTGGGAATTCCCCGGGGGAAAGCGCCACAAGGGAGAGAGCATCGAGGACTGCCTGAGGCGCGAGATGCTCGAGGAGATCGGGATCGAGGTCGAGGTCGGGCCGCTGTGGCGCGCGCTCACCCACGTCTACCCCGACCGGCGGGTCAGCCTCTACTTCCACTTCTGCGCGCTCCTTCGCGGCACGCCCACGCCCCTGCAATGCGACGAGCTGCGCTGGATCGCTCCGGCGCAGCTCGCGGATCACCCCTTCGTGGAGGGGGACCTTCCCGTCCTGTCCGACCTCGCCCGCGACCTGGCGGTCATGGCGGGCTAGCGGTTACTTCCCGCTCTTGGCGGTCTCCTTCGCCTTGGGCTTCGCCGCGTCCGGCGCGACCGCCTCGATCTCGAGGTTGATCTGCACGTCGTCGCCCAGCAGCGTCCCGCCCTGATCGAGGGTCTTGTTCCAGACGATCCCGTAATCCTTCCGGTCCACCTTCGCGCTCGCCTCGAACCCCGCGCGCGTCACGCCGTCCAGCCCCGGGCCCGATCCCAGGAACGCCGCGTCCAGGACCACGGGCTGCGCGACACCGTGCATGGTCAGCTTGCCCTCGATCTTGAGCTTGCCTTCCGCGCCGGGCGTGACCTTGGTGCTGACGAAGGTCAGCGTGGGGAATTTCGCGACGTCGAAGAAGTCCGGGCTCTTGAGATGGTGGTCGCGCTGGTCGTTGTTCGTGTCGATGCTGCTCGCGTCGATCTCCACATTCGCCGAGGAGCTGGCCGGGGCGGCCGCGTCGTAGACGACCGAGCCCTTGAACGCGCCGAACGACCCGGTCACCTTGCTGAACATGTGCCGGATGGTGAACTCCACGCGCGAATGCACGGGATCGATCTCGTAGGTCTGCGGCGCCGCCAGGACCGGCGCGGCGAAGGACAGCGTGGAGAGGAGCAGCGACGACGCGGCGAGCGAGCGAAACCTTCTCATGATTCTCCATCCTCCGGACAGGGGTTGGCGGGGAGCGAGTGGCCGCCCCCGCGAGCGGGAGACTCTACTACACGATCCCTTTGGGCCGGTGGCCGCGTCCAAGTAGTACGTTGAACGGACCGCGCCCATTTCCTATAGTTCGTGGACCCGTACTTGGATGCGGCGCTCCAGGCCGCGATTCCGGCGCCCGCCGGACGCGATCGCTCTAGCTAACCCGGAAAGGGAACATGGGTTCCATGGCTGACACCCGCCAGGTCATCATCCTGGGCTCCGGCGCCGCCGGCCTCACCGCGGCCATCTACGCCGCGCGCGCGGACCTGAACCCCCTCCTCTTCGAGGGGCGCCAGCCGGGCGGCCAGCTCACGATCACGACCGAGGTCGAGAACTATCCCGGGTTCGCCGAGGCGATCATGGGTCCCGACCTCATGGTACGCATGCGCGCCCAGGCGGCGCGATTCGGAACCGAGATCATCACGGCCGAGGTCCAATCCGTGAACCTCAAGGTGAAGCCCTTCGAGGTGGTCGCGGAAGGAACCCGCTACACCGCGCGCACCGTGATCCTCGCCACCGGCGCCGAGGCCAAGCTCCTCGGGATCCCGAGCGAGGCCAAGCTCATGGGACACGGCGTGTCCGCGTGCGCCACCTGCGATGGGTACTTCTTCAAGAACCAGCGCGTCGCGGTGGTGGGCGGCGGGGACACGGCGATGGAGGAGGCGGGCTTCCTGACGAAGTTCGCGAGCCAGGTGACGGTGGTGCACCGGCGCAACGAGCTCCGCGCCTCGAAGATCATGCAGGACCGCGCGCGGGCGAACCCCAAGATCTCCTTCATCTGGGACTCCGAGGTGCAGGAGGTGCTGGGCTCGGACGAGGGGAGGGTCACCGGCGTGAAGCTCCTGAATCTGAAGTCCGGCAAGAGCAGCGACCACGAGCTGGAGGGCCTCTTCATCGGCATCGGCCACCAGCCGAATACGAAGCTCTTCCAGGGCCAGCTCGAGCTCACCTCCACGGGCTACATCCGAACGCTCACGGGAACGCGCACCAGCATTCCGGGCGTGTTCGCCGCGGGCGACGTCCAGGACTCGATCTATCGCCAGGCGATCACCGCCGCGGGCTCGGGCTGCATGGCGGCCCTCGACGCGGAGCGCTATCTCGAGGAGCTGAATCACCCCGCGCACGCCCTTCCCCCGGTCGGGACTCTCGAGCGGGCGAAATGAGCACGGAGCGCGACGTCCTCGAAGTGGACGTGCTGTTCGTCGGCGGCGGACCGGCGGGGCTCGCCGGCGCGCTTCGGCTGACGCAGCTCCTCGAGCGCGAGAAGAAGGAAGCCTCGATCGCGGTTCTCGAGAAGGCCTCGGAGATCGGCGCCCACGGAATCTCCGGCTGCGTGCTGGATCCACGCGCCCTGAAAGAATTGCTCCCCGATTTTCTCGAGAAGGGCGCTCCCGTCGAGAGTCCGGTCACGAGCGACGACCTCTATTTCTTCACCAAGGGCGGCCAGATCCGCTTCCCCATCATGCCGCCGCCCCTCCAGAACCATGGCAACTACGTCCTCTCGCTGGGGAACCTCGAGAAGTGGCTCGGCGGGCTCCTCGAGCCGACCGGGGCTTACGTGCTGCCCGGGATGGCCGCCGTGGAGGCGCTCTTCGAGGGCGATCAGATGGTGGGGGTGCGCACCGGGGACAAAGGGATCGACCGCCACGGAAACAAGAAGAGCAATTTCGAGCCCGGCTCGGACATCCGCGCCAAGGTGACGGTGCTCTGCGAGGGCGCGCGCGGATCCCTGGCCAAGCGCCTCACGGCGCCTCTGCGGTTCCAGGAAGGGCGGGCGCCCCAGATCTATGCCACCGGGATCAAGGAAGTCTGGAAGATGCCGGAGGGACGCGTGCCGAAGGGGCGCGTGATCCACACCATGGGGGCGCCCCTCGATTCGAAGACCTTCGGCGGCGGGTTCATCTACGGCATGGGGCGCGATCTCTGGTCGGTCGGGTTCGTCGTCGGGCTGGACTACTGGAATCCCACCACCGATCCGCACGGGCTCATGCAGGAATTCAAGAAGCATCCCTACGTCGCGAGCTTGCTTGAGGGCGGCACGATCCATTCCTACGGTGCCAAGGCGATTTCCGAGGGCGGGTACTACTCGATCCCCCGCCTGTCGTGGCCCGGCGGGCTGCATTGCGGCGAGAGCGCGGCGCTCCTGAATTCCGAGCGCTTGAAGGGCGTCCACCTCGCGATGAAGTCGGGCATGCTCGCGGCCGAGACGGCGTTCGAGGCCCTGGTGAAGGGCGATTTCGGCGCGGCGTCGATGGCGGCCTATGACGAGCGCGTGCGCCGGAGCTGGATCTGGTCCGAGCTCCGCGGCGTGCGGAATTTCCATCAGGGATTCGAGCGCGGGCTCTTCATGGGCATGGCGGACGCGGGACTGCAGCTCCTGACGGGCGGGCTGGGGTTCGGCAACCGGCCGAAGTGGAAGCCTGGCCAGACCCACATGGAGAGGCTCGCTGAGGCGCATGTTCCGCGCGTCTCGCTCGAGGAGACCCAGCGGCGTTACGACAACCAACACACGTTCACCAAGGTGAACGACGTGTTCCATTCGGGGACGAAGCACGACGAAGATCAGCCCAGCCATCTCCTCGTGGCCGACACCAGCATCTGCGCCACGCGCTGCAAGGAGGAGTTCGGGAATCCCTGCCAGCACTTCTGCCCTGCCAACGTCTACGAGATGGTTCCCGACGGCGCTCCCGGCGGCTTGAAGCTGAAGCTCAACCCTTCGAACTGCGTCCACTGCAAGACCTGCGACATCGCCGATCCCTACGAGATCATCACGTGGGTCCCGCCCGAGGGCGGAGGCGGCCCGAACTACCTGGATCTGTAGCCGGACGCCTCTCCCCCGGTTGGCGTTTCAGGGCGTCGTGATGATCCGCACGGCATCCAGCGTCACCGTGTCGAGGATCGGTCCGTTGTTGTTCGTATCCCAAAGCGCAAGGTAGAAGGTTGTGGTCTGGGTCGTATGGAGGAGCGGAATCGTGATCCCGCCGTCCGGCGCGAAGGGCTTGTTGATGATGGCTCCATCGATGGACTGGTAAATGATCTGCCCGGTGGTGTTGTAGCCGAACTGGAAGTCGTCCCCTTCCGAGTTCGTCGGTCTCGTCCCCCAGAAATTGATGGAATTGTCCCCGGGCGGCACGTTCGGGATCACCCAGAACGCGCGAAGCCTGGACTTTCCGTTCGGCGCACCTTCCTTGAGGGTCTCCTTGGCGCCGTCGATCGCGCAGAGGTCCGTGTAACTCCCGCTGACGATGGATCCAGTTGTGATCGTCTGGGTGTTCGGGCAGGTGGTGGTCTGGGCAGACACGGTCCCGACGAGGGAGCCGATCGCCAGCAGTGCGGCCACGAGCATTCCAAGCGTAGGTCTCGACATGGTTCGTTCTCCTTTCGTGACTTCGAAGGCAGGCGGGAACATGGGAATCAGAATCCGCGGTGCGGTTGAACCACCCCCTCTCCGACACCGGCAACAGGAGAGGGTAGAACCCGGCTGTCTCGAGGATGTCTGCGAGCGCGTCTTGGGCAGGCCTTGGTGCTTGGGGGGGCGCGTCTGTGGGCGCGTCTTCGAGGCGTCTCGGCGACGGGTTTGCGGGACTTGAAGCAGGGCCGTGGTACACTGCCGGCACCCCATCGGTAAGCTGAGAGGGCATTCCCGGTCCCCCCGCGGCTGGACGAAGTCATCCTTGAATGGCGCCGGGACAGCACATCGGGTGGTGCACCGTGGCTCATTGCAGGCCGATCGTTCGCGGCCTCGTGTTACTCCTCTTCGCGATCCTGTTCTCCCCGATACCCGCACACGCGACACCGGGCTCGCCGATTTCCCTGTCGGTGGATCACGCCCCCCGCGCGGTCGCATTGAGCGCGCCCGCGCTCGACCCTCCGGCCGACATGATCGTGCACGCGGGCCTGACGGCGGACCAGACGGTTCACGCGACTGACGTAGACGGCGATCCCCTGACCTTTTCGGTCAATGCGGGTCCCTCCTACATGACTGTCACGACCACGGACCCGGGAACGGGATCCGCTTCGGGGATCGTCCACCTCGCCCCATCCTTGATCGACGCAGGCACCGCAACGGGGATTGTCGCCGTCTATGACGGCATCTTCTATCGAGTGGGCTCGTTCGCGATCGCGGTGTTCCCCACGCTTGCCCCGCCCACGGACATGACCATCAACGAGGGCTCCACGGCGGACCAGACGCTGGTCGGCTCCGATTCCGACGGCTACGTTCTGACCTTCACGTTGGTGAGCGGCCCCACGTTCGCGACCGTGACGACCACGAGCGACAGCACGGGGAACTTCCACCTCGCGCCCGGCCTCTTCGACTCGGGGTACTACACCGCCATGGTTTCCAGCACCGATGGAGTGGCGACCCGCACCGCATCGCTCCATGTCACCGTGAACGACCTCACCGCCCCACCGGTCCTCGCCCAGCCCGCGGACATGCACGGTGTGCCGTACACGATCTCGGAGCAGGTCCTCACCGCCAGCGACCCCGACATCCAGGTCCTCACGTTCTCGAAAGTGTCCGGCCCCTATTACTTGTCGGTCGGTGGACTGAATGTGTTTCCTTCAAAGGGTTATGCGAGGCTCGACTTCCCGACCGCGGCGGACACGGGCACGGTCGTGGCGACGGTCTCCGTCAGCGATGGCACCTCTTCCGACCAGAAGTCATTCACGATCCGGGTCGACAACGAGAACCACCCGCCCGTCATCGGAAGCAGGGCGATCGATATGCCGGAGGGAGCGGACCTCGACCTGTCGATCATCGCGACGGATCCGGACGGCCAGCGATTGTTCGCCACCGTTTCAGATCTGGCGCGATTCATGAGCGTGGGCACGCCCTCTCAGCCCGAGGGGAGCGACTCGCTCGCGATCCCGATCCGGCTTCTTCCGACCTATGACGATGCCGGCGTCTATCACCCCGTCATTCGAGTCTCGGACCTTCTGGCGCAAGTGACGGATACCCTGAGCATCACCGTCCGGGATGCGAATCCCGAGACCTCGCTCCGTCTCGGTCGCGCCGGCGTGGAGCATGAGTACTCGGCCGTGGACGGCACCTTCACCGTGTCCTCCAACGATTTCAGATTTCAGGCTACAACCGGCTCCGGCGCGAGCTGGGACGCAAGGACCGCCCTCCCGTGGGCGGAAGGGGAACGCGACTATTCTGCACCGTTCGGGTTCGGGTTCTCGGTCCTCGGCAACGACAGCACCGTGCCGGGGCTCGTGTGGTGCTCCCCGAGTGACGAGAGGATCCAGATCAAGAGGGTCCGGCACCGGCTGGATGGGTCCATTCTCTCCCTATGGGCCACGTTCCAGGTGACGTGCAAGAGCGGTTTCTTTCAGGGCGAGCTGCGCTACCAGGTGCAGGGGATCCCCATCACCGTGACCGCTCCGAGCTGGCTCCCTGCGAACACGAATCAGCGCGTCGTCTTCCAGGTCTCCGCGTCCGATACCGCCAACGACCGGATCACCCTTTCGGCCTCGGGCGTCCCGCAAGGCGCGGGCTTCCTGGATTTCGGGGGCGGAACGGGCGCATTCGGCTGGACCCCGGGGCGACTGCAGGCGGGTGACTACACCATTCGAACCCTCGCGACCAGCGCGGGGGAGCTGGCGGACACGGCCTTCACCACCCTTCA
>Ga0137398_10000918_pt1 | contig 11336 bp, 9 predicted proteins | sample czorhiz216metaG_FD_106659 | JGI IMG/M metagenome (GOLD analysis project Ga0137398, IMG submission 106659) | Vadose zone soil microbial communities from Angelo Coast Range Reserve, California, USA - czorhiz2.16 metaG | ecosystem: Environmental > Terrestrial > Soil > Vadose zone | place: USA...
ACCGCCCCGGCTGAGAAGCTTGCCCCTGCGCCGGAAGCTCTCGAGACACGAACGTACGCGAATGACTCGGGACCGGCGGCGGCGGATGGCCACCACGTCGTCATGGGCTGGGTGGCACGCGTCCCCCTGACGCTTACTCCGACCAAGCCTTGGGACATCGGGGGCGTCCGCTATCCTCTGCGCCTCACAGCCACCTATCAGGTCGCCGGGGAAAGCGGGATGCGGACATTCAGCGCACGGGCCGCCATTGACGCCCAAGTGTCGAGCGCCATTTACGAGATGGGTGTCGCCTCCTCGATTCTGCCCCTCGTGTGCTTTGGCGCGGCATTCAGGCGTTGGAGGCGGACGCGGTGAGCGCGGCAACCGACTACGCCATCGAGACCGAGGGTCTCACGCGTCGTTTTGGCGACTTCGTTGCGGTCGACCACGTCACGTTAAGGATCCCGAAGGGACAGCTATACGGATTCCTGGGCCTCAACGGCGCGGGAAAGACGACGACTATTCGGATCCTCACCACTCTCCTTCCGCCCAGCGCGGGCAGCGCGAAACTGTGGGGGCACGACGTGGTCAAGGAACCTCTGGCCGTCCGCAATCTCGTGGGGCTCGTTAGCGACGAGACCAGTGAGAGTCAATCGACATGGACGGCGCGCGAGTACCTCTTGTACTTCGCCCGTATCCGCCTCATGCCGAATCCCGATGAGGAAATCGAGCGCATCCTGGACGACGTTGGCCTTGACACCGCGTTTCGAGGCAAGCTGATCTGCACATATAGCACAGGCATGAAACGGAGGGTTGAGATCGCGCGGGCGCTCATGGGCCGTCCAAAAGTCCTCTTCCTCGACGAACCCACACGGGGGCTGGACCTGCCGGCGAAACGCGACATGTGGGACCTTTTGCGTCGGCTCGCGGCCACGGAGAACGTCACGACGTTTCTCAGTAGCCATGATGCGCAAGAGATCCGCAGCCTGTGCAGCGAGATCAGTGTGATCGCAAGAGGCCGCCTTGTTCACACTGGGGCAGCGCATGAACTCGGCGCCGACATCGATGCCTTCGAGGAGCGTCTCATCGGTATGCTGACGCAGTCAGAGCGCATCGAACCTGCGGGATTACATTTTCGAGTCAGGTGAAAAGTGGCGCCAACGGGATCGACATGACTTTGGAAAACGTCTGGAACAAGCCGCCAGGTCTGAGACGGCGGCTTGCGGCAGAGCAGCATGTATTTGCTGACGCTGCTCTCGCGGATGTCGATACCGAGTTTCAGCAGTTCGCCGTGGATGCGGGGTGCACCCCAACTGGGATTCTTCCGGCTCATCTTGCGGATCAGATCTCGGACTTCGCGCGAAATGACGGGTCGTCCGAGTTCGTTTCAGGCTTGACGATGGCCAGCGCCGAGCGCCAGTCACGCCAGAGGCGGGACAGACAGATCCATAACAGGCGGTCCCCGGAGGTCAATTTCGGCCGTTTTCTTGCGGATCTCTGAAGCGCGCCGCCATAATTCCCTCCAGCTCCCATCTAATAGAGGTGCCTACACTTATGTTCGGCTTGCCTACCCTAGAAAAACCCAGGAACCAGACTTCCCAGATGCCATCCGGACAACCCATGATGCGATCCTTTCCGATCTTTCTTTGCTTCTTTGCTCCCGACACTGGCGTAGCTTGATACATCCTGATACAACCTGCACCGCTTCCGCGCACTAGAGTACTTGCCTCAGAATCTGGTGTAAGTGAATCAAGTTGGGTTTTTGAGACAGAAGTATCTCTCGGCATCACATGCAAGGTATGTCGCCAGCAGGGTGGGAGTCGGCGAGAGTTGAACTGGTGGCGGAAGGGCGGCGGTTGCCTTGTAGTGATCTGGTATCGAGGTCGGTCAGCGCAGATAAATTGCTGCGACTGGATGCGCTGCAAATAGGTGGTCGCTGGTTCGCTAAGGCCGAATATCGAGGGTGATCTTAGTGAGCCTCGTCGGTCTGAGGCGAGTCCTTGTTACAGTGTCGATTCTGCAAAGGAGAAAGGTTACATGCGAAAAACTCTTACTCACAGGCTCCCTTGGCGGCTTGCTCATCCTTTCGGCCTGCTGGCGTTGATCGCTGGTGGGTTACCAACACTGCCAATCTCTAATTCTATTGCAACGGTGTACGCGGCGGGAGGATGGTCGACACCAGTGTCGCTATCAATTCCTATTTCTCCTACTTTCTACACGGCATCCCCGGCAGTGGGGATCAATTCCTTAGGAGCTCAGGCGGCAGCATGGATCAATGAAGACAACTATCTGCTCCTGCAAGTTGCTGCGCGGGATGCCGGCGGGAGCTGGACCTCCGGGCAGACCTTAACGCCGCAATCAGGGGACAACGCTGCGGAACCAGCGGTGGCGGTGAGTCCATCGGGCACCGCCGTGGCGATTTGGGATTTGTACAACGTTTCACAAGGTGGAGTCGTAATCCAGACGGCGTCGCGTCCCGCGCATGGTTCGTGGAGCCGTGTGGTGACGCTCTCGCCAGCTGCGGACTCTTCAAGTCATCCGCAGATCGGAATGGACGCCAATGGAAACGCTCTGGCCATATGGCTACAGACCACGTCCACCAATGGAGGAATATTTGCCGCGAATCTTCCCGCAGGCAGTTCGTGGAGCACGCCGGTACAGATTTCGACGGTCAATGTGTCTGCGCAGAATCCAGTGCTTGCCGTGAATGCGTCTGGGGACGCAGTTGCGGGGTGGCAGACGGCGAACGGAATAATCTATGTGGCCGAGCGCAACTCCGGCGTTTGGAGCGCACCCATCATCATCGCGCCCGCGGCGTTCCGGCAGGGTTCTCCGCATGTTGCCATTGACGATCGAGGGGATGCAGCCGCCGCATGGAGTGGTCGGGGCACGACATTGGCAGCGACACGCGCAGCTGGGGGAACGTGGAGCGTGCCAACAACCCTCTCGAAGTCGAGTGGAGGCGGCACAGCCAGAGTCGCGTTGGACCAGTTCGGCAACGCCGTCGTCGTGTTCGACCTGGTGCAGTACGTCGGCGGCAGCGGCTACGCCTATCCGCTGCAGGCGGTCTCTCATCCCGCGGGCGGAAGTTGGGGCACACCGGTGACGATCTCTGGTGCAAACGAAACTGCCGCCACCGTCAACCTCGTGGCCACTCCAGCGGGCACCTTTGTCGCGGGCTGGGTTAACGGCGCTTCTGTCAAAGCTGCCATGCGGGCAGTTGGTCACAGCACATTTGGCTCTCCAGCTGTGGTTGGCTCAGGCGATTCACTGGAACTGGCTGTTGCCGCCGGTAAGACGGCAGCAACGTGGGTCGGACCGGGTCCCTCCGTCCAGGTCTCGGATAACAACGTGCCATAACACGACTTGAAAATGCTGGGACCATCGTCGGCATCTTCGTGAAGCGGCGGGGTGCTGTGGTGCGCAGAAATTCCATCCGGCTCCCATCTGACGGAGATGTTGGCACTTATTTGTGCGGTTTCCCTCCGCTAGGAAATGCCAAAAACCAATCCTACTAGCCTCAGCTTCATCTTTTTGAAAGTCGCTGATTTCAAAAGCGTCCGCGCCGGATGACATCTTCGGCAGGGACACCGTTTCTATGACGGCAAATCGCCTGGCTCATTTCTTGCCCCGCCACGAGCGACGTCCTGTCCCGCGCGCGATGGGTCCGAAAACTAGATAACCATCCTCCTTCGGGGCCATCCGCGGAGGCAGTTACCTTTCCTATCGACACTCTCGCATCGTCATGGGTTTGGGAAAGCGCGAGCGAATCGATTGTCTTGAGGTAAGATGGCTGCTGCTGGGTAGAGAAACTCAGCACTTCAAGGATCTTCCTATCGACCTCTACATTGCGATTGTCGAAGGTGAGGAAAATGGAAGTAGCACGACGCTCTGTTACAAGTCTCACGATTCTGGTTGTGTTTGCGCTTGGTTCCGCGGGCGGCGTGCGTGCACAGGAACCGAACAATCCTCCTCCGACATTTACCAAGGACGTAGCGCCGATTTTGCAGAAGCACTGCCAAACCTGCCATCGGCCTGGCGAGGCAGCACCTTTCTCCATCCTCACTTATGAGGAAGCGCGGCCGTGGGCTCCCACGATCAAGATGGTGGTCACAAAAAAAATTATGCCGCCTTGGTTTGCCGACCCCCAATACGGACATTATTCCAACGAACGATCGTTGTCCGCCGACGAAATTCGGACCCTGGTTATGTGGGTGAACGGAGGCGCGCAGAAGGGCGCCGCGGAAAATATGCCACCTCCGACGAAGAGTTTTGTGGAGGGTTGGGGTATCCCTGCGCCAGATATTGTGTTTCAGCTGCCCAAGCCTTTTTCGGTGCCGGCTGCAGGAGTGATTGAATATCAGTATGTGATTGTTCCCACCGGTTTCAAGGAAGACAAATGGGTGCAGATGCTCGAAGTTCGCCCAACCGACCGTGCCGTGGTTCACCACATCATTGCATACCTCCGCGAGCCGGGATCGAATTACTTCAAGGACCAGAAGCCCGGAGTTTTCTTTATCGCGCCCCCTCCGAAGGTTGACGAGAAAACCGACACGAGTGCGCTGCCGAGCGACTTTCTTGTCGGCTACGCCCCGGGGCAGCCCGCCGAGATTCTGCATCCCGGCGAGGGAAAGCTGATCAAAGCCGGTTCCGACATCGTCTTTGAAGTTCATTACACGCCGAACGGAAAACCCACGACGGACCAGACCAAGCTCGGACTTGTTCTTACAAAGACGCCCCCGAAAGAGCGTGTGCTGACGCTCTCGGCTTCCAACGGCACATTCAAGATTCCCCCGGGCGATCCGGATTACAAGGTGGACGCCACGTTTGAAGTGCGCAAGGACGTCAAGCTCGTGGGTTTGCATCCGCACATGCACTCGCGCGGGAAAGCGTTTGAGTTCAGATTGGTATTTCCCGACGGCAAGAAAGAGACCATCCTCATCGTGCCGGTTTACAACTGGCATTGGCAGCTGTGGTACAACCTCGCGGACCCCATTGATCTTCCCCAAGGCACAAAAATTGAATGCACCGCTCATTTCGATAATTCGCCTAACAATCCCGAGAATCCTGATCCCAGCAAATCTGTGATCTGGGGGCAACAGAGCTGGGATGAAATGATGGTCGGATTCTTCAACTTGAAATTTGACGCGACGATGTCCGCGAAAGATTTATCCGCGCCGGAAGGGGCTATTCACGTCCACTGATATGTCGAGAGCCTTGCGAAAGTCGCTTGCCAAAATCTTAATGCTCGTGCTGCTGCCCGCGTTTGCAGCGTTGTTTCTGAATGACGTGGTTGGCGGGCAAGGCAAAGGCCCGAGCTTCCATGTGATTGCTTTGGCGGAGCGCGGCGGCATTCATAAGCCATTTGTGGACGCCGCCAAAGTTTGGCTGGGGAGGTTGGCCAGCGAGAACAATTTCACCGTGGACTACATTGAGGATACAGAGAAAATCGACGACGCATTTCTCGCAAAATATAATCTGTTTATCCAGCTGAACTATCCTCCTTACAATTGGACAGACACGGCCAAGGCCGCCTTCATCAAGTACATCGAACAAGGCAAAGGCGGCTGGATCGGATTTCATCACGCTACCCTGCTGGGTGAATTCGATGGCTTCCCTATGTGGCCGTGGTTCCATCAGTTCATGGGACGAATTCGATTTAAAAATTACATCGCTACGTTTGTTACGGGAGAGGTTACGATCGAGGACAAGAACCACCCGGCGATGAAAGGTATCACTTCACCGTTCGCGATCAAAGACGAAGAGTGGTACACCTACGACACCTCACCGCGGCCGAACGTCCACGTGCTGGCGAGCGTGGACGAGAAAACCTATACGCCCGCCACGGATCTTAAGATGGGAGACCATCCGGTGATCTGGACCAACGAGCACGTCAAGGCCAGGAACATCTACATTTTCATGGGGCACCGTCCGGAGCATTTCGAGAACAAATCCTTCACGCAGATTTTTGCCAATTCCATTTTCTGGGCCGCCGGCCAGCAGGAGAGTCGCGGAAAATGAAGCAAACCAACTTTGCTGGACGCACTCGCCGCAGAATCTATTTGATCACCGCGTTTCAAGCACTATTGGCAGCTGTGCTGCTGTTCCTCTTCTGGAACATGGCGGCCGTCGCACAGAAACCTGTTTTCAAAGTGCTCGCTTTCTATTCGACAGATGTTGAGCCCGATCACGTCCATACTGCGAATGATGCCCTCGCGTTCTTTCGAGGGCTGGCGGCGAAAAGCAACTTCGCATTTGAGGCCACAACGGATTGGACAAAGCTCAATGAAAATGATCTAAAGCCTTACCGGGTGATCTTGTGGCTGAACAACTTCCCGCAAACTCCGGAGCAGAGGGCGGCTTTCGAGGAGTACATGGAACACAGCGGCGGCTGGCTGGGTTTTCACGTTGCCGGCTACAACGATGAAACGACAAAATGGGCCTGGTTTGTGGATTTTATGGGCGGAGCCGTGTTTTACACGAATAACTGGCCGCCGCTGCCGGCAAAATTGACCGTCGATGACCGCACACATCCCGTGACCAGGAAGCTTCCCGCGACTTACGCGGCACCGGCGAACGAGTGGTATCTCTGGAAGCCCAGCCCTCGCTCCAACAAGAATGTTCATGTTCTCGTCACACTCGATCCTTCCAATTACCCCATTGGCGTCAAGGACATCATTACCGGCGGCGACCTTCCCGTGGTGTGGACGAATACGAAATATAGAATGATTTACATGAATATGGGCCATGGGGAAAAGATTTACTCCGACGCGACACAAAATATGCTGTTCGCAAACGCGATTCTCTGGCTCGCTAACCAGAAATAGTTCTGCCGGTGCCAGAAAAAGTGGGGGACCATAAGTGAAGAGGCTACGGATGGTATTGCTCATTCTCTTTGTGGCATTCAGTAGCCGCTGCGGGGCGCAGACGACTGTTCAGCCGAAGAAGCATCTTTTGGTCCTCGGAGAAGAAAAAGGCTATCGGCACGAGGCCGTTTCCCACGCCATCGCTACCATCGAGCGCCTCGGCCGGGAAACGGGATTGTGGACAACGACAATCCGGACAGATACCGAAGCGCTGACGAAGAAAAAGCTCGAGTACAACGCCAAAAATCTGAACGATTTTGACGCCGTGCTCTTCTATACCGGTGGCGATCTGGAAATGAATCCGGAACAGAAAGCTGCGCTTCTTTCGTTCGTCCACGACGATGGAAAAGGTTTTATCGGCGTGCACAGCGCTACCATCACCTTCACGGACTGGCCGGAGTACGGCGAAATGATCGGCGGATACTTCGACGAACATCCCTGGGGCACGTTTGACGCACCCATTCTCGTCGAGGATCCAAACTTCCCGGGCATGCAGCAGTGGCCAAAGTCGTTTGTGCTGAAGGACGAGATTTACCAGATCAGGGATTTTTCGCGGAACGCGGTGCGCGTTCTGATGCGGCTCGATGCCAGCAGGCTGGACCTGAATAATCCGCGCGTTCACCGCAAGGATCTCGATTTTGCCGTGACCTGGGCGAAAATGTACGGAAAGGGGCGCGTCTACTACTCAACTCTGGGCCACGTGGAGCAAAATTGGGACGATCCCAGGATCCAGAAAATGTACGTGGAGGCCATCAAATGGGCCATGGGTCTCGTTGACGCCGATGCAACGGCGCGACCAGTTACAGCCAAATCCGGCAATACGCACTAAGACGGAATAGGTGATGGCACGGCATCGGCGGCACCAGGAATGGCATGAGTGAGTTCGTCTTGGTGTTGGTGTTAACGTAAAGGCCGCCCTTTGGCGAACACGGGATGGAGGTTCAATACAGATGTGGCGATTGATTTTCTCGTTGTTGCTGGCTTTCGCGGCTTGGGGGCAAACGCCCCACCCGATTTTAGCCGTGGGGTCACCGGCGCCTAATTTCTCCTTGCCCGGAGTGGATGGAAAGATCCATCGTCTCGCCGATTACGCGGCCAGTCCGGTACTGGTCGTAGTATTCACGTGCAATCACTGCCCGATCGCGCAAATGTATGAGCAACGCATCCAGCAATTGGAAACGGACTATGGCCATCGCGGAGTGGCGATTGTCGCAATTCAGCCCAACGACCCGAAGGCCATTCGAATCGATGAATTGGACTCTTCGGACATCAGCGACAGCCTCGAGGAAATGAAAATTCGAGTTGAGTACAAACATCTCCACTATCCATACCTTTACGACGGCGAAACGCAATCAGTCACGCGCGCCTACGGTCCGCAAGCCACTCCGCACGTCTTCATCTTCGATAAGGATCGCAAGTTGCGCTACGAAGGCCGCATGGATAACAGCTATCGCAAGGAACTGGTGAACACGACGGACGCCCGGAATGCGGTCGACGCGTTGCTAGCGAACCGAGAAGTGCCCGTTAAGCACACGGGTGTTTTCGGCTGCTCGACAAAGTGGCAGGAGAAATCCGCGTCCCGCACGGAAGCGCTCCGGAAGATCGAAGAGCAGCCTGTAAAGCTGGAAATGGCAACGGCGGCCGACCTGAAGCGACTTCGTGAAAATCCGGCGAAGCACATGGCACTGATCGGTTTTTGGGCAACCTGGTGCGGTTCCTGCATCGATGAGTTCTCCGATTTCGAGGATACCTATCGGATGTACAAGGACCGCGATCTGGAATTGGTCACGGTGTCCGCCAATATGCCGGACGAAAAGGCCAGCGTGCTAAGGATGCTCGAGAAAAAGCATGCCACCAGCCGCAACCTGCTGTTTGCTTCAGACGACACGGCAGCACTACAGGCGGCGTTCGATCCGGCATGGGAATCGGCGGTTCCTTACACCGTCTTGCTCGATGCGGGCGGTAGAGTTCTCTACAAGAATTTGGGCGGCGTGGATTTCCTTGAATTGCGGCGGACAATTCTGGCCAACCTCCCCTCGGATTACATCGGCTTCAATCAATACTGGCAGGCTGGTTCCGGCCAGAAGGAGCCGGCAAAGAGTGGCGGCCGATAAGATTGTGCGCAAGCCTCACAAACCACAACTTCCTCTCCTTGAGAAACAAAGCCCGTCCCCGCAGCTCAGGAATTCGCAGGAAATGGGAAGGCCAAGGGTTTACGCCTGGGACCTCCATCTCCAGTTGGCCGCGCCTTCGGAGGCCCGATGAAGAGATATTTGCCATTGCTGCTCGCTGTGATTTCTTTTTTCTCTGCACTGACGCCCACACCTTCCCCGGCGGACGAAATTCCGAAAACAGCATGGCGAAGGCCTCTTGGACAACCCCTGCCGAATCCGGGTGTTCGGAAAAACAAAACAGACATCGACGACGGCAACTGGCAAGGCGCTCCCGTCGGCGGGTTCGGCGCAGGAACGTTTTCGCGGACATACCGGGGCGACTTCGCTCTGTGTCACATCAAGAGCGGTGTGCACAAGTACGATCCGGTGTATGCGAACCAGTTTGCCATGTTCCAGCAGGTGGCAGGCGACCCTGCGGGAACCGCGCAAGTGCTCATGACCGATCATCCCAAGAACGGCGAACTCTCCAGTTGGCAGTGGGACTATCCCGTCGGCGCCGGCGAATATGCAGCGCTGTTTCCCAAGTCCTGGTATGACTACAAGTGGGACAAATTTCCCGCCCACGTTGTGCTGGAACAGTTCTCCCCGGTTCTCCCCGACAACTACAAAGAGTCGAGCTATCCCGTAGCGGTCTACAGGTGGTACGCAGCAAATTCCACAAATAAAGCAGTCACGATTTCTGTTCTACTCTCCTGGACCAACATGGGCGGTTGGTTTCGGAACTATCTGCATGATTTTCAGGGTGCTCTCAACCAGGGAAATAGAAACCACTTCCGTACGGAATCTGTAACGCCCACGGAAACCATAAAGGGCATCGTATTTGATCGCAATCGAGCCGAGGGAGTGGAAAACGAATGGGATGGTGAGTTCTCCATTGCCGCCCTGGAGTCAAGCGGCGTGGAAGTTACCTATCATACGCAGTTTCAGGCCGACGGCGACGGCAAAGCCGTTTGGGCTCCTTTCTCAAAGGACGGCAAGCTGGCGGACAGCACTACCTCGTGGGTGAGTGCCAGCGAGAAGCTGGGGGGCGCGATTGCGGTGAGGTTCACCCTCCAGCCTGGCGAGGAAAAAATCGTCCCCATGGTGATCGCGTGGGATTTTCCTGTGGTCGAGTTTGGCCAGGGTCGTAAATGGAATCGGCGTTACACAGATTTTTTCGGCACGACCGGCGACAACTCTTGGGCCATCGCTCGTGATGGCTTGCTACACGCAGCCGAATGGAGCGCTGCCGTTGATGCTTGGCAAAAGCCATACATTGATAACGAAAGCAAGCCGGCTTGGTACCGTGGCATGCTCTTCAATGAACTGTACGTGCTAACAGATGGTGGCACCTTTTGGGGACGCCCGGTGAATTCTGACCGCACTGCACCCGCGACGTTTGCTCTCCTCGAATGCTTCGACTACGCCTACTACGGAACGCTGGACGTACGATTCTACGGCTCCATGCCGCTTCTGAAATTTTGGCCCGCCATCGAAAAGCAAGTGTTGCGCGAATTTGCGCAGACCGTTCCTCGCGAATACCCGGAACTGGGACTCTGGGTCTGGAAAACACAGCAGACAGAATCTCCAGTGCTGCACAAGCGCAAGAAAATTGGAGCGGTCCCGCATGATTTAGGAGTTCCCGAAGGAGACCCATTCGTTTCGGTTAACGAACCCGGCTGGCAGGACACCAACGATTGGAAGGACCTGAACTCAAAATTCGTTCTCATGATCTATCGCGACTATGTGTTGACGGGGAAAAAAGATAAGGCCTTTCTGCGTGAGATGTGGCCATCGATGCAGGCGGCGATGACCTACCTGAGGCAATTCGATCACGGCGGGGGGATACCAGAAAACAGTGGTTACCCCGACCAAACATACGATTCCTGGGTCGTACGCGGCGTAAGCGCCTACTGCGGCGGCCTGTGGCTTGCGGCGTTGCGCGCTTCGGAAGAGACGGGACGGGCTCTTGACGATCCCCGTGCGGCGGACGAATACCACAATTTGTTCCAGAAGGCGCAGAAGACTTACATCGACAAACTTTGGAACGGCGAATACTTCCGATATGACATGGAGAGCGAATACCGGGACAGCATCCAGGCGGACCAGCTCGCTGGACAATGGTATGCGAACATGACGGGATTGGGTGATCTTGTCCCGAAAGAGATGCAAGTATCCGCACTAAAAAAGATTTTCGCGAACAACGTGATGAAATTCGGCAAGGGTGAAATGGGTGCGGCGAACGGAATGGCCGCCGATGGCAGCATTATTCGAGACAACGAACAGGCACAAGAAGTATGGGTGGGCACTAGTTTTGGATTGGCAGCACTGCTCCTGA
>Ga0137398_10000920_pt1 | contig 11331 bp, 13 predicted proteins | sample czorhiz216metaG_FD_106659 | JGI IMG/M metagenome (GOLD analysis project Ga0137398, IMG submission 106659) | Vadose zone soil microbial communities from Angelo Coast Range Reserve, California, USA - czorhiz2.16 metaG | ecosystem: Environmental > Terrestrial > Soil > Vadose zone | place: USA...
GAAAATTAATCCAGCGGCGCCATTCGGTAGGCCGCCATCCGGAACAGCCGAAATCTTGAAACCATGATCGTGGTCGGTAGCTGTGATCTTGAGTTGAACTTTAGTCCCGATCTTCACGTGAACAGGCGAGGACGAATATTCATACTTCTTCGCTATAACTTCGATGACCTGCGCCTTTTGATCCTCTGCGACGACTGGAATGGGCTGCGCAAGACAAAGGGCAAGCGCCACCGAAAACGCCGATAGAGTAGGCCCCAGAGCACGGATTACGATTCCCTTCATCAAACCTCCTAATCCTTCGAATGCTTAAACCTTGGTCGGGGCCAATCAAGGCCTCCATCCAAGACGCAACACACAAATGCGGCGCTATCTTGCAGCCGTAGAACAGAAATTGGGTTAATGCCACCGGTGGAGTCTCACGGCGTGAAACCAACGCTCGTGAGTCTCCACTGTCACGTTGCGCGCAAGGGTGTGCTAAGCACAGGTTTGCAAATACCGTTGTAGTTGTGCTCGCTTAAGATTCGCGTCGGGCCTCATCCGCTTCCGCTGCCAAGTTCAGCAGAAATTGCAGGAGTTCTTTCGGCTGGCCGATGAAGAGCCCGTCTTCGATAAAGCCGTTGATAGCTCCTGTCGCATCGAGCTGACCCGCTCCGGTCGGACGAATGATGGAGACTTCCGGCAGGCCTTTAATAAAGTCTGTTGGTTCCGGCATGATCAAATTTGCCTGGAGCGACTCCGGCTGCCCAACCGCCAAATTGACAAAGGTCAGAGTTCCTCCAGGCTGATTGTCGGTCAGCGCAACCGCGTTTCCGGCCTTATCGTGCCAGACTTGGAAGTGCATGATTTCCGCGCCGCCAATGCCGATGGTTATTCGCAGAACTTCCTGGTTCGATACGCGCTGGCTTAGCGTGGCGTAGAGACTGGTTCCAGCTTGCTCGATGAATCCGAAGTGAAATCCCGCTGTATTGGCAATTGCCTGAGCATGATTCGCGTCGCTCAGATCGGCAAGAGTTGCGGGAATTGCGGGATGCTGGCCCTCATTCAAGCTTGGTACGGCTTGCGGAAAGGCCGGCGCGCCGAGGTCGACGTTTTCCTTGCTTCGGTAGCGAGTCCACCAACTGGTATCCACTTTCAATTGCTTCAGGTTGGTGAGGCGCCCGGTTTGCGGCACGCCTGGAACGCTACTGGGCGCCAGGTTGTGCGCAAATTTGTCGAGATTGATCGGCTCGTGTCCCTTAGATTTCAAATATGCGCGCAGAAACGCCACGTGGGTGATCTCATCATCGGTATTGTCGGAAATGTATTGCGGCATGTCTCCGTCCAGCTGAAGGAGCCCGTTCACGTAGGGTTGAAAAGTAGGATTATTCGCGACCTCGACTCCACCAAGTTCCTTGTATTGCTGCCACAGATCCGTCTCAATAATCTCCGCGGCTAGCAACAGCTGCAGAATCGCGACGTCTCCCTTAGTGAGGCTTCCTCCGTCGCGCTCCTGGGCGAACGCGGTTGACCCTTTGGCCAGAAAGCCGGCGCCGATCGCCGCCGCTCCTATGCCGAAGGCTCCCTTCTTCAAGAATGAACGGCGCGCCGCACCCTGCTTATTACCGGTTCCGGATTTCTCCATTTGTTCCTCCCTTTTATAAGAATTGAGTTCGAATCGTTTGCCTCAGGCGTTCAGCTGAAACAGCCTTGAGCTTATTTCCGCTTTTCAAGCCGCTTGACCACCTCCATCCCGTTCTATTCCGACTGAGAGCCCGCCATTGATTAGTGACGGCGATCAAGGAACAAGCGCACCGTGGTTACCTCCGATCATTTGTCGTCGGATTCGTCTGCGCGGTGTGCAGAGGTTAGAAAGTTATCCAAGACAAAGTCGGCTACCTCGCGCCCCAGCCGTTGGCCTGTGGTCAGGTCAAACCGGAAATGCTGTCCACCGAAGATACGGCTTAACGTTGCTTCTTCGGCAGCGGCGGAAATGCTTGTGAAGGATCGTTCTACTCCAGGGAGGACCTCGGAAGTCACGCTGAACTCGGCATGGTCTCGCTCGAAAAAGGAAATCAGCACCTCTGCTCCGGAAGCGCTGATCACCGCGTGAGCGCCCGGATAGGATGGGTCGGGAGCGGTCCTGCCGACTTCCGGAAGCCAATTCGGATCCGCCACGGTTTCAGGGTTGATACCGGTATCCGCTGCCCGAATCGCGGTCACTGGCCGCCAAAAGTTGTATGCGTATTTGGCGTCGTAGAAGGCGATCACGTCATCGGCAAAACTCAGATTAAGCAACGCAAACAACCGAGCGCTTTGCGCCGTCGTCAAACCGTGCGCCAGCGAGAACGTCTGCGAAATCTCGTTCCAATAGTTCTGTATGGCTCCATTCCAAAACCGTCCGGTCAATGCCTCATCGGCCGTGGCGGTCGTGCTGTTGACGATTCCTAGGGATTTGATTTGGTTGAAAGCATCGCCATACGTATCGCTGCTCAGCGCCGGGGGAGGGCCGGGCCGGAACTGGCTCGCGCGCTCCAGCGCGAACGGAGTCACGCGGGACCAATGTGTGAATTGCGGTTGTGCAGGAAAATTCGGCGGTGTCGATTGGTAATCTCCCGGGGCCGTCCCGAAAACATAGGGAATCGGCTTGGCATTCGAGCCGTCATTGCTTCGCAGGGCCAGGATGCCATCCGCCACCGTTTGTCCTACGCGGATCCCTTCCGCCTTGTCACTGCCATCCGGAATTTGTGACAGGGACTGCTGTAGTGCGGCATCGAGCGTGGCCTGTAACGCCGGATACAAGGCCAGCAGAACTTCATGCGCCGCTGCCGCTGCTGCCGCTTCCTGCGAAGCATCTCGTGGCACGCCGGAAAGGCGGACCAGGTGTGGCCGGTGTGTTCTGTCAATAGCATTCACTGCGTCATAAATCGCCGCGTGCAGGATCGCAAAGCTTCGCGTCGGGTGGACCGTTGGTGGTTGCGCGCCCGGCGTGCGAACAATTGTGAGAAGTGTCCTATTCCACTGAACAACCGGGTTCACCGGCTGAGCAGAGGAGTCGATTGCAACTTGATGCCCGTCATTAGGGGAAGCACCATAAGAACCGACGGCCAGGTTCGAAAGACCGGCACACAGCAAAGCGAACACAATCAAGATTTTTGACATCACTAGTTCCTCTTCCTTTCTGGATGTGACTTTGGCGGCGCACGTGATAAGACAAATGCAGAGCAGAGATCCGGCTCTACTTGTCTTGATCGGAATCGGAACCTTTTGTTAAGCCCGTGGCTGCGATCCATGGCCCAGGAGCGGGAAGCGGAGTGCCGTTGAAAGCCGTCGCGCGAATCAGCACGATCGTGCCCAGGCACGGGGATGGCAATTGCAATTTCGCATGAATCTCAGCGTTGCCGTCGACACTCAGTGCTACGGAATCAGAGGTCGTAGCCGCTGCGTCTCCGCATACAACGCTCGCGGCAACTGCCGTGACTGGCCCGGGTGTTCCCACACTTGGTAAGATAAGACCGCGTAAGTCCACGCGCAGACGCCCTTCGTCGTTCAAGACTGCGAACCCGTGACTGACCACCCACGGCGCGCCCCCGCTCTTCACGCCGGCGATGGTGACGCCTGGATTCGAGCCCACAATCGGAGACAAGAAGCCAATCTCATCCGCGACGGTGCTTACTGCAAACAGACAAGAGACAAAGCACGAAATTATTGCCATTGCTGCCCTTATTTTCATTCTTTGAGATCCTCGCATTCATTCAAGATAGTTCGACGCTTTGCTTGACTCCGTGAGTTCTGTAACCAGGTTCCAGCGAATTCTGTTTTCTACGCTTCACAAACCACGAGCATCACAATCACGATGCTCTGTTCGCACTAACTAAACTTCCTGCTGCTTTATTCCTCTTGCGAGTAGAGAAAACAATCCAATGGAATATTTTCGCGTCGGCAGAGTCTATCTATCGGTGTGGATCAGATTTCCAGGCGGGATGCTGTTTCCGCGGTGGTAGTTTTGTAGAACGTTCATGGTTGATGTTGTTCCTTTGCTGGACCAGCTTGCCGTCTTGCGATGAAGCGTAAGCTTTTCAGGAAATCCACGCATCTAACGGCGTTTATCTGCGGAAGCATTCCCCGGAGAACTTGTGAATTCAATGCGGGGGCGCAGGACGCTGCGCCCCCGCAAAGCAGATCAATCCGCTGCGCTGGCCTGTTTCGCCTTCGCGACGATCGATTCGATGTTCAGCCCCAGCCCCTTTGCCACGGCTGTGCCATACACCGGATCGGCTTTGTAGAAGTGCTGGATCTGCAGCTCCTGGATGCGTTGCGGCACACCGTTGCCTAGGCTGGAGACGATGTTGTCAATCAAACGCTGCTTGGCGTCCGCGAGCATTAGCCGGAAAAGATTCCCGGGCTGCGTGTAGTAGTCGCTATCGGTCCGATGATCGTGTCGTGCGACGGTTCCACTGATCGCATGTGGTCGTTCGACATACGCGCGGTCCTGCGTCGGGCCACCGAAGCTATTCGGTTCATAATTCACTGCTCGACCGCTGTTTCCATCGAACCGCATGGCACCATCCTTGTTGTAAGTGTGATACGGGCACTGTGGTTTGTTTACCGGCAGGGAATCGTAGTTCACTCCCAAACGGTAGCGGTGCGCATCCGGGTACGAAATCAAGCGCGCTTGCAGCATTTTGTCCGGCGAAAAGCCCATGCCCGGCACGACGTTGCGCGGTTCGAACGCCGCCTGCTCGACTTCTGCAAAATAATTCTCCGGATTGCGATTCAACTCCAGTTCACCAACCTCATGCAAGGGGTAATCCTTGTGCGGCCAAACTTTGGTCAGGTCGAACGGATTGATGTGGTACGTCTCCGCATCCTTTTCCGGCATGATCTGCACGCACACGCGCCATTTCGGGAAGTCCCCCTTCTGAAGGGCGTGGAAAAGGTCGCGCTGGGAATAGTCCGGATCCGTTCCTTCCAGCGCGCCCGCCTGTTCGCGGAAAAAGTTCTTGATGCCTTGCTTGGTCTTGAAGTGCCACTTCACGTAGAACAACTCGTTCTTCGTGTTAACCAGGCTGAAGGTGTGGCTGCTGTAACCGTTCATGTGCCGGTAGCCGTTGGGTGTGCCGCGGTCGGAGAAGAGAATAGTCACCTGGTGCAGCGATTCGGGCGAGAGTGACCAGAAGTCCCACATCATCGTTGGTGACTTTAGATTAGTCTCTGGATCGCGCTTTTGTGTGTGGATAAAGTCGCCGAACTTCAGCGGATCACGAATGAAAAAGACGGGTGTGTTATTTCCCGTCATGTCCCAATTGCCTTCCTCGGTGTAAAACTTCAGCGCAAATCCTCGCGGGTCACGCGCGGTGTCCGCCGAGCCCTTTTCACCACCGACTGTCGAAAACCGAATGAAAGTAGGCGTTTTCTTGCCAACAGCATTGAACAGCTTGGCCGTCGTGTACTTGGTGATCTCCGCGCTCGTACAAACGAAATGCCCGTATGCGCCTGAACCCTTCGCGTGCACCACGCGCTCCGGAATTCTCTCCCGATTGAAGTGCGCTATCTTTTCGAACAGCAGAAAATCTTCGAAGACCACCGGCCCGCGCGGCCCCACCGTGAGCGAATTCTGATTGTCACCCGCGGGACGACCCGCGTCTGTGGTCATGATTCTCTTTTTTTCTTCCGCCATCTTTCCTCCTCAGTTGGATCACTGCTGCGGCCCAGGGTAGGTCACCTGTGATCTCAACTGCAAAAGTAGCGCGCCACGACCTATACATCCAATATATAGTTCGGATACGATAGATAGGTATAGCCTATGGAGCTACATCAACTTCGTTACTTTTGTGCCGTGGCCGAAACCGGCAGCTTCAGCCGCGCCGCCGAGCAGTCACACGTCTCTCAGCCATCCCTCTCCCAGCAGATCATGAAACTCGAAGGTGAACTCGGCGCGCGTCTCTTTGACCGCTTGGGCCGCTCGGTACGGCTTACCGACGTAGGCAAGGCATTTCTCCCTCGCGCCCGCTCCGTTCTCCGCGAACTGGAAGTCGCCAAAGGCGACGTCGTCGAGTGCAAGGACTCCATCAGCGGCCTAGTCACCGTTGGTGTCATTCCCACGGTTGCTCCCTACTTCCTCCCTTCGCGTCTTACTTCGTTCTCACGCAAGTTTCCTCAGGCCCTTCTGAGTGTTATGGAAGAAATTACGCCCGTCCTTCTGGACCGTCTCCGTGCGGGCGCCATTGACGTCGCCATCCTCGCGCTTCCCATTCGTGGCCACGAATTCGAAACCGCCCCGTTGCTCACTGAGCGCCTCTTCGCCGCGCTTCCTAAGAGTCACAAACTCGCCAAGCGTCGCTCTCTCGTCCTAAAAGACCTTCGCTCCGAACCCTTCTTGCTTCTCCGGGACGGCCACTGCTTTCGCGACACCGCCGTCGCCGCCTGCTATCGCGCGCGCCTCCATCCGCAAATTGTTTTCGAAAGCGGCCAATTCAGCAGTTTGCTCAGCATGGTCGGTGCAGGCATGGGTATCTCCATCGTTCCTGAGATGGTCATCGAAAAGAATCCACCGTGCCGCTACGTGCCCATTGCCGACGAACAAGCCGCCCGCACCATCGGCACGGTCGTCCTACGCGGTCGCTCGCTCAGCCGTGCCCACCACGCCTTCCTTTCTCATCTTTGCGCTCAATCCTCCGTTCGCGCCAAATAGTCGCACCGTTATCTCCCCGCTTTCTTGGCGCAGCCCTTGTTGTTCTTCTTTTGCATGTAGTGCCACAGCCATCCACGGCATTAAGATCTATCTGAGTCTGTCCATGCGAGTACCGCTTGTCATGTTGATTTGTATGACTAATTCGTGAAAAGCCGCTGGAGCTGTTGAAGGTCTGAGGTGGGTGCATCGGAGACAGCGCAGAATTCTATTCTACCCTTTCGCCAATCAACCCAGCGATAGCCTTGCCGGGATCCTACTTGCGGGGAGGTGTCCCGCCCCTGTGTGGGCCAGACAAATACATTAATAAGATGTCCGGTGCTCGCATAGACGAGCACCGCGACGGAGCGCTCATCGACAACGTCAAGGCGCCCACCCTGTAGCGCGAATCCCTCTTTCGCGAAATCGCGTGCCGGGAGCGCAAATTTGAGTCTGCCCTTGAACCACCCCTTCACAGCCTGTTCATCACTGGAAGTGACGCCAGTCAGGTGGCCTGATTGCAGCGAGAGCACATGCGCATCCACAATCTCCTCAGCAAGTTCGGCCTGGTAGTCGTCGGTGCAAAGCATGGAATTCACTCTCCACCCCGCGATTGCGAGAAGCAGGATGGCAGCCGCCGCGGCCAGCCAGTGCCAAAGGAGAGGCTGAGACATAGCAGTCGCGGCCGCGAAGGGACGAAGATCGGCGCGAATCTTTTTCCTGAGCGAGGCCGGCGCGGCCTCATAGAGTTGCGCGAGCTGTAATCGCTCACTAAGCATATCCATGTCCACGAGCTGAACGGGGCAGTAGACGCAATGTTGGAGGTGGCGCTCGAATTCAGCAGCGCTGGCAGTACTTAGCTCACCGTCGAAATAGCCCTGAAGGAGGGAGTCAGCAAAGTCACACCTCACGGATAATCTCCTTGTGATAGGAATTTGTCAGCACGGAATACAACTGGCGGCGGGCACGAGAGAGGGAGGACATCACGGTACCAATGGGAATCGACGTGATCGCAGCGATCTCCTTGTAGGAACATCCTTCGAGCTCTCGAAGGACAAGGACTTCGCGGAAACGCGGCGGCAGGGATTCGAGGGCACGTCTGAGGCGCTCCCGATCTTCATCGGCGATCGCGATTGATTCGGGAGTAGCAACGGGTCGCGGGTGCAGTTCTTCGTCAAATTCGACCATCAGTTCCCTCGGGCGATTTTTTCCCAGCCAGGAGTAACACGTATTGCGCACGATCCGCAGCAGCCATGCGCGCGCATCCCCACCGTGAAAACCCCGAAAAAAGCGGCACGCGCGAAGTAAGGCTTCTTGCGCCACCTCTTCGGCATCTTCCCGCCTACGCAATAACCAACGCGCGAGGTTAAAAGCAGCGTCGACATGGGGCAGCACAAGCTGTTCGAAGCGCAGCCGGTCTTCGGCATCCAAATCGTTCAATAACTTCCCCCGATCAGTAATGCTTCACTTGTCAGAACCGTCCGACCGACGATTTTATTCTCGACGGCCGCTCTCTTCTGACGAACAAGTGAAGAAAGACATGAACGTGGATGAATTTGGAATAAGACGGACGCTGCCTCGGTCTGGATGAACGCAAGCACGTTCATATGGCGGTGCGGACAACCCCCATCCCGCGCCGCCACTCCCAATGGCACGTGGAGATTTTACTGAAGGGGTAACAATCACAGTAAGTAAGGAGCATAAAGATGTCCGAGAAGAGAAAAGATGAACTCCTGAATGACCACAATCATGACGGAGTTGACCGGCGAGGATTTCTGAAGTGCATGGCCTGGGCAGGTACGGGTGCCTTTTGCGTGATGAAAGGCGGGGTGCTGAACTCGTACAGCTTGAGCCGATTTTCGGAGATGAACACAGCTGACATGATGGGCGAGCTGAGCTTCGTACAGATCAGCGACAGCCACATGGGATTCAACAAGCCGGCTAATCCGGACGTGGCGGGGACCCTGAAAGCAGCGGTGGGCAAAATCAACGCCCTGTCGAGCGCACCGGAATTTATGCTGCACACGGGCGACATCAGCCACCTCTCGAAGCCCGAAGAGTTTGATACGGTGGATCAGATCTTGAAAAGCGCGACCCCCAAGGATGTTTTCTACGTACCCGGTGAACACGACGTGCTGAATGACGATGGGAAGCAATTCCTGGAGCGCTACGAAAAAGGCAGCAAGGGTGCGGGATGGTACAGCTTCGAAAAGAAGGGCGTGCACTTCATCGGGCTGGTCAATGTGATGAATTTGAAGGCCGGCGGGCTCGGAACGCTGGGCCACGACCAGCTTGAGTGGCTAGAAGACGATGTAAAACACCTGAAGCACAGCACACCTATTGTTGTATTTGCGCACATCCCACTATGGTCCGTGTACCCCGAGTGGGGTTGGGGAACCGACGATAGCGCACAGCCACTCGCGTATTTGAAGAAATTCGGTTCGGTGACTGTGCTCAATGGGCATATCCACCAGACGATGCAGAAGGTTGAAGGAAACGTGACGTTTCATACCGCGGCTTCAACGGCGTTTCCACAACCGGCGCCGGGCAAAGCCGATTCACCGGGTCCGATGAAGGTGCCAGCGGAGCAACTGAAAAGCGTCCTCGGCATCACCGATGTGAACTACATACAAGGGAAACACGCTCTGGCAGTGGTTGATTCTTCGCTCGCGTGAGCAAGAGCTAGCCAAACTTAGAAAACAATTCGAACTTGAAACAGGTAAGAAAAGGAGAAGAGGCATGAGGAGAAGTGTGTCCATTGCAGTTCTGGCAGCGGCATTCGTACTGGGAACGCTAGGTCTCGGCGCAGGTCAGAGGAGTTATGTAGCAAACGCGCAGGAGAGGATGTCGACGATGGAGGTGAAGATCGACAACTTCAGCTTCGGTCCTGTAACGCTAACGGTGCCGGTTGGGACCACGGTGACGTGGATCAACCGCGACGATATCCCTCATACGGTAGTCAGCACGGATGATTCGATGACATTCAAATCCAAAGTGCTGGATACCGACGAAAAGTTTTCCTTCACCTTCAGCAAAGCGGGAACTTACCCCTACTTCTGCTCGATTCGTCCGAAGATGACCGGCAAAGTCATCGTGCAGTGAGTAAGGAGCAACCTTGCATCCGTTCGACATAAAAACAGTAGTTTTCGCGAAGCATGCGCAGCACGTGGTGCTGATTCACTTCCCGATCGCGTTGTTTATCATCGGCGTCCTCTTTGATTTCCTTGCGCAATGGAAGAGGCAGCGCCTGCTGGCTGCGGCTGCCTATTACAATTTGTTCGTCGCGGCGATCGCAACCATACCCGTGGTAGTCACCGGAATTCTCGCGTGGCAGTGGGAACTTGAGGGCCAAAAACTGAAAGGCATCCTTTTGATGCATCTAGTGATGGGATGCCTGTCGAGCGTTCTGATCTGTGTGGTGTGGTTCATCCACATGAGAACCCGACGCAAACAAGAGGACGTTTTGCCCGGATACCGCTTGCCGATCGAAGCTGTGGCCGTAGTGATCGTCGCACTGACGGGACACCTCGGCGGCTTCCTCAGCGGAGTGAATGGACCAGGATAGACGCTCCCAACACTCGCTGAGAGAAGGGATTCTCTCACAACTCAAGGATGCATTTGCAAGATGATGATCCTGTTTGTCGGCGAAGTGGCCATCTGGATCGTGGCGGCACAAGGAGCAGTTATGAACCATCAAGTCCCAAAATATGTTAACCCGAACAACAGCCTCTTTGATGCTCGGCTTACCTGAAGGGGAGCTCAACCGTATCTCGAAGGAATCAGGACTAGGCCACGTAGAGCGCGCCGGCAACCAGGAAGAAACGTACTTCACTTACGAGGAATTACAGCGGATTTGCATGGTCGCGGCTAACCAAGTGCAGGGCATCTTAAGCTGACGCGGCAGGATGGGCAAAACGGAAACTCTGGAGGCGTTTGCAAAGAAACGCGTGCGGTAAGTCGATGAGCATAAAAGGAGAAGGAAAATGAACACCAAACTTGTGTTGGCACTTGCAGCGCTGTCATACGCGCCGTTGGTGGTGGCCGGGAACCTTGAACTGCCCAGCGAATTGTACCTGACGACGCAAATCGAATCGAGACGTAGTTACCGTGTGGCGATGCGCAGCCTCGACGAGCCGTTAAATTGACTTTGCCAATCGCCGCTACCGAACGGTGGGACCGACGCCCACTCGTACTTCGTAGCCACCTTCACGGATTAGACCTCGCTGCGACCAGCTCTTATCCGCGTGACACTACTGTGAAAATGCCACCGTGTCCTTGACTTGGGTCTACACATTATAAAAGGGCGCCCCTTTGGAGTAGGTTTTGAGTGCTAGCTCAACTCCTACAGAAAGGAACACCCTTTATGACCAGCACTCAATATATCGGCATGGACGTTCACAAGGAAAGCATTTCGATCGCGGTCATGAATGCTGCCGGAAAGATCGTGATGGAATGCGTCATCGAGACCAAGGCGAGCATCCTTCTACAGTTCATCCACGGGCTGCGCGGAGATTTGCACGTCACGTTTGAAGAAGGAACCTGGGCAGCCTGGTTGTACGACTTGCTGAAGCCGCACGTGACGGAACTCGTAGTGTGTAATCCGCGAAAGAATGCCTTGCTGAAAGAAGGCAGCAAGAGCGACCGCATCGACGCACGCAAGCTGGCCGAACTGTTGTACATGAGCA
>Ga0137398_10000922_pt1 | contig 11327 bp, 9 predicted proteins | sample czorhiz216metaG_FD_106659 | JGI IMG/M metagenome (GOLD analysis project Ga0137398, IMG submission 106659) | Vadose zone soil microbial communities from Angelo Coast Range Reserve, California, USA - czorhiz2.16 metaG | ecosystem: Environmental > Terrestrial > Soil > Vadose zone | place: USA...
CGGAAGGTTGCGGTGGCGCATTCGGTAGAGATTGTGCCGGGATCGAGGTTGGCAGAGATTTTGGAATCCTGGGAAACGTCGCTGGGAGAAGTATCCGGGAAGGGCACGAGTTCCACTCGTACCGAACAGCCTTCCACGCACGACCGGGCTTTAGCCCCTGAGGGCCGTCTAGTGATCCCAGCAAACTCTAGTCATCACCAGTCCGCAGATGTAATCGGGGATGGGCTGAGGGTCGTAGCACAATGCCCAGACGACGGAATCATTGAAGGCCTGGAGGGAACCTCGCCCGATCACTTTGTGGTCGCTGTCCAGTGGCATCCAGAGCGGTCGTTTGACGATGATGAGCGGTCGAGAAAGATTTTTCAGGCGCTGGTGGAGGCGGCTACTCAAAAGCACGAGGAATTGGTGGGCGAGTTCGAGGGCAGGTAAACGCGCGTGGCGGTGCCCGCGCCACATATTGGGTCACATTTTCAACACTACCTTCCCAAAGTTCTTTCTCTGCAGCAATAACCGATACCCATCCGCTGCTCTCTCCATTGGGAGAACATCGCCGATCACGGGGCGAAGATCGCTGTGAGATGCCCAAGCCGAAAGCTGGTTCCATGCTTGCTTCATCAGGTTCGAGTTGGCCGAAAGATAGGTCAGCCAGAGGCCATGCACGCTGACGCCTTTGGCGTAGAGGCTTCCAACGTCAATTTGCGCGCGTTGCCCGGTGGCGGCACCGTAGGCAATGACGCGGCCGAAGTCGCGCAGACAGCGGACGCTCTTGGCGGTGTGCTCGCCGCCTAACATCTCGAACACAACATCGATGCCCTCGCCGTGGGTCAGGTCTTCAATCGCTTCCTCGTAGTCGGTTTTCTTGTAGTTGATTGCGTGCTGCAAGCCGAGCTGTTTCGCTCGATCGCGTTTCTCATCGGAAGAGGACGTTCCATACATTTCCGCGCCGAGAAGTTTGCCGATTTGCACAGCGGCTGTACCAACTCCGCCGGCAACAGCATGAATGAGCACTCGCGCGCCTTTGCCCGAGTCGCCTAGTATCCCCGCTTTCCAGTAGGCGAAGTACGCAGTGAAGAAATTGACGGGGAATGCCGCGCCTTCTTCGGCGCTCCAACCTGCGGGCACCGGCCAAAGCAGTTTGCTACGAGCGGCAACGAGTTCGGCGAAGGCTCCCCATTGGGTGTAGCCCATTACCCGCTCGCCGTTGCTGACGCGGGTTCCGCAGAACTCGCGTCCGGCTACCAGTGGAGGCTTTGGGGTTCCGGGATATCCGCCGATGGCGGCCATCGTATCGGCAAAGTTGATCCCCGCGGCCTCGACTCGAACCAACTCTTCACCGGACCCGGGTATTGGATCAGGAACATTGCGAATTTCGAGAGCATCTGGACCGCCGAGGCGAGTGATGATCACCGCTTTCATAAGGAGAGTGTAGCAATGGTCGTCTGCTAACCTTTCTTTCGCCCCCGTGGGGCTGGTTTGTGCTCGATCCCACCCAGGGCTTGCGCCCTGGGCTGTATTCTGTCGCCGCTTCGCGGCTGGGGAACGTTTGTAATCCATGTAGGGGCAGCTGCCTCACCTGCCAGGCTCGGGTGCCGGGCAGGTGAGGGCACCTGCCCCTACATGTTCAGCGTTGTGGAATTCGGAAACCTATAGCCGTGGTTCTCCAAAGCGAGGGCGAGCTTCATTCGCGCTTCTCGTGACCTTACGACAAATCGCAGATGTCGCTTTACAAGCAGGTATATACTTTTCGCGTTACTAGTTGGTCCCTCGCAGTGTGGAGGGAGCGGAGCCCTTTTATTTCATATCCGGCTCCGGATAAAAGAAGGCCGGCTGGTTTGATAGAAGTGGTTTTTTGGCCGGCACGGGGCGACTGTGCATTCAGCGGCTGGCCCGGGGAGACAGTGCTGTGGACTTAATTCTCATTCGTCTTATTTTTGTCATCTTTGTCGCGACTACCTGCTACCTGATTCATCCCTTCGGTCTGAGTCCTAGGGTTGACGCTGCGATTGGCTCGCTGATCGGGTTTGCGATCATCATCTTTGAATGGCGGCTGCTGCGTGTAAGCCTAAAGCGGCTGATTGGCGCGGCCATTGGTAGCATCCTTGGAATCTTCGGCGCGTATCTCTTTGCGTTGGTCATTCGCAATAGCCTTCTGGACAGCCCGCTACGCAGCTTCCTTCAGCTCATGGTCATGTTGCTGATGGCGTACGTCGGCTTGATCGTGGGCGCCAACAAAGGCGACTTGCTCAACCTTGCCGCGCTGGGTGGGATCTTCGGGGGCGAGAAACAACTGAAGAAAAGTTACAAAATTCTTGATACCAGCGTGATTATTGATGGCCGGATTGCCGACATCGCTGAAACCGGCTTTCTCGACGGCATTGTAGTCACCCCGCAGTTTGTTCTGCGCGAGTTGCAATTGGTGGCCGATTCCGGCGATTCGTTGAAGCGCAATCGCGGACGGCGTGGCCTGGATATCCTGCAGCGATTGCAGAAGGTTGCTTCAGTCCAAATTCAGATTGTGGAAGACGACTTTCCGGGCGTGCGTGAAGTGGATTTGAAGCTGATCGAGTTGGCCAAACTTTACGAAGGCAAGATTATTACTAATGATTTCAATTTAAACAAAGTCGCGCAATTGCAGGGCGTGGAGGTGTTGAACATCAACGAACTGGCGAATGCGCTCAAACCGATTGTTCTTCCCGGCGAAACCATGCGGGTCTTCATCCTGAAAGAAGGCAAAGAGTACAACCAGGGCGTCGCGTACCTCGATGACGGCACCATGGTTGTTGTTGATAACGCGCGAAAGATGATTGGAAAGACGATTGATGTTTCCGTGACATCAGTGTTGCAGACGACTGCAGGAAAGATGATCTTCGGCAAGTGGGACGAGCGGGCCGCGGCGCGCGTCGAAAGCAGGCCTGTGCTCAACAATGCCAATGTGCTTGTCGAACCGAAGAAACAGGTTGTCGCCGCGGAGCAAAGCAGCGAATAGAGACTCTGATCAAAAAACGGAGGCCGCGGAACTAACCATAATAGTCCCGCCTTCTCGACTGCCGGTGACATTCACTCGAGTGCCAGCGAACTTTCTAAGAACCTCGTCGCCGCCGCTCAAAACGTAGCGCCGATCACCGTCCACCAGTACATAGCTGGCACCTTTGCGAACGCATTCGCGAGCGCACTCGGCGGGACTGAGGTGCGAAGTTCTGAGATGACGCGCACCGCAATGAGAATCGGTGACGACGCCGCTAAACGTGGCGGTAATGCGCGGACTCGGGGTCGAAGGCAGCGCGTTCTGTGCTTCGGCCGTGCTTTGATGACCGGCGAGTGCAACTGAGCCCCCGGCAACAATCATGGCAAATGCAAGCGCCGCTCCCAGTGCCATCAAGAGGCACGATCCAATCAGGGAAACCCACGACTGATTGTGTTTCACAATTCCTCCGGTCCACCAGAACCAGGATCGAGAGTCGCTTAAGTTGGTTGCTAAAGTAAGGTAGGCGGTTGCTCGCGATTTGAACTGCTCCCAGGCAACTCGTATACTGTTCGCCCACATGGCAGTTGTTATCATTCCCGCCGCCGGGCTGGGCACGCGCATGGCGCCGCTAGGCAAGGACAAGAAGCCGGCAGCGACAAAGCAGTTTGTTGAATTGCACGGAGTTCCAGTCGTGGTCCACACGCTTCGTCAGTTCGCAGAGAACCCGGAAATCTCCGAAATTTTCGTGGCCTTGCGAAAATCGGAAATCAGCTCCTTTCGCGCCCGGTTGGAACGTGATTCGCCCGAGATTCTCACCAAGAAGAAAGTGGTGCTCCTCGAGGGCGGCGAACATCGTCAGCAATCGGTGGCGAACGCGCTGGCAGCGGTCAAGTCTTCCGCGGACGAAATCGTGCTCGTACATGATGCCGTGCGACCGTTTGTGAGCGCCGAGATTATTAATGATGTGATCATTGCGGCGAAGAAGCATGGAGCCGCAATCACCGGAGTACCCGCGGCGGATACGATCAAGCAGGTGGAACGGACCGCGGACGGAGCGCTGATCAAGGCAACGATTCCACGGGAAAAAATCGTCTTGGCGCAAACTCCGCAAGGTTTCCGTTACGATGTGCTGAAGAAGGCCTTTGACGAAGCTGCCGCCGATGGATTTGTTGGCACCGACGAAGCATCGCTGGTTGAAAGGTCGGGCCATCCCGTTGCTGTGGTCATGGGGTCCCCGCGAAATATCAAGATCACAACGCCAGCGGATCTGGACTTGGCAGAGTTTTTCCTAAAACGGTAAAGGCGGCCACGGATTTGAACGGATTCACTTCCGTGGCCTCGGTTTCCGCATGAAAATTGGCTACGGGTGGGATTCGCATGAATTCAAGAGCGGGATTCCACTGAAAATCGGTGGCGTAGAAATCCCATTTGCCAAAGGGCTGGGCGGCCATTCTGATGGCGATCTCCTTCTGCACGCAATAACGGACGCGTTGTTAGGAGCCATTGCTGCTCCTGACATTGGGACCCTTTTTTCGCCGTATGATCCCAAGTGGAAGGGCGCGGATTCCGCAGTCTTTCTCAGCGAAGCCCTGCGCCGCATCGGCGAGGCGGGATACAGGATCGTGAACGTGGACTCCACGCTGATTCTGGCGCAGCCGAAAATCGGGCCGCACGCGGATGTAATCCGCGAGCGTGTTTCGAAGCTACTCGACCTTCCTCCCGATCGCATTGGCATCAAGGCCAAGACCCCTGAAGGAATGGGAACAGATAACGCCGCCATCGCCCACGCTGTCGTGTTGTTGGAGCGTGCGCCGCGAAACATTCGGCGTAAATCAGCCAAGAAGTCTGAACTCTGATAATGAAGGACTGCTAACCAGCGGTCTGTTCACACGTCCAATTCCCAACTGCAGTTAAAAAAATGAACCGCAGCGCGTGCGGGCACGTATTGAAGCAGGAGATCGCAGAAGAGCTGAATAACTAAATCGAGATAACAGGAGCCAGGGACTGTCGCACTCACGGTTTGGCGGCCACGTGTGCGGCAATCCCGCAGCCAACGAGCGTCCCTGACGGGCTTACTCGTTAGTTTGGCTCCTGACCGCAACATTGTATGCCCTGCGACGCAAAAGGCAAGCCTTCTGCGCGCGGCGGCCGCCACCAACCGCTTTCCGGCGATCCGGAAAACAGGAGGCGTGGTGAACACAGCTTTTGGTCTAAAGCAGATTCTTAAGAGCAGTCTTATGGCAACAGTCGTTCTGATTGCTGGAAGCGCATCGGCATCCAGCAAGGGATCACTCGACCTACAACATCCGACCAACGTTGCAGGGAAACAACTGGCAAGTGGAAGTTACACGGTACGTTGGGAGGGCACGGGCGATCAGGTTGAACTGAAGGTTTATCACGGGAAGGCAGTAGTGGCTTCTACTTCAGCGCGAGTGGTGAAAACCGACACGCCCCAGCGTTACGACAGCGCCGTAACCATGAAAAACGGAGACGGAAGCCTGTCATTGGCGCAGATCCGTTTCGCGGGAAAGAGTTTCGCATTGGAAATTTCCAATGACGGTGGCGGTTCTGGCTCAGCCGGCGCCGCAAGGTAGCGTCAATAGAGTTGGCGGTGACAGATGCAGGGCCGTTGTGCTGATAAACTGTCAGAGCAATGGTCCTGCCTTTCGTCCGCGATTTATTTGCGGGCGTAGAAAAGCTGCCCGGTTTCCTGCGTGTTGTCTCCCATCTGCGAGCAAACACGGGACGGATTCGTGTTTCTGGGCTCAATCCCCCTTCCAAACCATTACTGATTTCAGATATCCAGCGGGCAGTCGCGAGGCCGCTGCTGGTTCTGGTTCGCAATAACGAGGCGGCTGAGGAATTCTTGCCGGTCATTCAAGCGTATTGCGAGCTTATAGGCGGAGCTTCGGCTGAAAGTGTGGTCTCTCTTCCCGCACGCGATGTGTTGCCCTTTCAGAACCTCTCGCCCCACCCCGAAATCCAGGAACAGCGCGCCATAGCGCTCTGGAAGATTGCAACCGGCGTGGCTTCAATCGTTGTAGTGCCGGCAGCGGCGAGCGCTCTGCGGTTGAGTTCGGCGGAATACTATTCTGATCTGGCGCGGGTGGTGCGCCGTGGCGAAAGCTTTGAAATGACTAGTCTGCTGCAACACCTCAACTCGGTAGGCTATAACGCCACTGACGTCGTCGAGATGCCGGGAGAGTACGCTCTGCGCGGTGGCATTCTCGACGTTTACTCGCCGGAGGCGGACAGGCCGGTGCGGATTGAGTTTTTCGGCGATGAGGTTGAATCCATCCGAAAGTTTGATCCCGCGACCCAGCGATCGTCGGCTCACGCCGACGAGATAGCGCTGCTTCCCCTTTCTGAGACGCCAGTCAGCGAAGACGTCCTGGGAGCCATCCATGCCCGGCTTTCAGGGAAGCGAGTCGGCGGCGCGGAAGAGATCGTGGAGCAAGCCGTGCGATCAACCGGAGTGAGCGCCCTTCCGGGGTGGGAATTTTATGCTCCAGTTGCCGTAACTTCGGGAACCATCTTCGATCTGATGCCGACTGCGGCCGTAATAGCTGATGAGCCGGAATTGCTTACCCGCGAATTCGAGCAGTTTTGGGACAGAGTCGAAGAAGCTCATGAACGCAGTGAAATCGGGAACCTGGTACGACCGGCGGATTTGTATCTTCCACCCGAAGAGTGGTCGAAAACATTGCAAAGCGCGCCTGGTGTCGACGTCGAGCATCTTGGACTGACTCGTTCGGACGACTCCCAACCAGTTGAATTCCACTCGCAGCCCGCTCCGAGGTTTCATGGTTCGATTCCCAAGATGCTCGACGAAGTTAAGAAGCAAGTGAGCGAGAACCGGCGCGTGCTGGTGGCGGCGCCCAACACCGGCGAGTTGGAGCGATTGGCGGATTTTTTCACCGAGTACGGCGTCTCATACCGGCTGGGCAGCCGGACCCGCGGCGGGGAGAGCTATGCCGACGAGACTACTTACTTCGCCGGCGAGGTGCTCACCGCCATATTGGTGAAAGCTTATATCCCCGACGGAATGGTTCTACCCGATGCTGGTCTCGCCGCCTTTGGAACGCGCGATCTCTTTGACGAGTCGGAGTCAGTGGTGTCGCGTCCGCAGCGGCACAAGTCGAAGACCTCCGCATTTCTTTCCGACTTCCGTGACCTGCAGGTTGGAGACTACGTCGTACACGTGGAGCATGGGATTGGGCAATACCAAGGCTTGAAGGAAATCAGTCAGGGCGACAGCGAATCGGAATTCATGGTGCTCGAGTACGCGGAAGCTGCGAGGCTGTATGTCCCGCTAACGCGCCTTGATCTGGTGCAGAAATATCGCTCGGCGGAAGGCGCAAAGCCGGTGCTCAACCATCTGGGCACAGCCGCGTGGGCCAAGACAAAAGCGCGTGTCCGCAAGGCGATGCAGGACATGACCGAGGAGCTGTTGAAGCTCTATGCCCAGCGGAAGACGGCAGAGGGCCACAGCTTTCCCGCAGACAACGAGTGGATGCGCGAGTTCGAAGACGCTTTCGAATACAGCGAAACCGACGACCAAGCGCTAGCGATCGGCGATATAAAGCGCGACATGGAATCGTCTCTACCTATGGACCGTCTTCTCTGCGGCGACGTAGGTTATGGCAAGACGGAAGTCGCGATGCGCGCGGCGTTCAAGGCAATTAACGACAACAAGCAAGTTGCGGTGCTGGCTCCGACCACGGTGTTGGCTTTCCAGCACTACGAGACCTTCAAGCAGCGCTTCGCGGCGTTTCCCGTTCAGATTGAAATGATCAGCCGCTTCCGATCACCCAAGCAGCAGAAGGAGATTCTGCAACGAGTTGAAGCGGGGAAGGTAGATGTTTTGATCGGCACGCACCGGCTGCTTTCAAAAGACGTAAAGTTTGCCGACCTGGGACTGCTGGTGGTGGATGAAGAGCAGCGGTTTGGAGTTCGTCATAAAGAGCGGTTAAAGCAGATGAGGAAGGAAGTGGATGCTCTGGCGATGTCGGCAACGCCAATTCCGCGGACGCTGCACATGTCACTGGTGGGACTGCGCGACATGAGCATAATCGAGACGCCGCCCAAGGACCGGATCGCGATTCAGACAATTGTCGCGAACTGGGACCAGAAGCTTGTCCGCTCGGCGATTAAACAGGAATTGGAACGCAGCGGCCAGGTTTATTTTGTACATAACCGCGTGGACACGATCTGGGAGATTGCCGCCAAGCTGCAGGAATTGGTTCCGAGCGCGCGAGTAATTGTGGGGCACGGTCAAATGGCGGAAGGGGAGTTGGAAAAAGTGATGCTGAAATTCATGCGTCACGAGGCCGACATCCTGGTGGCGACCACGATTATTGAGAATGGCCTGGATATCCCGCTGTGCAACACGATTCTGATCAATCGAGCTGAACGGTTCGGATTATCAGAGCTTTATCAGTTGCGGGGCCGGGTTGGGCGATCGAACCGCCGGGCCTATGCTTACTTGCTGCTGCCTTCGGAAATTGAACTAACGCCGATTGCAAGAAGGCGGCTTGCGGCGCTGAAGGAATTCTCAGATCTCGGTGCGGGATTCAAAATTGCGGCGCTCGATTTGGAACTCCGGGGAGCAGGCAATCTGTTGGGGGGAGAACAGAGCGGTCACATTGAGGCGGTCGGGTTCGATCTCTATACACAAATGCTGGAGCAGGCGGTGCGTGAAGTGAAAGGCGAAGCCGAGCCTCAGCCGCAAGCGCAACTGAACCTGGGACTCAATATTCGAATTCCCGCCGATTACATTCCAGAAGAAAACCAGCGTCTGCGAATGTACAAAAGGATTGCAGGGGTCGAAAGTGAGCGCCAACTGGCCGATGTGGAAGCTGAACTGCGTGATCGCTACGGTGATCCGCCGGTTCCCGTGCAGCAACTGCTTCGATACGCAGTTCTGAGGCTGCAGGCAGTGCAGGCGGGGGTGACAGGAATTGATCGAAAACGCGATTTGGTCAGTGTCCGCTTCCGCCCGGATGCTCCCATTGATGGCGCAAAGCTGGCGGGATTCGTTTCATCACATCGCGGCGCTCAATTTCTACCGGATGGGACGCTAAAATTTGTAGCGAAGAATGTCGGGGCAAGGGAACTGCTGGAGCAGTTGCAGACTCTTCTGGAAAATCTTTTTGAGCAGAGGAGCGCACCTTCAGTGGTGTGATCGTAGTTTCTTGCCGTGCCGGGGCAGCCGAGGACGGACCACAATGCTTGCACGAGCGTGGAAGAGCGGCCATTCATGGCCGCGAGAGCGGGAGGAGGATGCCCTTTAGGGCGGGTCCCGGGCTAAAGCCCGCAATCCCATACAGACGCTGACGCGGCGCTCTTCCACATTCGGCGTCGTCACATTCAAACGCGGCCACGGGCCGGAGCCGCAACTGGGTTTCTTCCTCCCCCGGAATGCTTGTTCGCGTCCGTTCGTCGCCACATATTCTCATGCTGTGGTAGCTTGGGATGGAATTGCCAGACGCTTTATGCAGAATCAGCATCGAAAGCTGTTCACCTGTTCTGCCAAAGGCCAATGATGAAGATGAAAGTTTGCAAAGCGGTATTTCCAGCAGCCGGTCTGGGCACGAGATTTCTTCCTGCCACCAAAGCGCAGCCCAAAGAAATGTTGCCGCTGGTAGATAAGCCAATCATCCAGTACGGCGTAGAAGAGGCGCTGGCCGCCGGATGTAACCAGATCATTATGGTCACAGGCCGCGGGAAGACCGCAATCGAAGACCACTTCGACGTGAGTTATGAGCTCGAGAGAATTCTTGAAAGCAAGAAGAAAACTGATCTACTCAAGGTTGTGCGGCAAATTTCCGACATGATCCATGTGGCCTACGTCCGGCAGAAAGAAGCTCTCGGATTAGGTCACGCGGTACTTACGGCGCGGGAGTTGGTCGGCAACGAGGCATTCGCGGTGCTGCTGGCGGATGACGTGATTGATGCCGAAGTGCCGGTGTTGAAGCAGATGATGCGGGTTTTTGAAGAGACGCAATGTTCGGTGATCGCGACGCAAATTGTAGAAGGAGCGGCGATATCCGCGTACGGTGTCCTTGACGTGAAGCCCGCCGATGGACACCAGGGCGGCCGTCTCTATCAAGTGCTGAATATGGTTGAGAAACCCCCGCTGGAAGAAGCGCCGTCGAATCTGGCCATTATTGGGCGATATATTTTGACTCCGGCAATTTTTGATGTTCTCGCTCAGACCCCGGTTGGCAAAGGCGACGAACTTCAACTTACGGATGCACTGCGGCTGCTCTTGAAGCAGGAAAAAGTGTATGCCTATGTTTACGAAGGCAAGCGTCACGACGCGGGCGATAAATTGGGGTTCTTGAAAGCGACCGTGGAATTCGCGTTGAAGCGTGAAGATCTGGGTGGACCGCTAAAAGAATACTTGCGGACTCTAAAGCTGGATTGAGGGGCAATCTGGAGCTGCGCTCCGGCGGCAGGTGAGGGCATCTGCCCCTACATGTAGAGGGCTATAATCATCGCGCGCTCTCTTTCAGCTTGCGCGATTTCTCTTCTACGCTTCTGGCCAGCTTTTCTTTGTGTCCCTGAAGTTTTGCCGCAATGGCGGGATCATCTAGTGCGAGGATTTGGGCGGCGAGGACGCCCGCGTTTGTTGCCCCGGGTTTTCCAATGGCGACTGTGGCCACGGGAATTCCGGCGGGCATTTGTACTGTCGCGAGAAGCGAGTCCAACCCGTTCAAGGAAGTGGAAGCGATAGGCACGCCGATTACCGGCAGTGTGGTATGGGCTGCAATCACGCCCGCAAGATGCGCCGCGCCTCCTGCTCCGGCGATGATTACACGAATCCCGTTTTTCGCAGCGTTCCTGGCGTATTCTGCGGTGCGGTCGGGCGAGCGATGCGCCGACGTGACATCCATCTCATACGCAATACCGAAGTCATCGAGCGCTTTGGCGGCTTCGCGCATGATTTCAAGGTCGGAGTCGCTTCCCATCACAATCGAAACCACTGCCTTGCTCATTCGTTCTCCTCGAATATTTACCTGCTACTTCACAAGGACGCGGACGGCGATGTCTTTGCGATAGTGCGCTCCATCGAAGTGGATTTTCTCGACCGCAGAGTAGGCGCGGGAAACTGCGTCCGGCAATGACGGCGCGCGGCTCGTAACTCCCAGCACCCTGCCTCCTGCCGTGTAGTACTCTCCATCACGGGTGCTTGTGCCCGCGTGAAACACCTTCACGCCCTTCATCTTGTCCGCCTCCTCAATCCCGGTGATTTTCTTTCCGACTTCTATGGTGCCGGGATAGCCTCCGGAGGCCATCACTACGCACACCGAGGCATCCTGCGACCAGCGAAAATCGCCGTCGCTGACCCGGCCTTCAA
>Ga0137398_10000923_pt1 | contig 11321 bp, 8 predicted proteins | sample czorhiz216metaG_FD_106659 | JGI IMG/M metagenome (GOLD analysis project Ga0137398, IMG submission 106659) | Vadose zone soil microbial communities from Angelo Coast Range Reserve, California, USA - czorhiz2.16 metaG | ecosystem: Environmental > Terrestrial > Soil > Vadose zone | place: USA...
CATTGAGGAAGCGAACGCCGCAATAAATATGGCGCCGGACCGTGCAACTTCATACGTGAATCTTGCCCAGTTGTTGGCCCGGGCCGGAAACGCGAAAGACGCGGAAATAAATCTGATCAAGGCCCAGACCCTCGATTCAGCGTCAATTCTTCCGCGCATGTTGCTTGGCGTACTGTATATGCAGCAGAAACGCTTTGACGAAGCCGAACAGCAATTTCAGGCGGCAATCGCAGCGGCGCCCGACGACCCTTCCCCGCGCGCCGCTCTCGCCAATCTATACACTGCTTAGAGAAAAACGGCCGCCTCCGAGAAGGTTCTGAGCGACGCAAAAGCTCAATTAAGCTCAAATCCTGCCGCCTATCGGATGCTCGGGGATTCCTACCTCTCACGCGGCCAAGTTGACCAGGCGCTTGATGAATTCGGTTCTCTCGCCTCTAAATACCCAAACGATTTCTCCGTACTGAGGACTTATGGCAAATTGCTGATTCTCAAGAATCGCCTCGATGACGCAGCCGCCATAAACGAATCGATCCTCAAGAAAATGCCACAGGACCCCGAAGCTCTCATTCTGAAAGCGGAGGTCCTGCTCAGACAACGGAAGTCCGACGAGGCTTTCAGCACACTGCAGAACGTCGTCAAGAATTATCCTGAGAATCCTCGCGGCCATTACTTCCTGGGTCTGGCGTTCGCTGACAAAGGCAACCTGCAGCAGGCCGACAGCGAATGGCGGGAGGCGGTGCGTTTGCGCCCGAATCTCACCGAAGCATTGATTGCACTCGCCAAATCGGCGGCCCTCAAGAGCGATTGGAAAAATCTCCAGGTTCTCGCCGATCAATTGAAGAAGTACATGCCCAATAGTCCCGAGGGTTATCTCAACCACGCCACGGCACGAATTAACCAAGGCGACCAATTGGGCGCCGAGGCCGACCTGGCAAATCTACAGAGACTTGCCCCGGCGAGCCCCCTGTACTACATCAAAATGGGCGAATTGCGGCTCGCTCAGCGCCGCCTTGCCGACGCGGAAGGCTTCTTTAAACAGGCCTCCAGTCGAGACCCTAATTCGTTGGATGCAATCCGTGGCTTGGTCCAAGTCCAGGTTCAAAAGGACAACCCCGCTGGCGCATTGAGTTTGGTCCAACGGCAAATCCAAGAGCATCCAAATTCGACGGCCCTTCTGCAAATGCAGGCAGAACTTCAAGTTCGCTCGAAGCAGCCGCAAGCGGCCATGGCCTCCCTTAATCGGGTATTGGAATTGGATGGAAACTATGTTCCTGCCATCTTTCTGCTCGCGCAACTCACCGCGCAAAGTGGTCAAACGGATCAGGCGGTCGCTCTCTACAAGCGCGGCATCAATGTCGCTCCGCGCGACATGCGGCTCCTGATTTCCCTTGGCGAACTTTATGAACAGACTGGAAATTGGAAGCAAGCGCAAGCGACTTACGAAAATGTTCTGGTCATTGCTCCCGAAAACCCAGTTGTCTCAAACAATTTGGCGTATTTGCTTCTGGAGCATGGAGGCAGCCCGACTGTCGCTCTGACCCTGGCGCAGACTGCGCGCAAGGGCTTGCCTAATATCCCCAATACCGCCGATACGCTCGGCTGGGCCTACTACAATAATGGGGGTTATTCAGTTGCTGAATCCCTCTTCGAGGGCGCCGTCAAAGCCTTCCCGAACAATCAATCCTATCGGTATCACTTGGCTTTAACTTATCGAAAACTCAATAGCTCCGAAAAAGCGAAGACAGAGCTCGAAAAGATCATCTCGCTTAATCCAGCTTCTCCGATCGCCGATCACGCGCGACAGGTTCTCGCGGAATTGAACAACGGTTGATGTCCCGTAGTGCAGACTGGATGAGCCTTGAAGCGCCTCGCGGAGGCTGCCGCGCGGCCCTAGAGCCGAGGTGCTCCCGGTAATCTCATGCCAAAACGTTTAATCGATTGGGTACCAGCCCTGTGCGTCGCAATCCTGATTTCCACTTTCTCCACGCATTATTTCAGCGGTGAAGAGACGGCCCGTGTCATCGTTCCTGTTCTGCATTGGATTTTCCCTTGGGCCAATCCGCGGACTCTTCGTTTGATGCATATCGCCATTCGCAAAGCGGCACACGTCACGGAGTTTGGGGCCTTCAGCATTTCCGTCTTTCACGGCATTCGCGGGCGTAGACCAGGTTGGAAGTTGCGTTGGGGCCTCGCCACGCTGTTGATTGCGACCGCTTACGCAGGTTTGGACGAATGGCACCAGTCGTTCGTGCCGCTTCGAGAAGCGCGCCTCCGGGACGTTCTCGTTGACTCGACCGGTGCGGTCCTCGCCCAGGTGTTTGTCTGGGCCTACTCAAGATTTCGCCCGTGGCCGGCGAGCCGACCATCCGTCGCAGCGGGTTCAGCCGGAAGCCAGCTGCCCGTCATCAGGGAATGACTGCGGAAGCCTCGTTGGAGAACACACTTTCGTTTCCGCCCGAATCGACAGCGGTCGTCACGTAGAAATACGTTGTGCCGTTCTGCACGGTGCTGTCTGTGTAATTCACCGACGTTACCGCCACACTGTTGATCTTCACGTAGCCGACACCTGTGGTGTTGCTGCGGTACACGTTGTAGCTGGTTACCGTCGACGTGCTCGCAGCCCAACTAAGACTCACTGTATGCGAAACGGTCTGGACGCCGGCGCCAGTCAGCGAAATCGTTGTCGGCGATCCCGCCGCGTTGCTCGTCACCACGACGCTTCCGCTCGCTGTTCCCGTCACCGTCGGGTTGAAGACTACGTTGAATGTCGTGTGCTGCCCTGGGCTCACGGTTACCGGCACCGCATTGCCAGCGAGCAAATAGCTGCTGCTGCCAGTCTGGCTGATCAGCGAAATCTGCACATTCGCATTTCCGGTGTTGGTGACGGTCTCCGTTATGGTCGACGTCGTACCAGTAGTCACGTTCCCGAAATTCATTGCAGTCGAACTGAAGGACAGCGTCAAGGTCGGAGCCACTCCCGTTCCACTCAACGTCACCGTCGCTGGTGAGTTCGGCGCGTTGCTTACAATGCTGATCGTGCCGGACGACGCGCCTGGTGTCGTCGGCGCGAACGTCGCTTTAAACGTGGCTGTCGCTGCCGGAGCCACCGTCACCGGGATTGTCAGGCCGTTAACCGAATATCCCGCCGCGCTGATGCTCAGTTGAGAGATCGTCAGCGCCGCTGATCCGGAGTTGGTAATCGTAAAGCTTTGCGACTTGGTTTGGCCGTCCACAACGCTGCCAAAATTGAAGCTCGTCGCCGAAAGCGATAACGCAGGCTGCACACCCGTTCCACTTACCGGAATCGTTAGCGGTGATCCGGACGCGTTACTCGTCACGGTCAGAGTCCCGGAAACAGCGCCCGCCGCACTCGGTGCAAAGGTGACGGTCAACGTCACTTGTCCTGATGGATTGACGGTGGCTGGCGTGGTCACACCGCTGACAGAAAACCCTGTTCCCGTGATAGAAACCGCCGAGATCGATGCAGCCGCCGTTCCCGTATTCGTCACAACGACTTGCTTCGCAGAGCTGCTCTTTGTCGCGACGTTTCCAAAGCTCAACGCAGTTTGATTGGCCTGCAGTTGTCCCGTCGGTGCCGCCGTTCCGCTTCCGCTCAGGCCCACATTGACCTTCGGGTTCGCTGTATCTGAGCTGCTAATCGATAGCGTGCCCGTCGCCGCACCAGCGGCCGTCGGACTAAAAGTCACGGACACGCTCGCTGTCTGCCCTGCCGTAATTACTTTTGGCGCCACCAGTCCACTCGCCGCAAATCCTGCCCCACTTACGGTTACGCCAGACACTGTCAGGTCCGCATTTCCTGTGTTGGAAATAATCAGATTCGAGGATCCTGTCGATCCCACCGTCACGCTTCCGAGATTTAGGGACGGCGCGCTAACTCCAATCTGGGGAGCCGCTGTCACGGCCGTTGCCGTCAAATTGACTGCCTGCGAACTGCTCGTACTGCCTCCCGTCACCGTCAGTGTGCCGCTCACTGGCCCTGCCGCCGTCGGTGTCACGCCTACAGTAATTGCAGCGGACTGTCCCGCGCTCATCGTCATTGGCAGCGTCATTCCAGTTAGGCTGAATTGCGGGTTAGAAACTGTCGCTTGCGAGATCGTGACCGAGCTCGTGCCAGGATTCATCACCGTGACCGACTGCGTGCCCTTCTTGCCTACTACCACAGTTCCAAAACTTACCGTTGAAGGGCTTACCTGAAACGCTCCGTTCGTCGGGTTCGCAGGACCCGAAGCCGTCACGATTCCGGCGCATCCGGAAATCAAAGTCGTGCAGCAAAGCGCCAATGTCAGGAGCAGCGGCTCCAAATTCCTTGGCCTCACGCCGGGTCGTCCGCTCAGTCCGACCCTCGCCTTTTTCATCGCCCCCATGCCCATCGCCTTGCCTCCGCTCACTACGGGGAAGAGCGTACGAGTACTGGGCGTTTTAAAACTACTGGCGTAAGGGACAGATTCCGAACAGCTGCGTGTTCTGGCCGATTGTCCTTTTCGTACTGGCCCTTAGGCCGGATTGCCTCCCGGCTTATGCCGGAGAGCCCTTCAATCCACACCTCTTTCGCCGAGGAATAGTTAAATGCATTGTGTTCAGCTATTTATGGGGATTCAGGCGGTGAGTACTTCTTCTTGGCCCCGAGCGTTGGGAGACCGTAGGCCAGTGCGCAGGACAGGTCTCTGCAGGCTCAGTATCAAGATCCGGCAAAACTTGGCCACTCGGAAAGCTGCCGACCGGGACCTAATCGGCTTGAACTGCGCTACCCTCGCTCTGTCGATTTTGGCGGTTCATCGTCCGCCGAGACGCCAATCCCGCGTCTCGAATGCGGTAGATCAAAGCTCGATAGCTTATTTTCAGGGCCTGTGCGGTCTTCCTACGGTTCCATTTGTTCGCCCGCAGGGATTCCAAAATTACATTCTTCTCCATCTCTTGGATCGCTTCTTTGGCTATCCTCTTAAAGCTTCCTCGCGCCGGTACTGACGTCACCGGTCCAGCAACGCTGCGTGTCCGACCGGGTTGCGCCTGCAGGTGCATCGAAGCTTCAGGTCCAAGCAGAACGTATCGCGCCACACCGTTCGACAATTCCCGGATGTTTCCGGCCCAGGCGAGACTCTTTAAATACTCCAACATCTCCCAGGGGAAGGATTCCGACTTCATTTCGAATTCTTTTTCGTACTGCTGGCGAAAATACTCTGCCATGCGCGGTATATCATCGCGTCGATCCCGCAAAGGAGGCATCGTCAATCGGAAAACGTGAACCCGGTAATACAGATCCTCGCGGAAACGCCCTTCCCGCGTCTCTTTTTCCAAGTCCTTGTTGCAGGCGCAGATGATTCGCGCATTCACCTTCCGCTCAAAATGATCGCCGATCCGCGAAAAAGTGCCGTCTTGGAGAAAATGAAGCAGCTTGCTCTGAAGATTCAAATCGAGATCTGCAATCTCATCTAAGAACAGCGTTCCTCGATCGGCAAGCTCGACCCGGCCGGGTTTAGGCGTCTTCGCACCGGTGAAAGCGCCTTTTTCATAGCCGAATAGTTCGCTCTCGAGTAGGCCTGCCGGTATGGCTGCACAATTCACCTTTACGAAGTCCCCGCTCGCATATTCCGACCGTGCGTGAATCCACCGCGCAACGGCCTCTTTGCCAGTACCGCCTTCACCCGTTAACAGCACCGGCACGTTCGTCTTGCTGATTCGGTCCGCGCGCACCCGTACGGCCGCCATGGCTGCACTGTTCCCGAACAGCACGTCGTCCTGGAGCACGGCCGTGGACCGCGCCAGGCCACTTATTCTGGTTGAGTTGGAAGTGACCATGTACGAGCGTCTCTGGTGACTGCACATGCTCATCCAAACGTGGGAGGGCTTAGAACGGAGAATGGCGCGAAGCTCTTGTTCCAAAGTGATGAAAATAAACTAGTTACGTCGAGACCGCGGGGGTAGATTTAGTACTAGTCTAGCCGTCGGCTCAGGCCTAACCACTCGCAAAGGGAAATGTTCGACTCAATCCGAGGAACGAGTTTTCTCTTAGCTGGCCCAAGGCTGTATCGAGAAAATCGGCTCACCCTCGGCCCTTGCCACCGCGAATGATATCGTAGCGTTCTATCACGGCCGCAACTCCCATGCGCGGGTCGCCGTCTTCAACTCTTCGCTCCACGCGTACAACTTTGCCCATGGCGCGTACAAAAACTTCAGAACTACGCGTAATTTCGGCTGGTAGCGTCAGCGTTATGTCCAACTCGGACCCAGCTTCCAAATCTTGATCGACCACAAAATACAACCCGCGAGTTGAGATGTCGCGCGTTTTTCCGTTCTGGTTTCCGTTGGGTCGCTCGGTCGGAATTCGAACGATGATGGGCAAGGACAAATCGTAGCGTCGAGCGTTGCGCCTTTCAGACATCAAGCTCATTCCTCACCTTTTCCGCAGCCGAAAGCTGTCAATCCCGCGATCTTTTATCACTTTGGCAACATTATCTCAAGCAGAAAGCGACGCCGCCATTGCGGCGCGGAAAACAGTCCCAAAATTGCGGCCGCACCGCACCGTCTCCGCAGACGATACCGGGTGCTCTTTATCCGCAGAAGTAGAGTTGCAATTGAATCTGATGCCGCTGCATTCGCTGACCGGGCCTGGCTCTAATCGTTTCGCGCCACCGTCACAGGCGCGGTTTCCGCGGCAGCAGTGCTGCTTCGCCGACTTCTCGGTGTGTCCAGGTTAAATTGTCGCATTTTGTAAAGGAGCGCTTTGTAGCTGATGCCCAGCATCTTCGCCGCGTCTTTCCGGCACCAACGCGTCTTTTCCAACGCGTCAGCTATCGCTTCCATCTCCGCCTCGTCTTTCAGTCCGCGGACAAGCGCCTTCAACCCTTGTTCTCGCGGCGCTGGGGTCTCCTCTCGCGGTGAAGTTCTTTGCCTGGTCGCGGACATTTCCACGAGTTCGCGCAAGCTGCCTTCGTCATCTTCTAAAATCACATATCGCTTAACAAAGTTTTCCAGCTCGCGTAGGTTTCCCGGCCACGGATAATTGATCGCCGCATCGAGCAAATGCTTGGACGGCTCGACCGCGGGCTTTCCGAATTTATCGGCATATTTCGTCAAAAAATGCTGGAACAGCAAAGGGATTTCCGTTGTTCTCTCGCGCAGTGGTGGCACCACGATCGAAAGCACGTTCAGCCGGTAATACAGGTCCTCGCGGAAGCGCCCGGTTTTCATCGCCTCGTATACATCGACGTTCGTCGCGGCCAGCACTCGTACGTCTGTATCAATCATGCCGCGCCCACCCAGCCGTGAATACTGGTGATCCTGTAGCACATGCAGCAATTTCGCTTGCAGGTGCGGGCTCATCTCCGCAATTTCGTCCAGAAAGATCGTTCCCTTGTTCGCGAGTTCGAATTTTCCCGGCTTGGCTCTCACTGCCCCAGTAAACGCTCCTTGCTCGAATCCGAATAATTCGGATTCAAGAAGTTCCCCTGGGAGCGCGGCGCAATTCACTTTAATAAAGGGCTGCGTCCGGCGCTTGGAACGCAAGTGAATCATCCTCGCCACGACTTCCTTGCCGACTCCGCTTTCACCGCAGATGAAAACCGGTACGTCGACCGGTGCAATCTGCAATATCTGCTGCCGGATTCGCACCATCTGTGGACTCGCTGCAAGGAAGCTCAGATCCTCCGTCACCTGGTCGCAATAATCGCGAAGCGCTCGGTTTTCCGTCGTCAATTCCCGCTTCCGGCGTGATTTCAACATCGCCGCGTCAAGCTCGGACTTCTCGAACGGCTTTGTCAGGTAGTCGTGAGCGCCGATGCGGATTGCCTCCACGACCACACCGACTTCGTTCGAACACGAGAGCATGATCACGTTCAGCGTCCGGTCGATCTTCAGCAACTCCTTCAGCGTTTCGATGCCGCTCAGTTCAGGCATCAAGACGTCGAGGATGATGAAGTCCGGCCGCTCGCCATTCGTAATTCGCTCGATCGCATCCGCTCCGTTGCTCAGCGTCGCCACTTCAAACCCTTCTACTTCAAGTAGCGTCTGCAGGTATTTCCGGATGCTCGGCTCGTCGTCCACTACCAGGATCTTCTCTTTGACCGCCATCTTGCTTCCTCTCGATCTTAACTGCCACGTTTCGTTCTTTACTGTTCAATCGGCAGCAGAAAATGAAACGTGCTTCCTCGTTTCGCTTCGCTCTCCACCCAAATCTTGCCGCGATGCGCCTGCACTAGCCGCTTGGCAATCGCCAGTCCCAATCCCATCCCCGAAGTGTTCCGATCCACTCGTACGAAATCCTCAAAAATTTCCTGGTGGTGCTCTGGCGCAATTCCGGAGCCGGAGTCCGACACGCTCACCTCCACGCTATTCGGCCTGGGCAATCGAAATCTTCTTCGCTCCTGCGTCGGCGCAACTTCCGCCACCCGTCGCTCCCAGAAGTGCGGCTTTGCGACCAGGGTCACGACGCCACCGGACGGAGTGTGCTTGAGCGAATTGTCAAGAAGGTTCGCCGCCGCCTGCTGCACCTTTTGATAGTCGAATCGAAACGTCGGAATTGACGGATCAAGATTCACGTCTAAACGCACGCCTTTTCGCTGGAATGCCTCGGCCCATCGCTTGGCCATTTCGTCCAGACAATCGCGCAAGTCGTTTTCGCGCAGTTGCAGCACAAGCTTCCCGCTCTCCAGCGCGGAATAATTAAGAAACATCGACACCAGCCGCACCAGCCGCTCGCAGCTTTCCTTCGATTCCTCCAGAATGTCTTTCTGTTTGTCGGTTAGTCGACCGAGCGAGCCTGTCAGCAGGAGGTCGTAATAGCCTTTGATCACCGCTAGCGGCGTCTTCAATTCATGCGCCGCCGAGGCTAAGAACACGGTCTTTTGCCGGTTTACTTCTTGTAACTTCAAATAGGCTGCAAGCAAGTTTCGATACGTAATCTCGCGTTCTTGCAATAACTCTTGCACCGTAAGTTGCGTGGCCGCGTCGGCCGAAGAATTCGTAACCGCCGGTTCGAATTGAAGGACGACCCATTCGGGTTCGGCCAACCACTGCACAGTAGCGAGGAACTTGTTCGCGCCCGAAATGATTTCCGCCGGCACGTCACGAGCGCCCGTCTCAATTTTCTCTACTAAAGTGCTAGGTAACGTTTTAAGTACATCGGACAGAAGATTTGCTTCGCGGTAGTCCGGGTACCCCAGCGAGGCGAGGAATTCGCGGCCGCGCAGATTCGCAACGACCATCCGGCCATCGCGTTCGGAAACCAATAAGCCCGCATCTAGACAGTCGAGGAGCAACTTTGTAACTGAAAAAGGTAGGTTGTCCAAAGGTGTCGCCACAGGCGTTACAGCGGTGCTCTGAGTCTCCATCGCCTGCACACCCTCCAACCAAGTGGTAAAAATTTTCCCGTTCGCGCTATGCTCTCAAAGCCCTTCTCGCGCTGTCAATGGTAAATCCGTTCGACTTGCACAATATGGGAAGCGGCGTGCCCTTTTCCTGCCATTACAGCAGGAAAAGCTTTACACACTCAATCAATTATTTTCTTAAGTCCATGAAAAAGATACCCTTAACTATCTTGGGCCATCGTATGCTCTGGCCCTCTAGATGCAGCAAGCCGTACTAGTTCGGTGGTACCAAAGGGCTAACTGTGGCAATCCAAGTCGTGAAGTCTGACTCCGCCGTGGACTCTACCAAACAGCGCCGATTTCCGAGGATTCGCCTCCAGATTCCCATCTTCTTGCGGGGCCAAGACGCATCGGGTGTCGATTTCGTTGAGTTGACGAAAACTCTTGATATTAGTGCGTTTGGCGCCTGTATCGCTTCAAGCCACATCCTACGCACCGATCAGACAGTTCAGCTCACTATTCCGACTCCTGCGCCCGCCTCATCAGGCCTGGTACCCAACGAAACTCCCCCGATCACTGCAAAGGTACTTCGTCAGCAGTCCGTCGGCGACTTGCGCCTCTTCGGCCTCGAATTCCTCCGTGGACTTGAGTAGGGCGGCAAAAATATTCCCTATCCTCCTCCCAACATCCGCCGCAATACCGCTTTCTAGGTCCGGAGCTTGGCCCCTACCGATCGCTAAAACGTCCTACTTGACACAACGGCACCTTTTTCAATACTTTACAGCAACAATGAACCTGAACGATCGGTTTAGCGCCAGCGGTGACTCTGTCCGTTTGGAAGGCCGTTTGCTCCTGGTATTTGTTTAATCGATTTTCGCGCGCTTTCCCCAACCCCCGCGGGGACAGGCAGAGGTGGACGCCCATCACACACTCGCCGAGCCCTGGCGTCGTCTTTCCGCCACGCACATCCATTGTCGCGAACTTTCTCGATGTCTTAGTCGAGACGCTGCAATCGCTGGACGTCTCCGCGCGCGGTCAGTTCCTGCGCGGATTTTTTCGCGTATACACTCACTTGGAACTCTCCGAAGAGCGCTCAAATCAACTTTGGGAGGAGATTCTTCAGCGCTGCCAGGCACTCGGCGGTGTCACTGGTCAACCCGCTTCTTTACTTACCGCCATGGTTGACGTCTTCGCGTCGTCGAATCTTTTTCAGTTTCCTCTTCTCATTGAGCGCGACACCCTGAAAACTTTGCAGCGCGACGCTGTCACAGATCCTCTGACGGGCCTTCACAACCGGCGTCTGTTCGGGGAAACTTTCGAAAAGGAGTTGAATCGCGCAAAACGTTACGCCCAACCGTTTTCCCTTGTTACCTTGGATCTCCACCGCTTCAAGGAAGTAAACGACCAGCTAGGCCATCTCCGCGGTGATGACGTGTTGCGCGCGGTCGCCTCGACGCTGCGTAAATCCCTGCGAACTTCGGACTCCGCGTTTCGCTTGGGTGGCGACGAGTTCGCCCTTTTGCTTCCGCAAACCGATGCGCCCCAAGCATTCGCGCTCAGCAAGCGTATCGGCGTCATTTTCTCTGATGTCTTACATGCCATCGAAATTTCCTTCGAAGTTAGCATCGACCACGGCATTGCAACTTTTCCCTCAGACGGCGACGCAATGGATTTGCTTGTCCGCGTAGCGGACGAGCGCATGTATCGGCTTAAGCACGCAAATCACGAAGAAGCTTCAGCCGACCGCGTTCCACCGTCGCCATCGCAGCCAACCCTAATTCCGAAATCTCCGGCCGCTTCCGCGACCGCTCCGCCCGAAAAATCAAGCTTTGTGCAGCCGGTTTCGATGCCGGTTGTAAAGCAATCGGATTCGCCTTCAGGCTCCGCCGCTGCCCACGCGCCGATCGAAATGCCGCGCGCCACACCGCCAACTGGAAGTTCCCTGGCCGCTGCGGTTTCGGCATCCTCACTCCGGACTCAAGCTGCCATCGCCGTTGC
>Ga0137398_10000924_pt1 | contig 11320 bp, 2 predicted proteins | sample czorhiz216metaG_FD_106659 | JGI IMG/M metagenome (GOLD analysis project Ga0137398, IMG submission 106659) | Vadose zone soil microbial communities from Angelo Coast Range Reserve, California, USA - czorhiz2.16 metaG | ecosystem: Environmental > Terrestrial > Soil > Vadose zone | place: USA...
AACCGAATGACCTCGCCCGATTCCGTCCACTTCACGGCCAGAGAGTCAACTCCCCAGACTAGTTCGTAATACTTGGCCGCTCGTCTCGGAAACCGATTTGGCTGATAGTGCTTTGCAGCCGTACTAGCCCCCGGCTGCCCGGTCGGGGCAGGAGATTGAGCTCCCAATGGCATAACCAAATGGCTGCTCGCGAGAACCCCGACCAGTAACATCAATTTGGCTTCCCTTATTACACTATGTTTAAACATTCTAGATGTATCCTTGTGCCAGCATCTGCCAGGCTTGTGGGCCGGCCAGCCTGTGCCAAACCCCGCTCTTGCTTTCCTCGCTTAGTCCAAGGTTGCGCTTGCGCAGGGATAGACCCCGGTCAACGAGCGCCCCATAGTAAAGAATGAGAAAAGATCTGCGCAACTTGGTAAGTGCGCTCCTCACGGCTCCCTCTCCAAGGCCTATTGGAAGCTTCTACAGCTATCGACGAGCACGAAACGTACCAATCTCGCATCGGCCGTGGTCGCTTGGTTTCCTCCCCCCAACTCCCCCATCTCCTAAGACCATTCAGCAATAGGGTCCATGGCTCCGCAGTGGCTACCTGGCGCACATGCCCATCCTTGCGTTTCCAGGAGTTGGGGTCATCGTACCACCAGCACCGGCGACCTCAACCACTCCAACCACTCCGGCGTCAACAGCATTGTTCGTCTTCCCCGGAGTGCCGAAGAAGTCCAAACTCCGTGTCGGCCCGGCTGTCAATTCTGGCTTGCTTAGGCAATTCCTTCTCCAAAACGATACTGCTCGCGAGAGTGCTCGCAAGCAGTATCTGACTCAAGCTTCCGTGGGCCTGCCCGGCTTTACTAGTTCGCCGTGCCAGTCAGGGTTGAGGTTTGTGTACCTGCCGCGTCGGTGACCGACACCGTTGCGTTTTTGACACCGGTCGATTGGGCGGTCAGCGGCTTAAATTGCACTCTGACTGCGCAAGTCGCTCCCGGTGCCAGGGTTGTGATGCCCTGGAGTTGGCCACCGCCGGCCGGACCACAAGTCGACAACAACCGCACGATGGAGAACTCAGAGGCGTCGACTCCTGCAAGCGTTGCTTGTCCGATGCCGGTGAGCGGCACCGTGCCGGTGTTGGTCAGAACGAACAACTGGCTCGGATCCAGCAGGCAGGCCAAAATCTGGGCCAGAGTAGTACCAGGGCAATTGCGGGTCTGAACTACAGTCCACAACGTCGGAGTGAGAGTTGCACTGGTCACTCCCCCTCCCCCTCCGCCGCTGGTCACCGCGAACTCTACCGCGCCCGCGTCAACTGCGTTGTCAGTCTTCCTCGCGTTCCCGAAGAAGTCCAAGCTCGGCGCCACGTTGTAGTTCGTCGTAGCAGTGCTCGGGATGTAATTAACGACTGGCGACGTAGCCGCTGCCGGCGCGTAGTTGCCGAGCGTGACATTGGTTGCAGGGTTCGTCATCGCCAGTGGCCCCCAGGCGATGTTGATCCAGTTGTTGCCCTCGTCCACCGTTGCGGCAGGCGTCAGGTTGAAGATTGGGTTCGGAACGGTCGCGTCCGAGATGCCCGGAGGCACCTGGTAGCCCATCCCACCGTTTTCCGGCGGTACTCGCGAACCGTTGCAGTACTGCCTGACAACGGCCGGGTTGGATGCGCTGTTGTGTGCGGCGGCCGAGTTATAACCGGCGATACTCGTCAGTATCGAATACGTAGGGTTGAGCGTGACCGTCGAGGCATGGTTGCCCGGTCCCGTATCGCCGCGCACCCCGATGTCCCAATAGGAGGCCCCGGAGACGCACTGGCCTGTTGCGGTCTGGTTCAACGTGGGAACCAGCGCGACTACGTGCTGCTGGTTCAGAGTTCCCGTACCGAGAGAGCCTACGCTGATGTGGAACGGACGGTTCTGAAAGAACACATCATTGGCTAGAAGCGGATACGAGACCCGCCTGCAAGTCCCGTTGTTAGCCGTCGTTCCGGCATAATGACCTGCTGGGCAGGTAATCGTTGTGGGCAAGTTCGCGGTCAGGACGGCGCTGTTCTGGATACTCACCAGGCCGGCTGGCTGATTCGTCGAAGTCGTAACGCAAGGCGACGGTTGCACACCGCTGGGGGGGGTGGTGCAGGGCCCCTGGCTGCTGGCTACGGGAGCCCCAAGAGTGTTGAAGAGCACTCCCGATGAGGCGGTGGTGTCGTTGGACATGACCGTGTTGTTGATGAAATTCACGTTTAACGCGTCCACCAGTGAAACTCCAGCACCGTCCCAGCCCGCAACGTTGTTGGCGATAATATTGTTGGTGACGTTGACAGAGTACCACTGCGCCGGAGTCGTGGGGAAGTTGATCACCTCCGAGCCGTTGATGTTCTGCAAGCGCAGGCCGCCGCCGGTGCCGCTCTCCGCAGCGTTGCCCATAATCAGGTTGGCATTGATCACTAGGCCAGGGCCCGCGCCGTCGCTTGGCCCAACAGAGCCAAGGGGCGACACGCAATCCTGGTCGACCGTGGAGCATGGAGGATCCACATCGGGAGATCCCATGATAAGTAGTCCGCCGCCGTTAGCTGCGATCGTCGGGTTGGTACTTTGATTGAACAGGATCGAGTTGTGCTCGATGTCACCATTGTAGCTGAACCCAAGTTGACCGACGCCGCCGCCGTCACCGGTGCTCAGGTTGCCGCAAACCCAGTTGTAGTTGAACTTGTAGTAGTCGGAGCCGGTGCAGAAGCTGACACCGCCTGCCCCCGCCGGCGTGGCAGAGAACAATTCGTCGCCGGTGGAAGAGTTCAACGTGATCGCATTGTTGTGCACGTTCACGTTCAGGTCATGACAGTACGGTAGCTGCACATTCGCTACCAAGCTGGACTGGCAGGAGCCGGGAGCTGCATTGGTGGCCGACCCTTGCATGTAGGACGGAGGAAATTCACCCTGGCCGACGCTGATGCCGCCCGTCAGAGTTCCCGTATTGTTGTTGACCCGGTTGTTGGCAATTTGAATGTTATGTCCCCAGCCATGCACGAAGATGGCGCCGCCACCCTGGGAGCTGTCGGTGATACCCAAGCCATCGATGCTCGACGGATTGCACCAGAAGCTGCTCGGGAACGGATTTCTGGCAGTACTCATGTTCGGCCCGCAAGTGTTAGCCGTCAACAACGTCGTGCCAGTCGGGAAGCCAGCGAGGAGAGTGGGATCCCATGGATTCGCTCCGTGGAAGTCCGCACCTTTCGACAACACCGTAATTGCTGCCCCTTCCAGCGCGCCCATCAGCGAAGGCTCTTGCAACAACTCGGCCAGGTTGCCGTTGAGGCCGGCGTCCCATCCAACAGTGGCCTCCAGAGGTAACCGGTCGACCTGCGGATTATTGGCAGTGGCAACGAAGGCGGTCCAGCCAGTCGCGCAGGAATTACTCCATCCATTCGGCGTACCGCTGGTCGCCAGCCCGAACAGACAATCGACCTGCTCGCGCCACGGGTCCAGCTTGCCCGCGGGGTGGGTATTCGCGTTGATGATGCTCGAGGCAGCTCCGACACCTTGCAGCCGGACCGGCTTCCACATCAGCAACAGTTCATTGTGGGCAGTGGGCGACGCGACGCACGTGGCGGTCGGTGCAGTTACCCCGGCGCAGGTGGTTCCAGCTGGGGCGGTTGCACTTGGCGCAAACGTCGGGTCAACGATGATCAAGTCACCCGGAGCGGCGCGGTTAATCGCACCCTGGATCGAGTCAGCGGCGTGGACATGTGTAGGAGCCTTACCGCCGATGGTGACGGTCACCGTATCGATCGACTGTTTGCCGTTGGATGCCGTGATGACCAGTTCACCGCACCGCGCGGCTGAGCCACCGTATTGCGCTTGTTGTTGAATGTTGCAGAGCGGCACGTTAGCTTGCACAGTACCCGTGATCGTTGTGTCGCTCCAGCTCACTCCGTGGAGGGGTATGCCACCTACCGTCACGCCCGGGCAAGCTGCATTGACATTGCCATTGCTGCAACCTCCGGCCGGTGCGGGGCCAAAGCCATAGTGGCGGGTTACTTTCTTCTGATTGTAAGGACTCAGTGTTGCCGAGGGCCCGGAGTACCCATAGTTATTTACAACCTGGTCGCCCAAAGCCGTGATCGTGATCGTATGACCCGCGGCGCTCACCCAAGGTCCAATTCCATCCCCATCGACTTCCTTGATCGCGGGCGTGGCATCCGGGTAGGCACAGTCAGGATTATTGTACCCTGCGCCCGCAAAGGCGGAGGTGGGCACGACTGGTGTATCCATGTACTGGGTCTGCCCCGGCATGAACGGGATCTCGTAGCAGAACTGGCTGTAGCTCGGGTTGAATAGCGGATCTGCGATCCCTCCAGTCCCTGGGTCGTTCATGCACGTCACCATCATCTGGGGTGCGTACCCTGTCGGATTGGGCGGGTTGACTTCCCAGCTCGAGAAATTCAAGCCATTGTAAGCCCCCCACTGGTCGGTATACACGCGGGAAATCTCGTTGCCGTTGAAATCCTTGATGGATACCGGCAAGTTGGCCGGCGAGAATTTCTCTCCGAACTGTGGCGAGAACGGATCGAATTCTGAAGTGAAGTCGTCTGTGATAATGCCGGTGAAGTGGGCAGCGACGTGAGCCGAGGTGAAGAGGTAGAACTTCGCAAGCACGGACGCCTGGTCAGTGAGTGTCACTTCCTTGCGGTCGCATAGATTGCGAGTGGCTCCGGCGAACGGCGATACTTCCTGGGATTGTGGGAACAGGCTGATGTAGTCGGGAACGATGCGCGATGCCCCGACGCAAGGCCAGAAGCTCTCCACGCTTCCGGTGTCGCCTTCATGGCGAGGTTGCGAGCCCAGGTCCGTCGTCGGATTCTGGGCATTGTTGGCGTTGTAGCTGGCGCCCACTGCGGCCTGGTCGGGAATAATGAAGACATTGCCCAGGCCGGCGAACTGCTGCGTCACCGGCGCGATGTAGGTGTCGCCGATCAGAATGTTCTTGTCTTCTTCCTTCACCAGTTCATAGTTCGGAGGCACAACCACTTCTACAACGTACTTCCCCGCCGGCAGCATGGGCGTGCCGTCGGTTGGGTTAGCAACGCAGATTGTGCAGTTCGAACCTGCGCGCGTTCCAGCCGTACCGTTGGTTGATCCGCTACCCGTCGGCGCTCCGGTCTGCGGATTTCTGCCGATGATGCTGGGGAACTGGTACATGCCGTCATAAGGCGCCGGCTGGACCTGATTCCAGTTGTGCATGCCGTCATAGCACTTGAACTGAGAGTTGAAGGGCACCGGGTGGAGGGTTCCCCCGTTGTGCTGAGAGTTGTACAAATCGAGGTAATCCGGCTGGTTGAACAGCGTGAAAAAGAAGAGATCCGCGTTTGTTCCAGTGTTCCGTCCCTGGCCCGGGCAGCTCATATTGGGATTGCCGTCGGAGCGGAAGCCTTGGGCCCAATCGTCAAAACTGCTGGTCTTGGTGGTGTCAACCAACTTGAGGGTCTGGGTGATCCCATCCGGGGCCGTCGACTCCTGATAAAGGTTCATGGTGACACCCGGAACCAATGGCTCCCAACTGAGCTGCAGGAGCAGTTGCGGATCGTCAAAGGGACGGGTGGAGGCATACACCACATGGCCCCGGATGCCGCCGGTCTCGCCGGCCGCAAAGGGCTTCTTCCCAAATTCGATGAATGAGTTCTGACCGGAAAAGCCCTGCCATCCCTCTGTTGTGATCCAAGGCGGATCGATTCGGCCAGTGGAACCCGTCGCGCTGCTACTCGACCCGTTGGCAATCGAGAAACCTGTACAGTCCGCAGTGCTGCAATAGACTGCACCCGGCACCCGCAAGGCAGCGGGTAGGGGGATCGGTTCGGCTGTGTTCGCCATGTTGGCGGCAATGGCCGAGTTTCCGCACGGTGCCGTTGCAGAGGTGCAGGTGCCGTCCGCGGGCCCGCCCGCGTCGTAGACCACGTGTACGCCGGTCTGCTTGTAGCGGGTGCTGTCTGCTTCTACCACGTACCAGCTGAACAGTGGGAACACCTCGTTGAAGCCCGCGTTGCCGCTCAGGTCGGTACTGTTGAAGTTGGAGTAGCTTCCGTCACGGAAGCGAATATTGATCGGGACCAGGCTAAGTCCGGGTTCGCTGTCCTGGGAAACGCCGTCGCCGTTCAGGTCAAAGAACGTCCGGGTGTAAATATTCGCCTGCCACTGGTTCATGGCAATTTCGCCCAGGGCGGTTGTTCCGCCGGCCAACCGGACAGGCGTCGAAAGGCCGTCCACCAGCATATCGTTCCACTGGTCGAAGACGGTGATTCTCCAATCGCCATCGGGAAGGCCCGACAGCGTGAAACTCCCAGTGTCGTCGCACTTGGTGAACGCAAAGTCTTCGCCGTCCGGATCTCCAAAGCTCACGTAGCACTGCGTGAAGGCGAAGCTGCCGTTCGTGCCGCTGCCGTAGAGTCTCTCGTCCGGGGTGCGGCTCATGCGCTCGGTCGTGACGGTGCCCGACAAAGTATTGGCGCAGTGCGTGCCGGTGACGGTCGGGTCGGTGCCGTGGCAGACGCCAAACAAGCGGTCATTGATGATCTTCGGGTTGGCAAAGCCGATGGACACGTGAAATCCCGCGGGCCCATACTCCTGGAAGAAGCCCGGCTCGCCGACCCGGAGGAAAGAATCGTGAGCCTTCTGTCCGTCCAGGGTGTTGGTTTGCAGCCACTCTTCCCCTCTGGCAATCCGGTCGGCTGACGGCATCGCGACAACGCCGTATCTGCCGGGGTACAAGTTAGCAACGATCGCCTGGCCCGCCAGGGGTGATAGCGTCTTTCCGTCCGATTCGTACTTCGGGCACGTAACGATCATGCCCGTGATGCCGGTTGGACTCGCGCCACCGGGGTTACCGGTGTCTGTATTAATGCCAGTCCGCGAAATCGCCGAAACCGGGCACGCATCATTCCCCGTGGCCGGATCGATCGTTCCCGCCAGGCTGTTCGACAACGGCATATTGAACATGTCATAGGTGGGTTGTCCTGTGGAATCACCGGGGCCGCCCGCGTCGTCGAAGAGCGTGATCTGGAAGCCGCCCAGACCTGCCTCGTTGGGAGACAACACGTCGATTCCGCCACCGCCATCCTGCTCGCCGTTGAGCGGGAAGTCGTCCTCAAACACAAACACCGAGAGTTTGGCTGGCTGGAGGGGCGTGGGTTCCACCAACACTGTTACGAAACTTTGTCCGGCAGGGGTCACACCCGGGCTCACCCAAGCGGTCCCGTTCCAGACGAGCGGAGCGCCGCCCATGCCGTGGGCGTGGTTCTGGGGGTTGGGGGCGAGTGCGTCGGCACCATCGCCCGGCAGGATGGTGATGTAGTACCGCTTGGTAATATCCAGATGGGCCTGAATGGGGTCTACGGCCGTCTCTTGTGCTCCCGGCCTGCAAGCGCCATTGCCAACATCGCACACCGACGCCACGGTCAATACGGTCTGGCCTGCTTCGCAGGAGAGCGTCCCGACGCAGCCGCGCGCCACGATGGGCATATAACTGGTGTGGAAATTCGTCCCAAAAGTGGGGACGATCCCGGCGGTTGCGGTCGGACAGCCCGCTGGCGGGGGATTCGTTTGGCAGGCGGGGTCGATATAAAAGGTGCGGTCTTCCTCAATGAGCCAGCGATAGTCAACGGGGGTGATCTGGGCTTTTGTTACGCCGTCCGCAACCGTCACGTGAGGACCGTTCGCCGTCGGGAATACGAGTGTCACGGTCGCGGCTGAGGAGCTGACCGTCCCCTGTGAGTTCTGCGCCTTGTAGCTAAAAGTGTAGGTGCCCGCCGCGGAGACGGACGCGTTAAACCCGCCATTTTGATCCACAGAAACCGTCAAGCCTGATGCGGCCACTGGCGCATTCCCAGCCGAGGAAGCAACCGTAAGAGGGTAGCCTGCCAAGTCTTTGTCGACCGACAGGATGCCGGGCGATTTGATGCTAAGGGATGTGGCCAAGTTTGACGTGTAGGTTATGGGGTTCATAACAATGCCGCTGGCCGCCTCAATCGTCGCCGCGCCCAGTGCCACCGAGGCTGTTATACCGGAGGAGCACGTCGTCCCCGTAACCGAGCCGTTAGCACAGTAGCTAAAAGAGTCTGAGGAGGTTCCGGCGTTCGCCACATACGTAAACGTGCCGTTCGTATTCAGGGTGAGCGTGCCGCCGGTCGGCGCTGTCAGGACGTGCACGCCGAAGACATTGGTATCGTTGGCGATCACACCCTTGGCTGGATCAGACACGGTCACCGTCTGGCCCGCAATAACGGAATTGTAGGTATCCGGCCGGGCTACCGCAGCCCCCAGTGCAGGGGAGCTCGGGAGTCCCGCGCTATTGATGCTGACGTAAGCCAGCATGCCGGTATCGCGAGCGGTAGCGTTGCCTGACAGGCTCAATTCACGGTCGTATACCGGAAGGGCCGTCGTGCCCGTCGGCACATTGATCATCACGTCATACGTTTTCCCTGCAGGCAGAAACACTTCGCTCTGCACACGGGGAATGCCGGGGAGCGGATTGCCGTCTTCCGCAATCAGCGAGAAGCCGGAAGGCGGAGTCGTAGCTGGAGCAACCGCAACTCCTGTTTGAGTTCCTACAATCGAAGGCACGTGCATGCGCAACCCGGCATTCACGAAGCGCACCAGTACGGTTCCGGTGACGCCCGCGGCTGGCGAAGCCGGGAACAACGAGGCCAAGGCGTTGGTCTTGTTGAATGCAACTCCATTAAAGAGGTAATACAGCGGCGTGTAGTTCACCGCCGGAGGATAGCAGTTACCGGAATTCGTCGTAGCTGGATTGCCGCAGCCACCCGGCTGGCCGGACCACACCGTGGTCTCGCTGAATCCAGACAATGTCACTGCCTTGGCCACGGCATTGTTCTGCACCGGATCGATTTCACTCAGCAACAGAGGAATTTCAGCGTTGTAGGTCACAGATGGAACGACTGGTGTGATGCCGACCGCTGAACCTGGATACGCTGTGCCTGCGGCGCCTGCTACGGGCGCAGTGGTGACCACCAGCATTCCGTACAGGCCCATGGGCCCCTGGATCGAGGGGTGCGTGCCGGACTCAATCAGGTACGTGCCCGGCCGAAGAGCTGTCCAAGTCAGTCCCGTCGTCGCTCCCGCCGCCACTTCCGTGGAGAACGACTGCACGCGTGGACCCTGCGCCGGAGGAGTACCTGTCGTTCCGCCATCCACAATGGGCCACGTGACTGACTGCGCGTTGGCGTGACTCGGACTCGTCGTGAATCCACCCGGCGTTCCCAGACCGCCCCCCAACTGGCCCACGATCACCAGCGAGGTGGGCACCGTTCCCCCCGCAAACGAGAGACTATTCGTGAGGTTGATCGTCAGGCCTTGTCCCGCAGGAACCGTAATGATCACGGGCGACCAGCCGCCAACCAAAGCCGATGCCGGATTCAAGGCAACGCAGGTCGCTGCGGAGCCGGTTGCGGCCGCGCCGCAACTGTAACCCCACATCGGCACCACCGAGCCATCCGGCAGGGTCGCGTTGGCCGGCCCCGCAGTCAAGTTGACCTGCTGCTGGCCAAAGGCTACAGCCGCCGCGAACGGAAGAAGACAGACTACTCGTAGCGCGGCCTTCAAGATAGCTTTCATATTGTTCGTTCGCATCGTCATCCCTCGTCGTCAGTTGGACTCGTCGATCACAAATTCCCGGGAATCAACCAGCATCATCATCAGCATTCCGCCGGGGAAAATATTGTTGGTGGTAATCTCGCGCTCGTTGTGGGAGTGCCACATGAACGCAAAGCCAGCTTCATCAGTGGGGGAGTTCGCGATGGTGCCCGACGGCGGAGTTGTGCCGGTGGGCCCGGTCGCGCGGACGGTCGCATTCGGACCGAGATAGGGGCTGCCGCCGTACCACGCACCGTTCGCGAAAAGGTTCGGATCGGGCAGGGTTGTAGGACCACCGCCCGCCACATCACCGAACGGATGCTCTTGCATCGGCTTGTTGTGGTCCTGGCACCATTCGAAATAATTGATCGCCGTGGGCGCCCCGGTGTTGTAGCCGTTGGCATCGGGAGTACAGGAAAGCTTGGCGGAAGCATTACCAGAAGCAGGATTGTGACCGTACGCATCCCAGTTCAGACCCTTGGCTGTCCAGTAGAAAATCCCGTCCATAGCCTGACCCGGAGTCGTCGTCGTGGTGAACAGCAGCGGTCCAGCGAGACTATTCGGATCGCTCTGGCTGAGAATCAAGTTCCCGTCGCGCCCCAGGATGCGCACATGGTTGCCATGCTCGTGGAACGGATGTTGCCACCGGCCCTGGCCGATAACGCGCAACAGCACCTGCTCGCCTGGATGCATGTGAGGATTCCCGTTGTAGGGTTGGTGGGGATACTCGAGCGCATAGTTCGGGTCCATGTCGTCGGGCATCGAGCGTCCGTTAATCATGAAATACGCAGGATGGTAAGGCTCCGTCGGGACGTTGAGACTGCATCCGACTGCCCCAGCTGCGCAACCAGCCTTTGCCGTAACCTGCGCCAATGCCTGGTTGTGAATGACGGGATCCATCTCGGAAAACTGGAACAGGTATTCCCGGTCGTAGCAACTCTTGGCGTGGTCGTAGGCGGCCGACGCCAGGCGGAAATCACTTTCACCCCAGTGCGACGCCGCAGTCCGGTTCGTCGCAGCCAACCCGGTCGTGCAGTTGGTGGGGACATTAGCCGGGAGCACAATGATTGCGCCGTACAGGCCCATCTCGACCTGCAGGTCGCCTTGCGTTCCGCTGTAGTAGGCGCGTGTACCAGGCGTCCCGGCAGTGAACGTGTAAGTTACCGTCCCACCAGGCGCGGCTTCCTGTGTCAGCAGGCCGACTACACCGCCCGACGTTGTCACATTAAAGCTGGGAAACAGAATCGATGTGTTACCGGCCGAAGTGGGCAGACCGTTCGTGAGCGTCACTGTGACCGCCTGTCCTTCCGTGACGATCAGCGTGGGGCCGGGAACTTGCATCGTTGGGCACGTACCGCCGGAGATAGGCGCCGGCGCAAAGCCGGCCGGCGCGATACGGCAACCGTATCCCCACGAGTAAACCATCGCCCCGTCCGGCTGGCTGATGTAAGCCGCCTGCGCGGTCAAATTGAAGCTGGGACCAGTTATCCCCGGAGCCGCTCCATGCGCGGCAGCGGGGAGCAACAACGCCATTGCCACCATCGCCGCCAGAAGCAGTCGGGTCTTCGAAATCGCTTTTATCATTTTCGTCGCACTCATTGGCTCTCTCCTAGCACTCATTGCCGCGCTCCTAATTGATGCGGACTTCGGTCATCAGCCCACCGAAGTTCTCGGCATCGTTCGACAAGTGGTCAAGATTG
>Ga0137398_10000925_pt1 | contig 11315 bp, 9 predicted proteins | sample czorhiz216metaG_FD_106659 | JGI IMG/M metagenome (GOLD analysis project Ga0137398, IMG submission 106659) | Vadose zone soil microbial communities from Angelo Coast Range Reserve, California, USA - czorhiz2.16 metaG | ecosystem: Environmental > Terrestrial > Soil > Vadose zone | place: USA...
GCGCGGCGCTCTCGACCCTGGTGGGCGGGCGCGCCGGATTGCCCGAATATCGCGACCTGGGACGCGTGCGCGGATCGGCGATCCGGCTCGACGTGCCGAAGCCGCCGCTCGCTTTGAAGGGCGTTCGATTCCGCACGGCCGCGCAGCAGGACGTCCCTGCGCTCGCCGCTTTTCTGAATCGCGAGCACGCGCTCAAGCAGTTCGCCTCGGTATGGACACGCGAGGACCTCGAATCCGGATTTCGTGGCACTCTGAAGCTCACCGACTGCTATGTCGCGCTCGATCGCGGCGCGATCGTGGCGGCCGCCGCCGCTTGGGACCAGAGCGCGCTGCGCCAAACGTTCGTCGAGTCCTACTCGCCGAAGCTCTCCGCCCTGCGCGCGGCGAACAACCTGCTCGCTCGCGTGCTGCCTCTGAAAGCGCTGCCCGCGCCGGGCCACCGGGTGCCGTACTTCTATTTGTCGGCGATCGCCGTGAGGGACAACGATCCTGCCCTGTTCGCCGCGCTTCTGCGCCACGTTTATCGCGAGCGACGCGCGGGCCCCTGGAGCTACTGCATCGCAAGCCTGCACGAGCGCGATGCGCTTTGCGAGGGGCTCGAGGGCTACCGCGCGATCCCGATGGACGGGAGGGTATTCAGCGTGAATTTTCGCGACTCGCGCGAGGCGGCAGGCTGGCTGGACGGTCGCGTGCCCTACGTAGATCTCGCGAGGGCATGAGCGTGGAAAGCATCGCTGCGGCCACCCTCGATCCAGTGTCGCGGAAAGCGCGGGTCCTATGGGTGCGCTTGCCCGCCTGGAGCGATCCGCGCCTGGCGTTCGCCGCGCTGCTGGCGATCTACCTCGTCCTCGGCGTGACCGTACTCGGCTTCAACCGCGATCCCTGGCAGATCGCCGGCACGGTGGCGCTTGCCATGGCGAGCGACATGCTACTGCACCGGTTGCTGCGGCCCGCGGAGCCGTTGCTGTTTCCCTTGAGCGCGGTGATCAGCGGCATGGGGCTCTCCATCCTTCTCAATTATGCCCACGGCAGCTTCTGGCCTGCCGTTGCGGTGATCCTCACCATCGGCTCGAAGTACCTCCTCACCTTCAACGGGCGCCACGTTTTCAACCCGACGCTGGTCGGCATCGTGACCTGCCTCGCGCTCGCCGAGGACATGGTGAGCCCCGCTCCCGCCTATCAATGGGGTGGAGAGGCGGCGCTTTCGATCTTCGTCGTCACCGCGGCGCTCGCGCTGTTCGTGATCCGCATCAATCGCTGGGTGTTGACGCTTTCGTTTCTCGCGTTTTACTTCGTGGGGCTCGCGCTGCGTGCGTGGATCGTGCGCTGGCATGTTCCTCCGGAAACGATGTTCCTCGGCGCGATGACGGCGCCCTCGTTCTATCTGTTCGCGTTCTTCATGCTTCCCGATCCGGCGACGTCGCCCGATAAGCGCAAGGCCCAGGTGGCCACGGCGCTCGCCATCGTCCTGGTCGACCTGCTCCTGCACTTCAGGCAAAGCGTCAATACGCACTTCTACGCGGCGTTCCTCGTCGTGGCGGCGCATTTCGTGCATCTTCACGCCGCGGCGTTGCTGAAAGGCGGCTATGGCGTGCGCGAGCGACTTCGGAAATTCGGCGCCAGGCTTCTCGCCGTATCGATGCTCGCCGGTCCCGCCACCGCCGGGGCCCTTCTCGGGCCGTGGATATTCGACGACGCCGAGCCGGGGTTTCATTTCGAGCCGGTGGATGCGGAGAAGGCCGGAATTCGTTCGCGGCCCGGGACGGTTCTCGAGGACGTGGACCCGCGCATCGCGCACATCGCCAAGTGGGTGCTCTCGGTGGGCGACGCGGTCGCGGTGGCCGATGTCGACAACGACGGCCTGCCCGATCTCTTCCTGACCTACACGCTCAAGGATTCGCGCGATCGCGCCGCACTGTATCTCAACAAGGGCAGCTTTCGTTTCGAGCGGTTTGAGATTCCCGCGCTCGAGCGCCTCGTGCAGAACGCGAGGGAAGAAGGCCTGCCCGCGGGCGCGGTGTTCTTCGACTGGGACAACGACGGCGACCAGGATCTGCTCGTCCTGGTGGGTTACGGCAAGCTGCGCTTTCTGGAAAACCGCCTCGTGCCCGAAGGCAAGCTGCGATTCGAGGACGTCACCGAGCGGGTCGGGCTCGATCGCTATGGCATCAGCGTTTCCGCTGGGGTCTTCGACTACGACCGCGACGGCAAGCTGGACCTGATCGTGGGCCAGGCGTTTTCGCCTTATCTGCCCGCTTACAACAAGCCGACGGAGTTCAACGTATTCGAGTTGCCGCCCGCGCAGCACGCCGACGATCGGCGCATGTTCGATTTCATGCACCGCACCTGGCACGACGCGAACAACGGCGGCGGGGTCGAGCTGTTCCGCAATACCGGCGGGCGTTTCGAGCGACAGGCCGATTCGGTGCTCGGCCTCGGCGACCACCGCTGGACTCTGGCGATCGGCAGCGCCGACCTGAACGACGACGGCTGGCCGGACCTGTACCTCGCCAACGACTTCGGCCCGGACCAATTGCTGCTCAATCAATCCGGTCGCGGCTTCGCGCCGGTGAGGGGCCGGTTTTCAGGTGAAGTCGGGCGCGACACGTATAAGAGCATGAACGTGTCGATCGCCGATTTCGACAACAACGGCCACCTGGACGTCTACGTCTCGAACGTGCACCACCCCCTGCAATCCGAAGGCAGCATGCTGTGGATGAACGCCGGGGTACGCGACGCGCACGATACCGCCCGGCTCAAGGACCAGGCCGCGGCGCGAAACGCGCTCAACGACCGCCGCTTCGGTTGGGGCGCGGCGACGGCCGACCTGGACGGCGACGGCGCGCTCGATCTCCTGCAGGCGAACGGCATGGTCGACGACGCCTACGACCGCAAGGACGCCGTCTGCGAGGATTACTGGTACTGGAACGAGAAAATCGCGCTGACGCCGCCCGATGTCCATGGCTACGCCGACCGCTGGGCGGACCTGCGTGGACGCTGCATCTTTCCCGCCGAGCGCAATCGCGTCTACCTCAACCGCGGCCGCTACTTCGTAGACGTGGCGGCGAAGGTGGGCTGGGACAAGCGCGGCACCTCGCGCGCCGTCGCGATCGCGGATTTCGACAACGACGGCGCGCCCGATGTCATCGTGACCCATCAGTTCGCGCCGGTTTCCCTTTATCGCAACAGCGGCTCGGCGGCGCACTGGATTGGATTGCGGCTCGCGGGCAACGGCCGGGAATGCAACCGAGACGCCATCGGCTCGCGCGTGCGCATCGAATACCGGCGGGACGGCGAGCTTCACACGCAATGGCGCGAAGTTCAGGGCACGAGCGGCTTCTCCGCCCAAAGCGATCGCCGCTCGCTCTTCGGGCTCGGTGCCGCGGCGGGGGCGGCCTCCGAGGTCTCGGTGTCCGTGTCCTGGTGCGGGGGCAAGCCGGAGACCCCCGTAAAACTGGCCGCCGATCGCTATCACTTTTTGCAGCAGCCATGAAAGCGCGTCCGCTCCTGCGTTATTCCGAGGATGTCCGCAGCCTGGGCGCCGTGGCGTGCTGCCTCGCGGTGCTGCTTGCGCCGCTCGCGTTCGAATTCTCCGTAGAAGCAATGGCGGCGCGGATCATGGTGGCGGCGTTTCTTTGCTTCGTCGCGAGCATCGTCACCCACAATCACATGCACGCGCCGATGTTGCGCGCGCGCGCGCTGAACGTCGCGCTGAACGTCGCGCTGTCGCTCGCGCGCGGGCATTCGGCGACCGGGATCGTCGTGCCGCACAACCTCAACCATCATGTGCACGAGGGATCGCGCGAAGACTGGATCGCGCCGCTTCTTGCCGGGCGCGGCCCGGGCGTCTTGCGCCTCGTGCGCTACGTTGCGGCCGCGAGCGCGAACATGGCCGTGCGTCGCTGGGCGAAGACCGCGCCCAGGCTGCCGCGCCGCTGGAGGGCAAGCTCCCTTCTGGAGAAGGCCGCGCTCTGGCTTCTCGTTTTGGCGGTCCTGCTCTTCGCCGGATGGGAGGGCCTGGTCACGATTCTCGTGCTTCCCTGGCTCGCCGGACTCGCGATGCTGGTCGGCGTGAACCTGCTCCAGCACGAAGGCGTCCGCGACGGATCGCGCGATTTCGTCGGTCCGATCGTGAATTGGCTGCTGTTCAACAACGGCTACCACACGATCCATCACATGTTTCCGCGGCTGCATTGGAGCCGGCTGGCCGACAAGCACCGGGAGATGGCCCGGGGGCGGCCCCGCGCGCACGATGAGCCCTCGATCCTCCGTTACCTCGCGAAAATGATGGTAAGCAGGGACGCGCGATGAGGCTCAAGATGCCGCCGCTGTACCTCTCCTCGCCGAGCGACGAGGTAGCGCTCGCCGCGCACGTCGCGCCGCTGGTCCGGGGGCTCGACGGCGAACTCCCCGACGCCGCCTTCTTCCAAGACCTCGCCGCACGGGAGGGCCTGGACGTCGCCACCATGGCGCTCTACCTCGCGATCCGCGGGGCAAGAGAGAGCGCGCAGTTCATCGCCGAGATCGAGTCGCTGCCGGCCGCATCGGACAGTTCCGACACGGGGCAGGCGGTCGTCGTCGTGCCGGCGCTCTTCTACGCGGAGCACCCGGAAGTCGGCGCGGATGGGCAGCTCGCACTCGACGTCGCGCGCCGCATGGGGTTCAAGGCGGTGCGCGTCCCGACCGAGAGCATGGGCAGCCTCAGTCGCAACGTCGATCGGTTGCACGGCTTTCTCGGCTCGATGGCGCCGCAGCCGGTGTGGCTGGTGAGTCTCTCGCGCGGAACCGGCGAGGTGCGCCTGTTTTTCGACCGCTACCGCGGCGATCCCTTGCTCGCGCGCATTCGGGGCTGGGTGAACGTCTGCGGCCTGGTGAGCGGCACGCCCATTCACGACCTTCGCGCGAACAGCGCGTGGAAGCGGCTCAAGTATCGCGCGCTGGTTGCGCTCCTCGGCGGCCGGTTCCGGGATTTCCTCGAGTTTGAGACGGCGCATCCGCATTGGCAGAGACCGATCGCGGTGCCCGGACACGTGACCGTCGTCAACGTCGTCGCCATTCCGCTTCCCTGTCACATGCAGACGCACTTGATCGGCCGCTACCGCAGCCTCGCGGTGCTCGGTCCCAACGACGGCATGATCGCCTGCCGCACCGCGGTACTGCCCGGAGGAGTCACCTATCCGCTCTGGGGCTCGGATCATTTTTTCCGGGGCGCGGACGTCTCGACCTTCCTGTACCGGCTGTTCCGGTGGGTGCGCGCGAAATCCGCGTCGCCGCGCGCCGAACGATTCGGTGAAGCTCGTGCGCTGTGACGCCCGTGGCCCGTTCGCCGGCCTCCATCCCGTTTTGCGGCATGCCGTTGCACGACGACGACGCCGTGTGGTTGTTCATGTGTCTCCAATCGAAATGCCAACCCAAAGGAGAGTGATCGTGGCAAAGAGAATTTCAAGCATTCTCGCTGTTCTCGCTCGCATATGCCTTCTTGCGTCGATGACCGCTCCGGCCGTTGCGTACGCGCAAACCGACCCGCGCGAGGAGGACCGCAAGCAATTGCGCGCGCTGCTCACCGAGGTCGAGGCGGCGATCTCGAGTCTCGACATCGACCGGTTCCTCAAATCGACGGACCCTGAAGCGACCATCACGTGGCAAAACGGCGAAGTCTCCCGCGGCGCAGCCGCCATCCGCACTTACCATCAGCGCATGGTCGGCACCGCCAGTCCGGTCGTCAAAAAGTTCACCACCAAGGCGACGCTTGGCGCGCCGGCCGTCTTCTACGGCCCCGAGGTGGCCGTGGCCTACGGGACGAACGCCGACCATTACGATCTGGTGGGCGGCCTCGACTTCGATCTCAATGCGAACTGGAGCACGACCGTCTACAAGCGCGGCGGGCAATGGAAAGTCGCGGCGCTGCATTTCTCCACCAATCTGTTCGATAACGCCTTGCTGAACCGGGCGGAGCGCAGCAATTGGTATTTCGCCGCGGGCGGGTTCGTGCTCGGATTGATCCTGCTGTGGGTCATCGCGCGCGTGCGGCGGCGCAAGACCTCATGACTCCGGCGATCGCCCGCCGGCTCAATCTGGCGCTGATCGCAGGCGTCTATGCGAGCGTGATCGCCCTCGTCGCGGCGGGGGCGCGCGCCCCATGGTGGGGCGCGCTCGCGCTGGGCGTGGTGCTGTCCTTCGTTCTGCTCACGAACTACGCCCTCATGCACGAAGCCATGCACGACGTGCTGCATCCGGATCCCGCGGCGAACCGGCTGTTGGGAGCGGCTTGCGGCGTGCTCTTTCCGGCGGCCTTCACCATGTTCAAGGTCGGGCACGCCGTGCATCACCGCTGCAATCGGACCGATCACGAGATGTTCGACATCTACTATCCCGGGGACAGTCGGCTCCTGAAGTACGGACAGTGGTACGGCTTGCTCACGGGGGCGTACTACCCGCTGGTCCCGATCGGCTCCATCCTGCTCGCGATCTCGCCGCGCTTGTTGCAGACCACGCCCTTCCGGAAATCGCGAACCTCGTCGTTGATCTTCCGCGCCTACGACCGCGATGCCGTAAACCGGATACGGATGGAGGTCGGCGCGGCGCTCGTTTTCTGGTGGGGGATGGTGACCTGGCTCGAGCCGGACCTCGTGAACCTCGCGCTGATGTACGCCTGCTTCGGCTTCAATTGGTCGACACGCCAATACGTGACCCACGCGTTCACGCCGCGCGACGTCGTCAACGGCGCGCTTAACCTCAAGGTGGGGCGCGTGATGGGCTGGATCCTGCTCAACGGCCAGTGGGACCTGGTGCACCATCGCAAGCCATGGCTGCCCTGGACCGAGCTTGCGAGCGAAGGGCCGGCCAGCGCGCCGCCGGTCGGCTTCTGGACGCAATACCTGCGATTGTGGGGCGGTCCGCGGCCGGCGACCGGGCCGGGTCCGGCGCCCCTCGCGGAAGAACCGAGACCTGCCGCCGGGGGATGAGGCGCCGATGCTCGCGCTCGGCTTTCGCGACAGCGTCAACTGGGTCAGGAACCCCTACGGCGTTCTCGATGAGAAGCTCGCCGAAGGCCGGCTTTCCTTCCAGTTGCGCCTGCTCGGCATGGGGCGCGTCTTCGTGACGGGCGATGGGCCGCTGGTCGAATCGGCCATTCGCAATCCGCTTCTCATCGGCGGCCGCGGCACGCGCGCGCTGCGGCCGGTGGTGGGCGACCAGGCGATGATCGTGCAGGAGGGAGCGCGTCACCGCGCGCATCGGGCGCTCGTGGCCCCATTTTTTTCCGCGACGGCGGTGGCGCGGTACGATCCCATCGTCGCCGAGGAAGCCGACCGACGGTTGACGAGAATTGGAGCGGGCGGGCGCTTTTCCGCCCTGCGCCTGTTTCACGATATCAATCTCGCCGGCATCGTCCGGGTCGCCTTCGGCGAGTTGCCGCTTGCGCGCCGCGAACGCCTAATCGAATTGATCGACCGATACGGCGATTCGTTCAAGAGCCCTTGGACCTTGTTCCTGAGGCCGCTGCACCTGCCCTTGGGCAGGTTCAACACCTGGGGACGATTCGCGCAAAACCGCTCAGCGCTGAGAGAAGCGATCGGCGAAGAGATCCGTCGGGCCGGCCGGGATACGCTCGCCGGCGCGGTCGGCGAAGCGCTCCGGGACGGCACGCTCGCGGCGCAGGAAGGCGTGGACGCTTTGCTGGAGATTCTGCTCTTCGGGCACGACACCGCGGCAGCGGCGCTCGCGTGGTGGGCGGGACACCTCCATTCGCACCCGGCCGCCCTCGAGCGAGCGAGCGCCGAGATCGCCGCCGAAGGGCGGAAAGACTACGGCTTCGTCGGCGCGACGCTGCGTGAGAGCATGCGTCTCGCGCCGGTAGTCGTTCACCTCACGCGCTTCGCGACGGAGCGGACCGAGCTCGGCGGAAACCCGATCCGCGCCGGGCAGCACGTGTTCCTGAGCGCCTATCTCGCGCACCGCGATCCGCGGCGCTTCGAGCAGCCGGAAGCGTTTCGTCCGGAGCGGTTCCTCGGCCCCAAGGAAAGCGCATCCGGCTTCGACTACTTCCCGTTCGGTCTCGGCAGCCGCCTGTGCGCCGGGATGGCGTTTGCCATGCGGCAGATGGAAATTGTCGCTTCCCGGTTCCTCGGGCGCGGGCCGTTCGTTCTCGCCTCCGGGCAAACGCTGAGACCCGAGCGGCGTCTGGTACTGATCGTGCCGAGCGACGGTCTCCGGATGGAGCGCCTTGGATGAAAACCGCAAGGAGAGTGCTGGTCCTGACCGGCGGCCTCATCAGCGAGAAGGACACCTCGTTCCTTGCAGCGGCTCAAAAGCAGCGGCTGCAGTGGCGACACTCCCGCGAAGCATGGCTCGATCTCAAGGTGAAGCTCGTCGCCGCCGAGCCTATCGCGCTGGGCCGGCTGCACCGTTCGCTGCGTGGCCGTCGCCCCGGCTGGGCGCAGGCGGTGGATGAGTTCTTCGAGGCCGCGGACAACCTCACCACGCCGGAGCTGACCGAGGTGGTGCTCGCGACGCTGCTCGCGCGCGAAGGCGTGCCGTACGAGCTGGCGACTTACGCGGAGATCTTCGCCGGCGGACGGCGTACGGAAGCCTTGCTCGGGCGCTGCGATCTCGTCTTCGCCTCGACGACCCTGTTGCGCGACCTGAGCGAAGTGAAAGCCGTCGTCGGCAGGATCAAGACGGCAACGAACCGCATCGTGCTCGGGGGTCCGCTCGCAAGCCTGCTCGCGGCCGCCTGGGAAGGCATGCCGGAGGTGGATGGACTCGCGGTGGGATACGGCGAATTCCTCGTGCCGGCGCTGGCCGAGTACTGGCGTACCGGTTTCAAGCGCCTGAAGGCGCCCTCCCGGGGACGGCTCGATCGCGGCAAGGCCACGTGGTACATGTATTCCGGCGTTCCCGAAGACAAGAGCCTTGATGCCCTGCCCACGCCCGACTGGGCGCGCTCCGTGCGGGACCGTCGGCGGACTTATCGGATGGTGTACTACGAGAGCGTGCGCGGCTGCCCCTACCGTTGCAATTTCTGCAATTACCCGTATCTGTTCGACGATTCCGTGTTCCGCTACAAGAGCGCGAACAGGATCGCCGACGATTGGGAGCGCTATCGGCAGGAGCTGGGAATCCGGTACATCACCTGCCTCGATTCGCTCTTCACCATGCCACACAAGCGGCTGGTCGATCTGTGCGACCAGATCGTGCGGCGGCGTATCGACGTCAAGTGGATCTGCTACGCGCGCGCCGACGACCTCGCGCACCCCGGGGTCCCCGAGATGATGAAGGCGGCGGGCGCGCACCAGGTCCAGATCGGCATCGAGTCGGGCGTGCAGGAGATGCTCGACGGCATGAACAAGCGCTGCACGGTGGATGCCAACGCCCGCGCGCTCGCCAACTGCCGCCGGATCGGTTTGACGACCGTGGTCTCGCTCATCGTCGGCTTTCCGGGCGAAACGGAGGACACGCTCGACCGCACTCTGGAGTTCCTGCGCGCGACGCCGCCGGATTTTTTCTTCCTCGCCACCTTCAGCACGCGGGTGGCCGGAGTGCCGGTGCTCTCACCGGCGAACCGTGCGCGCTTCGGGCTCAGCGTGTCGGACAATCTGCTCAGCACCGCGCCCTACTGGAAACACCACACCATGAGCTGCGCACACGTCGGGAATCACGTGCGTGCGCTGGCGCTGCGCCTGATGGAAGAGTGCGTGTCGCTCAACGCGGCGCTCTTTTATCCGGGGCTGCTGAATTTCCGCCCGGAGTTGCGCGATTCCCTGCTGACGTTCCAGCGGGAGGCGGTGCAACGCTATCCGCTCTTGCGGCGCCTGTTCGATCTCGCCAACACCTTCGTCGACCGGCGCCTGCTCGCCGACGTCGAAAGAACCCTCGGGCCCGCGCCCCGGATCGTGCCGCTCGTGAGGCGGGCGTGAGCGCGGTGCCGCCCGCCATGAGCGCCTGGGCGCCGAAACCGGCCGCCGCGCGCTATTACGCGGCTATGGTCGCCCGGCTTTCCCTTTTGTTCGCGATTGTCTACGGCGGTTGCGCGTGGATCACGGCGCGCTTCGACCACGCCTCCAGGCTGTATTTCGAATGGGAGCAGGCGATCCCGCTGGTACCGGAGATGATCTACGCGTACTTTTCCATCGCCATCGTCTTCTTGCTGCCGCTTTTTACGCTCGATGAGCCCCAGCTGCGGCGTCTCGAGCTCGCATTTGCTTGCGCGACCTTGCTCGCGGGCGCGTGTTTTCTCGCGCTGAACGGGCAGCTCGGGTTCGAGCGTACGGCAGCCGAACCGACGAACTGGCCGAGCGCGGTCATGGTTGCATTCGATCCGCCGCGCAATCTCGTCCCGTCGCTCCACGTTCTGTATGCCGCATTGGTTTTGCGAACGGTCGCCGCGGCATCCCGGCGGCCCGCTGCGCGCGTGGCGATCGGCGTTTGGTTTCTCGTGCTAGCGGCCTCGACGCTGCTCGTGCACCAGCATCACGTCGTCGACGTCGTGTCCGGGGCGCTAGGGGGCTGGATCGCCGGGGAATGGACGGTCCGCGTCGCGCGCCCCGCGGTCAGCGCGCAATATTAGGTGAGCCCGCGCTGATCTTATCTCTGCCGTTCGGCGGCATCGAGCGCCACGCGGGCGCCTTCGGCGTCGCCGCGCGCATCGCGCGCGTGCGCGATGATGCGCCAATTGTCCGCCCGCAGGACATTGTCGCTCCCCGCCCAGGAGTTGGAGCGGGCGGCGGTGCTCTCGGCCTGCGCGTAGTCGCCCTGCTTCAGTCGCACGCGCGCGAGCTCCTGCCACAGGCGCGGATTGCGCGGCTCGATGCGCAGAGCGCGCTCGAGCGAGGCTGCGGCGTTGACCAAGCGCCCCGCGGCGGCATCGGTGCGCGCGCCGATCAGGAGGCCCGCGATGGCGAGGTTCTCGGTGTGAGCCGGGGGCACGGGCAAGGGAGCAGACTCCAGTCCCGGAGCGCGCTCCAGCGGCGGACTGAACTCCGGACCCGGACCGGGCACCTGATCCGGAGCGGGCACCAGTACCTGGCTCGGCGCCGGCACCACGGTCGCGCAGCCGGCGATGACGGCGGCCAGGAAAACAGCGAGGATTCTCATCGAACCCCTATTTTCCACTCATCCGGTCATTTTCCAAACAGGCGCTCCATCCAGCTCTTCGCCTGCTGCTTGATCTGCTCGACGGCGGCGCCTACTGCGGATGCGCAGGGAGCGCGCTCCGCGGGCGCCGAGCCTTGCGCGAACGGCAGCTCCACCGCGTCCGCGCAGGCGAAGTCGGCGCGCAATCCGCTCGCCGGATCGATCAGCACGTTCTCGATGCC
>Ga0137398_10000929_pt1 | contig 11294 bp, 13 predicted proteins | sample czorhiz216metaG_FD_106659 | JGI IMG/M metagenome (GOLD analysis project Ga0137398, IMG submission 106659) | Vadose zone soil microbial communities from Angelo Coast Range Reserve, California, USA - czorhiz2.16 metaG | ecosystem: Environmental > Terrestrial > Soil > Vadose zone | place: USA...
ATTTCACAGCCCGTCCCGCAAAGTTCATCAATAAAATATTACGTGCATCCAGCAGGGTCTTCTTGAGGACTTCATGTTCGGGCTGTAACTCGATGTCCTCGACCACCAGTCCTAGATCTGGCTCGTCGCCCTGCAGGGTAACGGCTTTTGCCGCGGCTGCAGTTTTTCGATGTTTGCGCTCTCTAGCATCGTGGACAGCCAAGACGGTCCGTTCCGCAGTTAACACCTCGCGACGGTCAGCGAGGAGCATGGCATAAGCTTGCAGATAAGTCTCAGCCTCTCCTTGGATGTCCAATGTCCTTGAGTACTCCTTCCCGTCTGCCTCTTCTTCATCACCGCTCGCGGTCAGGCTTCGCGTGAGAAGGCCATAAATATGCATTCTCCATTGCCAGAGCAAGTGGGACTGTGCATTGATGACCTGGTCTATAAGCTTGTCTGCTTCCTCCAGCTTAGACGTATTGTTAGCTATTAGAATGGCGATGGTGTCTTAAGATTTACGGACCAGATACGCAGAGAGGATCCCGCCTCGAGGACAATGAGGGATTTTAACGAGAATATCTTTCTCTATAAGCCTTTTCTTCCCCACATCAGTCCCAAGTTGTGTCATGGCTCTCACAGCCGACTCTTCGGTGACTACAAACGAACGGGGTTATTCAGCATCTGATGAATATGAGATGAACATACATTTTAGCAACTTCTTGCGTATTCCGTCTGCTGCTTTGTATGCTAGCTCCTCTTCCACAGCCTTGAACTCACCCATCCAATGGCACATATCACCCTGTATGAACTTGACCTTATGTAATGTAAGATAACACTCGCGCAAACGTTGCTGCAGAGCACGGGATTTATGTAGGTGTTCGTCGCCAGCTGGGGTCTTTGGTAGCCCACTATCGTCTGATTGATTGTCGCTTTCATCATCGAACGTGGAGAAGCTGTCGTCGGGGAGCCCATCACGTCTAATACCTTCAGTACCTTCAGTCATATACCTCGTTATCTCCGAATGCTTGCCTCTTACGTCTTTCTGCGCGAAGCCTCGCTGCTTCTGCTTTTAACACGACGCCCTTAGCATCGTGATCTGTAATGGCAGAAAGAACGTCTGTGATGACTTCATCGGCTTCTCTCTCGGCCTGTAACAGTATTTCTAAACAGTTTTTGGGGCGTTGATCAATGCCGACATCGTGCTGCATCATCTGTGTGGCATTAACCATTTCATCGATCTACAGTACAGGCATCAATAAAGGTGTAAGGAAAAGATGAGATCCGAACGTGCTTTGCTGCGTCTATCATCCATGACATTCCGCCAGTTTTGATCCTTCATTCCTTCAAGAATCTGCCCAATGGTCTTCAGGACTCGAGATGACTTGTCTCCTGGTTTCTGCAACTGTCCAACTTGTGGATGGGTACATATTTGGCGAAGTTTTCTCAGCCAGGTACGTAGAGTTGTTATGTCTACCTCGCCATTCCGCAAAACGGATACGCCACACTCATCGAGTCCAAGATGTAGTAGAGCGTTCTCCAAGGTTTCGTCGTAAACCTGAGGAGTGGAAGTAGGTATTTACTCCTCCCTTAAGCAGCAGGCAAGGTGCTTACGTGTCGCTCAACTCTGCCTAGGTGAATGGGGAAAACATAGCGCGTCTGGGCGGGTATCGTAAGCTCGGCCTGTACTGCTGACTTCATGGTCCTATCGAATAATTAAGTCAAATCAGCAACAAAATTTCCAGACAACGTACCGGACAGTATATCGCTGGAATACCTCCATGAATTCAGTAGCATAGCTGGGTTGGATGAGTCTGTTCCAATTCCTGGGTGCGTATATGCTCGGATCGACCCGAAGGAACCTTTTGTATCATGAATACCAGCACGTCGAAAGCTATAGAACTCTTAACTTGAGAACGTAGTGTAAGTCGGAAACACGGGTTTTAGCAGGTGTACCAGAGACAGCAAATGATGAAATGCGTGGAATGAGAGATACCATCTCGCTGATGCAAGGGGCGTGAAAAGATGCAATAAAGAACGTAGACAAGGAAACGCACGATGCCTTTCCTCCCCCGACCATTTGGACCTTTGAGTGAGTCAGTTAACTTGTCGCAATGTCAAATGAAGTGATCCAGACCTCGTCCATGATCACGCGATACCATTCGCATATCACCAATGGGCTGATCGGCCGTTTATATCTCATGTATTCGGCCGTCTGACGCACCGGCCGTGAAGGTGCAGCGCGAGCCACGACTAAATCCTGCCGCAAAGTGTCGTACGTCGTGACGCACACGTCAAAGTCATTGATGTAGGCAGGCCACCTATCAAGTAGTGAATCATTGGTATCGTCGACATCACTGGCCTGCACCGCCTTGGCTTTCTGTTTCTTTATCTTTTGCTGTTTCATTGGAGCGCACTTCCAACCAGGATAGAGTAGAACCTTGAGTGAAGGCGCATGACGGGCGAGTTCATCAATCCATTGCTGAGACAGGGAACTCGGAGTGATGATGAGTGTTGTCTACAACCCAATATAAGCTCCGCAGAAAAAATAAAACGAAAGGATATACCCGAATTTCCCTTATATTCAAGTTTGCCTCGGAATCCCACCTGGCATGGGATATACTTCGTTCGATGCTTGGATTGAGAAGGATAAGTGCGATACACTCAAGAGTCTTTCCCAAGCCAGGCTCTTCTGCCAAGATCCCTCCCAAAATGGTTCGTGGGCTCGGGCGCTCAGGCGTTAGGGTTCCAGTAAGGCGGTGATAATACCAAGTCAATTGTTCGTCATCCCGTTGTACGGTAACGCGCCGCCATAGGACAGGCAGTTCCGCAGCGTCTGTCGCCATGGGCGTAAGTTCGCCAGTTGGCCCAAAAGCTTTCCCCTCGCGTGAGAGCATCCAACAAACGGTGCGCCTCTGAAAAGGGAGGAGTTGGGCAAGTAGGACTTGTGGTTGTAAAAACTTGTCCATGGACTCGTGTAGAAGTTCTCTGGCAGGCCGCACGACTGAATAAAGGAAAGGGACATCAATCCTTCCATGAAATGAAGTAGACAACGTTTCCGGAAGAGGGGGAGGAGGAAATGCGAGATGGAGGAGACCGCGCCTTGCATTTTCAATCTCGATACGGGACTGCCCTTTACGGAGGTACGGAGGTGGTTGAAAAATAGAAGGGGAGCGCAACGAGAGTACCACGTCTACGACCAAGCAGAAAGGTAAAGTATGCAAAGTATCATCCCATGAGGTGAGGGGCGAAACGACCATACGAAGACCAGCTGCCACCTCCATGGCAGGGTGGCTTACAGCGCATCGCGTAAGAGCGTCAACCCAAGAGAAGAGATGACCCTCTGACTCGATATTCTCAGCATTTAGGGAGGGAACAACGAAAATATCAGAAATGCCAGTCCTCTGTTCTTCAAGATGCGAGGGTTTTGCATCGACAGTTCCCCCGTGCTCTCCGTAACTATTGATGAGAACTTCACCGCAATCGAGGGTTACGGGCTCGGTAAAACTGGCATAAACATTTCTCAGAAAATCCACCAGGGATTCCTCCGAAGAAACAAGGCCATTCTCTTCTGCTTCATTATCGGAGATTAGTTTGACATAGTGGTAAGCTTCTTGGTGTTCCTTCGAGTATTGCAGGTCGAACTCGTGATGGAGGACAGGAATGCTCTCATTCGGAGATTGGGCAATGCTTTGTTCTATTCCAAAAATTCTCCGCTTCCTGGAGACCATGTGCGAGAGTGCACGGGGACGCTTCTGTCCCACAGTAGTAGATGACTCAGGTTGAGAGGGATTCTCGTCCAAGACATGCAAGAGATCCAGTATTGATTTGCAATCGAGGGTAAGACACTTGGATCCGCCGTGTTGTGATGACACCTTTGTCCTGTAGGAAAGACGATGGGAAGAAGCCGAGGAACGCATGCTATGCGTTGAAGAAAGAAGCAACAGATGACGGTATGAGGGCAAGGGTAAAGACGCGCTAGGGCGCTAGGGGCGGGACGCGGTCACGCGTCTGAGTCATCCCAAATTCCCACCATTTTTTTCTGCCACGGGTCCTCCCTGCATTCAAACATGTCTCGCCTCATCGTCAAAAACCTACCATCATATATCACTCCCACACTTCTACAGGAACACTTTTCTCAACCGAGGGGGCCTCACGGTACAATCACAGATGTCAAGGTCATCCTAAAACAGGATGGTGCAGCACGGCGATTCGGATTTGTTGGGTTCAAGACAGACGAAGAGGCGTTGAAAGCTAAGGAATGGTATGATAAAACATTCATTGATTCGACCCGGGTGAGGGTTGAGATAATCGACGTGGGCGTTCTTCTTTCTCTACCCGTTGCTCTCTGAACAGTATTGTCATTAGTCTGCCAAAGCTGCACCTTCTCTTTGGCCAAATAAGCGGCGACGCCTGGATGTGTCATCTACAAAACAACGCCAGACCACCTTGACCGAGAGCAAAACAAAGTCGTCTAGCCGCAACTCGAATATTTCCTCGGTAGAGAACAAGAGGAAAGACGCCAGCCTCGAAGAATTCATGGAAGTTATGCAACCAAAATCGAAGAAGGCGGTGTCATGGGCGAATCATGTAGATTCTCTTCTACCTTCATCGGAGAAGGAAAGTGCACCAGTTACTCAAGGTGTGCTGAAGGACACATCGGAAGGGGCCCACCAAGACCTAACGGACATGGAATGGATGCGGCAACGGATGAAGGAAGGTGCTGAGGATGCTGACAGTCCAGAAAAGGTCTTTGAGCAGTCGGACAGCGAGGAAGAAAGCCAGGGAGTCTCAGAAGAGAAAGATCCAATTGAGGAGACAATTCTTCGCACTGCAAGACTGTTCGTTCGAAACCTTACATTCACCTGTACAGAAGAAGAGTTGCGTCCTCTGTTCCAGCCATTTGGAGCCGTATCTCAGGTGAGGGAAATTTACATCTAATGATGGTTTAAACCGTCAGTTGGTGGAGGGAGGTGTAAATGTTGGATTTTTCACGTCCCTGTCGTGGGACTCTCCTGATATTATATGGCCCCGTCGGATTACCGTTCTCATTGACTTTTCCGTAGGTGTGTTCAAGACCTACTTTCGCCCCTGTGTTGCTTATTTAGGATTCATTTTTGGTCAATGTTCCCAGGTGAGCAGCCTTCTCCTCTTGTGGATGTAATCCCTCTCGGGATGAAAAACTAGCATAGGGACAGCAGACCCTTCGGGGAGTGTTGATCACCCTGGGAAATTAAAGATAGTAGATACTGACCCTTCTTCCACCTTTCGTGACTTTTACCTGGGACTTTTCTGAAACATTCTTGCAGGTACATATACCAATTGACACCATGACCAAAGGATCGAAAGGTTTCGCATTTGTTAAGTATGCGCGACCCGAAGACGCCATAGCCGCCTTCAGGGCCCTCGATAAGAAACCATTTCAGGGTCGATTACTGCATACCATTGGCGCAGTTGATCGGAACAACAGCGCAGCGACATCAGACCATGGAAGTAACCCTAAACCGCTTAAAGAGCAGCGGAGTGAGAAACGCAGGGCAACTGCGGGGAAGGAATTCAATTGGGGCATGTTATATATGAACGTGAGTAAGCATCGCAGTTCGCGACATCATTCTTTTGCTGAGCTTCACGTAGAGTGATGCCGTATTATCCTCCGTGGCTGATCGGATGAATATATCGAAATCCGACATACTCGACCCAGAGTCACCCGATGCTGCCGTTAAGCTTGCCCTCGCTGAGACCCACATCATCCAAGAAACGAAATCATATCTCGAGTCCCACGGCGTCATTCTTTCTGCATTTTCCGGACGCGGACGCTCCGAGACCATTATTCTGGTCAAAAACATACCATATGGGACGACAGCAGAGCAGTTGAGCGAAATGTTTGGCGTTCATGGCGAGCTGCAGCGCGTACTCGTCCCGCCTGCTGGGACGTTAGCAGTAATAGAATTCGCGCACGCGGACGAGGCTCGCAAGGCCTTCCGTGCCATTGCGTACCGTCGACTTGGCAACTCCGTTATGTACCTTGAGAAGGGCCCACTTGGGATGTTCCAGCCCACGTCCGTGACCTCGGAAGCAGCGAACGGCGTTACACCCGTTGCCATCGAAGAATCAGACGTGGGGGATGACCCCAACGTGGACATCACGAGTGGCAAGACGCTCTTTGTGAAGAACCTCGCGTTTGCAACCTCCTCGGAGCGCTTTACGCAAGCATTCCGCCATTTGCCCGACTTTGCCTTTGCCCGCTTGCAGACGAAGCCAGACCCGAAGCGTCCAGGTTCACGTCTGAGCATGGGGTTTGGTTTCGTTGGGTTCCGTAGCGCAGAAGCGGCGCGGAAGGCACTCAAAGGTATGCATGGGAATGTTCTCGATGGGCACTCTCTTAGCGTCAAGTTCGCTGGACGGGGTGCTGAGGAACAAGAGGAGAAGAAAGGCGGGAGAGAGAAGGCCAAGACGACGAAGATGCTAGTTAAGAACGTCCCATTCGAGGCGACACGAAAGGACATCCAAGCGCTCTTTAGGTATGTAGTTTCGGCATGTCAAGCGCGTTCCGAATTACTGACTTTTTTTATTTCTTTCAGCGCGCATGGTCAGCTTAAATCCGTTCGCTTGCCGAAGCGTTTCGACCGTCGTTCGCGAGGCTTTGCGTTCCTCGAGTTTGTCACGCGACACGAGGCGGAGAACGCATACAACGCGCTCAAGCACACGCACTTACTCGGACGCCATCTCGTGTTGGAGTGGGCAGAAGAGGTCGAGGTGAACATTGACGAGCTAGGCAGAAAGGCCGGCGTTGGCTTCGGCGATGGTTCTGATATGCCAGGGAGGAAGAGGAAGCTCGTACTGGATGAGGATGGCGACAGAGAGGACGATACATAGTTTTAATCCCTCTCCCACCAAGATCTGGGGCAGTAACATATTGTATGGCTTATAATAGACGAGATCAAGGAGTCCCTATCCCCTGTTTTTATGATTGTAGCAATCCAAGTCGTCAAATAAAGTATCAGTACCACAGGGACGGCAGCTATTACATTCTTCCTATGTCTTGATCTCTCCTGACCCAGATAACTTCTCCTTCTCCCTTTTTTCTCTTCTCCGCTTGACATCCCAGTTATAAATACGCGCGGTGTTGACTTCCATCACCGTCATCTGCTCACGAATAAACTCGAGATCCTCAATCGCGTTGTTCAAACTGGTATTCGCCGCTTCGAGTTTAGACTTGAGGAGTTCTATCGCGGCCGGAATTTTGTAGGATAACATGACGTTTGCCTGCGTAGGTGGGGGTTTTTATTTAGAACACTGACGAAAAAGCGACTGTGAAAAGGGCGTACTCCGAGCCATAGATACACAGTGTCCGTTTCTTCGAGTTCGGCTTCTGCGTAGAGCGTGTCTGCGAGCTCAAAGGTCGTCCTGATCGGCACTGGCTTCCCACCATCGTTCTCCTCGTGCTCGAGTTCGTCATCGTCAAGATCATCAGAGTCACCTGCGCCTGACCCTTTCGTGGCAGTTTTCCCTTCCTAAAAAAGAATGACGGAAAGAGAGGAGAACCAAACCCCCATGTCATATATCAGATAAATGATGGCTCAGAAAGGAGAGAGAGAAAGTTGAGGGGGCGACAAAAAATGGACGTCGCCTCCCCACACTCTTGGTGTATGCCACGTACTCGGCGATCGCGCAGAAATTCGACCATGTTCAGGGTCTTTTTGATATCCGGGATCTTCTCTTCGAGCCCACGTCTCCGTTGCGTCAAGTTGCTGTCCATATAGCGGTACTTCCTACATAAATCATCGCAGAAGTAGTCGGTGGGGATGTGGTAGGGTGAGAGATAAAGTTAGAAAAAAAAAAGCTAGACTTGTCGTGTGGCACGGGATACGCGAATTGTGGAGATACACACGCTAGAGCATCCTGGAACGCGCTGAGAACCCCTTCTACGGCTACATCTGGGCCCCCGAGATATTCCCCCACGTCATTCTGTGGGTGTGGGGAGGACGGGCGGGTGACAATGATAAAAATAAAAAGATCAGCAAAGCGCGAAGCGGGAGGAGGCCTGCGCGGTGCGAAATGATTACAGACGTACGATAAAAATAGCTTTTGGGATGCCTCGAGGATTCTTTTCACCTTCTTGGACGATGTCTGGCGGTGCTTTTGAAGTCGACATGTAGTTGTTACAAATGAGCGAGCAGCGACAAGGACAAGGACAGATCTAAATCTCTACTCTAGATCTTGTGATTTCCGTTTTCCGAATCGGGGAAAACAGGAATATTACTGCTCCACTACAGTAAGGGTTATCGATAGCTCTATCTCTTCCGCATCAGTGCTTTGAGATGAAGAGCAGTATTGCCAGACGACGCAATCTGCATCCTCTGGCAATGCTGCCCTTCTCCTCAAAGTTGGTCGCACTGTGCATTCATTCAAGATTCCCATCCCTATCCATGAGTCTCCGAGTCAACTCACTTGCCCGTCAGGTTGGGGACCGCTTGCTGATCCAACTGGCTAGAATTCGGGACTAGACACACAGGTCCACTGGCACCCGCGAATCAACTTCAACCGACTTAAGAAGATGCAAAACTGTGACACAACAAGATTGGGCGGCATGCGTATTTATGCGGGGTTGTTAGAAATTTCAACTGAAGGCACCATGGTGTGCGGGTAACCCCGGAACCTCTCTTATACAGTTTGTAATTGGTGGTGGACTGTAAATAACGATCGTGTCCGACTCCCTCCTCTGAATTTTGTCACTCTGTGTCCCTGACGGACAGGGCTTTCCCTCATTCGCTTTCTAGAATTTCTTGACCTGAGCCACGTTTGCCAGAACTGATTCGCAATTTGTCCGTGCTCGCCCCCGACCCCGTTTTTTCGCGAGAATTCCCGAGGCACCATTGAGATTATATAGTATGCGTGATAAACGTAAAGTTCGGACAACGGCTTCCCCTCACTGGGGCCTGCAGGGTAACTTACACCACGAGACCCGAGACTGAATGGAGCTGTACTGTATCACGTAACGACCCTGCGCGGTTGCCATATCACACGGTGACCTTCCTGCCTGCGGACACTCACTCGATTCCCCGCAGCATATTGAGCGTGATAACAGACAACGTCGTATCATGGAACCCAAAACGTACAAATGGATTTCTGCCTGGTTTCTTCTTACGGTACCCGTTATTATATGGGATGCCTTCTATTGCCTGTTGAGGTACGCCTATAACATCGAAACCAACTATGTCTGTCAGGATCGTGGTCTGACGTATGGTCATTCTCAAGGCCACGCTCGATGGTTGGAGGTGACTTGCACTGGATCTGGAAGCCATATGCAATTTACCAGGAGGTTGACTATGTGCGTCGAATCGTCTCTGATCAGGTGGATGCAAACCTTGACCGTGACACTTGGGGTTTTGTGGGACAGGTGTACGGCGTCAAGGCTCTGCAAGAAAATAACGGATTCACTAACGCCCAGTGCAAGTGCCTACTTATCGGTAGCCGTCCTGCCGCTTGACGCGCTGACCTGATCATCGCGGTTGTTCGAATTGTAGCTGCCTTGAATCTCGTAGAGACGGCCCTTAATGCCTTCTACCTGTACCTGGCGCATGTGGTGAAGTACCCAGCAGCCTCGGTAGTTGGGTTTACGAGCGTGACAATGACATTCTGGAAGACGGTACTCTACTGGCTCCAGGAATACTACTGCAACTTTTGCGCCGTTGGCCACAACGATTTAAAGACATTGGTCGTTTATTGGATCATTCCTAATGGGTGAGCATAAAGCTAGCTTCTCCGACTAGAAGTTAGATGACTGACAGCAGATGATGTGCCTAGGTTTTGGATCGTTATACCGGCCCTGATCATGCTCAAGCTCGGTAAAGATATCACCTCGTCAATCGACGTGGCAGCACGAGAGTCGGCGAAGAAGGCTTCTGGCAAGTCAAAGTAGTTGGATGAGATGGAGGCAGATTGGATTTGTGTGTCACGGACCGCGTCGGCGAGAGTTCGGGATTATTCGTGGCAGTTATTATCGTCATCAGCGTGGGATCGTAAATACGAGGACGGGTTAGGCAAGTTCGAGAAAGTCGTCGCGGAAAGACGTCGGGCCTGAGCGGCCTGAGCACCGGTCGAGGCCAGCCAGACGAGACATTGGATGGTCTGACGTCATTCCAACCGCGCATATAAGCCACTCCTCTTCCTTATCGTTATCCTCCCAACCCCCTTTGACATGACTTCCACAATCGATACCGCTAATATTGGAAAACCTGCCGAGTCTCACGCACGTGCGAAGAGGAGGCACGTCCGCTCCCTCACTGGCATGTCCTCCTCACCCCTCCACTGTTTCTGTATTGAGATCTCGCATAGGCGATTTCCCTGAGGTTGATGAGAAGGGCAAGGAGAAATGGCCGAAAGGCGACGAGAAGACATGGAAAGTCGCATTGCGCGGCGTCACCGCTGGCGAGCTCTCTTCTCATCGGCTTTCTATCCCTCGCCTGACGGTCTGCAGAGTCGCCCGAAATTACAAAGTCTATCGTGAATCATGTTCAGACGTCGCTCGCCCGCGCGCCTTACAATATCGACGACTTTGGCGCCTATCAGGCTGCGGCGCTATCAGTTCGTGATAACCTGATCGTCAGTTATGATCTCCTTGGTTGTCTCAAAATCCCCCCTCTGTTCATGTGCACGATAATCGGCGTCTATTATACCCCGTACACATTTTATCTCCTGCCTTTGGAATCCCAGTCGTTCCAGCTACGAAGTTATTTTCTCCCGACTATTGCTCTGTGCACTATATGCGAACGCGACGTGTTGAGAACTGACATTCCTCAATCCAGGTGAACTGGAACGCCACTCAGCTTGAATACTCGCGCAAGTCTCCTAAACGCGCGTACTATCTTTCCCTCGAATTCCTTATGGGCCGCACGCTATCCAATGCGCTCCTCAATCTCGGTGTCCTGGACAATTATTCCTCTTCCCTCTCTTCCCTAGGGTTCGGTCTCGAGGATCTCCTCATACAGGAGCGCGATGCTGCGCTCGGTAACGGCGGTCTTGGCCGCCTCGCAGCGTGCTATCTCGACTCATCCGCAACACAGGAACTCCCCGTGTGGGGCTATGGCCTACGCTATAAGTACGGCATCTTCCAGCAACTCATCAAAGCCGACGATGGCTCGCAACTTGAGGCCCCTGATCCATGGCTCGATCATCAGAATCCGTGGGAGCTCCCACGCCTTGACGTCACGTACGAGGTTAGATTCTACGGGAGTGCCCAACGATGGGGTGAGGGCACTGGCCGCGCGACGTGGAGCGGTGGGCAGGAGGTTCTCGCAGTGGCATATGACGTTATG
>Ga0137398_10000930_pt1 | contig 11287 bp, 10 predicted proteins | sample czorhiz216metaG_FD_106659 | JGI IMG/M metagenome (GOLD analysis project Ga0137398, IMG submission 106659) | Vadose zone soil microbial communities from Angelo Coast Range Reserve, California, USA - czorhiz2.16 metaG | ecosystem: Environmental > Terrestrial > Soil > Vadose zone | place: USA...
AGCGCTGCCGTTACATAGCTTCAATTGCCGCCCCAGGCGTGGCATGCTGTCGCTCCGCTCCGGAGCCGTTCGGCGTCTCGCGACAATCAGACGACAGCCATGCCGAAGATACTGCGCAGGCCTACGGAAAAGGTTGTGACGGTGAACTGGGCGGAGACAAGCCTTGAGCACGGAATGCTTCCATGACTGCCGCCCCTCCGGACGCCGCAGCTGGCGGTGCCAGCCATGGCACCTCTATCAAGTCGGCAAGGTCGATTTTGCGTCGATGCGCCCACGGACTTGACAGCCCCGCTGCCATGCGCGCGGACCAGGAGTTGCTGGCGCGTAACGAATACCTGGCGGCCGAAAAGTGACATTCACCATCCAATCAGGATCTTCGACCATATCAAAGCCAGCCAGAGCGAGTAATTTAAGATGTAGCTCGATGTGCTAGGCGCCTCTCCATCGGACCAATTGTGGCGGAGGAGCTTAAGCCAAAATGCCGTCGACAACATTGGTAGTCCAATGACAACCACAGCCAGCATACTGACCGCCAAATAGTGAGTATCGCCATAGCGGGTATCTCCGTTGAACAAAGACCAATTGATCGCACCATTCACCACCAGCGGCGAATCGCCAGCCGCGATGAGACTCCCAGTCCAGCAAAGTACCACAGCGATCGCTGTACCGATCTTCAGCCACCAAATCCGGATACGCTCCCCCTCAGTCCACGTTTCGGGATAGCTGGAGGTCTTGCTGCGTAGGACGTAAACGATGGAGTAGATGGACAACAACGTAATTGCGGCTAGCATTGCCACCGACACCCAGAATCGAGCGATGAGTTCGGCAATGGCCATGTGCACGCTCCTTGTATGGTTGAATTTGTCGTAGGTAGCTTATTCTGGACTTCGCAGCTGCATCGCCCGCGGTGGCCTCATTGTTCAGTATTTGCGAACCATATGAGATTGGCGGAAGCAATGCCGGAGATCACCGCCGCTTCAACCCCGGGGCCATTTTGGCAGCCGGCACCGGCGAGCATCAATCCCGGCACAGGCGATTTGACCGATGGTCGCCATTGGCCGCGCGCTGCACCGTAGATGTTGCCGTTGCCGGCCCGCGTATAGCGGGTGAAGGTAGGAGGCGCGGCCGTTTGCCGATAAAGGATGCCTTTGCGCAGGCCGGGAATGATCGTCTCAGTGGCGGTGACCAATCGATCGGCAAAGACCTCCTTGGCCTTCCGGTAAGCAAGTTTGTCCATACCGAACCATCCCGTCGCTTCCTCCTCGCTGAGCAGATACAACAATGTCAGTGCTGCACAGCCCGATGGTGCGAGGGAGGGATCTATGACGCTGGGATTGCCGATGCCGAAATGTAGTTTCTCTGCACTCACGAACGTCCGTGCCGGCAAGTCCGGCACGAAATCAAGTCCCAGGCTCAGCAGAATTGCTGAGGGGCCACGCCGCAGAGCGCGTATGCGTTGCGCGTAGCGGCTCGGCAGCGGGCGTTGACCGATGAGGTCAGTCAGTGTGGCGATCACGTCACCGTTGGCGATGACCAGCCGAGCGCGATAGATCGCACCGGTCGCGGTGACGACGCCGGCCACGCGCTCGTCCTCGACCAAGAAACGGACCACGCGGGTGCGCAAGCGGATCGTCCCGCCGTTCTCCTCGATGATGGCGCGCAGCAGGTCAGCGAGCTTTTGCGATCCTCCTACCGGATAGAAGCCGCCCTCGAAATAGTAGCCGAACAGGGGTGCCATCTCGCCGACCGTAAGGTGCTCCCGCTTGTCCGTGATATATTCGGCGATAGTTGTTAAGAGGTGCTTGAGTCGCGCGCTGGAAATGAAAGCATCCAGCATTCCGGCGTAGGAGCAATGCATCCAGCGTGCCGCGTGACTGTACCGGGCCGACCACGACAGCATCGCTTCGATTGTGCCATTCGCAGGAGGCGAGCCAGCATTTTCATTGAGGCTGGCGTGGAGATCGCGATAGATGGCAGCGATCTCGGCGAGAAACGCCACGATCCCCCGCGCGTCATCGGGGAAATTGCGACATAGAAGGTCTTCCAGCTCCGCTGGATCTTCCGGAAAGTCCAGGCACAGACCGTCCTGAACATAGCGATGGAAGACACGGCGCCAACCGATGCGGCCTTCCACACCCACGGCGGCGAGAAGCCTTCGCAGCGGTCGGTCAGGGCCAAGACCACTGATGTCCTGTACGCCGGCATCGAATATGAAACGCCGAACGCTTCCGTCGCGGCCCCGCACTCTCCGGGTCCATGAAGTGCAGTAGCCGCCCGGCCGATCATGGGCCTCGATGACTAGCACCTTGCACCCGCGACTGGCAAGCAGAGCACCCGCCGACAGTCCAGCAATGCCGGCCCCGACGACCACGATGTGGTGATCGTGGTCGTCGCGCGGCCAAGTGCCGAGATCCGGCATGTGCCATGCCGTGGCGTCGCGGCCGGTGAGTGTTGCTGCTATCATGCGATCGGGACTATCAAGCGCGGGCACCAATGCCAGGTATTTTCGCACGACGAATGTTCGTAGGTCCTGCTGCCGAGCCGATCAAGGGCCTCCGGCCCGGGGCGAATTCGTTCGGTGAGCACATGGATCCCAGGCTTTGCGCTGTCGTCCCTAGCCGAAATCACTACACCGCGCTACGGACAATCAGCACCACGCTCAGGGGCCATGGATTGAAAGTGTTTATCATCGATGACGGGAGCGACGAGCCGGCGCGCTCGTCGATCGCGGCACTGCACGCGCCCGCTGAGAGTATCGAGGTCATCCGCCTAACTGAAAACCAGGGCAAAGGCGGCGCCGTGGCAGCCGGATTGCGTCATGCCTTTGAACGCGGCTTCACTCACGCCGTGCAAGTCGATGCCGACGGTCAGCATGATCTACTCAAACTAACGGCGCTCATCGAGGCGGCGCTCGCCCAACCCGGCGCGCTCATCAGCGGGCGTCCCATATTCAATGCTTCAGTACCGCGTTCACGTCTCCTCTCGCGCTGGTTGACCCATGTTTGGGTATGGGTGGAGACCCTCTCCACCCGCATCCGCGACAGCATGTGCGGTTTCCGCGTTTATCCACTGGCGGCGACGCTTGCGGTGCTGGATAGCGAGAAGGTCGGCCGGCGCATGGACTTCGATGTAGAGATCATGGTCCGGTTGTTCTGGCGCGGCGTTCCGGTGGTGCACGTTCCGGTGACGGTGACCTATCCCGAGGGAAACAAGTCGAATTTTCGGATGTTCCATGACAACGTGCTGATCACGCGCATGCACACGAGACTCGTGCGCACCATGCTGCTGCGGCTGCCGTCGATCCTCCGCAATCGGCCCCCCGCGACCGAGGCGCCAAGGCATTGGGCAGCAATAGGCGAACGTGGGGCCTATTGCGGTATCAAGCTGTTGTCGCTGACCTATGCTCTGCTGGGACGTCGCGGCTGTCTGACGTTGATGTGGCCCGTCGTCGCCTATTTTCATCTCACCGGCGGAAAGACGCGGGGTTATTCGATCGCCTATCTCCGGCGCGTCCATGCCCGCAAAGGACTGCCACCGCCGACTTGGCGGGACAGCCTGCGCCATTTCATGAGCTTTGCGACCAAGGCCCTGGATACGTTCATCGCCTGGTCCGCTCCGCAGCGTTGCGGGCCGATTGCAGTGAAGGGAGGGGAAGAGCTCGATCGCCTCTCCGCAGAGGGCAAGGGGGTTCTGCTGATCGTCTCGCATCTGGGTAATGCAGAGCTGAGCCGCGCCTGCTTGTCCGAGCGGTTTCGCAAGATCATCAACGCGCTCGTGTACACACGACACGCCGCACTTTACAACCGTATCATCAAGACCGTTCAACCCGATGTCGAGGCACACACGATCCAGGTGACCGAGGTGGGGCCCGCGACCGCCGTCGCTCTCAAAGAGCGCCTTGAACGCGGCGAATGGATCGCCATCGCCGGCGATCGGACGCCGCTCACGGGAGAGGCGCGGTGCAGCCGGGTGGCTTTCCTCGGCAATGAGGCGCCTTTTTCACATGGACCCTATGTGCTGGCGGCCCTCATGGGCTGTCCGGTGTATCTGATGTTCTGCATGCGCGAGGGCGACGGTCACACGGTGTACTTCGAGCCTTTCGCCGATCGCATTGAACTGCCCCGGCGCAACAGGGCAGAATTCCTGAGGGCGCTGGCCGCCCGTTATGCGCAACGGCTCGAACACCATTGCCTTCGCTCACCCCTGCAATTCTACAACTTTTTCGACTTCTGGCGTTCGCCCGCGGGCGCCGCTCCCGGCGCGGTCGCGCCGGCTGAAAATGTTTAAGGACAGGCGATCACCGTATCGTCGATCCGAACGCCTGTCCTGGCGGAAAGCCCCGGCCGCAGTGCAAGCGCACCGTTATCCGCCCAATTTCACCACTCTTCCCTTAAAAGCCACGCCGGCAATGAGGCCGCCGGCACCGCATACGTATTCAGATTCGCTGCTGGTCACTACGTTTTTATAGTTGCTCACAATGTTGATGACGGCATTGCCGCCTTCTTTCCTGGCGCGCTGCTGTAGTGCAATCACGGCGCTGAGGAAGGCCCATTCGCAGGCTTGCAGGTCCGGCCTGGCAAAGGCGTTTGCCTTCTTGTTGGTCGGCCACTCGCCAAAGACCCTCGCAACGTTCGGGTGCCGCTGTCTGCCGAAGAACAATCTTACGCCGGGGTCCAGCTTGGCTTGCGCCGCGGGCGACTTCAACGCCTGCCCGATCGGATAAAGATGTTGCTCGTCGCGAGCAGCAGCCGGCAGTGGAACGGCACAGAGAGTCGCAAGCAGAACGGCGTTTCTCAGCATCTTCATCGTATTTTCCCCCAGCCGATGGAAAGATTTCACAAGCGCAGCGCCTGCGCCTTCAGCAACGTCGAAACACCAGCGAGGTGTTGATGCCGCCGAAGGCGAAGTTGTTGGACACGAGAAATTCGGTCTCAATGCGGCGCGGCGCGCCCATGACATAGTCGAGGGGGGCGCAGCGATCGTCGACCACGTCGAGGTTGGCGGTAGGGACGAACATGCCCTCGTGCATCATCTCGATTCCCAACCATGCCTCGATGGCGCCGCAGGCGCCGAGTGAATGACCGAAATAGCTCTTCAGCGAATGGATCGGCGCACGCTCGCCGAAGACGGCTTTCGTCGCCTTGGATTCGGCGATGTCGCCCCACTCCGTGCCCGTGCCATGGCCGCTGACGAAGCCGATCGTTGCCGCGTCAAGGCCCGCATCCTCCAGGGCCATGCGTAGCGCGATCTCCAGCGACTCCGCTTGCGGAAACGTGGCGTGGTTGCCGTCGGAGTTGCTGGCAAATCCGACGATCTCGGCGTAGATGCGGGCGCCGCGGGCGAGCGCCCGCTCCCGCTCTTCCAGGATCAGCGTCGCAGCTCCCTCGCCGATGACCAATCCGTCGCGATCGCGGTCGAAGGGCCGCGGGCTGGTCTCCGGCCGGTCGTTGCGGCACGAGGTGGCAAACATGGTGTCGAAGACTGCCGTTGCTGAAGCGTTCAGCTCATCGGCGCCGCCCGCGATCATCACATCGGCCTTGCCCCAGCGGATCGCCTCGCTGGCGTAGCCGATCGCCATGCTGCCCGCCGTGCACGCGGTCGATGTGGGGATAATACGACCCGTCACACCGAAAAGCAGGCCGATATTCACCGCCGCAGTGTGGCTCATCATCTGGATGTAGCTGGTGGCGTTCAACCTGTTCGATGTGCCATCGTTCATCAGTTCGGCGAATGCGACCAGCGGTGCGTAGCTGCCGAATGACGAGCCGTAGGCGATGCCGCTACGGCCGTTCCTGATCACGGGATCGTCGGTCAGATGGGCATCCGCCAGTGCACGGTCCGTTGCATCCACCGCCATGCGCGAGACGGGTCCCATGGTACGGGTTTTCTTGCGCGGATAATGGTCCTCTATCGAAAAGCCCACCACCGGCGCGGCGAGCTTGGTATTGATCCCCGACAGGCGATCCCATTCGTTCATCCTGCGGACAGCCGTTTCGCCTTTCAGCATGCGCGCGCGAATGGTTGGCCAATCCTCCCCCAAGGCGGTAATGCCACCGACGCCAGTGACGACGACTCTACGCATTACAACATCCCCCCATTCACCGAGATGACCTGGCGCGTCACATAACCGGCCTCATCCGAGCAGAGGAAGGAAACAACGGCTGCCACTTCTTCGGGTCGTCCGAGGCGACGCATGGGCACTATCTTCAGCACATCTTCAACGGGCAGGCCATGGACCATCTGAGTCTGGATGAGGCCGGGGGCGACGCAATTCACCGTGATGTTGCGCTTGGCGAGCTCCACGGCAAGCGCTTTCGCCGCGCCAATAATGCCAGCCTTCGCCGCACTGTAGTTCACCTGTCCACGGTTGCCAATCAAGCCGGATACCGATGAAAGCGCGACAATGCGCCCCCCGCGGCGCGCCGAAACCAGGGGCATAACGATGGGCTTCAGCACATTGTAAAAGCCATTCAGATTGGTATCGAGGACGGCGTCCCAGTCCCCGTCGGACATGGCAGGAAAAGCGTTGTCGCGGGCGATGCCCGCATTGAGCACAGCGCCGTAATAGGTGCCGTGCGCCGCCATGTCGGCCTCCAGTGCCTCCCGGCACGCAACGCGGTCGGCCGTGTCGAACGTGAGCAGACGGCCCTCTCCGCCGGCCGCGTTGATGGCCGCGAGCGAGGCTTCCGCGCCGGCGCGGTCGCTGCCATAGTGGATCGACACCGCGAACCCGTCTCGGGCCAGCCGCTCGGCAATGGCGCGGCCGATGCCCTTGCTGGCACCGGTGACGAGGATCGTCCGCTTCATTCACTCATCCTGCCTGGGCGGTGAGCAACGCCATGGCATCATCCGGGCGGTAGAGGGTCAGGCGCGCCTTGGCCACCTGATCCCCACCTGGGGCCCGCGTGACGACACAATCGAAGGCTCCCATTTCAGCATCCATATAGGCCAGCGTCACCGTCACGTTCAGGCGCTCACCCTCGAGGAACCAGGGTGGCGTCGCCTGGAAGTCACGCGTGCCGAGGAGGAAGCCCAGGCGAATGGGTTGCCCGGCTTCGAGCGCCGTGACCCCAACATAGGCGCCGCAGGCCTGCGCCATCCACTCGATGGCCACATGGGCCGCCACGCCCCGCCCCGCTTCGAAAAAGGGAACCCCGGGCCGAATGGTCAGCGCCGCGGACAACGTGCCCTGGCCGATGCCGGTAACTTCATCGAGCAGAATCATGGGACGCGCGTGCGGCAGCAGATCCTCGATTTGATAGGGCGGAAGCGTCAATGTGTGCCTCCCCGCGCCAGCACGAGCGCGACGTTGCTGCCGCCGAAGGCGAAGGAATTGCTGAGCATGGCCACGCGGCGCAAATCGTTCGGCAGGCGCATGCCGACATCAGCCAGAGCGAGCGGCGGGATCGACGGATCCGCCTCGCCGTCCCAAAGGTGTGGAGGCAAGCGGCCATCGGGATTATATTCAGGATGCAAGGTTAGCCAGAGGAAGGCCGCTTCGCACGCCGCGGCTGCGCCCAAGGTATGGCCAGTCATCGCCTTGGTCGAACTGCATGGGGTCGCGGCCCCGAACAAGGCATGGACCGCCTTCCCCTCCATGGCATCATTGAGCGCGGTACCGGTGCCGTGCAGGTTGACATAAGCGATGTCGGCCGGCGTCATGCCGGCGTCGTCCAGGGCGGCGCGCATTGCTATGAGTGCACCGCGGGCGTCTGGATCGGGGGCGCTGATATGGTAGGCATCGGAACTCTCTCCGACTCCCAGAAATTGGACCGGGGCGGGGGCCCGGGTCAGGAGGAAGACCGCTGCCGCTTCGCCGATATTGATGCCGTCGCGGTTGCGGCTGAAAGGGCTGCACAGTCCGCCAGAGACGGCTTCGAGCGCCGCGAAGCCGCCGACTGTCGTCCGGCACAGCGTATCGGCTCCTCCGACGACCGCGGCATCGGCGAGGCCGGCACGCATGAGCCGGCGGGCAGAGGCAAAAGCCTTGCCGCTCGACGCGCAGGCTGTCGCCACCGTATAGGCCGGCCCGGTGAGGCCCAGCGCACGCGCGACGAACTCGCCGAGATTGCCGGGTTCTTGTTGGCGATAGTGGAAGTCGGCGGGCCAGGTGCCGTTTTGGCGAAAGGCTCTATAGGCCGCCTCGCCCTCGGCTATACCGGATGTGCTGGTTCCCAGCACGACGGCGATGCGGTCGCGCCCGAACCGGTCCGCGGCTTCCACCACCGACTCGGTGATCTCCGCCACGGACGCAAGCATCAGACGCCCATTGCGGCATTCCATCGATTCCAGCCCGCGCGGGACCGGCGGTAGCGGGCCGGTGACTCCACCCACATGCACCGTGCGGCCCGGGATGAGATCATCACGCGGGATGAGCCCACGCGTTCCGGCAAAGAGGGCACGGGCTACCGCGTCCTTGCCGATGCCGATCGACGAGACGATTCCCATTCCGGCAATTCCCAGAGCGGGACTGCTCACCGCTTCGTCTCCGACGATTGTACTTCGACCTCGTAGTCCCAGGCGAGGTTGCTGTAGCGCAACGTGCCGTTCCAACGCGCCCCTGCCGCCCAGCCGTAGTCAACGCGGAGCACATCCTTGCCATTGACCCGAATGGTGCGGCTGCGCGCTTCCTGGAGCAACTCGCCCCCGTCCGGCAGCGCTTTGCGCACCGCCGTTTCGGGCCAGTAGATGAGGATGATGTCGGCCAGCATGCTGCCGGGCCGCAGGGTCTCAGGCACCCAGGGCGCGGTTTCCGCCGAAACGTTCTGGCCGGTCCACGTGATGGTTACCGCACGGCGGCCCATCCCATCCAGCCCGACGAGCGTGACGCGCTCCGACGTTATGCTGAGATTGACTTCCAGGACGACGGTCTGGCCGTAACCGCGCAGGGTGATGAGCTGAGTCGTCACGATTCTTCGGCCGAGATCGGCGGGGCGGGGCAGATTTAGCCGCTGTCCCGGTCCGATCAACAGCGCGTTCGGCTCCGCCGTCACCGGTGCCGACAAAGGCGTCATCGATACCGGGAAGAGCGTCTCCGGTGCAGGCAAAAGCGTCAAGCAGCCCGCGAGCGGAACGAGAATGGGCACGAACCAGAGTGTCGACGCACGCATGATACGTTTCCACCATTACACAACTGAAGACTTTTCCGGCGAAGCGGAATCCGCTTCGCTACAGACAACACGTCGGCTCAATCAGATGGAGCGGTCTCCGATTCCGTAAAAGCAAAAACCTCTACACAACGCGGACGCACACATCCTTGGCAACACCATCGTGTACCGGTGGGGCATTCGCTTTCCGCCTTCCCCGGCTTGCGAGCGGCGCCGCAAAAAAAGCGAGTAAGATGCCGATCAGCATGGTAGAGCCGAAATTGTGAACTGCTGGTACGCCGCTCACCGCTAACAGGCCGAAGGACAAAAGTGTCGTCATCGCCGCCATCCACACGGCCAGCAAGGTGACGGAGCGCCGTGCGGCCGGACTCTCGGCGGAGAAGACCGCGTAGTCGTTGGCGATCGATAGGAGCAGCACGAGGGCCATGGCGTGGAAGAAGGTAAAAGATTGTCCAACCAGCATGAGCAGCACAGGCGCCAGCAAGACGGCAATCACCGGCGGGGCCATCACCCACCCCGCGCCCTTCCAACCATAGCGGAACGCCAGACCGCCGAACATCAGCAGCGCCGAAAGAGCGGTGAGCAGCAGCGCGCGCTGCTGATATTTGCCCAGCAGTACGCTGAAATCGGCCGTAGGGTCAACCAGCCGCACGCCAGCCACGTCAGCGAAGGCCGCCCGCACCGCGTCGGGCCGGGTCAGCCCCTGCAACGCCACGACGTGGAGCCCCGGCGCCAGCACGAGGTCGCCCAGCATGGGCACCGCCTCGCTAGCTAATGCCTCTTTGAGGGTAAGAAAGCCGGGGTTGGCGCCCGTCGCGTCTGCGGCGTCGGCCTCCATACCAAGCGAGGCGCGCTGACGGGCGAGAAAAGGGTCGTCCAGCTGTGTCCGCACCAGCGTTTGATTTTCGCGCTGGCGTTCCGCCGACGGCACAAAGCCAGCCGGCATTTGGGCGCTGACCAGCGCGCCTTCGGCTCTGAGGCGGGCGAGGATGGGGGCCAACGCCTCCTCCCGGCGTAGCGCCGTCTCATCGTCAACGCCCTCGACCAGCAGGAACTGGGTTGCGGCGGTGGTGCCGGTCAAGCGCCGCACGTCGTCTTGATCGCGCACCAGTTCCGGCGAAAGCGCCTGCATGCGGCGAACGTCGTTGTCCGTGTGGAAACGTATAACACCGGCGAGAGCGATAGCCAAAGCAGAAAGCAGCAACAGGCTACGCGCTCGGCGCCAACGCGGAGCGTCCCAGAAAGCGAACATCCAGCCGGCCGCGGCCAGCAGCCCGGCCAGATGACGGGCCTGCCGACCGGTGTCGAGCCGCGGCAGCCACAGCACCACGGTGGCAACGGCGGCCAGCAGCCCGATGACCGAGAAAACGGCGATTTGGCGCAGGCCGGGGAACGGCGCGAGCGCCAGCGCGCCATAACCGATGAGTGTGGCCAGGAGACCAAACGCGATGCCCGGCATGACGCGATGCAGGCGCTCCTGCGGCGTGCCGCCTGCGGGATCGAACACGCTCGACGTGTAAAATAACCCATAGTCGACGGATATTCCGATCAAGCTGGTGCCAAACAGCAGGGCCGCCACGTGCAACTCGCCGAAAATGGCGAGGCTGCCGACGAGCGCCGCACCGATGCCGACCCCGACCACCAACAAATTGAGGAGCAACGGACGCACGCGGCGGAACACGATGACGATGAGCAGGATCGTGCCTGCGAGCGATGCGGTTGCAAGCGTGGACGCCTCGCCGATCGCCGTCCGCGATCCTGCCTCGGCGAAGAACACGGCGCCCAGGCGCCTGATTTGCAGTTCCGTGTGCGCCGCCCCGAGCGCGGTCGATGAATTTTTGAAGGCTCCCACCAAGCGCTCCTGCACATCAAGCGCAAAGGGCTCGTAAGCCAGCGAGGTCAAGACCAGGATCCACGTCATGTTGTCCTCAATCACGGTCAACATGCCGTCGTCCAGACGGAGCCTGGTCAACGGAAGTGGGAGATCGGCAAAGAACGTAGGCAGGAGCAGGAAGGGATCGGCGCGCAGCAGGCTTCCGTCAGCCATACCGCCCACCCCAAAAGCCTGCGCCATCGCCTTGGTGGCCACCTCCTCGCCGTGTCCGGCGGCGAGCAACGCGCGGTCGGACTCAGCCAGTAGACCGTGGCGATAAGGGAAATACAGCGTGCCTAGCCGTTTC
>Ga0137398_10000932_pt1 | contig 11278 bp, 6 predicted proteins | sample czorhiz216metaG_FD_106659 | JGI IMG/M metagenome (GOLD analysis project Ga0137398, IMG submission 106659) | Vadose zone soil microbial communities from Angelo Coast Range Reserve, California, USA - czorhiz2.16 metaG | ecosystem: Environmental > Terrestrial > Soil > Vadose zone | place: USA...
AACAATTGACGGTGTATGGGATCGCTCGTGAATGGCACTATAGGTTCAGGCCAACCGTCTAGCGGGGGGACGACTTGCCAGTCAATATAATTTCAGTATCTTGTCACTCGCGTTGTACAACCAGGCTAGAGCGTCATCATCCGGTGAGGTCAAGACAGGCGCAGGGTTTTGAGCGAGGCGCGGTCGGTTCCGCCACTCATATTTGGCACAACGATCAATTCGAGTACGGTCACATTTGACAGCTCAACCTGATATTCCTCAGCCTCGCGTTTTGTTTCGGGCGGACTAAAATTCCACTGCTGACGCACAATTTCTCGAAACGAGCTGCCACCATCAGAAGACCAGCGCAAGACGAACTCTTGTGTTCGGGCTGTTTCGTTTTCTTCAAAAACAAGGGATATGTGTTTCAGCGTTTGAGGCTGGTCGAAAATGAGTCGAACGTTTGAGGACCCGGCGTTTCCGCACGCCAGCCGGCCGCCTCTATCGAAGCGAAGGCGGACTCGATTGGATAACCCTTGTCTTCCGACGTGACCTCGACCACGGCTGAACGCTCAAGATCAAGCCAGCGTTCACGACCAGATGGAATAGTCTCTGGAGGCGGAGCAGTGATGAGCCGCTTACGCACATAAATACAGTTTACCTCTGGTGGGACTCTGGCGTTTATCGATTTGTAAGCATCGCCAACCCGGAGGTCCGCACAAAATCCATCGCAGATCGCCGATTCTCGCCGAGAACCCAGGGGCAGCTGTGTTTGCTCATTGCTTACAAGGTTCTGTGTTTCGACTTGTTCGTCGTTGTGGACCCTATCGCGAGGATTGAGCATGTGCCGGACCGTTTTCGGCAACGTGAGAGAAAGAGGCGACGGTTGACGCTTAAGCGGCAAAAACAGCTCCCCCCCAGATGTTCCGTCGCCAGCTTGACGTTGTCGAAAGCAACACCATCTATCAGGGCGACGTCTCAATGCACGAATTTGCGAGAACTTAGACGCGTTAGTTACAGGAGCTTGAAAATTTCCACCAGTGGAACCTTCGCCACAGCCGGCTTGGAGCAGGGTCGACGGCGGTGGGCGACTTGCTCGAACTGCTATGTGATAGGTTAAAGAACTCGTGACGGTTCCACGCACACACCCTGCGAAACATACACTCTTGTCGTGCTGACGATTCGATTGAACACTTCCTGCCCGGAGGCTTTGATGGAAGTAAACGAACTCGACAAAGATAATGGTGACAAACTAACTCTCGCGCGGCGAGTGGTTATTGAGAACGTCAAGCCGGAAATTCAATGCGGTCGTTTCCCGATCAAGCGCACGATCGGTGAGCCTGTGGAAGTGACGGCAGACATCTATGCCGATGGCCACGATATCGTGCACGCCGTTTTGCTGCATCGCCCACTTTCCCAGAGGGGCTGGGAAGAAGTGCCGATGCAACCGCTGGTGAACGATCGCTGGCAGGCGAAGTTCATTGCCTCCGCGGCGGGCATACACCTCTACACACTTCAGGGCTGGGTGGATCCGTTCCAGTCCTGGAGTAGGGATTTCTCCAAAAAGTTGGAAGCCGGCCAGGACATCTCCGTGGACCTGCTCGCGGGAGTGCACTTGGTTGAAGCGGCTGCAAAGCGTGCGAGCGGGGAAGACGCCCAACGTTTGGAAGCCTGCGCGGGCGAGGCCTCGCGGCTTCGGAAACAAAACTTGAACGCCGCAGTGGAGAGGCTTTCAAATGTCGAGCTGATGACCTTGATGGTGTTGCACGCAGATCGCAGCCAAGCCACGATCTATGGCAAAGAACTAAAGGTGGTTGTCGATCGTGAAAGAGCTCGGTTTAGCGCGTGGTACGAGATGTTCCCGCGATCGTGCGGAGCAGAAGCCGGGCGACACGGGACCTTCCGGGACTGTGAGAAAAGGCTGGAGTACATCTCTGGCATGGGATTTGATGTTCTGTATCTTCCACCTATTCATCCTATAGGTCGTGCGCACCGCAAGGGTAAGAACAATACCGAACAGACGACTCCCGAGGACATCGGAAGCCCGTGGGCCATCGGTTCGAAGGAAGGCGGGCATAAAGCGATTCACCCAGAGCTGGGGACTCTCGAAGATTTCCGCCAACTGGTAGCACGCGCGAAGGAATTTGGATTGGAAGTTGCACTGGATATTGCTTTCCAATGTGCGCCGGACCATCCTTATGTATTACAGCACAAGGAATGGTTTCACGTGCGGCCGGACGGCAGCGTGCAGTATGCCGAAAACCCTCCCAAAAAGTACCAGGATATCTACCCGCTGAATTTCGAAACTGAACACCGCCGCGAGCTGTGGGAGGAGTTGCGCAGCGTGGTGCTGTACTGGATCGAACAGGGCATACGTATCTTCCGCGTAGACAACCCTCACACAAAGCCCTTTGATTTCTGGGAGTGGTTGATTGCAGGCGTAAAGGCTAAATATCCGGAGGTCCTGTTTCTCTCCGAAGCCTTCACCCGTCCGAAAGTGATGTATCGGCTCAGTCGGTTGGGGTTCACGCAGTCATATACGTATTTCGCATGGCGGAACACGAAGGCCGAATTAATAGAATATTTCGCCGACCTTACGCAGACTGAAATACGTGAATATTTCCGGCCAAATCCCTGGCCCAACACGCCGGACATACTTACGGACTTCCTCCAGCTCGGCGGGCGTCCGGCTTTCATGATCCGGTTGGTGCTGGCCGCAACTCTGGGCGCGAGTTACGGAATCTACGGTCCGGCGTTTGAGCTCGGCGAGAACCGGGCTATTCGCCCAGGCAGCGAAGAATATTTAGACTCTGAGAAATATCAGTTCCGGCACTGGGATATTGATAACCCCGATAGTCTAAGAAGCCTGATTGCGCGCGTGAACCAAATACGTCATGAGAACCCGGCTTTGCATGGCGACTGGAGTTTGCGGTTTCACCCTGTCGACAACGATCAACTGATTGTGTACAGCAAGACGACCGCAGATCTCTCCAACATCATCGTAGTGGTGGTCAACCTCGATCCTCATCACACTCAGTCTGGCTGGGTCGATTTGCCGGAGGAGGCGTTCCAACTCGATCCGCAGCAACCGTATCAGGTACACGATTTGCTGACCGATGCCCGCTATTTTTGGCGCGGGATACACAATTATGTTGAGCTTAATCCGCGAGTGATGCCGGCACACATTTTCTGTATTCCGCAGGCTGCTGCGGGCTGAGCGCGATTTTCGATTATTTCTGTGACGGAAGAACAAAGAAACGTTTTGGAAAAAGGGTTCTCCAAGGACATGGCGAATTCACTTGCGACCAATGAATTGTTGGCGGGCTTTCGAAAGAGTCTGCCGCCGATTCTTCCGAACTTCCTAGCGCAGCGTCGCTGGTTCGGTGGCAAGGCGAGAGTGATTCAATCGGTCGAAGTATCGGATGTGGTGCTGCTTCTCTCACCTGATCCACAGGTTTATCTGTTTCTGATTGATATCGAGTACGCAGCCGGGCTTGGAGAAATGTATGCTCTTCCTCTGCGATTAGCGATGGATGAGGAACACTCCCCCGGTGGAGAACCGGCTCCGTCCTTGAGAATTAGTTGGGAAAACGGTTCACGGAAGATTGTTTTGTATGACGCACTCTCCAACCCGCCATTCCTGACATTTCTGCTGGAGGCAGTTGCGCGAGGGCACCGCTTCACCGGTGTTCACGGTGAAGTTCGGGCGGTTCCAGCCGCTGCACTTCGCTCCATTTGGGAGCCGTCACAGGGTCCACTGGCGCCATCTTTGATGAAAGGAGAACAGAGCAACAGCTCTATCGTCTATGCCAAGCGCTTGATGCTCAAGTTGTTTCGCCGCTTGGAGGAAGGCCTTAATCCTGACCTCGAGATTGGCTCATTTCTGACCGAGAAGACTGGGTTCAGAAATGTGCCCCAACTGGCGGGGCATCTGGAGTATGTCAGCAACGACGGGAAACGAAGCACTCTGGGTATCCTCCAGGGCTACGTTCCAAATTACGGAGATGCATGGCAGTACACTCTGAAGGCGCTCGCGGCATACTATGAACAGGCTCAATCCGCAGCCGGGACTCACCTCGGAGAAATTCCACATGCACCAATCCTGGCACTCGCTGACGGGGATGTTCCATCTGATGCAAAGCAAAGGATTGGCTCTTATCTTGAATCCGCCCGGTTGCTCGGCGTTAGAACCGCCCAGCTTCATGTTGCCCTGTCCGCCACCCCAGACCAGCCTGCTTTTGCGCCTGAAACCTTTACCGGCGCGGACCAGCGGGAACTATTGAAATCCACGCTTGATCTCATCGCCCGGACATTTCAGTCGCTTCGCCAGCAGAGGGAGAGACTGCCACAGAGCGTGCGGGACGAAGCCAGCAAAGTCTTGAAGCTCGAGGAACGATTGCGACAGCGTGTCAGTTTGCTTACAGGGTTCAAGATTTCCGCGACGCGTACCCGCATCCACGGCGACTACCATCTGGGGCAAGTCCTTTTCACCGGCGACGACTTTGTCATCATCGATTTCGAGGGAGAACCCGCACGGCCTTTGCGCGAGAGGCGAAGCAAAAACTCTCCGCTGCAGGACGTTGCTGGAATGCTGCGCTCGTTTCACTATGCGGCCTACGCACCGCTTCTTGCAGAAATCAGTGGCCGTGAGGTTACGCAGGAAGGCCTTAATTCTTTGGAGAGCTGGGCGCAATATTGGCAAACGTGGGTTTCTGCTACTTTCCTGAAAGCGTACCTGGGAACTTCGGGCTCTGCCTCTTCTCTTCCTCCGAGCCGTGAAGAACTTGCCGTCCTATTGGATGCCTACGTCATCACCAAGGCCGTCTATGAGCTCGGGTATGAACTCAACAACCGGCCGCGCTGGCTCCGGATTCCATTGCAGGGTGTCTCAAAGCTTCTCGATGCTGCTTAGAGCTGATTTCATAAATGTCTTTGGGAAGGGTAAGGCCTCTTAGCGACAAGGCAGATATCAACAGCGCACCTGGAAAATTAGCGAATAAGCGCGTCAGTGGGACAGTTTCAGTATTGCCGTGCCTCTCAGGTTCAATTAGTTCACCAGTGAGTAGATTCTCAAATCGAGTCTCGACGGCCGGGAGAAGTTCGATTCTGGTATCACCCCAAATCTCGCGACTGCCGAATATATTTAGTTTGCCTCCGAGTAGCTCGGCACAGAGTCGCGGGACCGCAGTTATCGATACTTTATCGGCTGCTTTTCGCGCGAATGCGAGTACATGGTTCGCTTTCTCACCGGTGACCCGCAATGGAATGTATTCGCCTTCCCGAAACAACTCCGGCCTCTGGTTGCGCAGGCCAAGCATTTTCCATAATGCGTACAACTTAATTTGACCATCTTCCATATTTTGGGCCAGTTCGCGAGCTCTCTGTGCTGTCAGCTGACGGCTTGACTCGAACCTGGTTTTGAGCAGCTGTAAGCCTTGATGGCGTGCTCTGTAATCCACGGGGCGGCGATTATCTGGATCCACCAGACTGAATTCCCAGAGCTCGTTGCCTTGATAAAAATCCGGAACGCCAGGCGCCGTGAGCTTGATTAAGGTTTGCGAGAGGCTGTTCAACATTCCAAAGTAGGCGGTTTTGCGTTGGAATGGCAGAAAGCTGTCCCGGAATTCTTTGGATTCCAGAACAGGTTTCACAAAACGCGACACGGCCAATTCGTAGTCCTGATTTGGATTTGCCCAATTCGTGTTCTCTTTCGCCTCTCGAGTGGCTTTGCGCATGAAGTCACAAATGCGCTTAATAAAATCCTCGTCCGGGCCTTTGTTGCCAGTACCGAACGGCCAGACGCCGATGAGAGTTTGATAAAACAAATATTCATCATTTGCAGTCGGAGCTTGGATTTCACCGCAAAGGGTCTTTTTGTCCCGATTCAGCTTCCGCCAATCGCGCACATGCCGATGCCAGGCAAGCGGCATTTCGGAAAGCACGTTGATGCGCGCGCGCACGTCCTCAGAACGCTTGGAGTCATGAGTGGAAGTCGCGACCATTTCGTTCGGCCATACCCGCTCGAGGTGCTCCATCTTGCGGTGAAACTCTTCTGGAGTGATGCCGAAGAGAAGTGGGTCCCCACCAACCTCGTTCAGTGAAATAAGGCGGTTGTAACGGTAGAAGCTGGTGTCTTCGAGTCCCTTCGCCATCAGGGCGCTGGTGTACTGTTGGAATCTCATTGCGAAGTGCTTCACAGAGCGCTGATAGAACTGCGGGCGTCCCTCAAGTCGGCTGGTCAGAAGAATCTCACCAATGAAGTCATACACCGAAGACTCCGCAGCCGTGCTTTTCGCTTTCGCACAACTCACAGCCTCATTGATGTAGGCGCGATCGCTGGCGGACACATGCTGTTCAGTCACATAGGTCCGGTAGACGGGGAAACACGCCACGATCTCGCTAAGTGCGTCGCGCAGACTCTTGAGAGTGAAGTCGCAGGTGTGGCGGTCGGCAAGCGCAATACGGCTTAAATGATTGGCCATGACATTCAACTCGCTATTGAGCGAGCGATCCATGACCAGTTTCTTGCATTCGTACACCAATTCTTTGAAGTCAGTGTGTTCGCCAATGAATAAACGATAAACTTGGTCCATTTTTCGTTCCGCGGCCGAGTCGACAAACAAGCCGTTGACCAGATTCGAGAAGGTGTAGCCAGTTGTGCCGTGAATCGGCCAATCCGCAGGGAGCTTTTCTTCGGACGCAAGGATCTTTTCTGCAACGATGTAGTGCCGTTTTGCGCCGCGATCTTCACCCACAGAAGAATCGCCGTCGCACTGTAATCGCTCGAAGTACTGCTGCGGGTTGTAGAGGCCGTCTGGATGGTCTATCCGCAAGCCATTGATCTTTCCTTCTCGCAGCAACTGCAGAACAAACTCATGGCTCTGATTGAAAACGTTCTCATTTTCTTGACGCAACGCGGCGAGATCGTTCACGTCAAAAAATCTTCGATAATTGATGTCATCGGCAGCCACTCGCCAATAGGCAAGGCGATACGCCTGCGCTTTAATGAGCTCGTGAAGAGGGTCGAATGAAGCAGGATCTCCGGCATTGCCGTTGATGCGTTCGACGGCCTGTACCAGGAAGTGCGTTATGGCACCAGAACGGGCACACAGTTCCGCCAGCCGGCGCTTGTGAATCTCTTTATCACGCAGGCGTTCCGAGCGCTTTTCCGCAGCAGTTTCCTCCCGTCCAGGCAAATGATTGAAGGCTGAAATCAGGCTTTGGAGCTCCAAAAGATCTCCGCTTGCCGCATCGAGGCGCGACAGCAGAGCTTCAAGCCCGTAACTAAGGATTCGCGGGTATTCCCGGGGATTTACTGGAAAGCGGTGCCTGAAATAATGAATGCTGAATTCACCTTTTTCTTTGTCAAACGTGAGACGCAGTTCAGCACGATCGAGGATAGTCCCATACTGGTCGCCGAGAACGGGAACCAACACTTTGCCCTGCAATTCCTCTTTGAGAGGATACCAGTCGATATCGAAGAAGTCCGCATAGGCAGATGTCTCCCCATTCTCCAAAACATCAAGCCACCAGGCATTGTCGCTGCCCATGATTCCCATGTGATTGGGAACGATGTCGAGGATTTGCCCCATGCCATGCTGATGCAAGGCCGCAACGAATTTGTCGTACTCTTCGAGAGTCCCGATTTCTGGATTGAGTTGATGGTGGTCAACCATGTCGTATCCATGCATGCTGCCGGGCCGGGCACGCAAATAAGGAGAAGCATAGCAATGCGAAATGCCGAGCTCAGCGAGATAGGGGACGAGTTCGGCGGCTTGCGAAAACGTGAAATTGCGATTGAATTGCAGGCGGTACGTGGAAAGGGGTGCCAGCAGCGGTTTCATGCCTTCAGGAACCACACAGACGAAAGTCGCGGCACTTGCTCCCAAGGCGGTAGGTGGCTCGCCTCCGTCGTGTAAATCAACTTCCCATCTGGCTTGTTTCGAAGAAACGTCGAGTTCTGACCAAGGTTTGTAATTAACTCCAAGCTGCCACATTGTGCGAGTCCCCAGCGGACATGAACGGCACTCGGGCCCAGCACATCATACTGCGCGAGTCCGGGTACGATGTTTTTGATTTGCGGCACGATCTTCTCACGTCTGCAAGTCAGCAACTCTCGATAAAAGGTTAGCCACTCACGATGCGATTCCTGTTCGAGACAGGCCCAATCGAGTTTCGAAGCCAGAAACGTAGCCAGATCATTGGGGTCAGGAATACGGGCTTTCGCCTCCGGAGAACGAAACTGTTTGAAACGCGCGAATTCGGCGCGACGTCCTTTTCTCACTTTATCCGCCAGTTCGGAAGCAAAGTCACAGAAAAACAAGAACGGCGTCTGCGCTCCAAACTCCTCTCCCATAAACAATAAAGGAGGAGAGGGTGCAAGCAGTAGAATCGCCATCGCGGCCCTCACTGCTGCAGGATTACTCAAACTTACGATTCTCTCTCCTAGTGCACGGTTTCCTGTTTGATCGTGGTTCTGCAAAAACGAAACAAAGCTCGTGGGCGGGAGATCGCGGCTGGGCTCTCCGCGCGATCGACCGTCACGAAATGCTGATGGTTCTCCCTGAAAAGCATAGCCTTCGGCAAGACAGCGCCCCAAGGTCTGCGCGGGATTATCGGCGTAATCGGAGTAATAGCCGTCCGTTTCTCCCGTGAGCAGCACGTGAAAAACGTGGTGGATATCATCGTTCCATTGGGCATTGTATTGGCATGGACGGCCCTGGCCGTCACGTCGTAAATAACGTGCTGCGTTATCGTCGTTTTCGAGAACGAGATGGATGTGGCGCTCATTCGCGAATTTACTACGAATTGTTTCCGCTAATTCGGTGAGAATGTGCGGACACGAGTCGTCGGCAATCGCGTGGACTGCGTCAAAACGAAGGCCATCAAAACGGAATTCCTCCAACCAATAAAGCGAGTTGTGGATGAAATAGTCCCGTACCATGTGGCTATTTGGACCGTCGAAATTGATTGCCCGACCCCATGGAGTGCGATGGCGATCGGTAAAGAATTGCGGCGCATATAGCCACAGGTAATTCCCATCAGGACCAAAGTGGTTGTAAACGACGTCAAGGAACACCATTAACTTCTTTGCGTGCGCGGCATCAATGAAGTGCTTCACATCTTCCGGGCGACCATAGCATGGCGCGGGAGCGTAGGGCAGAACGGCATCGTACCCCCAGTTGCGCTCGCCGGGAAAGCTGGAAAGAGGCATCAGCTCAACCGCAGTAATGCCCAGCTCAGTCAAGTAGTCGAGTTTTGCTTCGGCCCCAGCGAAAGTCCCCTCGCGAGAGAATGTCCCGACGTGTAACTCATAGATCACCGCTTCTTCCCAGGGCCTTCCGTTCCATGCTGTATCCCGCCATTCGTAAGCAAGGGGATCGATTATCTCGCTTGCGCCATGAACAGTGGAAGTCTGGAAGCGAGATGCCGGATCAGGAATACTGTGCTGCTTATCAATTTTGAATTGATATTGAGTACCGGCGCGGGCTTCTGTCACAAGTTCGAACCAGCCGTCATGCAGTCCGGACATGGCAAAGTCGCACTCCAACTCGCAGAGGTGTACTGCGACTGAAGCAGCTTTCGGTGCCCAGAGGCGGAAGCGGACAGTGCCATCCTGACGGCATTCTGCCCCGAAAGGCATTTCGTGCTTGCGCTTCATGGGGCGGGGTTGCGCCTCCGGTCAGCCCCGCGCACCCGGTCAGAGGCGCGTTCGACCAGCAGCGCCAGAGACCGCGCCCGCAGTGGGTAGGAAGCGCTGCCGGAAAAGAACCTGTTCGCGTCGCCGGATATTTGACATGAGGTATCAATCAAGGCGATCCAGCCGGCACCCAACGGTGGCGCCGGCAAAGTAAAGGGGATTTCCTCAAAATGCGCATTCATCAGCAGCAGGAAATTTTCGTCGCGAACGAGCTGACCGCGCTCGTTCACCTCATCAATGGCCGCTCCAGAAAGGGCAACGCCGAGGCATCGTGCGAAGTCCTGGTTCCACTCTTCATCCGTCATTTCTCCACCATCAGGGCGGAGCCAAACGATATCCTTAATCTCCGCTCCTTTTATTTTTCTGCCCTGGAAGAATTTGCGACGCCGGAACACCGGGTGCTCCTTGTGCAACGCGATCAGCTGCCGAACGAAAGCGAACGTATCACGGTCCATGCGCTCCGGAGTCCAATCGACCCAGCTGATTTCGTTGTCCTGGCAATAGGCATTGTTGTTCCCGCCCTGAGTGCGCCCGATCTCGTCTCCGGCGAGCAGCATGGGAACGCCTTGCGAAAGCAAGATTGTTGCCATGAAGTTCCGCTTTTGTCGTGCCCGAAGCTGATTCACCTCGGGACCATCGGTCGGGCCTTCAGCGCCGCAATTCCAGCTCCGGTTGTTGTCGGTGCCGTCGCGATTCTCCTCGCCGTTGGCTTCGTTGTGCTTGGAGTTGTAGCTTACGAGATCGTGAAGGGTGAAACCGTCATGCGCGGTCACAAAATTGATGCTGGCGTAAGGCTTGCGGCCGCTGCGCGCGTACAAGTCGCTCGAGCCAGTGATGCGGTACGCGAGTTCGCCGATCAGGCCGCCGTCGCCCTTCCAATAAGAGCGAACAACGTCACGATACTTGTCATTCCATTCCGCCCAGCCAACGGGAAATTTGCCGACCTGATATCCACCTTCTCCAAGGTCCCAGGGCTCGGCGATGAGCTTTACCCGAGAAAGGATCGGATCCTGATGAATGATGTCGAGAAATGCACCAAGGCGATCAACTTCGTGCAACTCGCGTGCCAGGGTCGCTGCCAGATCAAAGCGGAAGCCGTCAACGTGCATTTCCAAGACCCAGTAACGCAGGCTATCCATTATTAGCTGTAATACGCGGGGATGACGCATGTTTAGTGTGTTGCCAGTGCCCGTGTAGTCCATGTAATAGCGTGGATCATCTTGAACCAACCGATAGTAGGCGGGATTATCGATGCCCCGGAATGACAACGTCGGACCTAGATGATTTCCTTCGGCGGTGTGGTTGTAAACCACATCGAGGATGACCTCGATTCCCGCCGAATGCAGGGTTTTTACCATGGTTTTGAAATCATTGATGCTGTTGGTCGCGCAGTAGCGAGGTTCGGGAGCAAAGAAGCCGATAGAGTTGTATCCCCAGTAATTGCGCAGTCCGCGCTCAATCAAATTGCGATCGTCGACAAATGTGTGCACCGGCATCAGTTCAACTGCGGTGATTCCGAGTTGGGTGAGGTGATCAATCACCGGCGCGGTCGCGAGCGCAGCGTAGGTCCCACGCAATCCAGCCGGGACGTCAGGATGT
>Ga0137398_10000935_pt1 | contig 11265 bp, 7 predicted proteins | sample czorhiz216metaG_FD_106659 | JGI IMG/M metagenome (GOLD analysis project Ga0137398, IMG submission 106659) | Vadose zone soil microbial communities from Angelo Coast Range Reserve, California, USA - czorhiz2.16 metaG | ecosystem: Environmental > Terrestrial > Soil > Vadose zone | place: USA...
CGGAACGAGGTCATTTTCTCAAGCCGTTCGCGAAATTGTTGCTCGCCGTAGCAGCCTTGCGGAGGCACGATGGCCAAAACGCGAAGCTCATCTTGACCGACTTGCACTGCGAGTTTCCTCACAATCTCCTCTACGAGCGCGAACTCGCTCGCCTTGAAACGCAACGAGGGGACTGAATGTCACAAAGACCGTTCTTGCTTTCGTCCCGAACACCAGGCCAAGACTGTGATCGAGCCAAGCCTTTGCTATCTAACGAATCGAGCTAGACGGCCAACCGAACGTTCTCATGCTTTCGCCAGTAATGTGTTCTCCTCCCACGGAAAATCAAATCAGCGTCGAATCAACCTAAGAAATCTTCCTGGCGTGACTTCTGCGACATTAGGTCAGAAAATGACTCGAAAAGAATTGGAGCGACATTGTCCATTCCCTTAAATGGGGATCGAGTTTCAATACGCCCGCGCCGCGCTTCTGTGGAGTGGACTTCAAGGACGACTCGCCGGCAGACAATTCTTCAGCTGTTAACTCAGACGCTTGGGGCGGCCACGCGAACAGGCACCTGGCTCCTTCGCTTGAAAAACCAATCTCCCAATCGCCAGAGAAGAAGTATTGCGACGAGCGCTCCGTAAAAGAGCGGCTTGCGCACATCGGACTTGACCAGCCAGTAGTAGTGAATCACGCCGCACACAGCAGCCACATAGATGGAACGATGGAGCATTTGCCAGCGCTTGCCGCCGAGACGGCGAATCCAGCCGGCCGTGGAAGTAATCGCAAGAGGAATCAGGAGCACAAACGCAGTGAAACCCACGGTGATGTAGCGGTGCTTTGCGACGTCTTTCCACATGCCGGCGAGGTCGAAGGACTGGTCGGGCCCGAGATACGTTAGAAAGTGGAGGGAGACGTAGAAAAAAGCGAAGAGGCCGAGCATGCGGCGAAAACGGATGAGATCGGGGAGCTTGAAGAGCTTGCGGAACGCCGTAATGCAGAGAGTGAACACGATGAAACGGATGGTCCAATCGCCGGTGCCGTGCTGAAGAGTCTCGACGGGATTGATGCCGAGGTTACCGGTGATGAATCGCCAGAGGAGATCAGCGAACGGAATCAGGCAGATCAGAAAGACAGCGACTTTGGTCCATTTGCTGATGAGAAGTGCGCGCACGCGGAATGTCCACCTTAATGGTATTTCTTCAGATCCATTCCGTTGTACATGCTGGCGACTTGGTCGCCGTAGCCGTTGAAGATCACTGTGGGCCGCGTGAAGAATTCGCCGAGACGGCGTTCCCTGGCCTGGCTCCAGCGGGGATGGTCGACATTGGGATTGACGTTGGAGTAGAAGCCGTCTTCCTCAGGAGAGTAGCGATTCCAGGTGGTGGGAGGTTCTTTTTCCTGGAAGCGGATTTTTACCAGCGACTTGATGCTCTTATAGCCGTATTTCCAAGGAACGATCATGCGAACCGGCGCGCCGTCCTGAGGAGGAAGAGTCTCGCCGTACATGCCGACGCAAAGAAGGGCGAGCGGATTCATGGCTTCATCGAGGCGCAGACCTTCGAGATAGGGAAAATCGATGCCGCCATACTTTGCCTCGGGCATTTGGCGCGGGTCATAGAAAGATTCGAAGGCGACGTAGCGGGCCTTTGGCGTGGGCTCGACGAGCTCTGCGAGGACGCTGAAAGAGAAACCGATCCAAGGCACAACGATGGACCAGCGCTCCACACAGCGATGGCGGTAGATGCGCTCTTCAAGCGGGGCGAGCTTCAGGATTTCGTCCATGGTGAATTTGCGAGGCTTGGCCACTTCGCCTTCGACGGAGGCGGTCCAGGGAGAAGTCTTGAAATTTTGGGAATTCTTGGCGGGATCGCCCTTGTCGGTGCCGAATTCGTAGAAGTTGTTGTAATGGGTCACGTCGTTGAACGTGCTTTCCTTTTCGGTCGTGCTGAAGGGGCTTTTCACGAGGCCGGTGATCTTCGTTGCCGCAAACACCGGTTGAGAAGGCAGTGCCAGCTTGAGTATCCCTTTGCCGGCCGCGGCAGCGGCGCCGACGATGCCCACAGCCTGCAAGAATTTCCGGCGGTCCAAATAGACGGACTTGGGTGTAATGTCAGCGTAGGTCAAATCTGGCGCTTTGCGAATCAACATCTCTTTCCTCTCGATCCTCCGTGCCGTTTAGGCTTTGCGATCAATCTACTTATATTCGAGCGAAATGGTCTGCTTGGACTAACAAACCCTCAGGTAGGGTTGCTCCGAGCGGGCAATCCTGCAGCGGGCACGTGCCTTCGAACCAACTCCTCCAGTTCCCTGAGATGGGAGTACGGCGCCAGTACGCAGTTTGCGTGCGTGTTCCCGGTGATCAGGAGAGAAATCCTGTGCGCAGCGTCGCGCTCAAAAAAAAGGATGGTCTTCTTGGCGGTCGCTCCAAGGAGATAGCCAGTCTCAAAACCCAAACCGAACGAGGAGCCTGTCACCTCCGCGACGAACAGTTCGCACTGGGCGAGCCAGGTCATATCGCGCGCAAATATTTTTTGAGGAGCAACGCTGCGGTCAGCCTCCCAAGCATCGTCGCGGACCAAGTGGCTTGTGAGCACTTCATGACCCAGGGATTGGAGAACATTTAGAATTTTCTTGGCGGCCTCGACCGAGGAACGACTCCCGGCAACGGTGAAGCCCAAATAGATTTTCATAGTGCAACAGAATACCTGCCGATTTCTGCCATGGGCTATCGCCTCGCCCCGATTTGCAAATAGCCGCGACCGGCCAACGGAGCAGAGCGGTTCACCTCGGTCTATCGGGTACCTAGTGAGATTCGCGACATCGCGAAAGGTTCCAGGGTCTACGCAAGAGAACTTGTTTCGTCCTCAATGAAGGTTCATACATGCGGAGGGGATCAGGTAAACCTCTCGGGGCGTGACTGCAACGTCAGCAGTTTCCGACGCGTTAAGCAGGAATCGTGGATCTTTTCGTCGACTCGTGAGTCCCATCTAGTTTCCGGTCGGCACGAAATCGCCCGCCCGGCCGGAGAGACTCGTGCATGGGCTTCGCATGCCTCAAGGATGGCGCCATGAAGAAAATCGCGGCAACCCTTCTAGTGCTTTTGGTGTCCGGTGTCTTGTGCGGTGCGAGATCAGGGAATCTTACGCCATATACCTTGGACAGAAAACAGAGCAGATTGGAAATCCGTGTATCCCGCGAAGGCTTCCTGAAAGCCTTTGGCCACGACCATGTCATTTCTGCGACAGAGTTGTCCGGCCAGATGCAGCTCGCACAGCCGAACGTTACGCAATCGTCCGTCACCTTTGTCGCGGCAACTTCCTCTCTTGTGGTGGTCGACCCGGGTGAAACGGAAAAGAATCGCAACGACGTTCAGTCGACCATGCTCGGGGACAAGGTACTTGACGCGGCCAGATACCCGCAAATCCAATTCACTTCTTCCGGAGTTCGCTCCGTGACGCAAAAGGAAGGTGTGACGGAGCTGCAAATCGAGGGCACATTGCGGCTGCATGGTGTTGAAAAGCTGGTGACGGTCCCCGTCCAGCTGCGCATGATCGGAGGAAATTTGACCGCCGACGGCGAATTGCCACTATTGCAAAGCAACTATGGAATCGCTCCGATCAGAGTTGGGGGAGGCGCTGTTCGCGTGAAAGACAAATTGAAAATTTCCTTTCATATTGTCGCGGAACCGCTGAGCGAGACTGAGGAAATCACGCCCCGCAACCGTAGGTGCCCACTAGAGCTGAGCAGACTTGGAAACTTCGTCGCGACAAGCACATCTCATCGTTTGCATACATGGTGACGCACATAACCCGTGTAAGCAGAGGTGAGGGTCATGCAAGAGATCCGGCGTCGAATCATGAGATCAGCACTTCTGGGTGCGTTGACACTGGGTACCGCCCTCGCGCAGAGTCCGCCGCCAGCGCCAGACGCGACGAAACCGCAAGATCGATCTGAGCAGCCACAGACAGGGCAACAGCAACCCGTCGAACAACAGGACACCGTACACCCGAGGAATTCTAAAGAGGATGTCGAAGCTATCGGCAATCGAAAGCTGGGTAAGGGTCCCAATTTCTACTCTTTGGAAAAGGAAATTGCGCTCGGTAAGCAGCTTGCGCAAGAGGTTGAGCGCTCTGCGAAGCTTATCGACGATCCGGTCGTCACCGAATACGTAAACCGCGTCGGACAAAACCTCGTGCGCAATTCGGATGCCCGGGTGCCGTTCACGATCAAGGTGATCGATTCCGACGAGGTCAATGCGTTCGCGCTGCCGGGAGGATTCTTTTACGTAAACAGCGGGTTGATTCTTCGCGCGCAAGAAGAGTCGGAACTGGCCGGTGTCATGGCCCACGAAATATCACACGTGACGGCGCGGCATGGAACGAAGAACTCGACCAGGGGCCAAATACTGCAACTCGCCACGATTCCCTTGCTCCTTCTGGGTCCTGCCGGATTGGCCGGGTACGGACTCTATGAAGGCTTGAACGTTGCGCTTCCGTTGACGTACCTGAAGTTCAGTCGCGACGCGGAGCGCGAGGCGGACTTCCTGGGCTTGCAGTATATGTACAAGGCCGGGTACGACCCGAATGCTTACGTCACTTTCTTCGAAAGGATTCAGGCTGATGACAAGCGCCGCCCGGGCACCATCGCGAAGGTGTTTTCGACCCATCCCCCGACGCCGGAACGCATCGAACACGCACAGAAAGAAATTGCGCGCATTTTGCCGAATCGGCCGGAATACATCGTCACGACTTCGGAATTTGACAGTGTGAAGGAGCGGCTGCGCAACGTCACGTTCGCTCGCAGGGCCCAGGACCATGATCCCGGCAAGCCAAGCCTGCGCACACGGACAGAACAAAAGCAAAAAGGACAAACCCAAGGCACAACGGACACCACCGATGATGACCGGCCTACCTTGAAGCGCCGTCCAGATTCTCCCTGAAACAACCATGAAAGGGCATCCCACACGGTCGTGACTGACGTTCTTATCGCCGGGGGAGGGCTGGTCGGCTCGGCCGCCGCGATCCATCTCGGTCGCCTCGGCATTTCGGCCGAATTGTTTGAGCGTGGGCGCTTCCCTAAGGAAAAACCTTGCGGCGAAGGTTTGATGCCGGCCGGCGTTGCAGCACTCGAGCGATTGGGGCTGAACGCCGAGAAAGGTGCGCCTTTCAACGGAGTCCGCTATCACGTCGGCGGGCGCGTTGCGGAAGGTCGCTTCCCAAAGGCGCTCGGAGGTCTTAGCTTGGGGCGCGGGCTTAGACGGCGAGACCTCGACCACACCTTATTCGAGTTGGCACGCCACACGCCGAATGTGAAGGTACACACGGGGGCAGTTGTAGAAGCGCCTTTGGTCGAAAGCGGGCGCGTTGTCGGATTGATCGTTAATGGGACCTCTAGGCGTGGACGCCTGGTTATTGGCGCAGATGGGGCCCAATCGCGGCTACGCCATACTTTGAAGTTAGATGTGCCCTCGCGCCACAAGCGAGTTGGCGTTTGCACACATTTCCGGCTGGCTCCCGGAAAGGCAATGCCGCAATGCGTGGACGTCTATATGGGACCTGGCTACGAACTGTACGCCACACCATTGCCACGCGGCGAGATCGCCCTGTCAGCTCTGGCACGTGCCGAGGCACTTCATGGACGTCTCGATGATCAATTTCGACGCTGGTGGAACGCCCAACCTCATCTGGCGGAGAGGCTTGACGGTGCCGAGCAAGTCGGCGGAATGCTCGCGATTTCGCCCGTCTCCGGTCGCGCCAGGCGGCGATTTTTGCCGGGATTTGTGTTGCTCGGCGATGCGGCTGGCTTCACCGACCCGATTACGGGTGGCGGAATGACGCAAGCGCTGCTTGCAGCTGAACTCTTGGGGCAGTATGTGGCGCGGAACGTGCGGCCAGCAGACAATTGGCTCGCTACGTTCGACCGCGAAAGGGAAAGGCTGCTGCGCGATTACCGCCGAGTGACGGCATTCGTGATGTGGCTCGTCCAGAATCCGGCTTTTCTCCTAACGGCGCTGGAAGTGACTCGCCTCCTGCCGCGGCTGTTCTCGCACTTTCTGGGCGTCGCCGGCGGCACGCGCCGGCTCTGCGCTGTCGCGTAACGCCTTCCGGCGCCGGCTGTACAGCACAAAATTCGCCCGTACCTCCTCAAGCGAAAGGTCGATCAAAGCTGGAGCAAGCACGGTTCGCGTGAAAGGGCGGATTGATCGTCCAAGAATTCGAGGTTCAACTCGCTCCGAATTACCCGGTGACTCAAGTCGGTGAAATTCGCTTAGGGATAGCGTTGATTCAGTAGATCTACGAGTGGAAGCGAGCCGCTGCGCAAGTTGCACTGACATCAGAAAGGCCTCATGCCGGGCCTTTTCGTAGGGCGATCAGCTCCGATTCCACTGGTACACCTTTGGCGACCTTCACGCGGATGACTGCTTCGAAGGGTTTCACTTCACCCGAATTGGAAACGGACAGCCGCAGGAGTAGTTGTTCGAGGGAGTTTTGCTGACAGACGTACTCGACAGCGGCTTGTGTGCCAATTGTCGTCGTTCCGGCAAGGATCAAGACGGAGTGTAGTCGGTCCAGCCCCTTGATCAGCGCAACAACGGAATAATCTTCGGTCAGCAGATGGTCCGACGGAGTCGCGAGGTACATCGCCGATTCACCCGGCTGCGGATGAGCATTCATGATAGCCACGTTGCCAGCCCGCACACCGTTTGTGATTTGCTTGAAAACAAATTGCTGGGTGCTGAGGATTTCGAGGAGGGGCGGGTTTTCTGCTGGTGCGCCGATCAAGATCAAGTCGTTGTTTTTTGCGTCGTCGAGAGAGAAAAGGCGGCCTCTCTTGACCCGAAGATTCTGGTGCAGTGCGTCAAATACCTTGTCAAGCGTATGCACGGCCAAGACCTCGCCGACTCCAGTGTAGTGATCCAAGATGAGTGCGTTCGCGTCGCGGGCCGGATTGAAATAACGCATCCCAGTATCTGGCCGGCCAACGAAAGCCGCATTACTGAAAATGACCCAAGGCTCCTGGGTGCTCGCGAGGAAACCCTTCCAGAAGACACGGTAGGCCAGGGGCGGCGCTGGCTCGATTCCAGCATGAGCATCATTCCCTTTGCGCACGAAGAAGCGGTCCGCGGCATGCGCGTCACTGGCGAGGTGTACGAACGAGCGATCAGCGGCGACAGCTAGGATTGCCGTAAGAACGAGCGCGATCGGCCATCGCGCAGCAGAAAACGATTTCCGACGGGATCGATTCTCCGCAGTCGGGTAGGTGCCAGACTCCGCTGCTGTTTCCTCACGAGTCTTGGGAACATTGGGAGCGCGCTGGCGATATATGAGGGCATAGTTGCCCTTAGGTAGTTCGACGATGATTTGATCGTCGGTCCCTTCGCGCCCGTAGTACTCCTCCAATTTCGACCGAAGGCGGCCCGTCTGGACGCGCACCACGGAGTCGAAGCGCGGATCAAAGTGGTCCTGACGTCGAAATACCTCTGTCGCAATTTGATACTCCTTAGGGGAGGTGCCGGGATGCTCCCAGGAGTCTTTTGCAAGATACTGCAACAGCTTACAAAGAGACTTAGATCTGTGGAGTGTGTAGCTGGCGAGGAGTCTCTCGATTTGTGCGAGTTGCTGATCTCTTTCTGTCACAGTGATCACCGCACGCGCCTTTGTAACCGCAATAAATGAGAGTCACCCATCGCCTAAAAGTTTCCGAATTTCTGCCTAGAAATCGTTTACGTGTTACAGCAACTGGAAACGCTTTGCCATCTCGCTGTGAAGACGCGGTTTAAATCGCGTAGCCGTATCAGACCCCCCGAAACTAGCCTTGTTACGCAAACAACCCATATAAGTCTTCCGTAAGGGCTCCGCTGTGTGGTTTGGTGCTCGCATTTTCTCTTTCGCGTCTTGGAAAGAGATAGCGATGGAGAGCGCAGTTTAGCTGTTTGGCATGGCGAAGCTGAAAAGGTCGAGGGGTCTGAGTGGTGTTGGTCGTACCTCTGCGTGGAGCTTCTTGGGGATTGAGTCCCGCTGTTTTCCGGACGCTATTCTTTTAATCATCCCGCAAATAGGGCGCGAAAGCTTGAGCCAAAAAAACGTTCGGTGAGTCATAAGGTTGCGATTTTCTGGATTTCTCGAAGGAGGATGCAATGGTGAGACGATCGATTTGCGTTGGATTTGTCATGCTTTGTCTGGCCTGCGGCTTTAAGACGTCGACTTCGTTGGCGCAAGCAGTGTATGGAAGCATTCTCGGCACAGTCACCGACCCGCAGGGCAGTTCTGTAGCCGGTGCCAAGGTCACGGTGACTTCGTTGACCAAGGGAACGGTGGAAGAAACGACGACGAACGAAAGTGGCAACTACTCCGTCACGCACTTGATTCCGGATACCTACAAGGTGCTAATCGAAGCGAACGGATTCAAAGCCCTCGACATCCCTTCCCTACAGGTATCCGCCGACACGGGCTCGCGAGTCGACGCCACCATGCAGGTCGGGGCCGTGACCCAGTCGGTTCAAGTCACTGACGATCTTCCACAGCTGAAGACCGACCGCGCCGACGTAGCCATCACGTTCAATCAGAAGTATGTCGAAGACCTCCCCATTCTGAACCGCAACTTTACAACCTTCGAGTTACTCTCGCCCGGCACACAAAAGCTGACCGGTTTTTCTCATGCGGCTACGGAAAACCCCCAGGGTGGGCAACAAATTTTCGTGAACGGCCAGCACTTCAGCGGCACGGCCTTTGAGCTCGATGGAACCGATAACCAAGATCCGATTTTGGGAATCATCGTTGTAAACCCCAATCTCGATGCCATTCAGGAGTCCAAAATTACGCTGCAGAATTATGACGCGGAATTTGGTAAAGCCGTCGCTGGTATTGTCACTGTGCAAACCAAGTCCGGCTCGAACCATTTCCACGGCAGCGGTTTCTATGACTATCGCGGCGACGGCCAGGAAGCACGCAATCCCTTTACGAATCCCCCGAACGTGCCGCTTCCCGCTGCCAGTTTTAAGCAGTTCGGGGGCGCCGTTGGAGGGCCGATTCTTAAAGATAAGCTGTTCTTCTTTGGGGATTACCAAGGCACTCGTCAAACGAACGGCATTACCAACCAGTTGAGCATTCCCACAGATCTGGTCCAGAGAACCTGCAACCCGGCGACCAACACGACAGGATTTTGCGACCTAAGCGAATACTTGGGCAACGCCAACGTCAACAGTACGGGTCAAATCTACGATCCTGCCACTGGAAACTCGCTGAATGGATCCGGCCGGACGCCTTTTGCCTCCAACCATATTCCTATCGGTAGGATCTCTCCGCAGGCTGCGGCGATTCTGGCCCTCTTCCCAGCCCCAACTGCACCCGGTGTGACCAACAACTTCATTGGCTCGGGCTCCGGACCTTATAACCAGAACAGTTTTGACACCCGCATTGATTACACCGCGCCTCGTGGCTTCAATATCTTCGGCCGCTTCAGCTTGGATTATTTCAATCTCAACGGAACGGGGACCCTCGGTGTTCTCGGCGGCGTCGGTTTCGGCCCAGGCGGCTTGAACGGTTCGTCAACGGTGCACAATTATAGCCTCGCTACTGGCTTCGATAAGCCCGTTGGCACTATCTGGTTGACCGACTTCCGCTTTGGGTACTTCAAATACAATCCCCAGACCGCATATTCCGACGGCAACGCCACGCCGGCGACCACGCTATTTCATATCCCCGGTTTGAATCGCGGGACGCCGGATACCGGCGGTTCACCCTCCTTCTTCTTTCAGGGAAACGGGGCTCAGCTCAATAGCAACGCTTCCTTCGGCGACGGTTTGAACGTCGGGCGTTGCAACTGCCCGCTTACGGAAAGCGAACAGCAATTCCAATTCGTCAATAATTGGACGAGGGTCAAGGGCAATCACCAAATCAAATTTGGCGCGGACATCCGCTATGCGGAAAACCTCCGCGTGCCGAGCGACGCCAACCGGACCGGCATTCTGAACTTCCACTCCGGCGACACGTCGAATGGGGGAACGGGCGGTTTGGATCTTGCGACCTTCCTTCTGGGCGACGTGACCAGTTTGAATCGCTTCGTGAGCACCAGTTTGAACGCCGCCGAACGCCAGAAGCGCTGGTTTTTCTATGGCCAGGACACTTGGCGGGTGACGCCGAAGCTTTCGTTCAATTACGGCTTGCGTTGGGAGATCTATTTCCCAGAAACAGTGAACGGAGCGCGCAACGGAGGGTTCGCCAATCTCGACCAGGGCATCATCCGCGTCGCCGGAGTAGGCAATAACGGCCTAAATGGTAATACGAACAACGCGTTGACCGCATTTGCTCCGCGTCTGGGATTCGCTTATCAGTATGATCCGAAGACCGTGCTTCGCTTGGGCTATGGTCGCAGCTACGACATCGGCGTGTTCGGCTCCAATTTCGGCCACGTCGTGACTCAAAACCTACCGGTTCTCGCCAACCAGGATCTCTCGGATTCAAGCCTCAACTCGGCCGCTACGAATGATCGTAGCGCTATTTTCACGCTTGCGCAGGGACCGCCTCAACTCACACCGATTACGATTCCAGCGGATGGAATCCTGCCGCTGCGCGGGCCACAGAACGCCGTTGACCCGCGGATCAGACCCACCACCCAACGCTTACCCACGATTGACGCATGGAACGCCACCGTCCAGAGACAGGTCACCGCGACACTGAACGTGGAAGTCGCCTATATCGGCAACAAAGGCACCCACGTGTTCGCCGGCAACTCACCGGCATACAATGCGAATGAACCGGCCATTGGGCCGGGCACGGAAATCGTGGTTTGCCATGACCCGGCGACGGGTCTCCCTATCAATCCGTGCACGGCCACCTTTAGGCCGTCCATTCCGCAGGCGAATCGTCGCCGCCTATTCCTCAACGGCGTGCCCGCATTTACGTACACTGGGCAGTTCGCAGGTCTCACCTGCTGTTCAGAAGACGTGGGCAACTACTTTGGAAATGACGCCAGCAACCACTACAATGGCCTCCAAGTGAAGGTAGAAAAGCGCTTCAGTCATGGCCTCCAACTGCTGTCGCACTACACCTTCTCCCATGCCTACAACTTCGATAGCAACTATTACTCGGTTAATCCCAAAATCGCTTACGGCCCGGACGACTATAATCGTAACCACGTCTGGGTGAATAACCTCGTTTATGAATTGCCTGTTGGCAAAGGCAAGAAATTCTTTACCGACGCAGGTCGCTGGAAAAATTACTTGGTCGGCGGCTGGCAAGTCTCCAGCACCACCAATTGGAGTGGTGGCCTGCCATTTAC
>Ga0137398_10000936_pt1 | contig 11262 bp, 12 predicted proteins | sample czorhiz216metaG_FD_106659 | JGI IMG/M metagenome (GOLD analysis project Ga0137398, IMG submission 106659) | Vadose zone soil microbial communities from Angelo Coast Range Reserve, California, USA - czorhiz2.16 metaG | ecosystem: Environmental > Terrestrial > Soil > Vadose zone | place: USA...
CATCGCTCCGCCGCCAGGAGCGCCAGTACCGCTTCCGGTGCCGTCCGTGAGGATCTGCTGCACCCCGCCGCCCGGGGTGGGCATCCAGCCGCTGCTGGTGGTGCCGCCGCCCGGCAGCGTCTGATAGCCGCCCCCAGTGGCAGCACTGCTTGGCGTCTGGCCGCTGGCAGTCGTCGGGCTGATGCCCAGGCCATACATCAGCTGGTTTAACGCCCCATAGCCGCCCTGGATGAACGGCTGCTCCTGCTGGTTGATCGTGTTGAACATGCCGAGCTGTGTACTGGCAGCCTGCTGCTGACCGGCAGCCTGCGTGCCAGCAGCCATATTGCTGCCGACGGCACCGATGACCGCTCCGCCAGCAATAGCAACGGCTACCCAGCTCATGCGTGCTCCAGCAATCGGTTACCGGAGTCGAACAGCGCATCAAGCTCCGGTTCCACCGTTTCCCGCTCGATCTCGTCGAGATCTTGAGAATCGGTGCGATGCACGGTTACAAAGATGCTGTCCTCGTGTGCATAGCCGGCCCGCTTCACACCCGGAGCGCTGACGAAGATTTTGTGGCCAGTCAGACGCACTCGAGCGCCGTCGCTCACCACGGTCATATCGCCGCAGACCAGGATGCACAGGTGCTCTTTCCTGTGCGTGCGGCCTACCAGCGTGTGCCCTTTCGGGATGAAAAGCTCCCGCAAATACACGCCGCCGCCGAAGTGGTGATTCGTCGGCAATTCGACCTGCGGCAGCGCGCGCATGGCTGCTTGCAGCAGCTCGATGGCCGCTCCGGTGGGCAACTTGCTGACCTGCGCCTGCAAGTGCTCCCGGCTTGCGCGCACCTGCATGTGCAGGCTCACCTTGCTCATTGGACGATGCTCACGTCCGCGAACTCCAGTTGTCAGCTCTGATAGCTGTATGGGCTCGCCGCAGCGCCGGGAGGCGCCCCGGGCCAAGACAGGCCCGGGAAGACGTGGCGGAAAGTATACCCATAATTTTTACACGAACCCAATTTCCCCTTCGCCCTGAATCGTCAGAGCAGTGGTCGTGCCAGATCCGCCGACAAGGAACTGCGCCACGTCCATCCGCATCAGGCCGTACCAGTCATAGGCAGTGTTGCCCGCCACACTGAGGCCAGTACCGATAACCTCGGTGCCGGCTGTGTTGGCAGCCGTAGCGCCAAGGTAAAGGGAGAATGTCGCGGCCGAAGCGGTTTTGTTCACAATTCTGACATGCCGCATGATGAAGTACGGCTGCGTGAGCGTGATCCCGACCGGACCTGCAAGAGATGTGATGTTGAAGTTCAGGATGTTCGTCGTGAGCGTGGTGGTCAGCGCCACAGGACCCCAGGATACTAGCTTGTTGGACGCCATGACTACCTCACAGATTCTTCACATAAACAAGGTTGAAGTTCAAGGTGACCGTGGCCGAGCTGCACGTTGCGGTCCAGTTGGCATTGGCAGCAGACTGCGCCATGGGGATCGCATAATCGATCGAGATCAGATCGGCCACCGTTGCAGCAGTTGCTGCCAGGAAATAGATTGCCCGCGTGGTTCCAGCGGTGGCATCCTTGATCGTGACCGTGCAGGCCGCAGGTGTGCCAGCATTGGTCATCGATATATCGATGTGCGAGATGTCATTAAAAACTCCAGCGCCTCCGGCTGCCAGAATCGTAGTTTCAGCAGCACTATTGGCAATCGCCGAAGTCTGCAAACCGATCAATTCGCGTACATTGCCGATCGTTACAACTTGCCGACCGGCCTTATCTCCCATGATTGCAACCGCGTTGCCAGCCGTCGCATTGGCCGGATTCGCAGTTGCCGCTTTGATCCCGATCTGCAAAGCATTGGCGGGCGGCACGGCAGCAATCGCGCCATCGATCGCAGCACCAGCTGCACCGCCTGCAATCCCGACCTTGAGCACTCCGCCGCTCGAGGCAACGGCCGTAGTGCCAATGATCGAGTTCACATCGATCCGCAGCGCGCCGGCTGTCGTGAGCGAAAGAGGATCGGTCTGAGCAGTCGTGTAAACCGGTGCTGCCGTTGTAACCGCACCTTGCACCAGGGGACCAGTTTCACCGCCCGTGCTGCTGGCCTGCGCCACAACTCCGTAGACCCCAGGTACTTGACTCGTGCCCTGAGCGCATACCACGCTGACGGTAGCTGAGCCGCTCGTGTATGCCGAACAGCGCACCCGGAATTGGTAAAGCCCAGCTACGGAGATGAGCCATTGACCGGTCGTGGTCGTCGTGAAAATCGGCACCGCGCCACTGGGGAATATCCAGCCTAACAATGAGAAAAAGTTAGTGCCATCAGTCGAACCCTCAAAAATGAGCGTCTGCGAGCCGATCGCCGTAACCTGCACTGTGGCCGTGGCCTGCCCGCGCAGCTGGGCCAACACCTGCGCATTTAAGGACCCGAGCGTCTGGGACTGCGAGACAACGTCGGTTAGAAACGCATTGGCGGAGGCATCGCCGAGTTGAATCATGCCCAGCTCCAGTTAGTCACGTACTGACCGAAAGCGCTTCCAAAGCGGCAAAATGCGTAAACAGTGAACCCGGTCCCGGCAACAATATCGCCCGCGAAAACTGCAATATCTTCGGCGAAGCCCGCATCCGCAAGGTTATTGCTGGTGGCCAGCCCGGACAACCATGCACGGATCAAGCTGCCCGAGACAATCCCAGCTTGCCCCGTTACAGCAACTTTCGCGTCCAGAGCACCCGTACCGAAATCGATCGTTGCTGATCCTTGATTTCCGCTGCCCCCAACGCCCGCGACCCCCTGCGGTCCTGGTGGTCCTATCAGCCCTTCATCGCCAGCATCGCCCTCCATATACAGAATCGCTCCGGCCGGGCCTTGTGCCCCTGGGGAACCTGGCAAACCAGCCTGCCCAGGAATAGGCATCCCTTCATCGCCATCGGCGCCGTCGAGTGCGATCGAGTAGCCCACCGGCCCCTGGATTCCACGTGGCCCGGCAGGACCGACAATGATCTGCGCGTTTTCGTCGTAGTCCGTCTCCTGGAATAAAACCGGAGGAGGGGGGACCTGCTGAAGGATGGTCTTCGTGATGACCGGAGGATTTCCGCCGAGTGGCAACACCTGGCGCGTCAGGTTGTACAGGAACAGATACCAGGTCGCATCGATGATCGAATTGCCGTTTGCATCCTGCAAGACGAATGGCAGCGACGGTGGCGGGATCGTTTGCGGCAGGCTCGTCTGCACGGAAACGATCGGATTCTGAACGCCTGCGGGCGGACGGGGATTGAGCGGCGTTCCATGGGTAGGATTAGGCACTGCTGAACGCCTTCAGGGTAACGCCGATCACATCGCGCGGAACCGGGTCGATCACCTGCAACTCAAGCACGGTGTCCCGCCCAAAGCCAAGCCGGCGCCAGATCGTCCGGTTCTTGTACTGCCCGATCTGGCCGATCGGACGATTCGAGATCTGGCCAAAGGAGGCCGCGCCATCTCTGGAGATTCTCAGGCCTGCCTGCGGGTTCGATCCCATGCCGCTCGGATTGCCCACGCCGGGCCTGAAATCGACCTGCAGGCTCGCCATGAACAGCCGCCCCCGCTGGCCCTTGTCCCAGATATGCGGCGAGCGCCGGATCGCGAACAGCGGCCAGCCCGCGTCGTTCTGGACGTTGCGCGTGAGCTGGTAGAGCGTTCCACACTGGTAGTCGCCGACGATCCGCATCCCCTGAAAATTTATGAATGCGTTGCCGCGGTGCCGGTGGAACTGCTGCGCATACGGATCGTAGGACAGGCGCTTGTGCGGCAGCCCGGACTGCGAGTCATAGACCCAGGTGGTATCGGCAGTCGGAAAGGTCAGGACGTAAAACTCGTGCGTGTCCTCCTGGTAGGTGTAGCCGATCGCATCCGAGGTGATCGGATATTGCGAGACCTCGGCGCTGAAGGCAGCAGTGCTCACAGTGTCTGCCGCGAATCCATGCGTTTTTACAATTACGTTCTCACCGCGCTCGGAACGGCCGAACCAGATCAGACCATCCTGGCCGCCGCCGCTAAAGCGCGAGATCGAATGCTTAGCCTTGCAGCCGGCCTGCAGGAGAGTCCCAACGAGTCGCTGGAACGGGAAAAACTGGCCGCCCGCGTCGTACCAGATCTCGGTCGTCTTGTCCCCCACCAACCAGAGCTGCTCCTTGTTCGCGGCGATCGTCACGAGGTTATCGGGCGCCGCATCCTTCAAGGCAAAGTAGCTGCCAAAGGTCAACCCATACTGCTGGATCGGCGTGTAAAACGCCTGCGTTCCCGGCTGATTGAACACGAACCAGCCGTCGATCATGATCACCCGATCGGCGCCGAGAAACGCCGGATCCGTGATGCGGGCGAAAACTCCGGTCAGGTAGTTGTACGTATAGCCATACGGGCCATCCACGATGACCGCTGTACCGACCAGCGTTCCGGCCACACCATAGCCAACGCCGTTGTCATCGGCGATGCTCACCGGGCCTGAGCTCGTCAGCAGGGTGCCGACGGAGGTCAGCGAAAGAGTCGGGAATGATGCTGCCGTCGCAGCAGCGGCGACCGAGAGCAGATAGCAGACCGATCCGATGACAACGACCGCTGTCTGCCCCCCGGGCAGCTCCCAGGCACCGCGCACCGGAAGATTGACCACGCTCGAAGGCTGCGGCCACTGCGTCATGGTCGAGGTAAAGCCCGGTGCACCACCACCCGGTGCGGAGACCAACGGAGCAAGACCGGGACAGCCGAGCAGGCCGACGACCTCTTTCGGGTTCTGCTCGTTCACCTCCGCGTAAAAATTGATGCAGGTCTGCGCGTTCTGCAGCGGGTTGGGCGCTACATCATGACCACCCGAGAATCCGAAGTCGCCGAATAGCTGAAGCGGACCGTTGTTGCCAACCGCAGAGGGAGGTGGATTGGCCGGCATTTATCAGCTCACCGGTAACCACCGTGCATGATAAATGATGCATCCGCCCGATTCCCGCGCACCAGCTCCCGATCGTACTTAGCAACAGCCGCCGGCTTGGCGTTGAGTGCCTTGATGAAACTGAGCGCCTCCTGCGCATTGACCTTGATCGCCTCCGACAGCGGAAATCCGTATTCGGCGCAGATCTCTTTTGCTAGCAACCACTTGAGCATTCTTGAGTAGCCCTGCGGCATGATCAAGACTTGGTTGAGCGTGAGATTGCCCAGGATCGTATCTGTGAAAAGGTGCAGCTCCGAATTGTTCCCCGGCTGCTGATATGCGTTGAGCAGCCCATACGGGAACTGATTGTTGTACCACGCCACCGTTGGCCATGGCCCTGGCTGTGCCTTGTACAGCAGCTCGGTGTACTGATCCTGCGTCTCGGCCACATCGAGGGTGAAGTCCAGCGCATTGAAGCGCGTGAAGCCGTGCGTGATGCGCAGCGGACGCGGGATCGGAAAATCGCCCGGGACGGTGTAGGTGATGCTGTCGGCACCGTTCGAGTTGCCGATCGCGTTGAACGACATCGTGATGGTCGTTGCACCGATCGCAATCACCGTCGTATTGGCAGGGATCAGCCCCTGCACATCGGTCAGGATAGAGCCGGATCCGACCTGATAGGCAAGTGTCGAGCCCGCGATCAGGTTCGATGGAACGTTGGTAACACTCGTGATGGTCGGCGATCCGCTGGCTAGAGTTCCGGTGAACGGCTGCGAGCCCAGCAGCGTGCAGACCGGGTTGCCGATGCTGTACTGGCGCTTGCCCGCGGTCCACGACAGAATGTTCTCGTTGGAGCCGAACACGTACTGCTTGTCGGTGCTGAGCGAATCGAGCAGATCGTTGAAGGTGTCCAGGCAGTCGGCCGCATCGGGCGCTGCAATTTGCTCGCCGGACATGTACGAGTTGATCCGGCGCAGCGCTCCCTGCAGAAGGTTCAGTGCAGTCGTGGTACCGATCATGGGAAGGCCACCCCCACCGGAAACTCAGCACAGGTGAGCAGCACAGGCCCATTGGGCGCGACGTAATTACCGGGAGTCGGCGCCTGTGCCAGCACGGTTGACGGTACAAGCGCAGATCGCTTCCACAAAATGCTGATCGGGAAGGTGCTGAAATATCCGAGCGAGGCCGGCACGAAAATACCGGCATTCTGCAGCGCGAGCGCCGCGGCTGGATACTCGAGGCCGACTACGTTCGGCATGTTCGATGGCGCGATTTCCAACTGGTAGTAGCCGCTACCGTCCTCGAGCAGCAGCGCGCCGGCTGTTTCGAGCAGATAATCGAAGCTCATGGCTCGGTCATCGAGTTGCGATCGGCGGCCCGCACGCCGTTGGTCACCTGCTTCTCGCGCAGATCCTTCAGCGCCTGCTGTGTCACGGCGAGTTCTGCCTCGAGCATCCCGATGCGCGCCTCGGCCAGCACCACCTGGAAGAGTGCCGCATCGCGCTGGCGCTGTAGGGCGGCCAGCTGGAACATCATTTCCTGTTGCGTGACCATGCGCTATCCGTTGTAGTAAGGAAACACGATCTTGGTCGCCCCCAGGTACGCAATCATGTAGCCGAGCGGATTCGCCGTCAAAGCGCTGGCGGCTCCGTTGGCTCCGATCGTCGTTTGCGTCTGCCCGCTCAGGCCCACTCCGGCGCTGGTAGCGGCTGCGATGCCCTGCAGGTTTACCACTCCGCCGAAGATGCTCACCGCGGTGCCCTGCGCATAGAAGGCGATGTTGTTCGCACCGGATGCCACCTTGGACAGGAAGCCGTAGTTGTTCGTGGCGCCCGAGAGCGCTTCGCACTGAAAGCCGGATTGCGTGTTGACGGTCGATCCGCCTCCTCCAATCGATACGTTGCTCGCCTGGAAATGGCGTACGCCGACGATCGTGGTGCCGGAGGCCGTCGCGGGCGCGCTGATGAAGCCCACGCCGGTCGCCGTGACGGCATTTCCGTAGACCGTCTGATCGAAGTAACTGTAGACCGTGGTACCGGCATTGTTGACACCGGAGACCTGAAAGCCGGTGAAAAAGCCCACGCCGTTGTGCCTGGCATTGAACGCCGTGTCGCAGGCAAACGTGCCCAGGTTCACGCAGTCGTAGCCCCACACCAGCGGCAGCGTGCCGATGAAGCCGGAGGGAGCCGCGCCGTTGTTCAGCACTCCGATCTCGAAGCCGGTCGCCTGCTGGGCGGAGCCCACCAGGTTGCTGCGCACCGTCACGTTGCCGTTGTAAGCGAACAGCTTCGTGACCGGACTCACCCACGCACCGCTCGCATTCGGGGGCGTCTGCCCAGCAGCGGAGTTACCCTGCTGGTACCAAGCGGACACCGTGATCGACAGGCCATTGGCAGCCCAGGCGGTGATGAATCCGGAGTAAAACGAGACCGGATCGTTGGTCGTCTGGATGATCATGCCCTGGCGCAGCTGGCCCAGGATCGCCGCGCTCAGAGCCGCCGTGAAGGTGATCGTGGTCGTCGTGTAGGTGGTGCCCGCCCCGGCAATGATGGCGAGCGGGGAAACGCCCGTGTTGTCGGCGTAGCAGGCGACGCTATCGCAGGTCGAGTAAGCCGAGACCGCAGAAGCAGTCAGAAACCCCATGACCGCGGGCGGAGAATCGATCGGTACGTTGTTGCGAGTTGAAAAGCCCGTGGCGTTATAGAAGATGCCGTTGGTGTACTGCGTGTCCTGCTTGCCGGAGCGCAAGATACGACCGTTCAGAAGCGCATAGCTCGAGCTAGGCGTGATGGTCGCCCCATCGGCCAGCACCCAGGTAATGGTCGCCCCGCCCGTCGCAACTTGCGAGGAAATCAGGAAATTGCCGGGCGGCACGTATACGGACCCAGCGGTGCCAACCGCGATGGTGCTTCCCGTGAATGGCGTTGCCGGCTTGCAGTTGGCCACGGCAAGCGCGAAGGCGGCCGTGTCGTCAGCTACGCCATTGCCGATCGCCCCGTAGCTCATGACGTTGACGGCGGACAGCAGCACCGCAAGCGGTATCTGCCGCGAACTGGCCGACTGCACTACCGGTACGACCTCCGCGCCTGTCAGCGCCGCAGCTACAGGCAGCAGGCTGACCTTCGTATCAGCCATGTTTCCTGCGTCGGAGAACGCCAGCAGTAAGGAGCAAACTCCACAGCGCCAGCGCGTAGCTCTGCCACTGCAGGCGCGCGATCTGCGTCTGCGCCTGTTGCGTGCCGGCCACGAGCAGCGCGATCATGCACTCCGGCCGGTAGCTCTTGGGCGTTTTCATATCGTCCTCGTAGATCGCGCATCTTGGCTCGATTCGGGCGATGTCCTCCGCGATCAGTCCTATCTGCTTTGAGTTGGAATTAGGATCCGTGCTGGGCGGCTCGGTCGGCTTCATGATGAACGTATCGACCGGCAGCGCCAGAATACGGGCCAGCGCATCATCGGTGAATGATCCGATGTTCTGCTTGAAGCGCAGCGAGGAGATCGTGCAGGCGGAGGTCTGCGACAGCACGATTCCAGTCGCATCACCGCACAGGAAAGTAGCATTGGTACCGGTGGAGATCCCGGCAAGCACGGTCTTACCAGGATTGCCTGCATTGCCGATCGTGATCGTGCCGGTTGATGTTCCGGTGTTGATGCTCGTGGTGAAGTTGCTGTTGTTGTTCAGGCTGCTGTTCGCACCGAAGAAGTTAAATCCCGCACTGCCCTGTGCCAGTCCTCCGAACAGAGCCTTACCGGCCGTGTGGAGCGACCACAAAGTAGTGGCCGTTACGTTGGTTCCGGCCGCTGGCGCCGGCAGGAACAAGGTGTCCAGATTCGTGATCGTGACACTGGCATTGGTCGCCGCGATGGTCGAAGGAGGAAACGCATAAATCGCCTCGGTCGCGACTGTTCCGCTGCCCGTGGTATCGGTGAAGATGCTGCCGCTGCCGGTCAAGCCGACTCCGGAGGTGGTCCAGGATGTGGCGCTGAAATTGCCAGGAATGAGCTTTAGTGGGCTGCTCACCGTCATGGACCCAGCAACGGTAGTCATACCAGCGGTCAGACTCGCCGTCGTGTTGCGCGAGTTGTTATAACCGCTAATCCGGATAAGCGGAGCCGGGAAAGCCGGATAGCCGGAGCCCGCGCCAGTGATCGTGGTGGTAGCGATGCCGAAACCGAAATTGAACGCGGGCTGAACCGAGCAGGTCCCGCCCGTCGTGCCGGGAGCCGCCGACACGCCCGTGTAGCTACCCACTGTGGTGATCGAGACGGCCGTTGCTGCCCCACCCACTACCGTCAACGTGACCGTGGCCTGGCTGCCGGCCCCGCCCGTGAGCGTGAGGACGTCGCCGTTGGTGCAGCCTGAATCGGTTCCGGCTACCAGCAGCGCCTTGGTCAACTTCATGGTCGCTACGGTCGCCGTGGCCGTCGAACCAGTTGGTGGCGCATCGACCGTCAGCGTTGGAAAGCTTGCCGATGCAAAGAAGGCGCCGCCCGTCACACCGCCGAACGCGTTAATCGTGATGCTGGTAAGCGTCGCTGTCTTCGCACCAATCGCAGCGGTGCTGTACAGGTTGGCACCGTACACGTTCGCGGAAGCGTCGATCCCAGAGTTTGGCAGTTCGATAGGTCCGGTGGTGTAGGTCGCCGCGCGCCCGTCAATGAAGTTGTCGGCCAGCGGTGCGGATGCAAGGGTGGGCGCCCACGGCTGCGTCACGCGCAGGATCGAGCTACCCGAGCCGAATGGATAGCCTCCGTTGACCTTGCCGAATTCGATCCCGTTGCTGGCCGCAGTTCCAGAATTCGCCATCACGATGAAGGCATCATCGAGCGCGCCGGCCACCGCATGCGTGGACAGACGCACCAGTGCGACGTTGTAAAGATTAGTGGAACTGGTACCAGTCGGCAGCGATGCGTCGATCTCGGCTCCGACCGTCCAGATGTAGTTCGTCGCACCGCTAAAAAGAAGCGTGTTCGGATTGATGGCCCAGGCAGAGCCGAGCGCGTCGACATAATTCAGATCCGTCCCGCCAACATTGACCTTGGGGAACATATCCGACACGTCAGTGGTGTACGAATGGCTGCTTGTATCGCCCGCTGCCGGAGTTGCATTGATCTGCAGCAGATGGGTGCTCAGGTTGCGATTGCCGGTAAAGCCGGTCGTGGCATTCAGGATCGTGTTGATGAAGTTGGTCTGACCGTTGCCGACCGAGTTCGTATTAAGCTGATCATTGATCGCCGTGTAATTGGCATTCCACGCAGTTGAATTGCCAAGCGTACCGAGCAGCGCCCCGGACTGGTAGTACCACGTGTTGCTGGCAGATGAAGGCCCGCTAGGGCTTGTGATGTTGCCAGTGCTATTGGAAATAGAAATGCTGTCCGTCGTGACGTTCTTGAACCGTGGTGACGGATATGTCTGCGCCAGCGCCAGCGCCGGCAGCAGCAAGATCAAAGCAGCAAGTTTTCTCACGATATGCTCAGCACTCCGCCGTTGTTCCACAGGACTCCTGCCTGCGCCGGAAGCGTCGTCGGCAGCGAGTTGATATCGAGCGGCCCGCTGCCCTGGGCCACGGCGATCACCAGCATGTAGGTCTGCGGTGTCGCGCTGGCCGGCCCGGGAGTTGCCGGATTGCTGACGCTCGGCGCACCCATGCCGGGCGCCTCAGAACGGCACCTCTGCGAACAGCAGCGAGATTTTGGCCACCATCGAGGCGATCGCCGCAGCACCGGCCACCGCAGCCCAGCAGCCGGGCGGCACCTGGATCAGGCCGTCGAGCGGCACGAAGATCGGCTGGGAAGGCAAGGTGCCGGTGGAGACCTGATGCGTCAGGTGGATGCTGGTGCCGCCATTGGTCACTGTGCCGACGTTGTAGACATTGCACAGCGGCGCGGCAGCCAGATCCGGGCGCACGTTGGCGACGCCCGTGATGTTGGTAAGCCCGGTCGGCGCGGCAGCCTGCCCAGAGCCCCAGGTGATCCCGAGCGCTCCGGCCGCCCCAGGTGCTGTGGTCCAGCCCACTGACAAGCCCAGCAGGACCGCCATGACCCGCTTGCCGCCTGCCAGGCCGGGGCCGGTGTTGTTCCACAGGAGCGGGCCGCCGATCGCCGTGGAGGTGCCGAAGGCGACCAGGCCAGTGACCGAAGTCAGAGCCGAAAAGACGTATCCAGCGCGCGCCAGCTGGTAATAACTATCGGCTTCCGACGAGTTGCGGCTGATGATCATGGATCACGACGGCACGCGCGGGACCGTCCACCACTGGCCGGCGATATTGCAGGTAAATACCGTCGAGGTATTGGTCAGCATCGAGATTGCCGCATTGGCCGATAGCGCGTTGATCACCTCGGTGGTGGTACCACCCGCGTTTGGGAACACCCTGACCGTCTGCGAGC
>Ga0137398_10000937_pt1 | contig 11258 bp, 10 predicted proteins | sample czorhiz216metaG_FD_106659 | JGI IMG/M metagenome (GOLD analysis project Ga0137398, IMG submission 106659) | Vadose zone soil microbial communities from Angelo Coast Range Reserve, California, USA - czorhiz2.16 metaG | ecosystem: Environmental > Terrestrial > Soil > Vadose zone | place: USA...
AAGAACAGGCCGCACCGGTCGAGCACGCCAAGCCCTTCAAATCGAGCGCGATCACCAACGCTTCGCCCTCGAGACCATGGAAGGTAAGGTTTGCGGTGTTCGGCGTGCGGGGCGCGTCCGCAGCATTTACCCGCGAGTGCGGCACGCGCTCGAGCAAGCCCTGTTCCAGGCGATCGCGCAGCGCCGAGATCCGAGTCGCGTCCTGGGCCATCGATTGCCGGGCAAGCGCCGCGGCCTTGCCGAGACCGACAATCCCAGGCACGTTTTCCGTCCCTGGCCGGAACCCGCGCTGGTGATGTCCGCCATAGAGAAGCTGCCGCAAACGCGTGCCGCTGCGGATGTAAAGCGCTCCGACGCCCTTTGGCGCGTAGAACTTGTGACCAGAAAGCGTCAGAAGGTCGACGCCAAGCGCATTCACATCGATCGGCAGCTTGCCGGCGGATTGCACCGCGTCAGTGTGAAAGTAAACGTCGGCTGCGGCGGCAATGCGCCCGATGTCCTCTAGTGGCTGCACCGTGCCAAGCTCATTGTTAGCGTGCATGATGGTAATCAGCGCGGTCTCTTTACGCACCGCGTGCCTCAGTTCGTCGGGGTGCACGCGACCGTCAGGATCCACGGCAAGATAGGTGACATCCATGCTTTGCTTTTCCAACGCCTGACAGGCATTCAGGACTGCCTCGTGTTCGATGCTCGAGGTAATCACGTGCGGAGTGGATGATGATGAACCAGCGGCCGCCACCGCGCCGAAGATGGCATGGTTATCGGCTTCGGTGCCGCCGCTGGTAAAGACGATTTCCTGCGCGCGCGCCCCGATGAGTGCGGCCACCTGCTCGCGAGCCGTTTCCACCGCTCCGCGAGCTTTTTGCCCAAAGGTGTGAATCGACGCGGCGTTGCCGTACTCCTCGGACAGATACGGGAGCACGGACTCGAGCACCTCACGGGCCACGGGCGTCGTGGCATTATGGTCCAGGTATACGCGGTTCATCGTGCCACTTCAGGATAGACTTCCGGCTCCTACAAGAGCAAGGAGGTGGTTGACAGGAAGCGGGCCGGCGATGGAACGGCTTACGTTTGAGGGAGGAAGCAGTTCAGCGGGCGAGTCGTAGCAACACGGCATTAATTTCCATCAGGTCAGCGTCCACGCGGTAAAAGCCAGAACGCCAAGTGCCGTCGGCCTCTTCGGCGCCAAATTTCAGGACCGCGAAATCGCGTCCTTCCTGCGGGCTATTCGTCAGATCAGGGAATTCCTCCCCAAGGTAGGTGACCGCAGAGGGCTGTGCCAAATATTTGCAGTCTTCGCGCGTGAGCACAGCGCGCAGCATGCCTTGGTTCTTCGTGTGTGGCTGGCAGAAGTAGAGGTTGGCCATACCTCCTTATCATGGGCAAAGGCGCGCCAAAGGTGAATGGTACGGTGGTCCCAGGTTGTAGCGAAGTAGTGACCCCTGGAGCGCTCCAAGATGGGTCATTACCGCGCATCGGCCATCAGAGGCACCGTGACGCAAGGCGAAACAATGTGTGACAGAATATCGATATTTCTATAGTTTTATGCCGTTTTTTTCATGCACCAGCCGCGAGTGCTGCGCATCCTACTTGGCTGAGGCAAATCCCTCTCGGGAAGCACGGCGAAAGCCGGTAGCTTCTGCGGGAGGAAAAATCTAGGAGCTCTGTAATGAAATCGTCGAGGAAAATAGTTGGATTGGTCGGGGCCAGCCTTTTGTTGGCGGTCAGTGCCATGGCGGGGCCCGACAATAAGGCCACGCTGCGCCTATATGACAACGTAAATGTCCAGGGCAAGCAACTAAGCCCGGGAACCTACAAGGTCGAGTGGAACGGGCAGGGTCCCGAGGTGCAGCTGAACATCCTGGATGGCAAGAACACCGTTGCCACCGTCCCGGCCCGCATTGTCCCGGTGACCACCAGGAACGATCAAGACGGGTACACAGCCGACAACGAAAACGGCAACCGTACGCTGAAAGAGCTTTTCTTCCATGGGAAGAGCTATCAGCTGGAGATTGAGCCCGGAACCGGAGCGGGAGCGTCTCAGCCGGGAGGCCGGCAGTAATCACCGAGCACGGACAGAACAGAAAAGGGGCCGACTAGGCCCCTTTCCAATTCCTCGTATCGCCTGGGTTATTGAATCAGTCAGACAGTTGGTCCGGCGGGAACAGCCTCGGATGGAGGCTGTTCGCCTTGCTGCGCGTGGAATTGCGCGGCTTCGGTCGAACCGGCCAGTCCCGTCGTCGAGGAATGGCCGCCGGATACCACCTGCGCGATTTCGTCAAAATATCCGGTGCCCGCAAACCGCTGGTGTGTGACTGCGCGATAGCCGAGTTCCTGCGCGGCGAACTCCTCTTGTTGCAGCTTGGAGTACGCAGTCATGCCGGCTTTGGCATAGCCGCGAGCCAAGTGGAACATGCTCATATTCAAGGCATGAAAGCCGGCGAGAGTAACGAACTGGAACTTGTAACCCAACTTACCGAGCTCTTGCTGAAAGTTGGCAATCGTCACGTCGTCCAGCTTCTTCTTCCAGTTAAACGAAGGCGAACAGTTGTACGCCAGCAATTTGCCGGGAAACTTGGCATGAATGGCGTCCGCAAATTTCCTGGCTTCGGCGAGGTCGGGTGTGGAGGTTTCGCACCACAGCATGTCGGCGTAAGGAGCATAGGCCAGGCCGCGCGCAATGGCCGCGTCGATTCCACCGCGAAACTGATAGAAGCCTTCGCAGGTGCGCTGGCCATAAATGAACTCGCGGTCCCGTGGATCGGCATCAGACAGCAGCAGGCCCGCGGAATTTGCGTCGGTGCGGGCAATAAGAATCGTCGGCACGCCAGAAACATCGGCGGCCAGCCGCGCGGCCGTAAGCTTCTCGATGAATTCGCGGACGGGCACCACCACTTTGCCGCCCAGATGGCCGCACTTCTTCGCGGAAGACAGTTGGTCCTCGAAGTGCACCGCTGCGGCGCCCGCTTCGATCATCGATTTCATCAGTTCATAGGCGTTGAGCGAACCGCCGAAGCCCGCTTCCGCGTCGGCCACAATCGGCGCAAACCAATACGTCCCGCTGCGCTTGCCTTCCGCGGATTCGATCTGGTCGGCGCGCAGCAGCGCGCGGTTGATGCGCTTGACCAGCGCCGGCGCGCTGTCGCACGGGTACAGGCTCTGGTCCGGATACACATCGCCGGCAGTATTCGCATCCGCGGCGACCTGCCAGCCGCTCCCGTAAATCGCCTTCAGGCCGGCCTGGACCATTTCGATGGCTTGGTTGCCGGTCACCGCTCCCAACGCCGGGACGTACGCATCGGTGTGCATCAGGTTCCAAAGCCGCTCGGCGCCCAGGCGCGCGAGGGTGTACTCAATCTGGATGCTGCCGCGCAGGCGCAGTACATCGGCGTAAGAATAGGGCCGCGCCGTTCCAGACCAACGCGCGTTCGAGCCCCAGTCGGAATGGTCATTGTGGTTGTGGTGTCCGTTGCTGCCGTTGGTTGACATCGAAATCTCCTTGAATTGGTCATGTGAAATTGAGCATCGAAAAAAGTAAGAACCAAAACTTACGCCGGATTGAACTCGCCTCGCCGAATCATCTCCTCGCTCAACCGCCGCGCCTCCCGGACTGTGGCTTGCTGCGTTTCGGTCAGGTCCGAGGTTTCGGCGAGCAGACGATCGAGCTCGTGGCCGAAAAGGTTGTGAATCAATTCCGGATCGTGGCGCACGGCTTTCCCATCGTCGTCCAAAATATCGACGGTATTTGAGTGCCTGATGCGCTGCGCGATCATCAGCCGGTAAATGCGATCGGTCGCCAGATCTTCCATGTAGCCATCGAGAAGGCTCGCTCCGCGCCCGTTCAGGACACCGTTGCGATAGCGAATCACTGTGCGGATGGCCGCGCGCGTCCCGGACAGGGTTCGCTTGCCAACTCCTGATGGAACAGGTCGGAGGTCAGGATGCGCATCCGCATTTGTCGGGCGCGCGGCAAGCTGATTCGGAGCAGGGAACTGCGAGACCGCAATTTCGTTCTGGTCCGGGTGCCCAGTCCACGCACCATCCATGAAGCACGACGCTTCGTTCTTCTTGTCTTCGGCCAGGATCGCCAGCGCCCGAGCATTCAGTTCAGAGTTTTCGCGGCTCGGATATAGCGCGGTCATGCCGCCGATGGCCAGCAAACCGTGTTTGTGGCAAATATCCGGCAGGAGCGCGCGCAGGTTTTGAAAGAAGGCGACGTTGTGGGGAATGGTATTGCGATCCGGCAAAACCCATTCCGGATTTTCCAGATGGAAATGGATCAGGCTGGCCATGTAGTCCCAGCGTCCCAGATTTAGGCCCAAAATATGTTCGCGCAGGTTCCAGGCAAACTCTTCCATTTGAAAAGCCAGGGGGTGCGATTCCACCAGCGCCATGCACTTGATGGCATCGGCCGGAACGCTCTTGGCGCGCGCGATCATTTGGAACAAGTCGCGCCACCAGAGCGCCTCGTCGGCGGATTCAGACTTCGGGATATAGAAGCAAAGCGGGTGCTTCAACGCGGCAAAGTCCACCTGATAGGTGATCATCGCGACATCAAAAAGCGGCGCCGGGAGCAGCTCGCCTTTCAGAATCCCCGCCTGATGGAGATGCAGGCCGCGCGGCCGGGTGAAGATGACCGTCTTGCTCGGCTGAATGTTGATAGTGGAATTGCGCTTGGCGTTGAAGTAGCCGAGTCGCCCTGCGAGTGCTTCCAAAATATTGTGGATGCCCTGCGACAGATGTTCCCAGGTATTGGCGTTGGAATCTTCAAGGTCCAGCATCACGCCCGGAGCCCCCGAATTCAACATTTTCACCACCAGCTCGGCGTCGTCCGCGGGGCCGGTCATTTGATTGCGCTGATCAATGCACCATTCGGGAAGTTCGATTTGCCACGGTTGCATGGTAGCGACGGAGGGCGGCAGATAATTCGGCAGTTTCCCCGCGTGGGCATCGGTGAGGGCGGCGTCGCGGCGTCCAATCAGCGCCTGCTGGCGAAGCGTGAGCTTGGCGTGGAGTGGTGCCAGGAATTCGAGAAAACCCGCAGGGAGTTCGCGAGTCGGGTCAGAACTCGGGGGCGCCGAGTTCACCGGCATAAGGCGGCCCGCAACCGAAGTGGGCGCGACGCATAGCCCGGGTCTGGAGGTACTGGCCATGATTCACCTCAAAGCTTTATCGCGAAAGCCCGACTGCCGAGAATCCATCGAGAATACACGGCAATTGAGAGTCCAATAGAGCGCCGGCGCCACGGTGTAAAGCATCGCCGTTGAAGCACATACGCCCGCACCGGCGATCCCGGCTCGGGCGTTTTTCGCCCGGCCGCAAGCAAACGGGATAATTTTGCCCTGGAGTACCCAGGAAGTTCCTATCCTTGGCGGTGTGTTCAACAGGCTGAACATCCATTTAATCGCTCTTTTGCGAGGTCCCGGGGGGAACGGGCGTACGACGCGCTAGTGTTCAATAGACAGAACGCATATTCTATACTGTGAATGGGGTAGAGCGCAGGCGGGGAAAGCGTAGTGCCGCAGTTGCGCCCCAAGGGTAGACCATGGCAGGTAGGGAATCGAATCCGGCAACGGCGGTAGAGCGCGCTCTCAATATCCTCGAGGCCGCTGCCGAACGCCGCGAGGGCCTCACCAACTCTGAAATCAGCCACAAGCTCGCAATTCCGAAGAGTTCTGCCAGTTACATCCTGCGGACTTTGGAACGTCGCGGCTACCTGCGACGAGACCGCGCTACCGGCCGCTATCACTTGGGCTTGAAAATTCTCAGCCTCGGCGGTGACGCCCGCGCAAATCTGGACTTGGCGGAAGTGGCGCTGCCCTTCATGCAAGCGCTCGAGGAACGCATTCACCTCACCGTCCATCTCGCTGTGCTGGATCAGGGCGAAGCGGTGTACATCGAAAAAGTGGAAGCGCCGGGGTTTTTCAAAGTAAACACCTGGGTGGGGCGCCGCATGTACCTGCACTCTACCAGCGTCGGAAAGTGCCTCATCGCAGGCCTGCCCAGGCCGGAGGTGGAAAGCTTGCTGCAGCAACAAGGCTTGAAAAAGCGAACGCCCAAAACCATCACCAGTTTGAGCAAGCTACTCACGGAATTGGAACTTGTTCGCACCCAGGGTCATGCCCTGGACGATGAAGAAAACAGCCTGGGCGCGCGCTGCGTGGCGGTACCCGTTTCTGGGGCCAACGGCGCGGCAATCGCCGCTCTAGGCGTAAGCGGCACGTTGACGCAAATGGATGAAGCGAATTTGCCGCGCGTCCTCGAAGCCTTGAAGGAAACCGGGCGTCGCTTGGCGCGCCAGATCCAGCGAGGCGGAGCGCTGGCGTCCGGGTAGCGTTGCTGCGTCTACTTGCCGCTGCCGCCCACGGTCAGATTGTTTTTTACCGAAAACACATTGGGTACGCTGTTGGCGCGCAGGCCGGCGAGATTCTTGTCGCCCTCACTGTCGACCACGCCTTCGAGCGTGACATTCCCGTTTTTCACGATGATGTGAATCGAAGCCACCGAGGACCACGAATACTTGCTGAGGCTCGGGTCCCCGTAAATGGCCCGATATAGGGCGCGGCGCAACTGATCGTCCATGGGTGAAGGTGGGAGCACTTCGATGTTGTTGGTGACGCCGGACACGCTCTCGATGCTCTTGACCGCATTTTCGGCGTCGGACTTGAGCGTGGGTCGGGTCACCTGGCCCTCGAGCGTGACATGGTCGCCATCGACCCGGTAAGCCAGGTTGTCGAACACCGAGTAGTAGGGCAAGAGCAGCAACTGGTGCCGGACTTCCCGCACCAGATTTTGACTGGACTTGGTTTCTTTCTGTTCCTTGACGCCGCGCGCCATACTCATAGCCGTTAAACCAGCGGAGATAAGCAACGAAAGGGCCGCAGCGACCAGGGCTCGCTTTGTCAGCATGACTTTCTCCTCAGAAGGGAATTGCTTGGGGATGTTTCCCGTCTATTTAGATACCGGGCCGGTAGGAAAGGACTGCAAAGCAAGGACCTTGCAGCCAGTGATAGCATATTGAAGAGGTCGCTTCCATTTCAAGGCATGTGCATGTCGGGTGGGTGAGAACGCCGTGCTGGTGATCGCACATCGCGGAGCTTGCGGGCACGCGCCGGAAAACACGCTGGCGGCTTTTCGCAAAGCCATCGCACTGGGCGCCGCGTTCGTCGAAACCGACTTGCAGCTTTCCCGGGACGCCCACTTTGTGGCCATTCACGACGATACGGTAAACCGAACAACGAACGGCCAAGGAGCGGTGCATGATCTTACCCTCGCGGAATTGCGGCGTCTGGACGCTGGCGCGTGGTTTGGTAGCGAATTCGCCGGCGAACGAATTCCCACGCTCGAAGAACTTCTCGAATTCTCTAAGCAGCATGATGTCGTTTTTTACCTGGAACTGAAACCCGGAGGTTCCTGGGGCGGGGAGCACGCCTTGATTGGCGCATTGCGCGAATCGGGGGAGATTCCGCGCACCGTGGTGATCTCTTTCGATGCCGCGATCCTGGAAAGTTTGCGCAAAATCGAGCCCACGCTGATGACCGGCCTGTTGTATGACGGCCAGATCGAGAAACCCATTGAGCGCGCGCTCGAAATTGGAGCTCGCCAGTTAGCGGTGCGGGCTAACTTGATAACTCCGGCGCTACTGGTGGAGGCTCGAACGAAAGATTTACAGGTGGTGTGCTGGACGGTGAACCATCCCGCGCACATGCGGCTGCTCATCGAAGCAGGCGTCGACGGGATCATGAGCGATTACCCGGATCGTCTGGTGGCGGCACAGAAGAAGTAGCGGAGCAGAGTTAGGGAGCAGCTCCCGCGCGCAGAGATGAGTTCTCGAAAAGAGCGGCAAGATGCGTCAGCGAGAGTTGCTCTGCCCGAACATCTGCACGAAGTCGCAGCACTCCGAGGGCTTCCCGCACCGCCTCGGGCTTCAATCTCATCTTCAGATTGTTTACCAACGTCTTGCGTTTCTGCGAGAAACAGAGCTTCACGAAATCCAGAAAGCGCTTTTGATCCAACTGCGGCAGCTTGGCGCGTTCGCCGGGAAAGCGTAGGGTCACCAGCGCAGAACCTACTTCCGGCGGCGGACTGAACGCGCTGCGCGGAATTTCCAGCACGAGTTCGGGTCGCGCGAAATATTGTGTCAGCACGGAAAGATAGCCGTAATCGCGCGTGCCAGGTCGGGCGATCAGGCGCCGCGCCACCTCCAGTTGAATGACCACATGGATTTCCTCGATGTGCTCGGCGAGGGCGAACAACCGTTGCAGTATGGGCGAAGTGATGTAGTACGGCAGATTGCCGTAGATATGAAGCTTGCGGCCGGCGGCAATTTCGGCGATGTCGATTTCGAGAATGTCGCCAGGAACGATTGTGAGATTCGGGTAGCGCTGTGCTAGGCGGCTGAGCCGGCTCGCGAACTGCGCGTCGAGCTCAATCGCGTAAACCGGTGCTCCGGCGGACGCCAGATGCTCGGTCATCTCACCGTGGCCCGCGCCGATTTCGAGCCAGCATGAGTTGATTGTATCGGCCGGCGATGTCGCCGCGATCGAGTGTGGCGAAATACGAACAGCGCGCGCAATTTCTTCGCGCCAGCCGGGATCAGCAAGAAAATGCTGGCCTAGTCGTTGACGTGCCATTCTGCTCTCTGACCTCTGGCGCGCTCCCTAGTGGAACCCCTGGCGGGACCGCGTGCGCCGAACGCGACGGCACATTATACGTGCAAGCTTGCTTGACGTTGCAGAACGCCTCGGATAGCGTTACTCCGTCTCGCTTTTCGCCTGGAGCATCGTGCGAATTCTTTTTGTGGCATCCGAAGGCTTGCCATTTTCGAAGACCGGCGGCCTGGCCGACGTGATCGAAGCCCTTCCGAAAGCGCTAGTAGACCTCGGTCACGAAGTCGCTGTGGTCTTGCCTTGCTATCGGGGAACGCCGACATCAGCCGTGGTGCTTCCGAGCGTAACCATTCCTATGGGCGGAACGCGCCTGCGCTTTCCCGCTGTCGCGGAGGCGCCCGCCGCGAGCGGCATACGTTATTTTTTCGTCGCTGATCCGACCTATTTCGATCGCGACCATTTGTACGGCGGCCCCACCGGCGATTATCCGGACAATGCTGAGCGCTACGGCGAATTCTGTAAAGTAGCCATTGAAATTGCCAAACAGGTCTGGCCGCCGGATGTCGTTCATTGCCACGATTGGCAATCCGCCCTCGTGCCGGTGCTGTTGCGCACCACGTATGGTGACGATCCGCTGGTTCGCGACATTCCCGTCGTCTTCACCATTCACAACATGGGCTATCACGGACTGTTTGGACGGGACGTGCTCGACCGCGCTGGAATTCCTGTGGGCGTATTTCATCCTGCGGGAATCGAGTTTTTCGGAAACGTGAATTTCCTGAAGGGCGGCCTGGTTTTTTCCGACTATTTGACGACGGTCAGCCGCAAATACGCGCAGGAGATTCAAACCCGCGAATTCGGCTACGGCCTCGACGGCGTCGTGCGGGGCCGCGCCGACCGCCTTGTAGGCATCTTGAATGGCGTCGATTACGGCGTTTGGAGCCCGGAGCGGGACAAATTCATCTCCGCGAAATATTCGGCCAGGGATTTGAGCGGCAAGCAGGCGTGCAAACAAGCGCTGCTGGAATTGTTCGGCCTGCCGCCCGAACAGCTGACCAAACCCCTCATGGGCATAATCTCGCGCTTTGCAGATCAAAAAGGTTTTGACCTGCTCGCCGAACGAGCGAGCGAACTGATGCACGAGGACCTGCTGCTGGTGGTGCTTGGTACCGGGGAGCGCAAATACGAGGAGTTGTTCCGCGCGCTGGCGGCCGCGCACGCCGGGCGCGTCGGAGTGAAAATCGCCTACGACAACGCCATTGCGCACAAAATCGAAGCTGGCGCGGACATGTTTCTGATGCCCTCGCGCTACGAGCCCTGTGGTCTGAACCAAATCTATAGCTTAAAGTACGGTACCGTGCCGATTGTGCGGGCGACCGGCGGTCTTGATGATACGATTGAATCGTACGACGTGGAGCACGGCACCGGGACGGGATTTAAATTTGCGGAATACACCGGTGCGGCATTGCTGCGCAGCGTGCGCCAGGCAGTGCACCTGTTCGCGGACCAGCGCATCTGGCGGCGCATTCAACTGAACGGCATGGTCAAGGACTACTCCTGGAAAGCTTCCGCGCGCGAATATGCCAACGTTTATGCCGCGGCGCGTGCCGCGCGGGGCTTGCCGCCGCTTCAGGAACCGGTACGACCGGCGCGCGAAGGGGCGCCGGGGGCGAGAAACCAAAAACCCGCGGCCACATCTAATTAAACTGGTTCAGGAGAGGAAAAGGCGCTTGCCACGGCAAGTGCTTGAGGACAAAGAACATGGCTGACAACAGCATTGCCGCAGTGACGGACGGAAACTTCGAAGCGGAAGTATTGACGGCGAGCAGCACGCAGCCGGTTATGGTCGATTTCTGGGCGGAGTGGTGCCGTCCATGTCACATGCTGGCCCCCACGGTCGCCGAGATTGCCCACGATTACGCAGGCAAATTGAAAGTGATGAAACTGAATGTCGACGAGGCCATGAATTCCGCGGGGCGGTACAACATTCGCGGCATTCCCACACTTCTCGTTTTCAAGAATGGGCAAGTGGTGGAGCAGATCGTCGGCGCGGTGCCGAAGGAACAGATCACCAAAGCGCTCGAACGCCACGTAGGCTGAAGCGCGTGGTGCGCCGGCCGCGGCGGAGAGGCGCAACGGCTGGGCGCAAAAACATAGAAAATCGCAAAGGCGTGTCGTACAGTGGAGTGCGACGCGCCCGTTTTTTTGGTCGTGCTGCGATTTTAGGAAAAGGACAACACACTTTGGCGACTGAAACCGCGACTGCAACAACGCGGACGGTAAAACCTGCCGACCATCCTCCGCTACTTGCCGGCGACCGCGGCCCCATGGCTATGTCGCGTCCGGGCCTGCACGACACGGTGCTCGGCATTCTGCGGCCGTTGCCGCGCGGCGCTATTCTGGATTGCCCCGCGGGCGAAGGGGCGCTGGCGGAGCGCATGCTTGCGGACGGTTTTGAAGTTCGCTGTTGCGACTTGTACTCCGAACTGTTTCGTCTGGACGGTGTGGAGATCAAGCGTGGCGACTTATCCGGAATCCTGCCCTACGCGGCGCAATCGTTCAACTACATCACCTCGCTGGACGGCCTCGAGCACATCGATTCTCCTCCGCAAGCCTTCCGTGAATACAAGCGCTTGCTGAAGCCCGGCG
>Ga0137398_10000939_pt1 | contig 11256 bp, 13 predicted proteins | sample czorhiz216metaG_FD_106659 | JGI IMG/M metagenome (GOLD analysis project Ga0137398, IMG submission 106659) | Vadose zone soil microbial communities from Angelo Coast Range Reserve, California, USA - czorhiz2.16 metaG | ecosystem: Environmental > Terrestrial > Soil > Vadose zone | place: USA...
CATCATCCAATCGAGCAGGGCCAGCCGGGGGGTGTCGTGGCGCACCAGGTACTCCGCGGCTTGCCGCCCGTTTTCAACGGAGGTCACTTCGTAGCCGGCGTTCTCGAGGGTTTTCTCGAGAAGACGGCGCGAAAGCACGTCATCATCGGCTATGAGAATCTTCATGTTGTGCCTCCAGCAGATAAGTTTCCATTTCAGGGATTAACTGCAGCGTTTCATGTTCCAAGTTAAAGAGAGCTTTAGCGAAGGAAGGGACGTCTTTTGCGCGGGCCAGCTGCTCCAAGGTGGCGGCGCAGGCAGCTGCCGGGTTTGCCGCCAGGTTAGCGAGCATTCCTTTCAGCGTGTGACTCACGGCGGTCACTTGCGCTGCGTCTCCCCGGGAGACAGCCTCCTGCAAAGCCTGAAAATAGCCGGGGAAGTCTTGTTTAAAAATGAGCAGCAGTTCGCGAAGCAATTCGCGATCGTTCTCCACGCGAGCCAGCAGTTCGGTGAAGTCAACGCCGGCCCTGGACGTGCAACCATCGGATTTATTCATAGCAGGATCCTCCGAAAGAGTTCTTGGTGCGGTTAAGCGGGCGATTTCTGCGCAGCAGAGCCTGACGAATAAGCTTGGAGATATAGCCATCCATACCGGATGCGAAGAACTTCTCGGCGTCACCAGCCATGGCATGCGCGGTCATGGCGATGATTGGAACGTGGCCACCGTTTTTCTTTTCTGAATCGCGGATTAAGCGGGTGGCCTCCGTACCGCTCATCACGGGCATCTGAATGCCCATCAAAATCAAATCGAATTGCTTGTGCAAGGCTAGATGAACGGCCAGTTGGCCATTGGACGCCAAAGTGACGCGGTGACCCATCTTGGACAGCAAGCGCTCGCCTAGTTTTTGATTTACCTTATTGTCTTCCACCAGTAGCAACCGCAACGCGAAGGATGACTGCTTTAAGCGGACGAAATCCCTCTCCAAATAGAGAAATCCTACTTGGCGTGAACCGAGAAAAATCGGGGCGAGGGACTTCAGACGATCCTTTTCCCGCGTGGATCCGGATACAAGTTTCTGAAACGGCGGAACGGTGGCTGTGTGCGCTAAGTCGAGGCGAACGTAGGAGGCGAAGGAGGTCTCGTCCGCACCGAAGAGAACACCGATAGGGACATAAGGACGCGTGTGGAGGGATTGGAGGAGGGTCGCACCTGCCGAGGAGTCATCAAAAGCGAGGACAGCGGTAGCGTTGGTAGCGAGCAAGCCCGAGGTCGACTCCAATTCTTGGGCGAGCTGCTGGCGGGCGACGTGTAGGTCGTAGGCGAAATACGCGATGCCGCTGGTCAACAGACGCTGACGACGAGAGGGTTCGGGAATGCGAATGGTTAACACGCTAGCCCTTTGCCGCCTCGTCGCTGGTCACCACGCGACGTGCCAGGGCTAGAAGGTGTGAGCTAATCCGCAGGTGCGACTTGTGGGCATGAACGAGATCGACCTCAAATTGAATAGCCTCTCGGTCAACAGAGAAAGCTACCGCGCCTCCTGCGGCGAGGAAATCCGGGGTTTCGCCGACTGTCAAAACGCTGGCGCCCTCAAGGATCTGAAGAAGCTTTGTGTAATGCTTGGCTTCGGAGTGACTGACGAAGACAACATGGCAAGAGCGCATGTCTTCGTCCTTGCGAACCCAGCGCACTTCCAGGGCTCGGCCGTGAACGAATATGCTGCGGGTGAATTCGGCCAGCGAGGTCCCAAAAACAAAATCCCCGCGGACGCAGACCAAAATGGAAGATTGGGGTGAAGCAAAGGCAGATTCGGGCCAGTCGATGAAGCTGGGAAAGGTCGCCAGAAAGTGGGCTTTCGCGCGGTATTCCGGCAACGTCGAACTCTGCGCTGAGAGAGAAAACGAGAAAACAGGAAACACAAACACGGTGAGTATCGCGATGGTGGGCCAGCAGCCCTTGTGAGGCAAAGGACCGGACGGTTTTGCACGGCGCAGTGGAAACACGAACTCCCCCGGCCGTCAGAGGGGGCAAGCCGGTGGCCATTTAGAGATCGTCGGGAAATGGCAAGTGACTGAAAGGAAGTGGGTTACATATCGCTACGGCGACATGGAAGATGAACCGACCTGCAGCGCTGGAACAGTTCAGCGAGTTTGATTCATTTTGAAACGACGCTGGCCTCAAGTATGCGAGAAAACGACAGGATCGATCGGTGAGGCGGACTTGGACCGCAACACTACCGAGCCATCGTCAGAGTCGCACTGCGGCCGTGCCTCACCTTGGTGTCTTCATGCATGGCCAGAGAATGCTTCCCAAGGCACGGGAAGACTCAACAAGTGTGTAATCAATGGGTTGCAACGATCCCGCGGGTACACACTCATTCCCGATTGAGTTACATGCTCCACTGTATTGTTGAAACATCGGAACGGACTTATACCTCTATTCGATGCTTCTCTCGGCCAGATGTCCCCTGTAGTGCTCGCAAGAGCAGGCGCGGTATCTGCGGCAAAAGACGTTCCCGGGCACTCAAATGCAGCTGAATCGAGTAGTAAAGGAGTGTTTCCGTATGGAAACCCAAACGAGCGTTCCTGAACGTACCCTGGTTGCCCGGGCACAAGCCGGCAACGAGGAAGCTTTCACCGAATTGGTAAGAAGGCACTCCGGGCAAATCTATGGGTTGTCGCTGAATATGCTGCGGAACCGAGAAGATGCCGAAGACAATTTGCAGAACGTGCTGGTCAAAGCGTTTCACAATATCGGGCGCTTTGAGGGTAACTCGCAGTTTTCGACGTGGCTGGTGCGCATAACGATCAATGAAGCGCTGATGAAGCTGCGCAAGCGCAACTCGGAGCGAATTTCGGAGTATCACGACGCGAATGCGACCGAGGATGAACCGCGGAGTTTTCCAGAGATCGAAGATACGCGCCAAGATCCTGAGCGGGAGTACATGAGCAAAGAGCTGACCCGCAAGGTATTTCGTGGGCTGAATCCCTCGCTGCAAGACACGTTCATATTGCAGAAGGCGGAAGGTTGGACCAACCGCGAGCTGGCCGAGGCGCTGGGCATCACCGTATCCACGGTAAAATCGCGAGTGTTCCGCGCGCGCGTGAGATTGCGGCAGCAACTGGTGGCGCTGACGCAGCCGGAGCAAATCGCACTGCAGGGCTAAGAGTTTTTCATTTTTTCCCATTGAAGACTTTCAGATTAGGCGCGTGACTTCCGCAACTTCTAGCGGCTCGCACGCGCCGTTGTTATTTGCGCTCATCGCGTTTCGACATCCGGGAATTTCCGCTTGAAAAAGTCGGACACCTGACAGAAGCATCGCTGCAAAAAAAAGGCCAGTTAGCAAATCGTGCCAACTGGCCCTGGGAACGCACGGTTAGAAGTCTTGCCTAGCTCGTAGCGCTGGCCTTCTGGTTTTTTACTTCCAGTTCGTTCACCACTTGCCTGACGTTAGGTACGGAAGCAGCAATCTTTTCCACTTGCGCGCGACGGGCTTGCGACGGCACGTCGCCGGTTAATGTCACCACACCGTTTTTCACGTCATACTTAACATCTTTCTTCAGGCGATGTTTGACGAGCGTGGCATCTAGATTCTTTTCGATGGCTTTGTCCAGATCCGAATCGACGGTCTTGGCTTCGCTCTCATTCCCCGGAGGCCGGACGGCGACCTGGTCGGCGACGACGAGGGATGCAGCATTGGACTTGGCGATAGATTCGGCCTGAGCTTTGTCACTCTCGGTGGCGACATCGCCGGTGAGGGTCACGACGCCTTTGTCGCGATCTTCGCTGACCTTTACGTCTTTGTATCCCGCTTGATCTAAGGACTTGCGGATGTTGTCTGTCACGTCGGGTGACTTATTGCTGTCGGAACAACCGGTGATCCCCACGAGGAACAGGGGAAGTACCGAAAGAAGCAGTTTCCTTGCTTTCATTTCTCTCCTTTTTCCGGGTGTACCGGAGACAGTGCTTGCGTGGGCCGAACCGACAGGCGGGTGGTAGCCTGACTGTTATTCCACTGTGCCCGGTAGGTGGTTTGGCCTCAATCGGCAATAGGCCTTAGGAAATTTTAAAAAGAAAGGTAATCACACCGATGGCGTGAGGTTCCCGTCGGTGTGCGTAGAGATGTCGCAGGCCTACGCGCTGATGCGGATAGGCGCCTGAACTGTCTCGTCCAGAATCAATGCTGAATTAATTTCGTAACTGCTTTCCGGCTGAAGAGTCAAAATGCTTGAACGAGATCAAAAAGAGCAGGGCCGGAGCGCCCATGCCTCAGCCACCGCAACCAGAAATTCCACCGCGCGATCCGAACGATCCGGGCGCACCGAAACCTCCTACAGATTTGCCGCCGATCCCCCGCCGGATTCCCCGCCCAAGTTGGTTCGTGATCGGCCGCGAGCCGGAGCGGTAAGAATTCTAATCGCGACGCGCGCGAGTTCTCGCTGCCTTTGCTCCAGCTCTGCGTAATCCTTCGCGGCCTTCGGTACGCACTGCCGCTTTTCCGGCGCGATGACGCGACGTCGGTCCTCGACGGCGAGCGCTGCGCTTGGCTTCACGCGACGGCGCCGATGGGGAAACGGACGTCTTGTTTTCGCGCTTCAGCGCGCTGGACGCCGCGCGGAGAGCGCGCGCGAGGGCATTGCCTGCCGGCCGCTGCGACCTTTCGCGAGATCGCGCCGCGCTTGACGGCGTACTTTGCTCGAGGCGTGACCTTTCTTGGGCGCAGGAAGGTTTACTCCGGCGCGCCGCGCTTTAGAAAGACCGATGGCGATTGCTTGCCGCCCATAGCGGACTGCGTGCTTGCCTTGCCGCACGTGGTCGATCTTCACGTACAAATTCTCCGGCTTGGGTGGAAGGTGATTTTCCCTGCTCGGCGTCACGATGAGCGCGTTCAACTACGTCTTGCTCCGGCATCTTGAAACTCCTTGGTGCTCACCGGGCCGGGGGCGTGGCTAGTCGAGCCGGGAGGCCACTGAATCGAGGGCGTTCTTACCTGTTTTCAAAACTTTGGCGACGGTGTCCTCGCCTTTGTCAAGAACGTCCTGGACTTGAAAAACAAAGCGGCGCCCTTGGCGACGAAGCTTCTTCACACGGTCCTCGGCGTTCTCTTTGAGCCAAACGCGCGCGTCTTCGCCCGAAAGTGGAGCGAAGAGCAACCCGATTCCGACCCCAATCCCGAAACCCAGCAGAAATTGAATAGTGCCGCGGCCGTTGTTAGACACGTGTACCTCCTTGACCCGTTACCTCTGAATTCTGTTGGAATAGGAAAGGCGGGCGCTATCGGGCATCCGCTGTACAGCGAACAGCGAAGAGGATGTACAAAGGAGAACGACGGGCGGCGACCGTCAGTTGGCCATTCGCCGGGATTCTTCGACGATAACCTTCTGGGCCACAAGCCCATCGATTCCCGGGCTGACGTAGGTCCCGTCTCCGACGACAACGTTGAGCGCACGCACGAGGTCGTGCTCCGCGTCGGACTTCAATACGTACCCGCGGGCACCCGCGCGGAAGGCGGTGCGCACGAGTTCCGTGGAGGAATGAAGCGTGAGGAGGAGAATTCTGGTGTTGGGCAGGAGTTCGTGAATGATGCGCGTGGCCTCCAGACCGTTGAGCACGGGCATGGAGACGTCCATGATGATGATTTCAGGCTTCAACGTCTCTGCGAGCTTGATGGCTTCCTGGCCATTCTCGGCCTCGCCGCAAAGCTCCCATTCGGGGTAGGAACGAAGAATCCCCTGGACGCCGCGGCGAATCACGGCGTGGTCATCCACGACTAAAACACGGGACATACACCCTCCCAGAAGATTCGAGGGGAGGGGGAGACCGTCGAAGTCCTCAGATGCACTGACCGCATCAAGCCTCAATAATCTGGTTTCTGACGGCGTAGCGCACGAGCTCGCTCACCGAATGCAGCTCGAGTTTGCGCATGATGTTAGCGCGATGGGTTTCCGCGGTCTTCACGCTGATGCCGAGAGCCACAGCAACTTCCTTGCTGCTCTTGCCTTCGGCCAGCAACTGCACAATTTCGCGTTCGCGAGACGTGAGCCTGCTCCGGAGAACGGCCATGTGGTCCGGGACGGTATTCTGCTTGCAAAAACCGTCCAGGAGCATGTCCGCTGCACGGGAAGTGAAAAAAGAGCGGCGGTTGCCGAGAGCTTCGACAGCCGCGACCAAATCGCGGTCCGCATCTGACTTCATGATGTAGGCGCGCACGCCCGCTTCCACAATGTCGCGCACCAACTGATCCGAGAAATGCAGAGTGAGAATAACAATCTCGGTTTTGGGGAGGCTTTTGCGGATACGCCGAGCGGCTTCCAAACCGTTGAGTTCTGGCATGCTGATGTCCATAACAACAACGTCTGGTTTCATCTGCTCGGCCATGTTGACAGCTTCGCGGCCCGTTTTGGCCTCGGCGACCACGTCCCAGCCGTGATGGGCCGTGAGGAGTTGTTTCAGGCCGCGCCGAATGATGTCGTGATCATCTGCTACTAAGATTCGCAGTGTAGTTACCTCGCGGAAGGAAATTACGGGTCCCTCAGGGCCCGTAAGACTTTGCAGCGACTATACATAAGTCTTCCTACCTTAGATTGACATACCATTTTCCCTGTATTTTATCCACGGCAAAATCCCAATTTGCGGCGGTGAAATCCGCGAGTCCAGTGGAACCCTGGAAACTGTCTAAGCTCAACGCTTCTAGGGCATTTGCTACACGATTGAAGGGATTGTGAAGACCCGCGTCCAGGGTTCAAATCGGCACGGAGGTCGATAGCCCTGATCATCGAGTAGCGCGAGGCAGGGCGACTTAACCATGCTTACGATACTGGTTGTGATACTGCTCCTCGTTGCGCTGGGCGCACTGCCTACATGGCCCTATAGCCGAAGTTGGGGCTACTATCCGAGCAGCGGCTTGGGCTTGGTGGTGCTGATCCTGGTGATTCTTCTTTTGATGGGCCAGCTCTAGGAAACCTCCCGCCTGCGGAAACGGCCTCATTAAATGGTGAGCTTGGCTCGCCGGGAGCTCACCCTGTTTTACGGCGATCGCGACCTTCTACCTCTATGAGTACCAGCGCGGAGGACACCCGTCCACGACTGCTTGGGCGAATTGCCTCGCTCTTGTGGGTCATGGTTATCGCCATCGTTGTTGGATTCTTCTATTTTGCCAGTTCGCTGTGGGTCACCTTCCTGCTTGCCGCCTTTCTTGCTATATGCGTAGACCCCTTGGTTACCCGACTGGAAGCCGTCCTGCCGCGGCCATTTGCGGCCAGCTTGGTGCTGATTATCGGCATGCTGTTTGTCGGTTCTATGATGTATCTGTTTTACGGGAAAGCCTCCGATTTCGTGGATATGCTCCCGGAATATGCGGAAAAAATCCATAAACAGATGGAACCGCTCGCCAACAAGATACAGAAGGCACAGGAAGATGCCGGCAAATTAAATCCGGCGCCAGCGGCAAAGAGAGTGCCTGAGGTGCGCATTCGCGAAACCACTAGTTGGACATCCTACCTGGCCCGCGGCGTGGGCTCGGTCGGAGGAGCCGTCGTCATCGCGGGCGTAGTACCCTTCCTGGTGTTTTTCATGCTGGTGCGCAAAGAGCACATTTATACCTGGCTCTTGAACACTTTCGGCGCGAAAACCGACATGCCTCTGTTCGTCACACGCGTGAGCCGTATGGTGCGGGGGTTTGTGGGCGGCAATCTGGTCGTCGGGTCAATTCTTGCTGCGTTGACCGTGGGAGTATTGCTCACCTTGCGATTGCCAGGGGCAGTCGCGATTGGGGTCGCCAGTGGTCTTCTAAACCTCATACCGTTCGCGGGAATCATCTTGGCCGCGGCGGTCCCGCTTTTGGCGGCCACCCTACAATACAGCACCGCTGGTCCGTTTTTGATCATAGGCGGGACGGTGGTTGTGCTGCATCTAGTCTCCGCTAATCTGTTAATACCGAAGTTTATTGGCTCACGCGTTAATATAGGTCCGGTGGCCGCAACCGTGGGGATGCTGTTCTGGAGTTGGGTTTGGGGAGCCGTTGGCCTTTTATTGGCCGTTCCGCTGACGGCTTTCGTGAAGTTGGTTGCCGATTGCAATCCGTCGTTGATCCACATCTCCAATTTGTTGGCGGAAACACCGCGACCCATGCCGCGCTGGGCGATTACCAGTAGCGTTGCGGTGAGCCGCGCTATTCCCTTCCTGCGAGCACATTTCCGCGCAAAAGCAAAATCATAAAGTCGTTCGATTTTCCTTCCTCTTAGCAAATTGTGCGCACGGTTTTTAACCATTACACAAGTATTACAAAGCCTGCGAGGTGCCCATGCTACGTTGGGAAGGTGAAGATGTGAGAGGGCACGCAATTATGAGTAGTCTCAAAGACGACAGGACATTTAAGCAGCCGGTAAACTGGATCACCACGGGCTTCATGCTGGCATTTCACGTCGGCGCTATAGCAGCGCTGTTCATGTTCAGCTGGAAAGGGCTCGCAATCGCCCTTTTTCTATGGTGGCTTACCGGGAGTATGGGCATCGGGATGTGCTATCACCGTCTGCTGACGCACCGCGGCTATAAAACGCCGCGATGGATGGAATATTTCATGGCTGTCTGCGGCACCATGGCCCTGGAAGGCGGGCCGATTGCCTGGGTGGCGACGCATCGCATTCATCACCAGAATACCGACAAAGAAGGCGATCCCCATTCACCCAACGACGGCGGCTTATGGGCTCACATCGGATGGATCATCACTGGCAAGGCCATGCATCGCAACACCGCCGAGTTATTGCCATATGTTCCAGACCTGCGGAAGCAGAAATTTTATATGTGGATCAGCAAATATCATTGGGTGCCGTTGGCGGGAAGCGGCGTCATTCTATACGCCATCGGCGGGTGGTCTTGCGTACTATGGGGCGTTTTTTTGCGCACGGTAGTCGGCCTTCACGCGACCTGGCTGGTGAACTCCGCAACGCATATGTGGGGTTCACAGCGTTTCATCACCGGCGACCTGTCCACCAACAGTTTTTGGGTGGCCGTACTGACCTTTGGCGAAGGCTGGCACAACAATCACCATGCGTCGCCGCAATCGGCACGTCACGGTCTGGCCTGGTACGAAGTGGACATGAACTGGTATGGGATTTCCGCGCTTCGGGCGCTGGGCCTGGCGTGGGACATCAAGGTCCAGAAATTGCGACCGGCTTCCGAACCTGAACCTGTTTTAGACGTCCGCCCGGCCATCGTGCCGGCAGCAACCGAAGAGGAAGTCTTGGCGAGCGTCAGCGGGGACTAAGCCGCCGGCCGATGGCCACAGGAGATGCAGCGTCGCCTCCGATGAATTAGACTAAGCGGGCAATGCGCATTACCCGCCGCACCAAAGCGATTGCGTTCTTCATCACGCTGGGGGCCTGCCTAGTCGCTTCGGCGATTTTCCTCAACATCACCTGGATCGTTTTCCATTGGCGGCAAGTCGTGCCGCTGGTGCTAGGCATCATTTTTTTCGGGGTGATCATCGCCGGCCTGGTGCTGAACACCATTTTCATCGTGCGAGAAATTCGGCGAAACGAGCGGCAGGATAGCTTCCTCAATGCGGTAACCCACGAATTGAAAACGCCTATCACCTCTATCCGCTTGTATCTGGAAACCCTGCAAAGCCGGCCGCTCGACGACGCCAAGCGCCGTGATTTTTACCGTATCATGCTTGAGGACAGCGATCGTCTCTTAGGCATGGTGGACCAAGTGCTGAAAGCCGGAGAAGTGCGCCTCGCCGGCAAGCGCAAGAACTGGCAGGAAGTGAATTTTACCACCGTCGTGCGCGAAAGCCTGGAGCTCGCTCGCTTGCGCCATAATTTGCGACCGAATGATCTTTGGTTCGGGAAGGAGCCGCCGGCGGACATGGTGGTGCTGGGCAACGCCGAAGAGCTGCGCACTGCGGTATTCAACCTCATGGACAATGCCATCAAATACTCCGGCGACCATAAGGACATCCAAGTGGATGTGCTCACGCCGAATATCGACACCATTTGCTTGAACATTCGCGATCGCGGGATTGGAATTCCGCGCGCAGAGCTGAAGCGCATTTTTAACCGCTTCTATCGGGTGGAGAATACTTCGGCCGGCCACCTGAAAGGAACAGGACTTGGCTTGTTTATCGTGCGCTCGGTAGCGCGCCGCTACGGCGGAGACGCTTACGCTGAGAGCGAAGGAGAAGGCCGCGGCAGCACGTTTACTCTCCGATTGCCCCGGGTTTATCGCGCATGAGCCGAGTGCTGGTGGTCGAAGATGAGGCGCACCTAGCGCAAGGCCTTCGCTTCAATTTGGAAGCCGAGGGCCATTCAGTGCACGTCACCGCCAGAGGCGAAGAGGCGCTTGAGCTGCTGCTCGAGAAAAACGAGGCTTTCGATGCGCTGGTGCTGGACGTCATGTTGCCAGGGAAAGACGGCTTCACGGTCGCGCGCGAATTGCGCCAAGCGCAGAATTACATTCCGCTGCTGATGCTCACGGCCCGAGCGCGCCCGGAGGACGTGCTCCAGGGATTTGAGTCTGGCGCCGACGATTACTTACCGAAGCCTTTTGATTTGGCCATTTTGCTCGCACGCCTGGAAAGTCTGCTGCGCCGAAAAAACTGGTTACGCAACGCTAACGCCGCCACTGCGCCCTCGCCACCGGAAAACGGATCGGCGGAAGAGTTTACCTTTGCGGATTGGCGAGTGGATTTCCGCAATTTGCAATTATGGAGTGGCAGCCAAAGCTTTCAATTGACCCTGATGGAAGCTGAGCTTCTTCGCTACTTCATCAAAAATAAAGAACGCCCGGTTTCCCGTAAAGCGATTTTGCAGGACGTCTGGAACCTTCACGAAGATACCGATACACGCGCGATTGATAATTTCGTGGTGCGCTTGCGGCGCTATATTGAACGCGATCCAACCAAACCCCGCCATTTACTCACCGTGCGAGGCTTGGGATACCAATTGGTCCCGGACCCCAAGCCTTAGCAAGGTGCCTGCTCTTGTGGCGGTCTTCTTAACGCCGGCTACCAAATAACGCCCGCAAATCGAAGCCCACCGTCAGGGTGGCGGCGTCCTGATTGAACTTTAGGCTGTGAACGTAGGCAGGCTCGATGTACATAAAGCGGGTCGGGTTGACGCGCAGGAACGCAGTATAGCCGCGATCATGGGTGAAATCGGAAACGGACCCCGCGGTACCGCTTGGCAAGAAGAAGTTCTGAATGCCATTGGAGGCAAAGACCTTCTGCGAACCGGAAGGTTGCAGCGTGTAGTAGGAGCTGCCCACAACTACTCGCC